>Ga0326727_10000556_pt1 | contig 152616 bp, 120 predicted proteins | sample MB2enrmetagenome_FD_207643 | JGI IMG/M metagenome (GOLD analysis project Ga0326727, IMG submission 207643) | Lab enriched peat soil microbial communities from McLean, Ithaca, NY, United States - MB29MY | ecosystem: Environmental > Terrestrial > Soil > Wetlands > Peat | place: USA: New York... | reverse complement strand
GGGTAGCCTCCGAAAGTGTATCGAACCGCCTTTTCCGCCTTCCAGCCTTCCTAAGTGCTTGATAGTCGCGCTATTCCGCGCTATTCCAGCCTAATCCGGACTGTAGCACCTTGCGCGCTAGATTCTTACGGAAAGCGTGATGGCGTCGCCTTGGCCCGCCGCGAGTTGCTCGAGCATCTTGTTTGCCTTGGCACCGGCCTTCGCGTAGTCTGAGGACTTATGAATCTTGCACCCAACGTCCAATAATATGTCCAGCAAGGTAATCATCAAACCCGCCAAGTCCGCTCCCGCCGTTGGCCCTTACAACCACGCGGTGCGCGTCGGAGACCTGCTCTTTTGCGCCGGGCAGATCCCGCTCGACCCCGCCACCGGAGACCTGGTGTCCGGGGACATCAAAGCGCAGACCAGCCGCGTCCTGGAGAACGTGAAGGCGATCCTGGAGGACCAGAAGCTGAGCTTCGCCAAAGTGGTCAAGAGCACCGTGTTCATGACCAACCTGGCTGAGTTCGCCGGCATGAACGAGGTGTATGCCAAATACTTCACCAGCGACTATCCGGCACGTTCGACCGTGCAGGTAGCTGCGTTGCCCAAAGGGGCGAGCGTGGAGATTGAGGTGATCGCTCACTTCTAAGGCAAAGGCAGGGGGGGTCTCTATGAGAATCAGGAAGTCTTGGCGGGAGAAGCTGGCGGATAGCAAGGGGCTGCCGAAGGTCGGCCTGGTCACCGGCAAAATGAGCCGGCGCTGGGGCGAAGGCACAATGGTGATTCCTGCCCCGATCGAGGTGGACGCTTTGATGAAGCAGGTGCCCAAAGGCAGGCTGGTGACGATCTATGAGTTGCGCGCCGCCTTGGCCGCGAAGCACAAGGTGACCTTCGCCTGCCCGCTCACGACCGGCATTTTCTCCTGGATTGCAGCCCACGCGGCCAGCGAGGCGGAAGCCGAGGGCACCAGGCGCATTACGCCGTACTGGCGCACGCTGAAGGCCGGGGGCGAATTGAATCCCAAATTCCCGGGCGGCATTGAGGACCTGGCGAAGCGCTTGAAGGCCGAAGGCCATCGCATCGTCCACAAAGGCAAGCGCTGGCTGGTGGACGGCTATGAGAAGACGCTGTTTGCGGGGCTGCGCTGAGCCGTATCCGCGCAGAGGAACACCACAGATGGACACAGATGAACACAGATTGTGCGGGGCAGAGACCCGTTCAGCTTCGTCCCATCTCAAGACGCTGTCAGTTTGGCGGGTCTTCACCCGGGAAAGGCTCCTATTGAGGCCCTTTTTATCTGTGTCTATCTGTGTCCATCTGTGGTTACTTTGGGTTCTTTCGGCTGGGATTGCCGCATGAACCCGATCCTTTACGTGGTACTGGGAGTGGTCCTGGGCTTCGTCATCGGGTGGCTGGTCCGCGCCCTGCGGCAGCCGGCCGTGGCGGATACGCGGCTGGAAAATGAACTGCGCCAACAGCTTGCACAGCGCGAGTCGGAAGTCGGCCAACTTCGCTCCCAACTCACCGAGAGCGGCAACGCGCGTGCCGCCGCGGAAGCCAAACACGCCGCAGCGGAGAAGCTGGCGGCCGGGCAGCGCCAGGTTCACGAACAAAGCCTGCGCGAGGCGAAACAGGCACAGGACAAAGCGCTGGCTGATTTGCGGGAAGCCTTCAAGGCGCTGAGCGCGGATGCGTTGAAGCAGACCGCGCCGGAGTTCCTGCGCCTGGCCAACGAGACCCTCGGCAGGTTCCAGGAATCCGCCAAGGGCGACCTGGCCCAGCGCCAGGAAGCCATTAAGACTCTGGTGAAGCCGCTCGAGGAGCAGCTCAAGGTCTATCAGCAGCGCTTGCAGCAGAGCGAAAGTTCTCAATCGAGCGCCCTGGGCGAGGTGAAGAAGCATCTGGAGACCCTGGCCCAGCAAAGCCAGTCGCTCTCGAATGAAACCCTGCAACTGCGCCGTGTGCTCAGCTCCAACCAGGCCCGTGGACGCTGGGGCGAAGAAACCTTGCGCCGCGTGGTGGAAGCCGCCGGCATGAGCGCGCATTGCGATTTCAGCGAGCAGACCCAGGCCGGCGACAGCAAGCCCGACCTGATCGTCCGCCTGCCGGGCGACCGTATGATCATCGTGGATGCCAAGGTGCCGGACTTGGACTTTCTCAGCGCCATGGACGCCGCCGACCCTGCCAAACGGGCGGAGTCATTGGCCGCGCACGCCGGGAAGCTCAAGGCGACGGTCCGGGCGCTGGCCGAGCGGGATTATCCGGCCCAGTTTCCCAACGCGCTGGATTATGTGGTGCTGTTCCTGCCAGCCGAATCGCTCTTCAGCGCCGCGCTCGAAGGCGATCAAGACCTGATCGTCTGGGCGGCAAGCAAGCGCATCCTGCTGGCCACGCCCGCCTCGCTCATCGCCCTGCTCCGGTCCGTGAGTGTCAGTTGGCAGCAGCACGCCCAGACCGAGAATGCCATCGCGATTGCCGAAGCGGCCCAGGAACTCTATGCGCGCGTCTGCAAGTTCACCGAGCACTTCGAGAAGATTCGCGCCGGCCTGGAAAGAGCTACCTCCGCCTTTAACGACGCCACCGGCAGCTACGAACGCATGGTCCGCCCCAGCGGCGAGCGGCTGCTCAAGCTGCGCGGGGATAGCCAGGGAAAGGAACTCGTGAAAGTGCAGTCGCTTGATCCTGTGCTGCGGCTCCCGTCAACCGACCAGCGCGAATAAACGCCATGAAGCGGCGCCCTGCGACCGCCGCGAGCAAACGGCCCTTTCGCCCCAACTCAGAGCCCAAATTCTTTTTGGTGGCCCAGCTTCTTCCTCGATTCCGGGGCTTTCTTAAACGTCACATCCAGGGCTGCGGCGTCGTTTGGTGGCCGGCGTTACCGTTCGAGTCCGTGCTCACCGTCCGTGCTTTGGCGGGCTGGTTCGTGGAATGAGTGCCTTCAAGTGGAAGGTGGAGTTTTGCTCCTTGGGCCCCTTGCCCGGCTCATGGGCCTCAGGGCCGCTGGGACCTTTTGCTGCCTTAATGCGCCTCATTTCCGCGATTTCCAGCCTCCAGGGCAGTCCCGCAGCGCACTCCCCACCCTCACCCCTCCGTAGCCTCGCCGTATGCACACCGTAGATAACAATGTTATCTACGGTGTGCATACGGCGAGTATCCGGAGAGTCTCCAGCGAGACCACGGGGGATGGGGAGGGGCTGGATTGGGCGCCGGAGCCCAGAAACCAGCCTTTTCGCGGCAAGCGGGCTCATCAGGGGCCACCTGGCCGCTGGCTGAATCGTTGTACATGGCCAGGCAATGGCCCGCCAGACCAAGGGGCGCCGCCTTCAGGAACGGAGCAGGCCGTGCCCTGACCCGCCAGTATTGGCGGGCACCCCTTGATTTCGCTGCGGACTTGCCATCTTGCCTCCCCAATCAGTCAAACTACATCGCCTCATCTATATCGGCTGCTCTTTGGGCGCCCATTCGACTGTCTCGCACCTTTCAGATTACTCCCCCCAGAGCATGAAATGCCTCATTCAGAGCCGCCAAACCGGGCCAGGATTGGCTGGAAGCGGCACAAACTCAGGGTTTCGTGAGACCAAGGAGAACTCATTACGGGATTACTGGGGAGCGCTACGGTATTGCTACGGTATTGCTACGGTGGCGATGGGGGGGAAACCTCAGTGTCCTGTTCTAAGACATAGCTTCCTTGCAGCTTACATCGTCAAGGTGGAATCGCCATGAGCACTCCTCCCATTTTGCTCTGCGTCGTGTCGCACCGCCGGGTGACGGGAGACAGGCGTTGCGCGGATACGAATTACAGTGGCCAGGTGAACGGCGAGGGCATAACCCTTGAAACCTGCGAGCCCTCCCACTAATCTATAGATTATGACCAGTGATTCCATAGTGAATGTGACCGAGGCGCAGGCCAAACTGAATAAGCTCATTGACCAGGACAGCTTCGCAATCAGCCGGCACGGGAAGATCGCCGGCATCTACTTGTCCCGGGACCGGATAGAGGCGCTGATAGAGACGATGGAATTGCTGAGCAGCTCGGAGTTTGCCCAGGCCTTGAAGGACTACGAATCCGGGCGAATGAAGTTCTATGACGCAGCGGAGTTGGACAAGGCCATGTCCGCATGAAGACGCGCGTCATCGTCGGCGAGTGATCGCCGAGCTGAGAGAGACGCCGGGCGAGTAACCAACCGGATAGGCGCGCCAGCTCCACGGGCAATCCGCCGCGGAGACATCCGGCTTCGGCGAAGGAGGCGCGTTCAACCACCTGCCGGAAGTATCTGCTTTCCAACTCCAGTAGGCGAGGGCATGTTCCCTTTAAGTTCGAGACTATGATTACCTTGTGCCGTCGGATGCGCCGGGATGTGTTGTGGGCTGCGGCTGCCAGCTTCACGCTGGGATGTCTGGCGGCGAATACGAATGCCGTCCGCTTCGGTTTCACAGGCCCCGAGATCTTTCCCATTGATAACCAGATCAGCCTGCTGCATGTGGCGGACCTCGATGGCGACGGTTTGAACGACATCATCGTCGTCAATAACGCCCGCTCGCGCATCAACCTGCTCTACAATCAAACCGGCAAGACCAATGTCGCCCCTAAGTCCGCCAACATGGTCAAACCGGAGCTGAATGAGTTGCCGCCCGATTCCCGCTTTCGCGTCGAATCCATCGCCTCCGAGAAGCGGATCTGGTCGCTCGTCGTAGCCGACTTGAACGGCGATGGCCGGCCCGATCTTGCATATTATGGCGAACCCAAGGAGCTGGTCGTGGTCTATAACCAGGGGACGAACGGTTGGAGCACGCCCAAGCGCTGGGCGATTGATGACGGGCAGCTCTCGGCCAATTCGCTGTGCGCCGGGGACTTGAGCGGCAGTGGCCGGCCCGGGCTGGTCTTGCTGGGAGAAAGCTGCCTTTACTACCTGCCCCAGCAAAAGGACCACACGCTCGGTGAGCCCCGGAAGATTCCATTCTCGGGGGCGGTCAAGTCCGTGCAAGTGGTGGACATAGACGGCGACGGCCTGAGTGATTTGCTGCTGGTGAACTGGGAAGACCGCAATCCCTTCCGTTTTCGGTTGCAGCAAAGGGATGGCGAGCTGGGGCCGGAGATCTACTTCTCTTTCGCGCCCATCCGCTCCTACTGGGCCGATAACCTGGAGCCGAACAAGCAAACGCAGTTGGTCACCATCGCGCAGAATTCGGGGCGGGCGCAGATATCGGAATTCACGCGCAAACCTGCCGAGGCCCTTTCCGGCTCGCTCCGGCAGGGTCAGTTCCAGGTTCTGCCCCTCAACCGCACTGACCGGGCGCGGCGCGGCCTGCTGTGGGCCGATATCAACGGAGACGGCCTGCCGGACTTGCTCGTCGCGGAGCCTGAAAGCGGCCAGATCTCAGTCTGCTTCCAGCATAAGGACGGATCCCTGGCACCGCCAAAGACCTTCCCGACGCTTGCCGGCGTCACCGACCTGGCCGTTGCCGACTGGAACGACGACGGCAAGCCGGAGATCTTCATGCTCAGCGCCGACGAGCGGCAGGTGGGCGTGACTCACCTGGACGACAAGCAGCGCCTGCCCTTTCCCACCTTGATTCCGCTGGACGGCAAGCCGCTGGCGATGGCGGTGGGCAGGCTCCAGGCGGGAGGCAAACCCGTGCTGGCAATGATTGTCGAGCAAGAGGGCAGGGAAGGCATGGGCTCGCGGCGCGTGCTCGTCACCCGCACCGCCGATGGCAAGACGAAGACCCAAAGGCTGAGCCGGGAGTTCAAGTCCAACCCAATCACGCTGGCTTTCCACGACGCGGACCAGGATGGGCTGACCGACCTGATCCTGCTGATGCCTTACGAGAAGATCAAAGTCCTGCGACAGGTGCCGGGCAAGGACTTCGAGGAATTGGATGTTGCCGTTCCCGGCGGCGCGGTCGAGCAGCCGTGGCTGATCTCCGCGGACATTGATGGGGATGGCAAGCCGGAGCTGCTGCTGCCCCAGAAGAATTTCCTCCGCGCAGTGGTGTTGCAGCGCGAGCCGCGGCAGCCCAATACGGCGGGTTCAGGCGAATGGACGTTTACGGTGAAAGAGCAGATCAATGGCGCCGGGAGCAATTCGCGCCTGGTCGCCGCAGCAGCGGTCCCGACCGGCACCAACGGCATTCCCTCGATCTTCCTGCTCGATGCCGAGCGCAAGGTGCTCACGCTGTGCGAGCGCGACCGCGCGGATGTCTGGCAAGTCGTGCGCAATGTGCCGCTGCCGGTTTCCGAATTTACCCGCTTGCAACCTGTCGCGGTCGGCGGCCCCGCCACGAATGCCCTGGCTTTCCTCGGCTTGAATGCCGTCGCTTACTTGCCTTTTGGCGGGCAGGTCTGGGATTTGACTGAACTCGACAGCTACGAAACTCCCATCAAGGATGGCCGCCTGACCGATGTCGTCTCGGGCGACCTGGACAACGATGGCCGCAAAGACCTCGTGTTCCTCGAAACGGCCCGGAACTACCTCGACCTGGTGATCTTCGACGCCAACCACAAGCTGATTCCGGCCAACCGCTGGCAGGTGTTTGAAGAGCGCACGTTCCGCAGCCGCCGGAATGATTTTCCGGAGCCGCGCGAGGCGGTCGTGGCGGACGTCACGGGCGACGGTAAGAACGACCTAATCGTGATCGTGCACGACCGCATCCTGGTCTATCCGCAGGAGTAGGCGGCGTTTGTATTTCGCAACCCGCTCCGAATGACCACGGCCCGGAGCGCCGGCATGTTGCCGGCTTAGACCCTTCACACTGTGCAAGCCGGCAACATGCCGGCGCTCCGGAGTGGCGAGTGCTATGTCGGCTACTCGAGCGACTTGATCTTGAGGTTGCGGAAGTGGCTGGGGATGCCCCCGTGCGCGCCCTGCAATCCGATGCGCCCTTTGGTGGCCATCTCGGCGAGTGGCCGCGGCTCAAAGTCCACGATGTCATTGCCATCGGGGCTCTTCTTGCCCGACTTCCAATCCTTCATGTTTACGTCCGTCACCAATTCGCCATTCAGCAGCACTGAAATCTTCGGCCCCTCGCAGCGGATGGTCATCCGGTTCCACTCCCCGGGCTTTTTGACCGCCGACTTCAAGGGCACCGAATGACCGAAAATGCCGCCGCACTTCCAGTTGGGCGGGACGTTGGCCCACTTCGGCGAGCCGTCGTCCAGGATTTGGATCTCAATGGTGTTGGGAATCCAGTTCTGCATATCGCTGTTGTAAACGAAGACACCGCTGTTGGCGCCGGGCTCCAGGTTGAACTCCAGGTCGAGGATGAAATTCTCGTAGTCCTTCTTCGTCCAGATGGCCTCGTCTTTGTCTTTGGGCGAGAGCACGCCGTTCTTCCATGACCACACGCCGGCCGGGGCCAGGGCATTGGACATGTCGGCGGCGAACAGATCCATCCAGTCCTTCGAATTGGGATGGGCCTTCAAGGGCGCAGACTCGGCCGCGTGAACCGCGAGCCATGAGTTGAGCAGGAGTGCCGCGACGGCGATAATCGTTTTCTTCATGCGGCGTTGCTTATCTGATTGGTGCGACCAAGTCAATCCTGCGCGTTCAGCCACTGCCTTCGCCGGGCGGCGTCGGGGGATTCCCTTACGCCATTTTCCGTAATTTCCCTCACTGGCCGGGAGCTGGGACAGGTGGCAAGGTGCTTTGTGCGCAAGCACGTTGTTCTTTGGGAGAAGGAAATGGGTGGGAGAATTTACCCTGCCCTGTGCGTGATCAAGACTTTGACCGCGAACCGTAAGTTGAACAACCAAGGGACCTAAAGCGGTGGTTGTGGCCGACATGCCTTTGGTGGACGTCGAAAGAAATCCCGCCGGTTCACATGTTGCAACCAGGTTCCTCGAGCCAGTCAGACACGGCAGCGGCGGGGTTATTTGTTTTCAGCGGAGTTGGAAGCCGATGGCGGGGTAGCGCATCCTGTGTAACCTTTGCTGGCTTGACGGCGTCTGCCTTGATGACTAAAGTCACAATTATATGAGAACCAATGTATTCCGTCCCATCATCGCCTTGGCCGTTGTCTGCCTGGTCCTTTCATTCGGTTATCGCGTCTTCGCCGGCCCTGCGGCTTCCGGGGCGTTGCTGGCGCAGGCTTACACAGCGCTTGAGCAGGCCGACCATGATTACAAAGGCCATCGCGTGGCCGCCATGAAGCACATCGAAGCCGCCGGCAAGCTTCTGGGCGTCACTATTGGGGGAGGCGGCAAGGGGCATGAAAAGCAGGCGGTTTCCGATGAGCAGCTACGCGCCGCACAAGGCCTTCTGGAGCAGGCTCGCTCCGGGCTTAGCGGCAAGCCGCTCAAACATGTGAACAAGGCGCTGGAGCAGCTCTCCATCGCTCTGAAGATAAAGTAGCGGGGCAAGTCCGGACAGTACGGCCGGCTTGTGCCGTAGCAGCAGGCATAATGCCTGCCGTAGAGCCGGGCATCCTGCCCGGCGGAATCCCTGCGGCGTCGGCCTTTGCGACATTCCAGCGCCTGTTCGGGCGGCGAGATGTCGCTCTCCGGTATGCAGCGATGCCAGCCGCCACATAATGGCGCTGACCATGGTCGCTGTTGTTGCTGACAAAGGGCAGTTTATTCTTGTGCGCACCGGGCCGTACGGGTACGAAAGGGGCATATGTCAAAACAACACTTTTCCTCGCGCTCAGGTCTCAGCCGCCGCCAATTCCTCTACTATTCCGCGCTCGCCGTCAGCGCCACCGCTTTCACGGGCTGCGTCAGCGCCCAGCCTCGCCGCGTTTCGGCCAATGAGAAGCTGAACATCGGCGCCGTCGGCGTCGGAGGCAAAGGCTCCAGCGACGTCAATTGTTGTTCGGATGAAAACATTGTTGCCCTGTGCGACGTAGACGAGAACTCGGCAGCGGGGACGCGCAAGAAGCACCCGAATGCGAAGTTCTACCGGGATTGGCGCAAGATGCTGGAGCAGGAGAAGTCGTTGGACGCGGTCATCGTATCCACGCCTGATCACACCCACGCTTGCATCGCCGCCAGCGCCATCCGCATGGGCAAACATGTCTATTGCCAGAAGCCGCTGACGCAAACCATTTACGAGGCGCGGCTTCTGCGAAAGCTGGCCAAACAGTACAAGGTGTCCACTCAGATGGGTAACCAGGGCAGCGCCGAGGACGGCCTGCGCCGGTCGGTCGAAGTGATTCAAGCGGGTTTGATCGGGCAGGTCCGCCAGGTCTATGTCTGGACCAACCGGCCTATCTGGCCGCAAGGCATGGACAAGCCCGAAGGCGCGGACCCCGTCCCCGCGACGCTGGATTGGGATGGCTGGATCGGTCCCGCGCCCATGCGCGACTACAAGGGCAAGTGGCCGGATCAGCCCGCCAAGGGCAAGCGCCGTGGCAATGGCGAGGTCTATCAGCCTTTTGTGTGGCGCGGCTGGCAGGATTTCGGCACGGGCGCGCTCGGCGACATGGCCTGCCACACGGCTAACATGCCTTTCCGGGCGTTAAAGCTGGGCTATCCCACGGAGATCGAGGCCAACTCTTCAGAGATGAACACGGAGAGCTATCCTCTCAAGTCCACCATCCGCTTCGAGTTCCCGGCTCGCGAAGGCCTGGCGCCGGTGCAGTTCTGGTGGTATGACGGCGGCAATCCCAAGCCCGACAAGCCCTACGAGCACGACGGCAGCAACAAGCCGCCCAAGGACATTCTGGCCGACGTGCAGGAGATGATGGACAAGATCCCGGGCAGCGGCTGCTTCCTCATTGGCGACAAGGGCAACTTGTTCTCGCCTGACGACTACGGCGCGCAGTTCTTCCTGAAGCTCAAGGGTGATAAGGAAATGAAGGACGGCAAGACGCACGAGGCCGTCAAAGCCATTCCGCACACCATCGCGCTCAACGCCTTCCAGGGCGGCACGGATGAACGCCAGCACCTGGAATGGATCGCGGCTTGCAAGGGCGGCCTGCGCGGCTACTCAGACTTTGACATTGCGGCCTACCTCACCGAGATCATCCTGCTGGGCTGTGTGGCGCTGCGGGCGGGCAAGAAGATCGAATGGGACGGCCCCAACATGCTCGCCAAGAACGCTCCCGAGGCGGCGAAGTGGATCCGCCGCAAGAATCGGCCGGGCTGGGAGATTTAAGGCGGGACGTTAGTCCTCCACGAGGATGACCTAGCCTGCCAGCGCAGCGGCGACTGCCGGCGGGAATATCTCGCCCACATCGCCTTCCAGCCGCAGGGTAACTTCGGGCAGATCATCGTGTTCGGTGGGGCCGCGGTTGATGATTACGTAGGGCATGCCCCGATTGGCCGCCAGCAAGGGAATGTTCGCGGCTGGATATACCGAAAGAGTCGAGCCGAGCGCTACCACCAGGTCCGCGGCCTGGGCGGCGGCTTCGGCCCGCTCCAGGTCTTCATTGCGCAGGTTTTGGCCGAAGCTGATCGTCGCCGGCTTCAGGAAGCCCCCGCATTCACAGAGCGGCGGACGGCGGGTTTTCCGGAACGACGCGAAATGCGGCTCGGGGTCTGAGCGCCGGCCGCAGGTTTGGCACTCGACGAGGGTGTTGGTGCCGTGCAGTTCGATCAATCGCTCCGGGGCTGTGCCGGCGCGCGCATGGAGGCCGTCAATGTTTTGGGTGACCACGGCCCGCACTTTGCCCGCGCGTTCGAGCAGCACGATGGCGTTGTGGATCGCGTTCGGGCGCGCGTCCCGGTATCCCTCCCATCCCTCCAGCTTGAAGTCCCAGTGCTCGATGCGCGCCGCTTCGGAGCGCATGAAATCATGGTAATAGACCGGCTGCCGCCGCTTCCATACGCCTTCGGGTCCGCGGAAGTCGGGAATGCCGCTCCCGGTGGAAATGCCCGCGCCCGTGAACAGGAGCATCTGCCGCGACGCCCGCAACAGCTCAATCAACCGCTGGTCTTGCATGGCGTGATTCTGGCGCGGGGATACGGGACCGCCAGAGAAAAGTCGCGTGGCGGTGGTGCATCACAGGACCAGTAACAAGGTTGGCTGAGCCGGGCCGGAGCGCTGGCATTTTGCCGGCTTACACCGTCCGGATGGCCTAAGCCGGTAGAATGCCAGCGCTCCGCCCGAAAACCGGGGGCGGCTGGGTCCGTTTTATGAGGCGAGCGGGATAGCCTCGTCCACCAGCATCACCGGGATGTTCCGCCGGATGGGATAGAGAAACTTGCCGTCGGCGCGAATGAACCCGGCATCCAGCTTCTCCTGCACGGGCTGGCCGGCACGGTTTTTGAGTGTGGAGGCGCCTATCTGCGCGTTGAGCTTCGCAATGACGTCCGCGTCGGCGAGGCGCAAATCCTGGTGCGTCTCAGGGCAGCAGAGAATCTTCAGCAGCTCGGCGTCAATCATGGTAACAGCGAAGGCGGGAAGGCGCGAAGAGCGGCGTCGTAAATCTGTTTGACGGGCACGCGAGCCTGCTCGGCGAGCTTTCGGCAGGACTCAAATTCCGGCGCGGCCTGGATGACTCTCCCGTCGAGCTTGCCGACTTTTACCGTCACGGCGCCTTGAGGCGTTTGGACGGTCACGAACTCGCGCTTTAGTTTCCGGCGCTCGGCGTTATAGCGGCGGACACCAAAGGTGCTGGTCTCGCGCATTAGCATCGCGGAGAACCGGTCTGCGTCGGCTGCCGCGCACAACACCGTGAGCAGCACGCCGGGCCGGCTCTTCTTCATCTGGATGGCAGTGTGGAATACGTCCAGCGCGCCGGCGGCGAGCGCCTGCTCTACAAAGTGGCCCAGGATTTCAGCGTTGATGTCGTCCAGGTTCGCCTCCAGCACAGCGATCGTGTCGGTCTCCCAATCATGCGAGCCTGCTTGGGTATTCGGCCACTGGCGCTCAGCCTTTTCGTCCCAGAGGATGGCCCGGAGTACGTTGGGCCGCGTCTGGTTGTCACGTGTGCCAAGGCCAAAGCCGATCTTTTCCGCCGTTACTGCGCTCATCGGGCCGAACGTCTCGGCCAGTTCCGCCAGCAACGCTGCTCCCGTGGGAGTCACCAGCTCATGGGGTTCTTCGCATTGCGACAACGCGATGCCGCGCGCGCCCAGAATCGCCAGCGTCGCCGGCGCCGGAATCGGAAAGCGCCCGTGCGCGCAATCCACCCAGCCCACGCCCTCCACCACGGGGCTGGCCAGCACGCGCGGCTTTCCCAGCAGTTCCAGGCCGATGCACCCGCCCACGATATCCACAATCGAGTCCACCGCGCCGACCTCGTGGAAGTGCACTTGCACGGGCGGCACGCCGTGGATCTTGCCTTCCGCATCGGCAATGCGCTGGAATACCGCCACCGCCTTCTGTTTCACCCAATCCGACAGCCGGCTGTCTGTGATCATCTGCCGGATCTGGCTGAAGTTGCGCGCCTCAGCGTGGGTATGATCCGGCGCGTGGTGGTGGCCATGATCGGGATGGTGCTCGTGCGCGTCCGATGCGGCCTGGTGGGGATGGTGATGATGCTCACTCTCGATGTGGACATCAACCTTTACGCCGGCAATGCCCGCCTTGCGCCCGCGCACGGCGTGAAAGTGGTAGCCCGCCAGCGGAAGTTTCTCCAACTCGTGCTCCAATTGGTGCGCGTCCACCCCAAGGTCAATCAGCGCGCCGAGGAACATGTCGCCGCTGATGCCACTAAGCAGGTCGAGGTATAAAGTCTTCATGCTATCCGGCTGCGAGGGCGTTGATCTGGCTCGCGGCGTAGCCGGCGCCGAAACCGTTGTCTATGTTCACCACTGTCAACCCGCTGGCACAACTGTTGAGCATGCCGAGCAGCGCTGCGAGTCCATTGAAGTTGGCGCCATATCCTACGCTAGTCGGCACCGCGATGACCGGCCTCGACACCAGCCCAGCAACCACGCTCGGCAGGGCGCCTTCCATGCCCGCCACAACCACGACGACGTTGGCCCGCTGTATGATTTCCAGCCGGCCAAATAACCGGTGCACCCCGGCTACGCCGACATCAGTGACGCGCTCGACGCGGTTGCCCATGATCTCCGCGGTGATCGCCGCCTCTTCGGCCACCGGCAGGTCGCTCGTGCCCGCGCAGACTACGGCGATGGTGCCGGGCAGCTTGGGCAAAGGTTTCTTCTCGATGGTCACGCAGCGGGCCAGCTCATGGTGCACGGCCAGTTTGAATCTCCGGCGCAGCAGCCGCGCGTGCTCGGACCCGATGCGAGTGACGAGGACACGCTGCTCGCGCTCGAAGAGCCGGGCCGCGATCTGCAACACCTGGGCGGGCGTTTTGCCGGCGCCAAAGATGACCTCGGGAAAGCCTTTGCGCAGCGCGCGGTGGGTGTCCAGCGTGGCGAAACCGAGGTCGGCCACCGGGGCAGCCTGGAATTTGCGCAACACCGCGTCGCGGCTGACTCCGCCCGCTCGAAACTGCTCCAGCAGCTTGATTGCTTCTGTCGTGGTCACCCGGGCATAGTGGCACGAACGAGGCCAATGGTCACGGGCAAATTCGCCGCTAACGCTGATGATGCCGGAACAGCCGCTGGCGGTTCTGAAACAGGTACCAGACAATCAGGATGTTGATGGCCAGAACGACCAGCACGGCCGCCGGGTGTCCCGGACGAATGCGGCCCGGCGCGGTCTGTCGCACCAGTTCAAATATCTCGATCGGGATGAAGAAGGCGGATTCGCCGATCGTCAGCCAGCCGGCCCAGCTTACGCGGAACATCAATCCGACGCCCTCCACGAGAGAGAAAAGGCTGTAAACCAGAGTGCCAGCCGCTGTCCAGAGAACCTTTTGCTCGGTAAGCTGCCCGACCTGGACAGCCAGGTTGGCCCAGAACCTTCGCTCGGGGTTGACCCGTAGAATGTGCAGGAAATTCTGATACTCAGCGGGCAGATCATTGTCCGAGAGAGTGTAGGCCGCTACGGCCAGACCTACAAAGAGGAGCCCCTTCAGCAGCTTTATGGCGATGATCGCATAAAGTGTTGGCGCACGTTTTTTGACCTGACTTACATCACTTCCCATTACCGGATTTTCTCCAGTAATATAGACACCAGATCGCCGATTTTTATTCGTTCCTGCTTCATACTGTCGCGGTCCCGCAGGGTCACCGTGTCCTGCAGTTCGGGGCCTTTCTCGCCGAGCGTATCGAAATCAACCGTCAGGCCGAACGGCGTGCCGGCCTCGTCCTGCCGGCGATAGCGACGGCCAATGGCGCCCGCTTCGTCATAGAATACAGACATGTGGGGGCGCAACAGCTCACGCACTTCCTTGGCCTTCTTCACCAGCTCGGGCTTGTTCTTGAGCAGCGGGAAGACGGCCACTTTGATGGGCGCGATGCGCGGGTGGAACTTCATGACCACGCGGGATTCCATCTTGCCCTTCTCGTCGGGCGCCTGGTCTTCGCAATAGGCATTGCAGATGAGGGCCAGCGCGAGCCGGTCCACGCCCGCGCTCGGCTCAATCACGTGCGGCACATACTTGGCCTTGGCTTCGTCGTCGAAGTACTCCATGGACTTGCCGCTGAACTTCTGGTGTTGCGTCAGGTCAAAATTGCCCCGCGCCGCGATGCCTTCCAGCTCCTGTGTGCCAAAGGGGAACTTGTAGAGGATGTCCACCGTGGCCCTGGCGTAGTGGGCCAGCTCTTCCTTCTTCTGCCAGTATTCGACGAGCGTGTCGCGGCCCAGGCCGATGCTTTCGTACCAGCGCACGCGCTGCTCCACCCAGTATTTGTGCCAGAGCTCCCAGCCCCAGTTGGGTTGAGGAGTGAGGGGCGAGGGTTGAGAGTCGGAGAGCTTGGCGACCGAGCCGGCCATTTTTTGCACGACCTCGTCTGGGCGGATGAAGAACTCCAGCTCCATCTGCTCGAATTCGCGGGAGCGGAACGTGAAGTTGCGCGGGTTGATCTCGTTGCGGAAGGCCTTGCCGATCTGGCACACACCGAACGGCACCTTCTGGCGCGAGACGTCCAGCGTGTTCTTGAATTGCACGAAGATGGCCTGGGCGGTTTCAGGGCGCAGATACGAGAGGTTGTCAGGGCTTTCGACCGGGCCAACGTAGGTCTTTAGCATCAGGTTGAAGGGACGGGGTTCGGTGAGCAGGCTACCGTTCTCGGGGTTATAGCGCCGACTATCCTTGACCTCCTCACTCCGTTCGCCCTGCAATTCCGGGTTCTCAATTCCGCGCTGCTGGTAGAACTGCCGCGCGACCTTGCGCGCGTACTCGGCGTGCTTGCCGGTCGCGATCAGCACCGAATACGCATCCTTGCTCCACTTGAATTCCGTAAACGCCTCGTGTAATTGCTCAAAGCTCGGACAGCCACCTAACTGGAACTCGCTTTGAAACTGTGCAAACTCTTGAGTGCAGGTCTTGACGGCAAGGTCCCCGCCCACACCGTCGGCTAGGAGTGCCTTACTGATAGACCGCTGAATTCTCTCTGCCGCCTCACGGATTTTAGCTTCAACAGCCTTCTGGGACTCCTGCGGATACTGGTTAAGCAATGAAATGAACTTAGAGCGGTCGTTTGCGCCAGTGTAAGAATAAGCCGTGCCGCTCTGCGGCTCGACCTGGTCCGCGCGAAAGCGCTTCTTCGTGAGCAGACAGTCCACCATCAGATCGCTGAAGGTGCTGGTATGGCCGCTGGCCTCCCAGATTTTTGGGTGCATGATGATGGACGCGTCGAGGCCAACGACGTCATCGCGCGAGTGGGTCATTGACCGCCACCAGGATTCCTTGATGTTGCGCTTCAGCTCGGCGCCGAGTGGGCCGTAGTCCCAGAAGCCGTTGAGGCCGCCGTAGATTTCCGAGGATTGAAAAATGAACCCGCGCCGCTTGCAGAGCGACACAATCTTTTCCATTAGTTCACTGGTCTTTGGTTCAGCCATAGGGCGCGCAGTGTCTCAAAGCCCTCCGGCATGTCAAGGTAGGCCGGGCACGGGACTCCGCCGCAGTCCATAAGGACTTTGCCGATGGCCTTGCGCCTGTGGCGAGGGACCCGCGTGTGTGTCTGGATTGTTCCTGTATGCTTCCTGTATTATTCCTGTATTCTTCCTGTAGTCTTGGGGTCTTTTTCCCGCCTAACGCTGCCATCTTCCGGCTGGGGTGAGCGCATAGCCGAGGATCGCTCCGAGTTCGGGAGGCGGCAAAGCGTTTATGTCACCAAACTCATTTACTGCCTGCGCGCAGTTCGCCTTAACGAGCCGCCGGGAAGAGTCGCCTCCTGCCCCGCCACGATCACGAGCGCCGTTGCGATAGAGGTATGAAAAGCGCCTGGGCGGCCAGGCGGCTGTGCACGCGGAAGACGCGGAGGAAATCACGGACGGGATGGAAATGAGAGAGCCGTGAGGTCGCTGCCGCGTAGTCCGCCTGCACCGGCTGCGGGCGCAGGGGGATGCCCGCCCAGGCCGCCTTTACCAGGATCTCCAGTTCAAAAGCATACCCCTCTGCCTTCACGCAAAGGCCCCGGGCTGCGGCCAGCGGATAGACCCTATAGCCGCACTGCGCGTCGGGCAGGCGCACTCCGGTCTCCATTTTGAAGCAGAACGTGGACAGCGCGTTCGAAAGCTGCCGCGCCAGCGGCGCCCGGGCGGCCTTCAAGTCCCGCACCCCGACCACAAAGGCCTCCGGCTGCTCGCGGCAGGCGGCAGCAAAATCGGCGAGTCCTTTGGCCGCGTGCTGTCCGTCGGCATCAATCGTGATCGCATGGGTGAAGCCTTCCTTCTCCGCTTTCGCAAAGCCGGCCCTCAATGCCGTGCCTTTGCCGCGGTTGGACGGCAGCGTCACGAGCGTTATGCCGGTTTGCCCGGCGAGAGTCGTCGGGCCCTGGTCCGTGGACCCGTCGTCCACGACGATGACCGGGAAGGCGCGCCGGGATTCGCGCACGACCTGCTGCAGCGTGCGGCCGTGGTTATAGACGGGCACCACAACGCAAATGCAGGGAGCGCTGGGCATGCGTCAGGCCGTTGCGGCGCGCGTGGGCTCGGCCCCGGGCGCCGGGTCCGTTTCATTGCTTGTTTTCAACTGGCGGGCAGACACGGGTTGTTTCACGGCGGCATTCTACGCAACCAGTGCGGCCAGCGGAATGCCGAATGGCGGGATTTGACTAACGAATTGAATGACAAGTCCGGCAAGACAGGCTATGGTAGGCGCGCAGATTCATGCCAATGAAAAGCAGACCACTGGACGCAACGGAACTTGAGGCCGAGTTGCTAAGGCTCAATGCCTTGGTGCGGGAACGACGCAAGCAGTTAGCACGGTTGAAGAACTGTCCTAACCCGGAATGTCCCTGCCGCGTGGTTTGGCGGGGTGTGGTCGAGCAGAATCTTGCATCCCAGGTTGGGCGCATTCGGCGCAACGTCCGCTCCAGGGCGGGCGGGGCTTCCGCACGCAAGAAAGCGGCGGCGCGCAAGTCGAGCCGGTGAGGGCTCCAGCCCGGATGAGCCCGGAGTGATCACCAGACAGGGTTGCACCAAGGCTTTCCCCAGCGCCGGTTTCAGGGCTCATTCAGGCAAAGGCGCAACCGCCCCCATTCGCAATTGCCAAGTTACAATCCGGCCGCGGTTATGTAATTGCTTGCTGACCCGGGAAAGGTAATGTTCGGTGTCAACGACAGGACTAACTATGCAACCAATCCAAAAAGACGAAATCTATGAGCACTTGAGCGGGTTCCTGAAAGGCAAAGGAATTGAACTTAAGGAAGGCGCATACGCACAGGGCATCCAGAAGAGCTGCTCGCTGCTGTCTGACGCGATCAATCTGAGCCAGGAGGGCCTTAGCCGGGCCAAAGTCGAGGTTGACAAGAAGCTGGACCAGATGCGCCAGGTCATCCACGAGAAGACCGCTCCGAAGCCCGCCTCCGCGCCTCAGGCCGCGAAGCCCCCCGTCGTCCACCCCAAGGCCCAGGCCAAAAAGCAGAAGCCCAAGGCGGCGAAGCGCGGCAATGCAAAGGCCTGAGCGCGCCGGGGGCACCAATGTTGCGCACAGGCAGGACGCGTGAGCTCAATGGCTTACGGTGTTCGTCTGCGGCGTGGGCGCATTCAGATCGCGGATCATCCGCGTCCGGGCGACTTCCACGCTCATCCAGATGACCGCAAGCGCAACGGCCAGCAGCACAGCGCCGAGCACCCACCAAGGCCACGTGTAAGCCCGCCTTGGCTCTGTATTCGGCTTGTTCTCATCATCCGCCATATGCCGGCAGGAGCATGAGACGGCCCTGGGAGGGCTGACAACGCAATTCGCCGCGGATTCGGCCTCTGGTGTGACAGTCTGCCGTGGCGATTGAACATATTGCTTGCAATGCGCCCAGGAAGTGGCACTTTTCAGCACGCTTAGATGATTGTCGCTTTTCCAAGGCGTGTTGGATCTTCAATGAACGCTGTTCACTGACGATTTGAAACCCGATGGTCGGGAACAGTCCGGGAGGCAGTCAGCAAGTAAATAGAAAGTAGTTAATGAACACAAAGTTATTCGTTGGAAACCTATCCTTCGACGTCACAGAAAACGACCTGCAGGATGCCTTTGTTGCCTTTGGTCCAGTCAACGAGGTGAACCTGATGACCGACCGATCCACAGGCCGCTCACGCGGCTTCGCCTTCGTCACGATGGCCACGCCTGAAGGCGCGCAAGCCGCCATCACCGGCATGGCTGGCAAGGACTTCAAAGGCCGCGCTGTCACGGTGAATGAAGCCCGTCCGCGCCCGGAAGGCGGCGGCGGCGGCGGTGGCCGAGGTGGCTACGGCGATCGTCGCGGCGGCGGCGGCCGTCCGCATTCCCGATATTAGAGTAGTGTAGCGACTTGGGGCGGTACCGTGGCGCACAGGCTCCGCCCCCACTTCCGACTTGGTCCCGGCGGCAGTTCCTTTTCTTGAGCAGGCGCCCTTGAGCATTGAGGAGCCCATAGAAGTTGAGGGAACGGTCTCGACGGTGCTGCCGGGCACGATGTTCCGCGCGAAGCTGGACAATGGGCATGAGATGCTCGCCCACCTGTCCGGCAAGATGCGCAAGCACTTCGTCCGCCTGACCGTTGGAGACCGCGTCCGGCTCGAAATGTCGCCTTACGACCTGACCAAGGCGCGAATTACTTACCGTCTTCGGTAGCTCGGCGCCTGCCGATTAGACACCCCGCAGGCACCAGCGCGAACGCCCCCTGGTGTCTTTCCACTGGAACGAGCTAGATCGTGCGGCTAACGTGGGGCACATGGCAAAGACACGACATTGTTGGAAGTGCGGCACCGAATACAAGCTATCGGGGACCCCGGGCCGCGCTGAGACCTGCCCGCGCTGCAACTCAGACCTGCGGGTATGCCTCAACTGCGTCAGCTATGACCCTCGCGTAGCCGAGCAGTGCCGCGATCGGCGCGCCGACCTGGTGTCCGAAAAGCACCTCGCCAACTATTGCGAATACTTCGACTTCATCCGCCGGGAGTTTGTGCCTCCGGCCGAGAACACATCCCGCGAAGCCAAGGCGCGCGATACCCTAAAAAAGCTGCTCGGAGATTAAATGGCCGACGGCCAGCCCGCCGGAACCTGCTTGCCAAGCCCGGGACTGAGGAGAATGATGAGCACCGCGAGCATGAACAATCCGCATTTCGCAGAACCATCGTAATACGTATGAACACCACAAGCCCGATAGGCTCAAATCTCACCACACGCCGCGATTTCCTGAAGACCTCCAGCACCGCGCTGGCGGGCGCGGCCCTGGCCGCAGGCATGCCGCGCCCGGGGTACGCCGCCGAGAACAACACCGTCAAAATTGCCCTGGTGGGCTGTGGCGGGCGGGGTACGGGCGCCGCAGCCCAGGCCCTGTCCACGCAAGGCCCGACCAAGCTTTGGGCGGCTGCGGACGTCTTCGAGCAGCGCCTCCAGAGCAGCCTGGCCAACCTGAAGAGCGGCCACGAGAAGCAACTGGAGGTGCCCCCGGAGCGCCAGTTCATCGGCCTGGACGGCTTCAAGAAGGCCATTGATTCCCTCGATAAGGGCGACATTGTGCTTCTGACCACGCCGCCGGCCTTCCGGCCCATTCATTTGGAATACGCGGTGCAGAAGGGCGTGAATGTGTTCATGGAGAAGTCCTTCGCCGTTGATGCCCCGGGCATCCGCCGCGTAATGAAGGCTGGCGAGGAAGCCAAGCTGAAGAACCTCAAGATCGCCGGCGGCCTCATGTGCCGCCATTCCAAGCCGTTGGAAGAGGCTATCCAGCAGGTCCACGACGGCTTGATCGGCGACATCGTCACGTGCTGGGCTTACCGCATGCACGGTCCCGTAGGCCTCAACGCGCGCCAGCCCGGCATGAAGGAACTTGCCTACCAAATCTCCAACTATAGTTGCTTCACCTGGCTCAATGGCAGCTTCCTCGAAGACTGGCTCATCCACAACATTGACGTGTGCTGCTGGGCCAAAAACGCGTGGCCTGTGTCTGTCCAGGGCATGGGCGGGCGCCAGGTGCGCCAGGACCCTGACCAGTTGTTCGACCATTACAGCGCGGAATACACCTTCGCCGATGGCACACGCTTCATCGCGGAAGGGCGGCACATTGCCAATTGCTATGATTACTGGGGCTCCATCCTCTACGGCACCAAGGGCAGCGGAAGCCTCGGCGAAGGCCAGATCAAGCCGCGCCTATTCAAGGGTTACCAGCAGACGTCCGAGAACGTCATTTGGAACTATAAAGGTCCGGCCTGCGACCAATACCAATACGAGCACGATCTGCTGTTCGACGCCATCCGCAACGACAAGCCCTACAACGAGACCGAACGCTGCGCCAAATCCTGCTTCACCGCCGTCATGGGCCGGATGGCATGTGAATCCGGGAAAATGGTGACGTGGGACGAAGCCCTTGCTTCCAATATCGAGCTCGCTCCCGGGCTGGACGACTACACCTGGGACTCCAACCCGCCAGCCATGCCGGATGCGAAGGGCCTCTACCCGATTGCGATGCCGGGCCAAACCCGAACCGTCTAACCGGTTAAACTTGCGCCTGAACCCGCGCATAGGGGAGCGGCGCTGGTCAGGGCGCGATGAGCTCTGCGCAGCACACTGGGACTACTCTGGAACTGCTACGGACCCACTCGCATGTGGGTCCCTTGTGCACCCGGTGTGCACCCGGTGTGCATATGGGGTTTTAACGATAAAGCTCTGGGCTGGTTGGAGTGGCTGAAGGGGGGAATATGGCGCGGGCGCCGCGTTGAACCCGGGTGTTATGCTTCGTGCTGGTTCCCACTTTCTGGCCCGAACAAAAATACGGGAGCGTTGTCCATATAGCGACCGTAGAACTATCGCCTGGGGGCGCTGCGGTGCGCCGCTTAAGGGAAACTTGCGTCGCAACCCCGCGCCGGGCAAAACTGAGCGAACGTATTCATGCTAGGGCACCTGCCGCGTTACAAAGCTATTGCGCCGGGCCGAAGCCAGCCAAGACTTCGGTCTGGTTTCGGCTTGCTCGTGTTGTTGGTGTGGTGTCTCCCCTCAGCGGTCCTGGCGGCGAGCTTCACGGCAACGCTGGACCGGGACTCGGTGGCGGTGGGGGAAAGCGCGACCTTGTCGCTGAAGTTCGAGGGGGGACAGCCGAGCCAAATGCCGTCCCCGCCGCAGATGCCCAACTTGCAGATCGCGAGCAGCGGTACCTCCAGGAACATCAACATCGTCAACGGTCAGTTCTCCTCGACCATCTCCGCGGACTTTGTGCTCACTCCGATGCAGCCAGGCGTTTACACGATCCCCGCCATGCGCGCCGATATTGGCGGCCAGATCCTGACCACGCCGCCATTGAAGCTGACCGCCGTCAAGTCTGGCGACTCCGCCAGCGATAACGCCGGCGAGCAGTTGGCCTTTTTCAAGTTGTTCATTCCCAGGAAGGAAGTCTATGTGGGGGAGGTCTTCGAAGTGGAGTTCAGGGTTTATGTCCGCGACGGGGTGGCCAACGCCGAGAACGTCATGCAGAGCTTCGACAACTACGGCGGCTGCCCCATCAAAGTTGAAGACGTCAGCATCCTGAAGACGGCTCACGCCAATCGCCGGCGCATGCAGGTCGGCAACGGCGTCTATACGGTAGCTACTTTGGTGACCGCGCTCTCCCCGGTTAAGCCGGGGACGCTGAGCCTTGGCTCCATGGATGTGAATCTCACGTTGCAGCTTCCGACGGGAAACCGACGGCGCGATGTCTTCGACCCGTTCGGGATGTTCCAGCAGTATCAAGAGCGCCGCGTGGCTTTGTCCGCGGAACCAGAGAAGCTGGCGGTGCTGCCGTTGCCCAAGGAGAACGTCCCGACCAACTTCGTCGGTGCCGTCGGCACCTACTCGATGACCGTGAGCGCCGGCCCCACAAACGTTGCAACGGGTGATCCCATCACGGTGAAGGTGCAGATATCGGGCCACGGCGCGTTGGACTCGCTCGCGCTGCCGGAACAGAGCGCCTGGCGAGATTTCAAGACCTACCCGCCCACGAGCAAAGTGGAGACCACCGACCCGCTCGGGCTGCAAGGCACGAAGACCTTCGAGCAGGTGGTCGTGCCTCAAACCATAGACATCAAAGCGCTGCCGCCGATCTCATTCAGCTTCTTCGACCCGGATCAGAAGAACTATCGCACGCTTACCCAGCCGAGCATGTCGCTGGTGGTGCGCCCGGGCGGCTCGGCGCCGGCGCCAACAATTCTGGCTGGTAACCGCGCCTCGCAGGACAACCCCCCGCCGGCGCAGGATATTGTTCACATCAAACCGCGCCTGGGTGCGCTGGCCCAGGTCGGACCACCGCTGGTGCAACAGCCCTGGTTCCTGGCGCTCCAAGGCGTTCCGCTGCTGGCGTGGCTATCGGCGCTGGCCTGGCGCAAGCGCACCGAGATGCTCGCCAACAATCCCCGCCTGCGCCGGCAGCGGCAGGTGGCGCAAACCATCCGCAAGGGCCTGGTCGAGCTGCAGCAGCTCGCCGCTGAGAACAAATCCGACGAGTTCTTTGCCACGCTGGTCCGGTTGCTGCAAGAGCAGTTGGGCGAGCGCCTGGACCTTCCCGCATCAGCGATCACCGAGGCCGTGATTGATGAGCACCTGCGTCCGCGCGGCGTGCCGGAGACGACACTGGCGCCGCTGCATGAGCTTTTCCAAACATGCAATCTCGTGCGTTACGCTCCCATGAAGTCGAGCCAGGAATTGGCCGCAGTTATTCCCAAGCTCGAGGGCGTGCTGCGCGATTTGAAGGAGTTGAAGGCGTGAAACAGGGCTATCTGGACACATTACCCGTGCTGCGCTGTAGCGGCAGGCGGGACGCCTGCCGCTACTCGCGCCGACTGCTACGAATTGTTGGACTCGCGCTGCTGGCGCTGCTGTTCCCGCTGCTCGCGCGGGCAGACATTTCCGCCACGGCGTTTGAAGCCGCCAACAAGCTCTACGAGGAAGGCAAGTTCAGTGAGGCGGCAACGGCCTATGCCAAGCTGCTGCAGGCCGGCCAGACATCCGCCGCCTTGTACTTCAATCTCGGCAACGCCTTCTTCAAGTCCGGCCAAATCGGCCGGGCCATCGCGGCCTATCGGCTCGCCGGCCAAATGACCCCGCGCGACCCGGACGTGCGCGCCAATTTGCAGTTCGCCCGAAACCAGACGCAAGGCCCGACGCTTTCTCCCAACCGTTGGCAGCGTTGGCTGGGCCGGTTGACGTTGAATGAATGGACGGTGCTGGCCGCCTGCGCGGTCTGGCTTTGGCTCCTGCTGCTGGCGCTCCTGCATTGGCGTCCAACCCTGCGCTCGGTGCTGAAGGGGTATGTGGTTGCCTCCGCCATAGCGGCGCTGTCCCTGTGCGCGTTGACCGGGGCAGCATTCTACCACGCCCGAGTCTCACGTGTGGCGATTGTAATTACCAAAGACGCCGACGTGAGAAACGGTCCGCTGACCGAATCCAAGACCGCATTCACGGCGCACGACGGCGCTGAGCTGCGGGTTCTGGATCAAAAGGACGAGTGGCTGGAAGTCAGCGCCGGTCCCCGCGAGACCGGCTGGCTGCGCCGCGATGAGGTCCTGATGCCGCAATAGGAGGGCAGATATGGACTGCGGCAGCAAGCGAAGCGCGACGCCGCTATTCCTTTCGCTGCGCGCCCACAGCCAAAGCGGCGTCGCGCTTCGCTTGCCGCCGCAGTCCAAAAGCAGTGCGTTAGCGGCCCTGCTCATGGATACGACCTGCTGGAATCGCCTTGCCCGAGCGCGCGTTTCCCTGAACACTGCTCCCGACTTATGGACGCCAACAACACCGCCCGTTCCAGCTTCTCACGTTTCACGTTTCACGTTTCACTCTGGTTCTCTGCCGCGTTAATTTCTATCGCGGCAACCGGCTGCCGGCTGGGCCAGCCAGCCGGGGCCAGCTTCGCGTCGGTGAAAATCGCGAACCGGACCCCGGCTCAGATTCAGGATGCAACGGTGCAGGTTTTTCGCGAAGACGGCTACGCGGCTTTTGACGCAGGCCCAGGCCAGTTGGCCTTCCAGAAGGAAGGCACGAAGATGAACAACCTCGGCCAGAATGGGGTCGTGGGCAGCTACTACGGCGCACAAACGATGATCCGCGTGCGGGCGCAGATCGTGGACCTCGGGACCGGCTCTTACCGGCTGCAATGCCAGGCATACATGGTGCGCAACCCGGGCGACTCATTCTTCGAAGACGAGCACCCGCTCATCAACGCTCGCCGCGGGCCTTACCAGCACCTGCTCAACAAGGTCGCCAAACGGCTCAAGACAGCCTGACCTCGCTTGAAGTCCCCGGGAACAGAGACGGTTTTGGTCACCGGCGCATCCTCGGGCATCGGGCTGGAGCTGGCGCGGTGCTTTGCCGCCGACGGCTGCCGGCTCATCCTCGTGGCCCGCAAGGGAATTGCGCTTGAAGACCTGGCGAGCGAGCTGAGAAAGGCACACAAGATCCAGACGCAAGTTTTCACTGCTGACCTTGCCCAGCCCGATGCCCCGAACCGCCTGCTGGCGCACCTGCAATCGGCAGGCATCAAGGTGGATGTGCTGGTGAATAACGCTGGCTTCGGAGCGCAGGGGAGGTTTGCCGAGCTGCCGCTTGGCCGTCAGCTCGACATGCTGCAGGTCAACATTACCGCTCTCACGCATCTGACGGGGCTGCTTCTGCCCGGGATGATCGAGCGCCGCCGCGGCGGAATTCTCAACGTCGCCTCCACCGCTGCCTTCCAGCCCGGACCGGGCATGGCTGTCTATTATGCCACGAAAGCCTTCGTCCTCTCATTCACTGAAGCGCTGGCAGAGGAACTTGCCGGAACGGGCGTGACAGCCACCGTCGTCTGCCCGGGCCCGACCACCACGAACTTCGGACAAGCAGCCGGTGGCAAGTTCAAGCCCATCGCGAGGAAAGTTTCCATGACTGCCGCCTCCGTTGCGCGCCTGGGCCATCGCGCTTACCGCTCCGGGCGGGTGGTGGTGATCACGGGCCTGCGCAACAAGATTCCGGCATTTGCTGTGCGGCTCACGCCCCGCTCGCTCGTCCGCAAGATTGCCAAGCGCTTTAACGCACTTCGCGACGAGTCCTGAAGAGCAGGCAAATCAATTAGCCGCCCGCTGTGCTGCTTCCTACCTGCACGGTAGATTTAGAGTCCCGCGTTCGGGCGGTTTCCGCACCGCGCCGGCTAACGGCGGGACCGCGAATAGAATTCCCAAGCAGGGGCCAAGGCTGCTTAATTGATTCCCGTCGAAGCGAGTATTGGCTCCTCCACCGGTGCGCTGGCGCGCAGCCGCGCAATGATGCCGGGCAGGTGCTTCAGCACGTAGTCCACCTCTGCCTCGATGTTGTAAATGCCCAGGCTGAAGCGGATGCTGCTGCGGGCGCGCGCAGCGCTGCACCCCATGGCCGTAAGCACGTGCGAGGGATCCAGCGAACCCGTGGTGCAGGCTGAGCCGCTGGAGGCGCAGATGCCGGCCTGATCCAGCAGCATCAGGATGCCTTCCGCTTCAACACCCGCGAAGGCAATGTTGCTGGTGTTAGGCAGGCGCGGCTCTTTTGCGCCGTTGCGCGAGGTGCCTGGTATGGCTGTCAGAATCCCGTCCTCCAGCTTGTCCCGCAGCGCACGGACGCGGGTGTCTTCGTCCAGCAGGTTGGCCATTGCCAGTTCCGCCGCACGGCCAAAGGCGACCATGTATGCGACGTTTTCAGTCCCGCCCCGCCGGCCCCGCTCCTGTCCGCCGCCGACGATATAGGGCTGGTATTTCACGCGGCGCCTCACGTAGAGCAGCCCGATGCCTTTGGGCGCATGGAGCTTGTGCGCCGACAAGGAGAGGAAATCCGCGTCGAGGGCCCGCACGTCAATCTTAAGCTTGCCCGGTGTCTGCACGGCATCCGTATGGAACAGCACGCCCTGGCGATGGCAGATCGCCGCGATGTCCTGAACCGGGAACAGGACGCCCGTCTCGTTGTTGGCCCACATGACCGACACGATGGCTGTATCGGAGCGGATAGACTGCTCCAGCCGATGCAGGTCCAAAGAGCCGTCCGGTTCCACGGGCAGAAAGGTCACTGTGCAACCCTGCTTCTGGAGCAGCTCGCAGAACTTCATGTTGGCGGAGTGCTCGACTGCGGTAGTGAGGACATGGGTCTTGGCCGGCTGAGTGACCAGGGCGCTGTGGATTGCCGAGTTGTTGCTCTCGGTGCCGCAACTGGTGAAGACAATCTCGCGCGGCTCGGCGTTGATCAGGGCCGCAACCCGCGCCCGCGCCTCGTCGAGATGGCTGCCGAGCTGGCGCCCGAAGGCGTAGGTGCTGGAAGGGTTGCCCCAATACTCGCACAGGAATGGCAGCATCGCCTCCACCACCTCGGGGGCGACCTGCGTCGTGGCGTTGTTGTCGAAGTAGTAAATGGCCGGGCTGCTCATTGCACCATGTTTGCTGGGGACAATCTAGCCGCTTAACCGGTGAACGCCAGTTGGAAGCGGACATGCCTGGCGTTTTATGGACTGCGGCGGCAAGCGAATAGCGCGACGCCGCTTTCCCTTGCCCCGTCAGCCGCAGCTCAGGCGCGCGGCGCAGCCAAAGCTGCGTCGCGCTATTCGCTTGCCGCCGCACTCCACATTCGCCCTATGTCCCCACAACTGGTGACATGCGGGGGACAGGGGTTCTGGTATGGTATGGGCACCGACGGTGCAAAAACGCAGTAGTCGGACCGTGTGTGGCTGACAGGCGCAAATCTGCGGCGCGGCATCGGAGACAGATTTTAGTGCTGTTCTCAGTGTAGAATGTGGCAGAAAGGCCGGACTTGAATCCGGCTTTTTTGTTGTACCGAGCTTGCCCGTGCAAAGCCGCCGCTTTACGCTGGCCTAAGTATTTCACGTGAAACGCCTACCGTACGGAGCGCCGGCATGTTGCCGGCTTAGGTCATTCGGACGCGGTAAGCCGGCAATATGCCGGCGCTCCGGGCCCCCTTTGTGAAGCCGCTGACCTCATACACAAGCAAACTGACGGATGACCAGGCCGCCGCTCTTAAGTCCTGGCTGGAGGCGCATCATTATCAATTCCGAGAGGTTCCCTATGCCCGGTTCGCTGCGGAGAAGGAGAAGACTAACCTGGTGTTCTACGAAAGCGGCAAGCTGGTGGTGCAGGGCAAGGGCACCCAGGAATTCGTCGAGTTCGTCCTGGAGCCGGAGATTCTGAAGGAAGTGCGCCTTGGTTATGAGGCCGTCCTGAACCCCGATCTGCTCCTGCCCCGCCTCGGGGTGGACGAGAGCGGCAAGGGCGATTTCTTCGGCCCGCTGTGTATTGCCGGGGCGTATGTGAACGAGGCGGTGGTCAAGGCGTGGGCCGATGTCGGCATTCGCGACTCGAAGAATATCTCCAGCGACAAGCGCATACGAGAGCTCGCCGAGGTGATCCGCAAGACGCCGGGCTGCGTGACCGCAGTCGTGCCCATCGGCAACGAGGCCTACAACCGCCTCTACGCCAAGATGGGCAGCGTGAATACCATGCTCGCCTGGGGCCATGCGCGCGTCATCGAGAACCTCATGGGCCAGCGGCATCGCATGATCCCGCCGCCCGTGCGCGCCATCAGCGATCAGTTCGCCTCAAACAAGGATGTAGTCGCCAAGGCCCTGATGAGTTTGGGCCGGGGCATTGAGTTGGTGCAAAAGCATCGCGCCGAAGAAGACCTGGCCGTCGCTGCCGCCTCGATCCTGGCCCGGCATGAGTTTGTCACCCGCCTGGGGGCGCTGGAGAAGAAGCACCAGATGGTGCTTCCCAAGGGCGCATCCGCCGCAGTGGACGCCGCTGCGAAGGATTTCATTGCCAAGCATGGCGCGGAAGGGCTGCCACAGGTAGCCAAGATGCACTTCCGCACCGCGCTGCGCGCGCAGGGACTTCCCGAGCCGCCCAAAGTTGAGTGGCGCCACCGGCATGGCGGGCGCAAACCGGGAGCCCAGTAACCGCGGATCGGTGTGCGCGCCTTAGGGCGTTTCCCGCCGGACAACCTGAAGGCTGGGCACCAAACCAGGGCGAAAGAGTGCTTGAGTTCCTCCATCCAGTGCGGTTTAGTGCGGGCGCCCAGTCAGTCAGTTGAACCAAGTTAGATAGAGAGAGTATGCAAACAATGCGAACCGTGAATCGCGGGCGCTGGCTCGGGCTGGTGCTCGCCATCGGAACGGGTTGGCGCATCTTGGCGCAAGACGTCCCGCCCGCCGACCAAGCACCGGGCGCCGTGCCGCCCCCGTCCGCCCCCCCTCTGCGCAGCGCCGCCGAGCTGCAAAAGCTGGCCGAGCCCATTGCGTTGTATCCCGACCCCCTCATCTCCATTGTGCTCCCCGCAGCCGTGTACCCGGTGGAGATCGTGCAGGCAGCGCGGTTCGTCAGGGACACGAACAACATCCCGAAGATAGACGACCAGCCCTGGGACCAGAATGTGAAGTCGGTCGCCAAGTTCCCCGATGTGATCGCCATGATGGACGCCAGCCTGTCCTGGACGGTTGATCTCGGGCAGGCCTTCCTCGATCAGCAATCGGACTTGATGAATGCCATCCAGGCGCTCCGTGGCCTGGCGCAGAAGGCCGGCACTCTCCAGACTACGCCGCAGCAGATTGTTTATGTCACCAACGTCGTCGTGATGCAGACCAACGTGACGCAGGTGACGGAGGTGACAAGAGAGATCGTCCAGGTCATCCCCGCCGACCCGCAGGTGGTCTATGTGCCGGTTTATCCGCCGACGGTCTATTATCCGCCGCCAGCCTACGTGTATAACCCGTATGCGCCGCTAATCACCTTTGGCGTGGGGGTAGCGGTAGGAGCGATTATCGCCAATAATTGCAACTGGTATCGCGGCGGGGTTTATGTGGGCCATGGTGGCGCTTTCGTCTGGGGCGGGAGCGGCTACAACCGGAACGTCAACGTGAACATCAACAACTTCAATAGCTACAATAGGAACGTCAACATCAACAACTCCCGCAACGTAAACGTCAACAACGCGCAAAAGTGGCAGCCCGACCAGAACCGGATGCGCACCAGCGGCGCGGGCACGGCCTCAGCCAGCACCAGGGAGGCTCGGGGCTGGAGTTCCGGCGGAGCCCAGGCTTCGACTGGCGCAATTGGCTCACGGCCATCCGCGGGCAATGTTGGGACGCGGCCTTCCACCGGAGCTGTAGGGACGCGCCCCTCGACCGGGAACGTTGGCGCGCAGCCCTCCACCGGAGCGGTCGGGACACGGCCTGCCACTGGCACCGCCGGGACCCGGCCTTCGACCGGCACAACTACAGGCAATTGGTCGGGCGGATCACAGACCGGGAACCGCTCTGCTACTTCGACGAGCACCTTCCAGAACAAGTCGAGCACCTCCGCCAGCCGTCCCTCCTCGTCGAACAGCGCGTTCAGCGGGGTGAGCAATGGCTCGAGCGCGAAGAACTATAGCAGCCGAGGCAGTTCCAGCCTCAGCAGCGGCAGTTACAGTGGCGCCAGCCGCGGTGGCGGCGGTGGGGGACGAGGGGGAGGGGGTCGCCGATGAAATCAATCGCACAACGCACACCCTTTCCCGTACCTCATATGAAGACTTCGACAAGAACTCCTGGCCTGCGCGCCCCGCAGAGGCGCTGCCATCTCATCAAGCCCTGCACTGTGCTCCTGACGTTGGCCCTCTGCGCGGCCATGCAAGTTCGCGCTGCCGACACAGGCAAAACCTTTGCGACGCCCGAAGAGGCCGTTTCGGCGCTTGTCACCGCCACCAGCGAGCGTAGCGGCACCGACCTTCGGGCCATTTTCGGCCCCGCCGCCGCCGAGCTGCAGAACCCAGATAGGGTGCAGGCCACGAACGAATTTCGCTCGTTCAGGTCTGCCCTCGCGGAGACCAACCGGCTGGTGCATGAGACCGACACCAAATACGTGCTGGAAGTGGGCACCAACTCCTGGCCTTTCCCGGTTCCCATCGTGAAGAAGGATGGGGGTTGGTTCTTCGACACCGAGGCCGGCAAAGAGGAAATCCTCAGCCGCCGCATCGGCAAGAATGAGCTAGCGACGCTCGAAGTCATGCGCGGCTACGTGGAGGCCCAGCGCGAATACGCCAGCCGCGACCGCACCGGCGACCAGGTGCTGGAGTACGCGCAACGGATCGCCAGCACACCGGGCACCAAGGACGGCCTTTACTGGCCGCCGGAGCTGGATGGCGAGATCAGCCCGCTCGGCCCAATGGTCGCGGAGGCGCAGGCGCAGGGATATACTGTGCGGGCGAAGGGTCAGGAGAGCACCCGGATGCCCTTCCATGGTTACTTCTTCAAGATTCTCACCCGGCAGGGCAAGCACGCGCCGGGCGGCAAATACTGCTACGTCATCAACGGGCACATGATCGGCGGTTTCGCCATGGTGGCGTGGCCGGCGGAATACGGCGACTCCGGGATCATGACCTTCATCGTCAACCAGCAGGGCCGCGTGTACCAGAAGGACCTGGGACCCAAGACCGGCAAGCTGGCCCCTGAGATGAAGGCTTACGACCCGGATTCCAGTTGGTCCCTCTCACCGGACTGAGTCCGGTATGAAGATCACCGTTATCGGAGCCGCCGGCGGCGAAGTCACCGGCTCGGCCTACTACGTCCAAACCAAACAAGCCAGCGTGCTGGTGGATTGCGGCATGTTCCAGGGCGGCAAGAAGGCCGAGGCGCTCAACCGCCCGCCTCCAGTTGCGAAGCAGCCGCTCGATGCCGTCCTCATAACGCATGCCCACCTGGACCACACCGGCCGCCTGCCGCTCCTGGCCAAGGAAGGATTTCGCGTCCCGGTGTTTGCCACCCCGGCAACCGTCGAATTGTCCGGGCTCATCCTGCGCGACTCCGCCCACATCCAGGCCGGAGACCTGGAGCGCCGGAACCGCAAACGCCAGCGCGCCGGCGAGCTGGCCGAGGAGCCGCTTTACACCGCGCAGCACGCCGAGGAGGTCATCCAGCTCTTCCAGCCCGTTCCATATCAGCAACCGGTGGACGTCGCGCCCGGGATGAAGGCCGTTTGGGCGGAGGCGGGTCACATGCTCGGTTCGGCGAGCATCCGGTTGGACGTCGAGGAGGATGGGCGGACGAAAGCCGTCGTTTTCTCCGGCGACCTCGGCCCCATCGGCGCCCCGATCCTGCGCGACTTCGAGCCGTTCCGGGAGGCGGACATGGTCTTCCTGGAATCCACCTACGGCGACCACGACCACCGGCCATTTGCCGAGACGGTGCAGGAGTTCGTCAGCATTGTGCATGACACCGTCGAGAAGCGCGGCAAGATTCTCGTGCCCACATTCGCGGTGGGCCGCGCGCAACTGCTCATGAGCCTGCTGGCCAGGATGCTCCGCGAGAAGAAGGTGCGGCCATTCCCCATCTTCATGGACAGCCCCATGGCCATCGAGGCGACGAACATCTACCTCCACCACCGCGAGCTGTTCGACGATGAGATGACGAAGTTCATTGCGGAAAGGCCGGTGCGCGAGGACTTGAAGACCCTGACGTTGAGCCTCACGGCCGACGACTCGCGGAAGATCAACGACCAGCCCGGCCCTTGCCTCATCATGGCCGGCGCGGGCATGTGCACGGCCGGACGCATCCTGCATCACCTCAAGCAGAACCTCTGGCGGCCCGAGACGCACGTGCTAATCGTGGGCTACCAAAGCTATGAATCGTTGGGGCGCCGGCTGGTTGAGGGCGCCAAGACCGTGCGCATCTTTGGCGAGAAGATCGCCGTGAGGGCGCAGGTGCATACCCTGGGCGGCTTCAGCGCCCACGCCGGGCAGAAGGATTTGCTCGGCTGGTTCAGCGCCATTGCGCCCGCCAAGCCACGGGTCATCCTGACACATGGGGAAAATGGCCCCCGCGAGGAGCTGGCGAAGCAGATTCAGGAACGCTTTCACCTGCCTTCGGAACTGCCTAACATGAACGACGTAATTGAGCTATGACAACTGTGACCCGGCCATCGCCAAACATATGGGCCAGGAGCGCGGACATTTCTGTCCGCGTTTGTGCGATTGCGTCCAACGGGCGGACAGAAATGTCCGCGCTCCTGGCTGCATGCTACGGTCGGCCGAGACCTTGAATCGCACCTCCGCGAACCAGCCATCAGACACATGATTACCCCCGGCAGCAGTAATCCCCTCGGCGCAACCCTCAGCGTCGGCGGAGCGAACTTCAGCCTATACTCCCGCTCAGCCTTGCAAGTCGAGTTGCTGTTCTTCGACCGCGCCGACGATGGCCACCCGAGCCGGGTCATCAAATTAGATCCTGCCACCCACCGGACCTATCACTATTGGCACGCGTTCGTGCCGGGAGTGAAGGCTGGCCAGCTCTATGGCTACCGCGTGCATGGGCCGTTCGACCCTGCGGCTGGCATGAGGTTCGACTCCACCAAAGTGCTGATTGACCCCTATGGCCGAGGTGTGGTGGTGCCGCCAAAGTACAGCCGCGAGGCTGCTGGCCAGCCAGGCGACAATGCCGCTACCGCCATGAAGAGCGTGGTGACGGATCCAGCCGCCTACAACTGGGAAGGCGACGCGCCTCTGAAGCACCTCTCGACACGGACGATCATCTACGAAATGCACGTGCGCGGCTTCACCCGCCATCCCAGCTCAGGAGTGGCCGAAGCAAAGCGCGGCACCTACGCCGGCCTAATCGAGAAAATTCCCTACCTCCAGGAACTCGGCGTCCCCGCGGTCGAGCTGCTGCCCGTGTTCCACTTCGACGCCCAGGATGCCCCGCCGGGGCGGGTCAATTATTGGGGCTACGCGCCGGTCTCGTTCTTCGCGCCGCACCCGGCCTACAGCTCTCGCCAGGACCCGCTCGGGCCGCTCGACGAGTTCCGCGACATGGTCAAGGCGCTGCACCGGGCGGGGCTCGAAGTCATCCTAGACGTCGTCTTCAACCACACCGCCGAGGGCGACGAGCGCGGGCCAACGCTCTGTTTCCGCGGGCTGGAGAACGACGCCTATTACATCCTCGACTCCGACCGCGCGCGCTACGCCAATTACAGCGGCACCGGCAACACCCTCAACGCCAACCACCCCATCGTCCGCCGCCTCATCGTGGACAGCCTCCGCTACTGGGTCGGCGAGATGCACGTGGACGGCTTCCGCTTCGACCTCGCTTCGATCCTCACGCGTGACGCCACGGGTAACGTCATGCCCTGTCCGCCGGTGATCTGGGACATTGAATCGGACCCCCTGCTGGCGGGCACCAAGTTGATCGCCGAGGCCTGGGACGCCGCCGGGCTTTACCAGGTGGGCAGCTTTGTGGGCGACAGTTGGAAGGAGTGGAACGGACGGTTCCGCGACGACACGCGGGATTTCCTCCGCGGCGCGGAGGGGTCGCTCAGGCGCTTCGCCGACCGGCTGATCGGCAGCCCTGAGATTTACGGCCACGAGGAGCGCGAGCCCGAGCAGAGCGTCAACTTTGTCACCTGCCACGACGGCTTCACCCTGAACGACCTGGTTTCCTACAACAACAAGCACAACGAGGCCAATGGGGAGGGAAATCGCGACGGCACCAACGACAACCGGGGCTGGAATTGTGGCGTCGAAGGCCCGAGCGATGATCCGGCCATCGAGACGCTCCGCAACCGGCGGGTGAAGAACCTGTTGGCTGTCACCCTGCTCTCGCTGGGCGTGCCGATGATCCTCATGGGTGACGAGGTCCGCCGCACCCAGGGCGGCAACAACAACGCCTACTGCCAGGACAACGAGACCAGTTGGTTCGATTGGACGCTGCCCGACAAGCACGCCGATGTGCATCGCTTCTTTAAGCTGCTGGCGGCCCATCGGCTATGGCGCGGCACAGCACCCGAGCGCCAACGCATCAGCCTGAACCGCCTGATTCGGGAATCCGCCAAAGCCTGGCATGGCACCCGCCTCAACCAGCCGGACTGGAGCGACGGCTCGCGCAGCATCGCGCTCACGGTGCAAGTCGGCCGGGAGAAGCTCCTGCTGCACATGATCCTCAATGCCTATTGGGAGCCCCTCTCCTTCGAGTTGCCACCCGTCAGCAAGGACGGCGCGTCAGGCTGGCGTCGTTGGATAGATACCGCCCAGGCCACACCGCACGACATTGTCCCATGGGAGAAGGCCCCGGCTTGCTCCGAACCGACCTATCGGGCCGAAGCCCGCTCGGTCGTGGTCCTCTACGCCCCAGGGAGCTGAGCCGCACAGGCGGAGCTATAAGGCTGCGGCCGGTGAGCCATTCTGGCACACAAAACGCCCTTCCGGGGCCATAAGCGTTCTGAATCCTGAAGCCGAAAGCCCGCCTCTGGCTTACCTCTGGCTTGGGGGTGGCTTACCACTGGCTAACCACTGGCTTACCAATGGGGGGTCTAACTTCCCCCACAATACAGTGATTTCCTGGCGTTTCAGCACCCCGTGGGGCAAGCAGACATTAGCATGCTTCATTCTTGTGCGTTTCGGGTGTGCCATAATGTCTCACCTTGCACACCGGTGGGGACGCATTCCACTGCCTCCCTGGTTAATTCGTTAGGAGAAAGATGGCGACGCAGTGGAATGCGTCCCTACCGACGACTCGCGAATGCACCTAAAGGTGAAGAGCCGCCCCTCTTCGGCTTGACTTCACAATCCAACCCCACTCTCCTTGCGGTGCCATGCGAACGCACCTGAGCCTGGTCTTTGCCTATTCCCTGGGATTGAGCGCTTTTGGGGCTGCCGCGGCTGATTCGCCACGAAATACCTCCACCGTGCGCCTGATCCGGGAAGTGCAGCCAGGCGTGGTCGCCATCTTCAGCCAGCAGGCTGGCGGCAACAATGACACCGGCAGCGGTTCGGTCATCCATCAGGACGGCTTCATTCTCACCAACGACCACGTCGTACGCAACCGGCCCGGGGTCGTGCTGCTGAGCGATGACACCGTCCTGCCGTACCGCATTGTCGGGCGGTTGCCAGAGAAGGACCTCGCTCTCGTGCAAGTCACTCCCAAACAACCCCTCAAACCCATCCCCTTGGGCCGCAGCGCCGACCTGATGACCGGCGAGCCGGTGGTGGTTGGGGGCAATCCCGGCGGACAGGGCATTGTATTCTCCAGCGGCATCATCAGCTCGCCCGCCGTCATGATCAACGCCCCCAGCGCGCTGGTGATGACCTACTTCAGCGGCGACGTGCGCGATCGCTTCATCCAGATTGATGCGGCTATCAATCCCGGCAACTCCGGCGGTCCCCTTATCAACGCCGAAGGCCGCCAAATCGGCGTGGTCAGCAACAAGAATCCCCGCGAGGAGAACATCAACTTCGCCATCCCCGTGGACCGTGTCCGGCAACACTTTGCCTGGATGGTTGCTCCCGAAGAGGTCAACGGCTTTTGGCTCGGCATAAGGGCCAATCCGCTCTCAGACCTTACGGTCATAGACGAAGTGGCCAAGGACTCGCCCGCCGCCAAAACCGGGCTCAAGAGCGGCGATGTGCTGTTGAGCGTTAACGGGAAAACGCTTCGTTCCGGCATGGATTGGGTCCTGGCCTGCGTTGGTGGCCAGCCCGGCCAGAAATTCAACCTCGCCTACCAGCGTGGAGCCAAGCGCGCCGACGCGGTCCTGACCGCCGCACCTTACCCGCTGGCGCCGGTGGTCGCCGAAGCCGGCCAGAAGCCCGGCCTGCGCTACAATCTGTATTACGAGAAGCTCACCAGGCTCGACGGACTCGGCAGCTTGAAACCAGTCTTCTCGGGCGTTGCCCCAGAGCTCCAGACCAGCGAGCTAGCTCGCGGGCGGACGGAGAATTACGCCCTGTGTTTCGAGGGCTGCCTGAAGGTGCCTGAAACCGGCTTCTACCGCCTCACGCTGGATTCGGATGACGGCAGCCGGCTCTTCCTCGACGGCCACCAATTGATTGATAACGACGGACCGCATCCGCCGCAAGAGATGGGCTGCGGCGTCCGCCTGGCCGTCGGTCTCCATCTGTTGCGCATCGAATACTTCCAGGCCACCGGCGGCACTGAATTGAAACTCTACCTGGAACCCCAGGACGGCGAACGTCGCGAGGTCGGCAAAGACCTGCTGTTCCATGATTGAGCGGGTTCGTTCCCCAATTCATTGCCTGATTAGCTCGGTTATCGGCTAATTGCCGAGCTTTCGTTACTTGGCGTTCTGCCTCTAGGCAAGGTGGTACCGAACGATGCGATGGCAAGAATGAAGCGCAACCCGGCGAGCACCTCGATCTGCCTGGCCCGATGAGCCCCACTCGACGACTCAAAACCCCACCCACAGGTTGCCTTGCAGCGCCCCCGCCAGGTGTTTGCGAGTGTGGCCCGCATGGGGTATTGGTTTGATGGGGCAAAGATCAGGATACACAGGTTTAGGAATTCGCGAACCAAGTGCGTAAGGATCATCGGGCAAGAAGGCTCGCAGTTTCTCACAAGTTTGCGGAGGGATGATTCTCTAGGGGATAGATTCATAATACGTCGGAGTGTTTCTGTGTTAGCGCTGCAATCGTCATGAATACAGTGCCGGGTCAAAGGGCCCACGCCAAGGGCCGGAGATCCAGCGACGGGGTTTGTCGCATCGTGGCTGCGAATGACCCTGGAATAGGTCCCAGCGTGTTAGCCCGAGCCAAGGCGGGAGATGGTGAGGCCTTTGACCGGCTCGTAGCGTTGCATCAGGAAGATCTGCGACGGTTCGTCGGTTGCAGAATCCCCGGGCGAGAGGATGCAGCCGATCTTTGCCAGGACGTCCTGGTTCGGGCCTATATGAAGTTGAATCAGTTCCGTGGCCGCTCAACCTTCCGCACGTGGCTTCTGGCGATAGCCAAGCGGGCTGTCGCCGACTTCTATCGGTCGGACCATGCCTTCAGGTTTGTCAACGGGGACCGAGCCGGCTTCGCGCTGGATTCCCCGGAGGACGAGAACCCCCAGGTTCATCGCGATTCCGTCGCGGAGAGCTGCGAAGCACGCCAGCAAATCGGACATTGCCTTGCTTGTCTCGTGGGAAATCTGTCTCTTGAGGAGCACGTGGCGGTTGTCCTTTGCGATATCTACGGCTTCAATGACGGGGAGACGTCCAGGATAATGGCGAAGAGCTTAGGAGCCTTCAAGCACCTGCTCCATCGCGCCCGCGCGAGGATGGACCAAGTGTCGCACACGACTTGCGCCCTGGTGAGAAAAACCGGCGATGCCGCCGCGTGTGAAGCCCGGGACCACTTTGGCCGCCATCCGCCTGGGCCTCCCGGCACGCCCAGAACAGCCAGTTCAACGGCCAGTGCGCAACCCTCCGGCACGGATGCACTCCTGTCTCTTCGGGCCGAACTGGTGCGCGAGACCGAGTCGCTTCTCCATTTTGAACGAATCTTTCCCAAAGGCGATGCTCTGGATGGTGGGAGACTTCGAATCTGAAACCCCGCTCAGCCGGACACACCAGCCCAGAAGCCTTTGGCGTGGAACGCGCCGCTTTTCAAGGATCACTTTTAGTTCCCAGCCCGTCTAATCTAACAGAAGGCGTCGGGGTGAGGGCCCAACAACTGTTGTCGGTTGGGCCAACCGAACGCCAGGATCAAAGAAACAAACCATAACGGGGAGTTCATTATGCCAGAACGACTGCCAGAAATGCTACGGTTCAGGCCTTGGCCGGTTGGAGACCCGGTCGCACCTTGGGTTATTGACTACCTGAGCGAGGTTCAACTGGCCCGCGTGGCCGCGGTGGAATTGGAGTTGAACAAGGCTGTGCTCGAGGCTCAGCTAAAAGCGACTGCCCAAGTGGCGGAGATCGTCAAGACCATGGCCAAGCAGTAGGCGGAGGCGGTTGGCCTAACCGTCTTTCAGGAGTTGAGCCTTGCCGCGCGCCGCCGCAGTTCTCGTCGGGTTCCAAGAGCAGGGAAATCTCGGCATCGGCTATGTGGCTTCGATGCTCACTCAGCGCGGCTTCGCGGTTCGAGTTTTGGATTTCCGCGAGCAGCGGGAGTCCATTTTGGAGACTATTCGAGACGCCCGGCCTGCGGTGGTGGGGTTTTCCCTGATCTTTCAGTACTACGTGCCGCAGTTCCATGAGTTGGCCTCCTACCTCCGGCGCCAGGGGGTAACGGCACACTTCTGTGCCGGGGGCCACTTCCCCAGCCTGCGGTACGAGCACGTCTTGCGGGAGATTCCTGAGCTGGACAGCGTCGTCCGGTTCGAGGGCGAGCTAACCCTGGCGGAGTTGGTCCAGTGCGTGGTCCAAGGTGGAGATTGGCGTGGGGTGGCAGGGATCGCTTATCGGGACGGAAACCGATGTGTGGCGACGCCGCCGCGGCCGCTGATTGCTGATCTGGACCAGCTTCCCTTTCCTGCGCGCCCTTTGGAGTCAGCTTTGACCGTGCTGGGAAGGAAGGCCAGTCCCATCATGGCAAGCCGGGGCTGCAGTCGCGGTTGCTCCTTCTGCTCGATTCGTCAGTTCTACGGGCAGGTGCCGGGCAAAAAGGTTCGCGTTCGAAAGCCCGCGAAGGTGGTCGAGGAGATGCGCACTCTGCACGAGGATGACGGCGTTTCCATATTCCTGTTCCAGGATGACGACTTTCCGGTGTGGGGCGAGTGGGGACGGCGCTGGGTCGGCCAATTCCTTGAGGCCATGCGCGGGGCTGGGCTGTGCGGACGGGTGCTCTGGAAGATCAGTTGCCGTTCCGACGAGGTGGAGCCGGAGTTGTTCGGCCGCATGCGCGACGCGGGGCTTTATGTGGTTTACCTTGGCATCGAGTCCGGCAACGAGGCTGGGCTGCGCACACTGAACAAGCGGCTGACAGTCGAAGACAGCCTTCATGCGGTAGGTATCCTCCAGGAGTTGGAACTCGCGTTCACATATGGGTTTATGCTTTTTGACCCATCGAGCACGTTCGCGACGGTGCGCGAGAACGTGGCTTTTCTGAGACGGATCACCTCCGCGGGTGCTTTGCCGGTGGTGTTTTGCCGGATGCTGCCCTACGCGGGCACGCCCATCGAAGACCTCCTGGCCAAGGAAGGGCGGCTCCGCGGCACCGTGGACAACCCGGACTACGACTTCTTAGATCCCCGCCTGAACGCCTACTTCGCGTTCCTGAACGACCTCGTGGCTGATTGGATTCTGGGTTCGGACTCCCTGGCGAACCAAATCAATTTCGCCTGGCAGGAGTACTGGGTGATGCGCCGGCTGTTACTGGCCGTCTCCGAGTTACAGGCTTATGAGCGTGTTCTGCGATCCATCACAGGCCGGTATAACGACTTTCTCCTCGCCACTGTGGAGGAGAGCGTGCGGAAGTTCGAAAATGGGGACGGGAGGCTGCCTTCGCCGGGTGAATTCCAGGAGGCCCGGCGCCGCTTCAGCGGCGAATTGATAGAGCAGCGAGACGCGTTCATCCTTGGCAACCAGGCGCCGCTGATGGCCTCCCTTCAGGTCGCAGCCTGAAGAGAAGGAGCGTTCGAGGTGCAGCCTGACGATCTCACCGCCCAGCCGGTGCTGTACATTCCTGCGACCGGACTGCGCCCATTTGACTCACGCGGTCCTCACAAGAAAATGGATAAGCTGAGGCCGAGCTTGATTTGGCCCTTCTTCTTCCTAGATTGCCGCTGTGACGGTCCTGGAAGCTATCCAACGCAGCACTGAATTCCTGGCGAAGAAGGGCGTGGACTCCCCGCGTTTGCAGACGGAGCTGTTGCTCGCCGGTTTGCTCCAACTCCCGCGGATGAAGTTATACCTGAACTTCGAGCGTTCGCTCACGCCGCCCGAGGTCGAGAGCCTCCGCCAACTGGTCAAGCGGCGCGGCCAGCGTGAGCCGTTGCAACATATCCTGGGCACTACCTCCTTCTGCGGCCTGGAGATCGCCGTGAACCGGCACGTGCTGATTCCTCGTCCCGAGACCGAGCTGCTGGCCGAGCGCGGCTGGACCTTCCTGAACCATCTCTCAACCCTCAACCCTCAACCCTCAACCGTCCTGGACTTCGGAACCGGCAGCGGGTGCCTGGCCATCGCGCTGGCGCACCATTGCCCCGCAGCCCGGGTGGAGGCCATTGAGCTCTCGTCCCCGGCGCTGGCCGTGGCACGCGAAAATGCCGCCCGCCACGGCGTGGCTGACCGCATCCAGTTTCGCGCAGGAAACGGCTTCGCCGCCGTCCCGGCGGGGATACAATTCGACCTCATTATCAGCAACCCGCCTTACATCCCGACCGCAGAAATCGCCACCTTGCAGCCCGAGGTGCGCGATTACGATCCAGGCGCCGCGCTGGATGGCGGCCCCGAGGGCCTGGATTTCTACCAGCGCCTCGCCACCGAGGCCGCCCCTTTCCTCAAACCAGGCGGGCGTCTCATGCTCGAGTTCGGCGACGGGCAGGCGGCGCGCGTCCGCGAGATCCTGCAGCAGCAAAAGTGGATTGTGGAGGCGCTGCAAGAGGACTACAATCACGCTCTGAGAATTGTGATTGCGCGACGCGAGTGAAAGCGTTCGCGCGACCGGAAGTAGTGCATCCCAGTTGCGATCATGGACAGTCTTTTGATTAAGGGCTCAGTGCCGTTGCGCGGGGAAGTCCCCATCAGCGGCGCCAAAAACGCGGTGCTGCCGATCATGGCGGCCGCGTTGCTTACCAGCGAGCCGTGCCTCATCCGCCGCGTGCCCAACCTCAGCGACGTGAGGTTCATGGGCCAGATCCTTTCCTGGCTCGGGGCCCAGGTGCGCTTCGAGGGCGACACAGTTCGCATCCAGGCCCGGAAGATCAAAGGCGTGGGTGACTACGATTTGATCCGGAAGATGCGCGGCTCGATTTGCGTCATGGGCCCGCTGCTGGGCCGGCTGAAAAAGGCGGCGGTGTCCCTGCCCGGCGGTTGTGTCATCGGCGCGCGCCCGATCAACCTGCACCTGAAAGGCTTTGAGGCGCTGGGCGCGAAGGTAGTCATCCATGGCGGCTACGTTCAGGCCAGCGCCAAGCGGCTCGTGGGCTCGGCCATGTTTCTGGGTGGCCGGTCCGGCTCCACGGTTCTTGGGACCGCTAACGTCATGATGGCCGCCACCCTGGCGGAAGGCGCCACGGTCATCGAAAGCGCCGCGTGCGAGCCGGAGGTTGTGGACCTGGCGAACTTCCTCAATGCCATGGGCGCAAAGATCACGGGCGCCGGCAGTCCCACGATCACAATCAACGGCGTCAAGGCCTTGCACGGCGCCGAACATGAAGTCATCCCCGACCGCATCGAGGCCGCGACTTACGCCATCGCGGCGGCCGCCACCAACGGCGAGGTAACCTTGCGGGGCGCGCGCGCCGACCACTTGGGCGCGGTGCTGGACAAGCTCGCCGACGCCGGCGCGCACATTGAGCGCCGCGGCTCCGACCTGACCGTCTCCCGGAATGGCCGGTTGAAGCCAGTGGATATCACGACGCTGCCTTACTCCGGTTTCCCCACTGACGTGCAGGCCCAGATGATGGCCCTGATGACGTTGACCCCCGGGATCAGCATCATCACCGAGCGCATTTTCGAGTCTCGCTTCATGCACGTTAGCGAGTTGACTCGGCTGGGCGCGGACATTGAAATCGAAGGGCCAAGTGCGATAATCAAGGGTGGCAAGCCGCTGAGCGGCGCGCCCGTCATGGCGAGCGATCTGCGCGCCTCGGCGGCGCTGGTCATAGCGGGATTGGCCGCGCGCGGGACAACGCAAGTCAACCGCGTGTATCACATTGACCGAGGCTACGAGAATATTGATGGCAAGCTGCGCCAGTTGGGCGCGCGCATCCAGCGGATAGAAGAATCATGACGAAGATCATCGCGGCTTGCATTATCATCATCGCGCTTTTCGGCGGGTGGCACCTCTTCCTCTACTGGGAGAAGGTGCGGGATGAAAAGGAGACCAAGCAGAAGCAACAAGCCGCTGTGGTGGTTCAGGGGGACCAACTGCCCGGCCTTCCGGACAAGCTGACACCATCCCTGGACGCGGCTAAGAAGAAGGGCGCCGCCGGACTGCGAACCTGGATGAAGAACTATGGCCGGTTGGTGCAGGACCCGCGCAAGGCCTGGATCGAGCTGGACTACTGCGTGCTGGTTTCCCACGAAGACCTTCCGGAAGCCCGGCGCGTCTTCGCCGAGGTTAAAGCGCGGACGCCGGAATCGTCCCCCGTCTGGCCGCGGATCAAGGATCTTCAGAAGGTGTACGAGTAACGCAGGCCGGCGGTCCACCCCGTTAAGCCGTAACGATTCAGTTGGAATTGGGGAGCGCACGCGCCCTCGCGTGTGATTCGCGGCGCCCCGCCGCGAATGCTCCCCGGTCTGGATGGATCACCAAACAGTGAACCGCCGATGGCAGCACGCGAGGCGCGTGCGCTCCCCAAAACCAACTGCATGGATACGGTTAAGGGGTTCGCGCGGTCCGCGTTGGCGCACGGTCGTCTTCCGCCGTTACGCTGCCCTGTAACTGCCTCACCTCCGCATCGCCCGGTTGGTCGCCTCCGTTCATTTGAGAGCAGCGCAAAAACGCGCCGCGTTCTGATTAAGCGCCCGCAGGGCCAGGCCTTGAACTTGCCCGGGCTTCCTACCTTGACCTCTCTGGCTTCATCCTTCCATTGATCGTCGTCCCTGTTCCTTACCGGGCGAGGGGCAGTGTCTTATTACAGGACAAGCGGGCTGGGGCTTGGACAAAGCGGGACCGCGCGTGGCCCAGTTCTCACGTTCATCCTGGGAAAGACACGGTAGCCGGGGCCGGTCGGGCGGTGTGGCTGGCGGCGGCGCATGGGGGCTGACTGCTTTGCACCCCAAGGGCAAAGGGCATAGGGCTTGCTCATCAGCACGTTAGAATTCCGGCGTTCCTGGTTGGCACCATTAATAAACGATGCCGGTTCCAACGTATTTGAGCTATGACTACTGAGAAAGCCAGTCGTGTTGTACAAGTCCTGTCGGGCGTCGGTTGGGCACGCGCAAGGACCGCGTTGGGGCTCGGGGCACTTCTGTTGTGGGGCCTCGTGACCACGGCCAGCGGACAGGTCACCGGACAGATCGTGCAGCAGTTCTTTGTGCCGTTCCCCGAAGCGGACTTCAAGACCTCGCTCCAGGCGATCGCCGCCGGCAACCCCACCGGCAACGGGATCAGCAACCAAATCATGACCACCATCTCCATCGTAGTGGGTACGAGCAATACGATCATCGTTTATGACCATTGGGAGGACGGCTACGAGAACGACCTGAACAACCCGACACAGCCCAGCACCCTGATCTGGGGTAACGGCAACACCAACACTCCCGCCCCCGGCTACCCCAGCAACATCCTGCCGCCAGGCGCAGTCATCACCCTGACGAACGTGGTGACGCTGCCGCGGAATCCGTCCGTGGTACAGTACGATGGCCGTGACCGGATCGGCGCGACCCGGCCCGTGACGGTCACGCGGGCGGGCTGGGCCACGAATATCGGCACACTGATGGCCACCGCAACGGAGGTCTATGACACCACCCGTTACGGCACCTCCTTCATCATCCCGGTGGGCACCAATACCACCCCGACGATCCAGAACTTCTCCTACTCCTCGCTCCACATCATTGCGGCGCAGGATAACACGGTAGTGAAGGTGGACGTAAACGGAGACGGCATTGTGGATCTCACGAACACGCTGAATATGGGCGAATCCATGTTTGTGAACGGCGGAGTGCTGTGCGGGGCGACCGTGACCGCCAACAACCCGGTGCAAGTGCATGAATTGACCGGCCGCATCAGCTCCGACTATCAGTCGCGCACCTTCGCCATCCGGCCCGTCAGCCAGTGGGACACCAACTATTACGCGCCGGTCGGCACCACCACGGAGAATTACGCGCACAATGTATTTGTATTCAACCAGTTTCGCACCAACCTCACGGTGCTCTACTCCACCATGGCTACCAACGGCTCGTTTACCGTGAGCAACTACACCACCTACAAGTTCCCGATGCCGCTGAACTCGGGCGCCCGCTTCTACACGACCAATGGGGCCGCCTTCTATGCCGTCGGCTGCGACGACACCGGCAGCTCAAACCCCGACGACAACCAGGATTACGATTGGGGCTATGCGCTGTTGCCGGCCGCGGCTCTGACCCCCGTGGCCATCGTCGGCTGGGCGCCGGGTTCGGACTTCACGTCGGGAGCGCCGGCCAACGGCAGCCCGGTCTGGGTGACGCCTACCAAGGCCACCACCATTTACGTGAACTACTCCGGCAACTACAACTCGGGGCCTTTAATCGCGCCGAACGGCAACCATTACGACACCAACTTTACGCTCGTGGCCTATCAGTTCCAGACGATCTTCAACCCCACCACCAAGAACATGACCGGTGCCCGCATCTTCACGGTGGACGGCACGACTTTCGCCGCCGCCTGGGGTGAAGACCCGGCCGTGGCTGGCAGTGGCCTTCCTTACATGGATGCCGGGACGGGCATCATTCCTTTCCCGCAACCGACCATGTCCAAGAGTTCCCAACTGGTGGTGGACGTGAACGGCAACGGCAAGCCGGGTTGGGGCGACACGATGGAGTACACCATTCAGGTGCAAAACCTGGGGATGCTGGTGCTGGGCAACGTGCTGGTGCTGGATGCCTTGCCGAACACAGTAACCTACGTCACCAACAGCACGACTCTCAATGGTGTCCCCGTGGCCGACAACCTGGTGCCGCCGGCGGCGACCGCTTTCCCGCTGGACGAGTCCGGCTTGGTGCTGCCGGAAATCCAGGTGGACGGCTATTCGACCCTGACATACCGCGTGGTCATCAACTCGGGCGCTACGAGCATCTCGAATGCGGTCCTGGGTTCGGCGGGCGACCAACCCGTCACCAGCACGGAGTCGTTTTTGGTTGCCGGCCCGGTGACATTGGCGTTTACCGACGCCTCCGGCAACCCGGTCTCCTCCTATGTGACCAACAGCGGCATCTACATCAGCCTGATTGACCTCATCCAAAACACCAACGCGAGCACCGCGCAGACCGTAACCGTGACGGTCAGTAACGTCACCGGCGGGGATGTGGAATCACTGGTGCTCACCGAGACAGGCACCAACACCGGAATCTTTCGCAACACGACTCCGTTGCCGATGTCCACCACAGCCGGCACCAACAAGAATGACGGCACGCTCCACGCCCTGGCGGGCAACTTCCTGTTGGTGAGCTACACGGACCCGATCAGCGGCGTGTCCGGCTCAGCCACCGTCACGGTTACGGCTTCACCGATGCCGTATGTCACCAAGAGTTCCCTGCTGGTGGTGGACCTGAACGGCAACAGCCTGATCGGGTGGGGCGACACCGTCCAGTACTCCATTCTGCTGACCAACACTACCGCGCAAGCCATCACCAACCTGGTGGTGCTCGACACGCTGCCGGCCAACGTCAGTTATGTCACCAACAGCACCGCCAGCAACGGCGTGGCCGTGGCCGACAGCGGCGCCACCCCCTTCCCGCTGGACGAGGCGGGCCTTTCCGTGCGGAGTTTGGCGGCCAGCAATTCCACGCTGGTGACATTCCGCGTCACGGTCAACTCCGGCACCAGCATCTCCAACTCGGTTACCGTTACCAACCTCAACGGCCTGGTCCAAGCCCAGAATGTGGCTTCGGTCACTCCGCCGCCGCCCTCTTGCAACCTTAATTTCACGGACGGTTCCGGCAACCCGGTCACGACGTGCGTCCAGAACGCCGGCCTTTATGTCACCATGACCGACAACTCGCAGAACACCAGTCCTACCAACGCTCAGACGGTCACGGTGACGATCACCAACGTTTCCGGCGGCGACGTGGAATCGCTCACGCTGACCGAGACGGGAACCAACACAGGGGTCTTCCGCAATACGACCGCCCTGCCCACGTCCACCATCTTCGGGACCGCCCAGCAGGACGGCACATTGAACGGCAGCGCGGGCCAGGTGATAACCGTCTATTTCGCGGGCGCGGGCGGTGAGACGTGCTCGGCCTCGGCCACGTTCGTCCCCGCCGTGCAGACGAAGAAGCTCTACCTGAGCGCGGTGAATGCGAGCAACCTCTACCAGAGCCTGAACCGGATTAATCCCGTGGCGGCGGGCGCGACCTCCACCAGCAACAGTGTTGCGCTCACGAACGGCTCCAACGCCACCTTCGTCCAGACCCCGGTGTTTTGCCAACCCTTCGTGCTGTCTGCCGACAGCCCGGTGGCCGTCACGAATTATGTTTCGATCCTCAGCGGCTCCATGCCGGCCAGCCCGGCGATTCGTGCCATGCTCATGCAAGGCACGAACGCGGCGACCGCAACGAACATCCTCACGCTGACTAATGCCGCCTATAGTGGCGGCCTTCTCGGCTGGAGCGGAACCCTGTCCAGCAATGTCACCGTTGGCGCCGGCGAAACCACTTTCCTGGTCATCACTTCCGCTCAGTCAGGCGCTAGTTTCAGCATCCAGTACAACAGCGCCAGCAAGCCGTCGGCCATCAGCCTGCCCACCACCACGGTCATCAGCCTCGAACAGCTTGGCGTGTACGATGCGCCCTACCCGGGCGGCAACCTGGTCACCAATGCGGTTAACGCCCAGACTATCTATATCCGCGGGACGGCCAGCGATCCCTTCGGAGCTTACGACGTGACGAAGATCAGCTTGTATTTGCTGGACCCAGGCGGCTATGCCTTTACAACCAATCTTACCGGGGCGTATCTGGTGGCCAGCAATGCATGCTCCAGCACCTACGAATACCCCTGGGTCACAGAGAACTGGCAGGGTTCCTACAGCGTCCTGGCCACGGCTTATGAAGGCACGGAGGGGATTACCAATGCGCTCCAAACCGTCTTTCAGGCGCACTACCCGTCCGGCGGCACGCCCAGCACCACCACCTTCATTGACAGCAGCGGCAATCCAACCAACAGCTACGCGACCAATCAAACCGTTTGCGTACAGGTCCAGAACCCGGACGCCAACCAAAACCCGGCGGCGGTTGAAACCGTGTCGGTGGTCATCACCACGACCAGCGGAGATCGTGAAACGGTCACGCTGACCGAAACGGGCACGAACACGGGCGTGTTCACCGGCTGCATCACCGCCAACACCGGCGCCGCCGTGCCGGGCAACGGGGTGCTCAATGCGCCCGGCGGCTCGGGATTGATCGCCACTTACACCGATGCGCTCTTTCCTTCTAACACCTCCAGCAACAGCGCCATCGTCCGCCTGCCGCCCGGGCCACAGCCGGTCGTCAGTCTCTTCAAGACCTTGGTGGCCCCGGCCAACAGCACCGTGCTGCTGGGCAGTACCGTGCAGTTCAACCTCGAAGTGGCCAATCCGGGCTCCGTCACAGTGACCAACGTAACGCTTACGGACACCTTCCCGTCGAACAGGCTCCAGTTCGTCAGCGCCACCATTCCGGCAAACAGCAGCACCCCAGCCGGCACCCTGACCTGGACTAACCTCGGGCCGCTTACTCCGGGAACCAACTTGATTATCAGCGCCTTCTTCACCGCCAAGATGGCCGGCGCGCTGACCAATTCGGCGACCGTCACTGGCACGACTAACGTCGGCCCCGTCACCGCCATGGCCACCAACAACGTGTCCGCCATCGCCGTCACTAAGACGCTGGTGTCCCCGATTCCTGGACCGGCTTACATCAACAGCAACGTCGTCTTCCAAATCGCCATCGCTAATACCGGCGTGAAGGCCATCACCAGCTACCAATTGCAGGACTTGTTCAGCTCGGCTTGCTTCCAGTTCCTGGGCGCCAGCGTTCCGCCTTCCGGCTCCGGCGGGGGAGTCGTGTTGTGGAGCAGCATGCCGGCGCTCGCCGTGGGCGCCAGCACCAACATCTACGTCACCAACAAGGTGATCGGCGACTGCGAACCCGCCGTCAACAACGCCAATATCAGCTCCGTGGTGGACCAGTCCGGCGATTCGGTTCCTAATGCTCAGAGCAGCGCCAGCATCACCAACCTCGGCGCCAGCATCAGCGGCTTGGTCTGGTACGACGCCAATGCCAACGGCACCAACGACGCTGGCGACAGCCCGCTGGCGTCGGTAAACGTCTATGTGGACCTGAACGGCGACGGGGTGCGGCAGGGCAATGAACCTTACGCGACCACCGACACGAACGGCCTGTACGAGATCGTCAGCATCCCTGCCGGCAGCTATGCCGTGCGCGTGGATACCAACTCGCTGCCAGCGGGGGTCCGGCCCACCTACGACCTTGATGGCACCAACACGCCCAACACGGTCAGCCTGATAATCTCGAACGGACAAGTGTTCACCAACCTCAACTTCGGCTATGTCGGCAGCGGCTCCATCAGCGGCTATATCTGGAACGATCTCAACGGAGACGGCGTCCTGGAGGCCGGCGAGCCGGGCCTCTCCGGGGTAACCGTGTTTATTGACCTCAATGCTAATGGCGTGCGAGACGCGGGTGAACCCTATATCGCCAGCGCCCCCGATGGCTCGTTCGCTTTCGACTATCTTGTCGCCAACACTTACCGGGTGGCGGTGGACATCCTCTCACTCCCTCCCAACATGCGGCCCACGTTCGATCTGGACGGCACCAATACACCGAACGTCGCGACCATAACTCTGGGCGCAGGCCAGAATGTCACCAACGCGAACTTCGGGTATCAAGGCCGCGCCAGCCTCACGGGCCTCATTACCGACACATCCACCGGATTCCCAGTCACAGGCGCCACGGTGGTGGTTGTGGACAGCCTGGGGAATACCCAGACGGTGACAACTAGCGTTAGCGGGACCTATAGCGTCCCGAGCTTGTGGACCGGTCCGGCGATCGTGACCGTTGGCAAGACCGGTTACGGCAGCGCCGGGGCCAACCCAACCATTGCAGGCGGAGCCAATACTCAGAACTTGAGCCTTACCCCGAACACCTTGGCCGGTGTGGTGACTAACACCCTCAGCGGCCAGGCCATTGCCGGCGCAACCGTGCTGGTCGTGGACAGCGCCAGCGTAACCAATACCCTCACCAGTGATGCCAGCGGCCATTACACCCTCACCAACATTGCGGCCGGGGTGGCCACGGTCACCGCCAGCGAGAGCGGTTACCTCACGTCCAGCGCCAGCCCGACGATCGTAGCTGGGGCCAACACACAGAATCTGGGCCTGACCCCCAACACGTTGGCTGGTGTAGTGACCGATGCGATCACGACGCTGCCGATCGCCGGCGCGACGGTCGTCGTCACGGACAGCTCGAACATTGTCCACACCATCACCACGGATGGCGCTGGCCACTATGGGGTGACTAACCTGCCGACTGGCTTGGCTACCGTGTCCGCGAGCAAGACCGGGTATGGCAGCTCGGGTTCCAGTCCGACCATTGTGGCCGGCGCTAACACACAGAACTTGATGCTGACCGCCAACACCTTGGCTGGCGTGGTGACCAACACCCTCAATGGACAGCCCATCGTCGGCGCAACCGTGCTGGTCGTGGACAGCGCCAGCGTAACCAACACTCTGACTACGGACGTCAGCGGCCATTATGGCGTTACGAACATTGCGGCGGGCATTGCGACGATCACTGCCAGTCAAAGCGGCTACGTTACTGCCAGCGTTAGCCCAACGATTGTAGCCGGTGCCAATACACAGGACCTGGGTCTGACTCCCAACACCCTGACGGGCCTGGTAACGGACGCGGTGACTACGCTGCCCATCGTCGGCGCAAGCGTCGCGGTCACCGACAGCTCGAACGCGGTCCACGCGGTCACCACCGATGCGACCGGCCATTACAGCGTGACGGTTCTGCCAACCGGACCTGCGAGCGTAACCGCCAGCCAAATTGGCTACGGCAGTGCCGGCGCCAACCCGACGATCATAGCTGGAGCCAATATCCAAAACCTCAGCTTGACCGCCAACACCCTGGTTGGCGTGATTACCAATACCGCCACTGGACTGCCCATCTCAGCCGCTGCGGTGCAGGTTGTGGACAGCGCCAACGTCACCAACACCATTGCCACTGATTCCAACGGCCATTATGGCGTTACGAACATTGCGGCGGGCATTATAACGATCACCGCCAGCCAGAGCGGTTATGTTGCAGCGAGCGCTAGCCCAACGATTGTAACCGGTGCCAATGCACAGGACCTGGGCCTGACGCCCAATAGCCTGACGGGCCTGGTAACGGACGCGGTGACTATGCTGCCGATCGCCGGCGCAACCGTTGCGGTCACCGACAGCTCGAACGCAGTCCACACAGTCACCACCGATGCGACCGGCCATTACAGCGTGACGGTTCTGCCAACCGGACCTGCGAGCGTAACCGCCAGCCAAATTGGCTACGGCAGTGCCGGCGCCAACCCGACTATCTTGCCTGGTGCCAACACCCAAAACTTGACCCTGACCGCCAACACCCTGCTCGGCGTGATCACCAATACCGCCACTGGACTGCCCATCTCAGCCGCTGCGGTGCAGGTTGTGGACAGCGCCAACGTCACCAACACCATTGCCACTGATTCCAACGGCCATTATGGCGTCACCAACATTGCGGCGGGCATTGCAACGATCACCGCCAGCCAGAGCGGCTACGTTGCAGCGAGCGCTAGCCCAACGATTGTAACCGGTGCCAATGCACAGGACCTGGGTCTGACTCCCAACACCCTGACGGGCCTGGTAACGGACGCGGTGACTACGCTGCCCATCGTCGGCGCAAGCGTCGCGGTCACCGACAGCTCGAATGGGGTCCACACGGTCACCACCGATGCGACCGGCCATTACAGCGTGACGGTTCTGCCAACCGGACCTGCGAGCGTAACCGCCAGCCAGATTGGCTACGGCAGTGCCGGTGCCAACCCGACGATCGTAGCCGGAGCCAATATCCAAAACCTCAGCTTGACCGCCAACACCCTCGTCGGCGTGATCACCAATACCGCCACCGGCCTGCCCATCGCAGGGGCTACGGTGCAGGTTGTGGACAGCGCCAACGTCACCAACACCATTGCCACTGATTCCAACGGCCATTATGGCGTCACCAACATTGCGGCCGGCATTGCAACGATCACCGCCAGCCAGAGCGGCTATGTTGCAGCGAGCGCTAGCCCAACGATTGTAACCGGTGCCAATGCACAGGACCTGGGCCTGACGCCCAATAGCCTGACGGGCCTGGTAACGGACGCGGTGACTATGCTGCCGATCGCCGGCGCAACCGTTGCGGTCACTGACAGCTCGAACGCAGTCCACACAGTCACCACTGATGCGACCGGCCATTACAGCGTGACGGTTTTGCCAACCGGACCCGCAACCGTAACCGCCAGCCAGATTGGCTACGGCAGTGCCGGCGCCAACCCGACGATCGTAGCTGGAGCCAACATCCAAAACCTCAGCCTGACCGCCAACACCCTGACAGGCATCATCACCGACAGCCTGAGCGGTCTGCCCATTGCCGGGGCCAGTGTGGCGGTCATTGACAGCGCCGGTGTGAACACCAGTATCGTCACCGGCCCCAGCGGAGCCTATTCTGTCTCGGGCATCGCCGCGGGCGCAGCCAGCGTCACTGCCAATATGGTTGGCTACAGCTCCGCCAACGCCAGCCCGGTTATCTCCGCTGGTGCGAATACCCAGGACCTTAAGCTCACACCCAACATCCTCACAGGCCATGTGACCGATGCAGCGAGCCAGCAACCCCTTGCCGGCGTGCTCGTCCAGGTTATTGATGGCGCCGGCACGACTAACACCATCACGACGGATGCCACCGGCTATTATGGCGTAACCAATATCGCGCCGGGAGTGGCGACTGTCACCGCGAGCAAGAGCGGCTATAACACTGCAACCGCGACACCGACTATCGTGGCCGGCCCGAACACGCAGGACCTGCAGTTGAGCGTGAGCAATCCAACCCTGGCCCTGCTCAGCAGCATCAAGGCATACCTTGCCGGCGATGGCGTTCTGGTGCGCTGGCAGACCGCATCCGAAGCAGGCTCCGTCAGCTTCGATCTCTACCGCCAGAATCCTGCTGGAGGTAACTGGGTCAAGGTCAACGCCGCGCCTGTCCTCGCTGCGAATTCCCCCACCGGGAGCACCTACGATGTAGCTGACCCGGACGCCAAACCCGCAGAGACACTTGCCTACCGCCTGGTCGAACTTGAAGAGCAGGGCACTACCCGAACTTACGGACCGTTCGGGCTGCACGCCGACGCGCCCACGCCGGCTGCGCCACCGAAGGCGCTGGTGACCGAAACCGCCTCGCCACTCGCGAAGGCGGCCTTGGTCCGCTCGCCCCAGTCTTTGACACAGACGTCTTCCGCTCCCCTCAGCACCCTCGACGGGTCCCGGTTCATTAAGATCATCACCACGAACAGCGGCATCCAGAATGTGACGGCGACAGCGCTGGGGATCGCGCTGGGCCAGGCCCCCGCGAACATTCAGTCCGCCATCCTCGCCCGCTCACTCCTGCTGTCCAACCAGGGTCAACCCGTCGCTTACGTGGCGAGTGCGGATGGCAGCGCCTTGTCCTTCTACGCTGAGCCGCTCAAGAACAACTACACCGCGCAGAATGTGTACTCCCTGACTTTCGCGCCAGGCCTGCCCCTGGGCACTGTCTTGAGCCCGCCAACCACGCCGGTTCCTGCCGCGAGGCTCGCCTATCTGGCAGAACTGGACCTGGAGCAGGACCTCCTGGCGGTTCCCAGCCTGGTGCAGGACCCGAGCCAGGATTTCTGGATGTGGCAACGGTTGGTGGCCGGCATACCCATGTTCAATACGGCGGCCTTCTCTTTTGCGCTGGATCACCTATCGGTCAGCGGCAGCGGCACCGCCTCTCTCACACTGCACCTGCTGGGCGGCGACCAAGCCACTCACACCGTGCAAGTCACCCTCAACGGCAGCCTGGTGGGTCAGGACACCTGGCAGGGATGTACCCCACACGACACGGTCCTGCAGATCCCCAGCTCGCTGCTCATCGAAGGGGCCAATCAGTTGAGTCTCCAGGCGGTCGCGACCGCCGGCAGCGCCACCAGCCAGTGGTATGTGAACAGCTTTGGGTTGAATTATCCGCGCCAGTATTTCGCCGTCAACGGCACACTCCTGTTCAACGCCAACAGCAACATGGTTATCACCGTGGACGGCTTCACCAGTCCTGCCATCACGGTGCTGGAAATCTCTGATCCTAACCAGCCGGCGCTCGTCCAAAACCTAACCATTGCGCCGACCGATGCGGGCTATTCGGCCAGCTTCGCTCCGGCCGACCCGCAGAACCAGTTCGTCGCCTTCCAAAGCGGGGCGGGAACCACGCCCGCTTCGGTTGCCTGCGCGCAAACGGCCAACCTGTCCCGGGCAGCCAACGCCGCCGATTACATCATCATCGCACCCGACAGCCTGACCGCCCCCGCCGGCCAGTTGGCTGCTTACCGTCAGCGAAAGGGCCTCCGGCCCGTAGTGGTGAGCCTGGACCAGGTCTATGATGAATTCAGCTCCGGTATCATAACGCCCGAGGCCATCCGGCAGTTCCTGCGCACCGCCCTGACTAATTGGGTGGTCAAGCCTCGCTACGTCGTGCTCATAGGCAACGGCACTTACGATTACCGCGACCTGCTCCAGCAACACGACAACCTCATGCCACCTCTCCTGGTCAATACTTCCTATGGTCTGTTCTGCTCGGACAGTGCCTACGGGGACCTGAACGGCGACGGCCAGCCGGAAATCGCCGTCGGGCGCCTGCCGGTCAAGACGGCCCAGCAGCTTCTGGCGCTCATCGGGAAGATCCAGTCCTACGAAGCCCTGCCGCAAACTGCTCCGGCGCAAGCCCTGCTCGTCGCCGATGCCCCGGACAGCGCAGGCGACTTTACGGCCGCCATTCAGCAGGTGAGCACCACGCTCGTGGGCAGCTACTCGAATACGGTGGTTCAGGGCGCCGGCCAAAGCAATCTGGGCCCCGTCCGCCAGGCCATCCAATCCAGCCTCAATGCCGGCGTTGATCTGGTGGACTACATTGGCCACGGGGCCATTGATCGCTTTGGCAACTATGGCTACCTGACCAGCGCGGACGTCGCGGCCTTGCAAAATGGCGCGCGCCTGCCGGTCGTCGTGGCGGTGACCTGCGTGGCCGGCCAATACTCCGTGCCGGGGTCGGATTGCCTGGCCGGATACCTATCCATGCAGAATGCGGGCGGCGCGATCGCCGTCGTAGCGCCCACCGGCCTATCCGTGGACCAGGACGCCAGCCGGCTTAACTTGCGCCTGTTGAACTTGCTCCGGGCCAACACCGGGCCGGGCCTCGGCGACATGTTCCGCCAGGCGCTGGCCGATCACGTCGCGCTGGATAATCCCACGACGCAGCCTGCCATCTACAACCTGATCGGCGATCCTGCCTTGGCCTACAACGTCGCTGTGCAAGCGTCCACCGCCGCGCCGCAATTCACCGGCGCCTCTGTAACCAATGGGGTGCTCGTGATCACATGGTCCGGCGGCCAGCCACCGTATCAACTGGAGCAGACAACCACCTTGGGGCCCAAGGCCTCCTGGCAGGCCGTCGGCTCACCCGTGTCCGGCTTCACCACCACCCTGCCCGTCACCGGGCCGATGGGATTCATCCGGGTGCGTTGTTCTCGCTGAGCAGGTGTCCGGGGGCCAGGGTCCGGACGCAGCTTCGCTGGGTTGCCGATTTCGAGTTGGTCTGCCTCGCCCGGGCAGCAGGTGAAGCTGGGTGGGCGGATTGGAGACGGCCCAGACCAAGTGTTGTCCCAACGCTCCACGCTCATTTCAGCTTTCAGCGTTTCAGTATGTCTCCCACGATCTGGCCGGGCGGAAGCACCTGGCGGATGAATCCCGCAAGCCGCGTCCACTGGCCGCAGTGCCGGTGGGGCGAGTTGTGGAAAAACCTTGTCCAGACCTCGCGAAGGCCAATGAGGGTTCGACGTGAAGGCAGCACCGAACTATTATCGGAGTCAAATGAACGAACCTATTCCCATTTCCATTTCAGGCGAGGTTGACTTTGGAGTGCTCCTGGAGCGACTTTCGGATGACATAGTGAAGGCGTCGGCGTTCTTCCGAATTGACAAGAAACTGAACGAGTGCTTTGAGACGTACGGTGACGAGAAAAGCCAAGCTGAGTTTTTTTGGGAGATGGTAAATACCGCCGTGCCTGAAGCTTGGCAGTCAAGGCTTTGCCGGATTTACGACCAAGAGAAATCGGCGCTCAGTCTTCGAACCTTGCTCGCTACGATCAAGGCCAATATGCAGCTCTTCGGTGATGAGGCAGTGCGGAAGAGGCTGAGCCGGGTGAACCCATCGTTTGCGCAGAGTATTGCTCCCGGGAGTCATTTACCGGACCCAAAAACATTGGAAGGCGACTTGGCGGCAGTCTCATGTGGTGATCGGTTGGTGAAGAAAGTTGTGCTTTGGCGTGGTAATTTTTGGGCGCATGTATCGCCCAGGCTCATCATCAAGAAAAAGCGACTGGACGGATCATTGCCAACATATGATGACGCGTTCAAGCTATGCGAGCGAGCATTTGTTGTCTTCAATCGTTATAGCTCCCTGTTTCGGGCTGCTGTGGAGCTTAAGGAATACTTAGGCGAAAAGGGCAGCGTAGAATCAGTGTTCAGGCTCTTAAGGTGTGGGCTCGCCGCCGGTCGGAGAGAACGGGCTGAGGCTGCGGAACGCTTGTTAGAAGCCACGAGGACCAGCAACCAATCATAAATAGCTGGGCGGGGCGACAGCGGTTTCCAACGGATCTGTGGTTCCGGGGTGGGGATGGGACCAGATTGGGGGAAACCGAGTGAGAGGGCCTGTTCGTGCGCTCGGGTCCGAGCGTCACAACGGCCTCAGTGTGGCATAAGCGATGTTTCATTACCAAGAGATTGGATTATACGGAACTGACCCCTGTCCAAGTACAGAAGTTCGCCCCCCCACGGAAGGATGCGATGAGCCGCTTGGGCAAAAAGTCTTGCATAAAGGGCGCCGGGCTGATTCTATGGGGGCATGACATAGGTCAAGCGTGCAGGTCTCGCCTGTGCATGCTCCCATGCACGGTGTTTGTCCTGATGACGCAGTTGAACTGGGAGACCAGAATGGACTAACACGCGCAGGCAGACTAAGGATCAACCGTTATGCCAGAGAAGAAACCGTCGCTCAATTATACGAAGCACTATATGTGCCGTCTGGACGAGTTGCAGGCCTTCGTCAAAATCCTGGACGGAATGAAATCAGAGGATCTGCGGCGCCTCTCCGAGCAGGTGGACGAGGCCATGGGCACTCCGCAGTCCCCAAAGGATTGGACGAATCCCGCGCAGTGGATCAAACAGATGAAAGGGGAGGGTGCGTTGACCGATGCCACTGCTGTCGCCGCCACGCGCATTGCTGACGGAGGCTTGAATCCGCGCCATTTCAACTACGCCTACATGCGCGTCGCGGTCAGACATGGGTTCCTCGAGGAGCAAGCCGGTGTGCTGCACCTGACCGCCGCAGGCAAGGCGTTCGTGGCGGGGGAGCCTGCTGCTGTGGACCAGTTTCTCCACGAGGAGGGGTGCATGGCAATTCTCGCCATGATTCATGACAATAACGGCGCGCAGTTGAAGGACGTCCTCCCTCTTTGGGAGAACTGGCTGCACGTGGAAGCAGACAAGGATGTGCATGCGGAAAGCGTCCTGCTCGACAGCATTAAGACGCGCCTCCGGTACATTCTGGTTCCGCTCGGACTCATCCAGCAAGAAGGGATACCGAGGAAATACTCCCTCACAGACAAGGGGGCAAAGAAGTACCAGGACTGGACAATTGGATCGACGGACAAGGCCGAGGAAACGAAGCACACCTTGGCGATCCGCAACCTACTGGACGTCGGCAGGAGCCTCGGATACCAGGTTGAGAAGGAACCCTCGCTCCTGACGTTGATGCCAAAGCAGAAGTTACCCATTCTGAAGGCCAAGGTCTTCAACAAGAAGGTCGATGCTGTCTGGAAGACGAACCTGCCCTTGGTGGGAGAGATCCGCATAGCCGCAGAGGTTCAAGCCAGTGGTGGTATACCGGATCTGCTATCCCGCCTCAAAATCGTGGCTCCACAATGCCACTACATGATCATCGTGAGCGATGAAGCCCAAATCCTCGAGATAAGGGATTTCATCATCGCTCAGGGCGAGGAGAAGGTCTTCGGCGATAAGGTAATCTACCTGACTTTTGAGGAATTGACGGAAATCCGCACCCAAGCGACGAACATTAGTAGCAAGTTGCGCCCCTCCTTCGGGGATGAAGACGCCGCCAATGCCAGTGGAGTTGATTGAGGTTCCGGCCCAGCCGACACACCCCGTAGCGGGGTAGCCGGGTCGCCAGGGTTCTTCCACAGTTCACCGCATTGGCGCTGTGGCCGGTGGGCGCACGTGGCGGGCTTTCTCCGCTAGGTGCTGCCACTTGGGGGGAATAACGGAAACGCTGAAAGCTGAAAGCTGAAATGAGGGCGGCGGGGGCAGCCGGGACCGTCGAGCGTAGAGCGCGGGGGCATGGGGGCGATTGACCATAGCCGATGGCAAATGGCCGATGGCGAAGGCGAGCAAGCCTCAGCCCTCACCATTGGCACCAGATCATCAAAGTCCATGGGCACAAATCAGTTCTGCCGGGGTTACGACCCGCACACCGAAGGGCTTTTGCAGCGCGAGCAGGTCACGGTCGTCCGTGACGCTGGTTTGGGAGCACCCTCGGCGCCAGAGCCGACCCCGGCACGCTGCGCTACGGCATTGAATTCTCAGTTTGCAATCCTCCCCTGCGCCCGCAGGCGCGTCAGCCAAGCTCGTCCAGCACCCGGCTCAGTTCGTCCGAGCCTGCCGTTCCAGCAATGTAGTGGCCTACGAGACTCCGAAAAGCTTGCGCTTTCACCGGCGACATTTTGCGAAGCAAATCCTGGATCAATGTCCGCCCTATCGCCACGAACGTGTTCCCGTTGTAGAAGCAGAAGGGCGCCAGCTTGTGGCACTGCCGGCAGATGTCCAAAGTTTCTCGCAGGGTAAGCTCGCGAGTGCGGGAGGATTCCCAGAGCTTTTGCGCCGGCTTGTACCCGTCGGATGTTGGCTTATGAAGGGCTTTCTTTTCTTTGCACAAACCGGCGTTGATGATCACCACTGTCTCCCACGGCCAGTCCTTCAGCCATCGCTGCCTCATTTCGATTTGGCAGCAGCCTTGCGACGCAGATTCGTCTTGATCTTGTTCAAGGTGGAAACACCTTCCCCTTTGAGATACCCGCGCCCTGTCCTGGCAAAGAGTGGTTCAGCGACAAAACGGTCCTGAATGCGCAGCGCTTCGCGCATCGCCGCCTGAAGATTCTTTTGAACTTGGCTTGCCGCTGCCATGCAAAAAGGCTACCGCTGGAACCTGGTCACGTCAACAACTGGGCGGAAAGCCTCTCGGGCGGACTCGCTCCGCAGCCAAACCAAACGACGTTGTAAGTCCATCCGGTGTATTAGGCTTCAACCTGGCTGGCCACAGTTCGCTGCATGGGCGTCGTGGCCAGTGGGCGCACGTTGCGGGCTTTCTCCGCCAGGCACTGCCAGTCGGGGGGAACGCTGAAAGCTGAAATCTGAAATGAGGGGGGCAGCGGGGGTTGGGAGCGTGGAGCGTTGAGCGTGGGGGCGAAGGGCGCGATTGACAGTAACCGATGGCAAATAGCCAATGGCGCAGGCGGGGCGAGGTTGACGGCTTGCCAGGCGGGGAGGCAGAAACACCTGAGCATCTCATTTTATGAGCCTCTTCTCACCGGTGCGGCTGGTATCGGCATGCCCTGAGCATCCACCGCTCCGGCAAGCGGGCCAAAATGGCACAGCCGGAAAACCCGCGAGTATAACCAATCCGAATGGCCAAAGGAGTCCAGGAGGCTGAAAAAGCCCGAAACTGGCCATTTTCCGCCGGAATGGGGACCCCCCTCGTACCAGACGGGTACGAGACACGTACGAGACAGGTACTAGCCAGGTACGAGCCTGTGGGTGGCTGTGCCTCCTGCAATCATGAGCGCTTATGATGCTTGGCGCGGGGTGTGGGCCAATTTGGCACGCTGCTTGGGAAACTACGTGGGGACAGGAAGTTGCTAATTTGAGGCGCGGCGCGACGGGGACGGGCTCCAGATCGAGCCCGAGCCATTTGGGGTTGGGAACGCCGCCCAAGGGCGGGAACTCTAGTCATCTCTGCAAGCAACTGGCGCTGGGCGACTTACGCCTTGTATCAGTGCCATTGGGATACGTCATCGAACTTATGCTCAGGACCACTTAGACTTTCGGCGCCCCGCAAGGTAAGTTGCTTTGAGCATGATCGGGTCAGTCGAACAGTCAAAAGGGCCGGAGCGCAAGGCCACCCCGCCAAAAGTCAGGAGGTATGCTGGCGAGGTCGTTTATATTTATGCCTTCGACGTGGCTTACGACATGACGCGCAAGCCCGTGCGCGAGTTGCTGGGGCAGCCGGTGGCGCAGTTCGTCGTGGATGCGAGCAAGCGGAGCCCGCGGCAGCTCTTCTTCTATCGGCCGCAGATGGTTCGGCTTCCGCCGCTGGAGCGGATCGGCCCGCACGGCCCGGTGCGAGTCGAGCGCGCGATCAAGCTGCTGCCCGTCGGCGCTATCAGCATCAGTGTGCGCGTGCCGTTTGAAGTCCAGCAGATCGAGGACCTGGTGGCGTATCATGACCTGCGGTTCAGCAATGGCTCTTTGAACGAGGAAGTGCGGCGCCTGGCAGCGGAGGTGCGCAGCGAACTCGCGTCGCATTATGTTAGGCCGGTGCGCGAGCTCGCCGAGGAAGAGGCCTACACGGTCTTCTGCATTGAATCGCCACTTTTGAGCGAAGACAGCACGGCGTTGAGCGCGGAGAGTTGGTGGCGCAGCCATCGCCGCGCGGTTGCATCCCTGCTGACCCAGGAGACCGAGATTGACCACCTCTCGAAGCAGGAGGCGGAGGAATCCACCGGCCGGTTTCTCAGCTACTACGAGCATGACCTGGTGGTGATTGACTGGGACGCGGCGCTGATCATTGACGAGCCGCAGAACTTCGACGAAACGCTCTACGTGATGGAGCTGGCCAACCTGCAGTTGGCGGAACTGGAGGCGTACGACCGCATCCTGGACGACTCGCTGGACCGGGCATACCGGGACTTGAGCGCGCGGGCCATGCGCGGTCGCGAGAGCACGCTGCGCGAGCTGCGGGAGATCCGCATTGACCTGGCCCGGTTCAGCGACGAGCTATCCAACATCACCAAGTTCTTCGGCGACTGGCACCTTGCCCGCATCTACGAGAATATCTCCGCCCGGTTCCATTTGGCCGACTGGCACCGGACCATAGACAAGAAGCTCCAAACTCTGGACGATCTATATCAACTGCTTAACCACGACCGCATCAACCGCTGGATGCTGATCCTGGAAGTAACGATCGTGCTGCTTTTCGTGATTGACGTGATCATCCTGCTGTTTGGGATCAAGTGGCATTGACCCGCCAGGGAGCGGCGCCCAGTGCTCGCCTTCGAGAAAGCGTGGTCTTTGGCCCGCGGTCCGGATGCTCCCCACTCGTCAGGAGCGCGATTCTTCCGGAGCGATTGAGAGGACGAGCTTGTCGGCCCCCCGCAGCACTGTCAGCAGCGAAGTGGCGCCGATCAGGTCGCCGGTCAGCAGCTTGTGGAGCGCGTCAATCGAAGGGATGGGATGCCCATTGAAATCCACGATGACGTCGCCTTCACGCAGGCCGGCCCGAAGGGCGGGACTGCCCGAAGAGATGGCGATGATCAGCACGCCGCTCGGGGCAGCCAGCTTGTGGTACCGCACCAACCGCCGGGAGACCGGCACGTTCTGTCCGCCCACGCCGATGTGACTGCGGCGGATCTTGCCGTCTTTGATGAGCCAGGCGGCAACGTATTTCGCCGTATCAATGCCAATCGCAAAGCACAGGCCCTGCGCGGGAAGGATGACCGCGGTATTAACGCCGATGACTTCGCCGCGAGAATTCACCAGCGGCCCGCCGGAGTTGCCGGGATTGAGGGCGGCGTCGGTCTGGATGATATCATCCATGAGCCGGCCGGTGTTGGCGCGGAACGACCTGCCCAGCGCGCTGACCACGCCCGCCGTAACGGTGCATTGGAAGCCGTAGGGGTTGCCTATGGCGACAACAAGCTGGCCGACCCGGGTGCGCTTGGAATCGCCTAGCCGCACCGGGTGGAGCCGCGGCGCATAGACCCGCACAACCGCCAGGTCCGTGTCCGGATCGTCCCCCACCACTTGCGCGTCCGGGTGGCGCCCATCGGCGAGCGTGACCTCAAGCCTCTCGGCGTCGTGCACCACGTGGCTGTTGGTCAGAACGAACCCGTCGGGGGTGATGACGAAGCCCGAGCCGCTGCCGCGGCGATCACCGCTGCGCCCAAGCACCTCGATCTTTACAACCGAGGGCCCGACGGCCTCGGCGGCCTGCACAACCGCATTCGAATAGGCGTCCAGCAACGCGCCGTCCGATTGCGCCGGAGACGGCGGAGCCGCGGGTGCATCACGGTCGGCGGGCGCCGAACCGGATTGGGGCTCGTGGACGAAAGCTAAGCCTTTAGTTCTCATAAGTCGGCCTGAATATGCCATTGAAGTAAGTTGTACCTGGCGGGCGACTTGTCAATGCGCGCCGTGGTGGAAGGGGGTGCTGCTGGGCACTGCCACCGACCTCGGCTGTAGCGGCGGGCATCTTGCCTGCCGTAGAGCCGGGCATCTTGCCCGGCGGAAGTACCGTCCCGCACGCACACAGCGACCCTCCGGGCGGCAGGATGCCGCCCTCTACGGCAGGCAGGATGCCCGCCGCTACGTGCTGGGAGTCATTCGAAGCGCCCGATGGAAGGTTGAAAAGGACTGGAGGCTGGCACAGAATGGCGGCGATGAGCCAAAACCATCTGGTGGATTATGAATGCAAACCTCGCTAGTATCCGCGCATCCTTGCTGGCGGCGCTCATTTATGGCGCTCCGAGCATACTTATGGCCGATACCAATCAAAGCGACACCTTGCGCTGGCTCGCCAAGTCCGAGATCGCCGCGCCGTTCCGCGCGCCCGGGTCCAAAGCTGCGTGGGAAGCCCAGCGCAAGCAGGTGCGGGCGCAACTTTGGGAACTGCTGGGCAAACTGCCACCTCGGCCAAAAGCCGCCCGGGTGGACCTGCTCTCCCGGGAAGATCGGAGTGACTACGTGGTGGAGAAGTTCCAATTCGACAACGGTGCCGGGGCGATGGTCCCCGGCTACCTGCTGCTGCCGAAGAACCTTACCGCCAAGGCCCCGGCCATCCTCTACTGCCACTGGCATGGGGGTGAGTACGACATTGGCAAGGAGGAGCTGTTTCAGGCCAAACATACTCCCGAACCGCCCGGTCCGGCTTTTGCACGGCGCGGCTTCGTCGTGCTGGGCATTGATGCCTATTGCTTCGGCGAGCGAAATGGGCGCGGCCCAGGCGGGCCGGCAGAGAAGGACCAGGATGGCGAAATGTCCGCCAGCAAATTCAACCTCTGGGTCGGCCGGACGCTCTGGGGCATGATGCTGCGCGACGATCTGATGGCTTTGGATTACCTCGCCTCACGGCCTGAGGTGGACCCGCAGCGCATCGGGGTCACGGGCATGAGCATGGGGGCCACGCGGTCGTGGTGGCTGATGGCGCTGGACGAACGCATCAAGACCGGCGTGCCGATTGCCTGCCTGACGCGCTATGAGAACCTGGTCCAGCACCAGATGCTTAAGGCGCACGGCATTTATTACTTCGTGCCCGGCATGCTGAATCACTTCGACACGGAAGCAGTGGTGGCGTTGCTTGCGCCGCGGCCGGCACTCTTTCAGAACGGGGGCGCGGACGCAGGCTCGCCGGAGGACGGCATCCACGCCATAGAAGCTGTGGTGCGCCCCATCTATGAGCTCTATGGCGGAGCAACTGACTTCCAAAGCGTTGTTTATCCCGGGCAAGGGCATGTCTATACGGAGGAAATGTGGCAGAAGACGTTGCAGTGGATGGAGGAGCGGCTCCGTCCGGGCAGTTCCTAATTGCGGCTCGGCGTCCGTGCGCCTAGCTTCCGGGCGTGAAGTCGTCGGTGAGAAGCGATTATGCGGCGCGCGCGGTCCTGGGGCTGGCGCGGCATTATCCCTCGAAAGCTGCGCTGCGGGTTGAGGACCTCGCTGCCGGAATAAGTGTGCCGCCGAAGTACTTGGTTCTCATCCTGAGCGAACTCCAAGGCCAGGGGATCGTGCGGGGCATCCGGGGCAAAGGCGGCGGTTACTTGCTCGCGCGCTCTCCGGCGGAGATCAGTTTGGGAGATGTGTTGCGTGCTGTGGACGGGGCGGTCTTTGACGCGCCAGCCCTGAACGACGCCGGCTGCGCGCCGGAGCTGCGGCGCACGTGGCAGAAGCTGCAGCAGGCAATGGTCGCCACGGCAGACGCCGCCACCTTCCAGCAACTGCTCGATGAGGGTGCTGAGAAGGAGAAGATGTATTACATCTGAGTGAGCATCTCCCTGACCTTCGCTAGGTCACGGGTGGGCGCCTGGCAGGCGCTGCCCGTGCAGAGGTAGAGGACCGCGCCATCCTTCGCCGGCAGGGTCCGCGCAAACGGCTCAACAGCGCCTGCGTTGCTCAGCACGACTTTGTTCGGCTGATATACGCCATGGATGGCCCGCAGCAAAGCCTGCGTTTCTGGTTTGGCCGGGTCGCCGGCGACCACGGCGCGCCGGGGTTCGTCGAGTGAGAAATCCAGGGCCTGCAACATGAAAGGCACCGCCTGGGGTGCTTGCTGGAGGCGGTTGGAGAACAGCCGCAAAGTCTTCTCGCCCGCGCGCGTGAAATCCTTGCGGTCCGTGATCTTGCCCAACTTCAGGAGAGCCAGGCACGCAACGGAGTTTCCGGATGGCTCGGCCCCGTCGTAATCCTCCTTGATGCGCAGTATCAGGTCCTTCGCCCCGGGAGGGCTTTGCCAAAAGCCGCCGTTGTCCGCGTCGCCGAACCGGTTGAGCATCGCTTCGGCCAGCCCTATGGCGAAGTCGAGATGCTTCGGCTGCAACGTAGCCTCATAGAGATCAATGACGCCCGACAGCAGGAAGGCGTAGGCGTCGAGCAACTGCACCTCATCGCGCTCGCCCTCACGCCAGCGGTGATACAGCGTCTTGCTCTTCCCATCCCAAAGTTTGGCTTGGAGAAAGGCGGCATTCTTCTCAGCAGCCTTCAGATAAGCCGCGTCGCCCAACACAGCGTAAGCCCGAGCCAATGCGCCCAGCATCAGACCGTTCCAGGATGCGAGCGTCTTGTCGTCAAGGTGAGGGCGCACACGATGTGAGCGCGCCTCCAGCATTTTCGCCTTGGCCGATGCCAGCACCGCGTTTTCGCCCCCCGCCAGCTTCGGATCAACGATGCTCAGCACGTTCTGGCCGGTCAGCGGATGGGGATGGCTGTGGTCAACAAAGTTGCCCTGCTCGGTGATCCCGAAATAGCGGGCCGCGGTTTTGAACTCGGCAGGCGCGAGCAGGTCCGCCAACTCCTGGCGCGTCCAGCAGTAGAACTTGCCCTCGTGGCCCTCGCTGTCGGCGTCCTCGGCGGAGTAAAAGCCGCCGTCGGGATGCGTCATGTCGCGGAGCACGTAGGCGAGGATATCGCGCGCCGTGTCCGCATAGCGCGCGTCGCCGCTGACCAGGTACGCGTCCAGATACAACTCCACCAACTGGGCGTTGTCGTACAGCATCTTCTCGAAATGCGGCACCAGCCATTCGGCATCCACCGAGTAACGCGCAAAGCCGCCCCCCAATTGGTCGTGAATGCCCCCTGCTGCCATCCGCTCGCAGGTATGCAGCACCATGCGCTCAGCTTCCTTGTCTTTGAAGCGTCGGGCGTAGCGCAGCAGGAATAGGGGCTGGCTCGGCTGCGGGAACTTGGGCGCGTCGCCGAATCCGCCGTTGCGCCCATCGTAGGACTCTTTGAGGAGCCCGCCGGCTTTCTGCAGAACAGCGGAAGTTAAGATGACGCCGGATAAGGGTTCATTGGTCACCCCCAACTGCTGCAGGCGCCCCTGCATCTCAGCCGCCGAGTTGGTGATGTCCGCCCGGCGCGCCTCCCAAAGCTGGTTCACTTGTTGCAGGATTTGCAGGAAACCTCGCCGGCCGTGGCTGCTTTGCGGAGGGAAATAAGTCCCGCCAAAGAACGGCTTACGGTCCGGCGTGAGGAAGAGGTTCAGAGGCCAGCCCCCCTGGCCGCTCGTGGCCTGCACGAAAGTCATGTAGATCTTGTCCACATCCGGCCGCTCCTCCCGGTCCACCTTGATGCTGACGAAATGCGCGTTGAGGAACGCAGCGATTTGCTCGCTCTCGAACGACTCGCGCTCCATGACGTGGCACCAGTGGCACGTGGAATAGCCAATGCTCAGGAAGACCGGCTTGTTCTCGCGCTGGGCTTTGGCGAAGGCTTCGTCGCCCCAGGCAAACCAATCCACGGGGTTGTGCTGGTGCTGAAGGAGGTAAGGCGACTTCTCCCGGGCAAGGCGATTGGTGTGCGTGGGTACGGCGACGGCGGCATTAGAGGTCACAATGTTTCTCGATTTTGGCTTGGCTGCTTCCTGGCGGCACGCGGGCAAACCCAGGGCAAGAGCCAGCCCCAGACACGCAGCCGCGGCTTTTCTCATTCAACCCCACCATAGCCCGCGAAATGAACCGCGCAAACGCCGCGTATAGGTTTTCGCCCGGAACACCCCGTATCCTCGCCGTTACCTCTCCATAGCACCTCTTATCGCCGATAAGAGGTGCTATGGAGAGGATAGGGAGAGGATGGGGAGAGCATACGGCCTCGGGAACGGGAATACGCCGCCCATGCCCCACACCCCAAGCCCTAAATCCCAAGGCCGACCCACATCATAAGCACCTAGGAGACAATGACTTAGCTACGGAGGACGGGTCGGATTCGGGGTTCCCGCGCCCTTCCCAGGTTCACGGTTCACGGTTCACGGTTCACGTGAGCGCAGGGGGTCGGCGGCGAGCCTCGCTATGCGGTGGCGGCGGGGAGGCGGAAGCGGAGCGTTATGGGCGCATCAATGTAGCCGTCAATGTGCTGGCAGGTGCGAATCCAGATGGCCCAGTTGGGTTTCGGCTCACCAAACCGGGCGACGTAAAGCGCGGTGATATCACTCCAGCCATCCTTCGGGGGCGGCAGCAGGCCCAGAAAATGGAAGTGCTGCACCGAGCGGACGCCACTCCGGACCGGGGCGGCGCCATATACCAAAGTGTGCTGCGCCGGCGGGCTCGGGACGTGGAGCATGATCGAGGGCACACCGTCGGCGAAGCTAACGGTCAGTTCATCTATCGGGTTCTTGATAAAGCTAGGCTCAGCCGGTGGCAAGTCGAACTGCGGGAGGCCCAAATCGGCGCGCCGAATGTTCAAACTGGCAAAGAAGTTGTAGCAGTTGAGGCGCACCTGGCGGCCTTCATCGTTCACGAACCATTTGTTGGCCGCGACAACGCGCCATGCCGCCTGCTGGTCGTCGTTCAGAGTGCCCCAGCGGCCCAGGACCGTGCGGTAGTTGCGCCGGTGGGCCTGCTGCTGGGCCGTACGAGGATTATGCGGCGGAACGAACGACCGCGCGACGTTGCCATGACGCGTTTCGGAATAGATCACCCCGTCTTTCCGGCCCCGCTTTGGAATAGACTGCATTTTCATGTTATTTCAGGCACCCGCTTTCTGAGGTGCCGGTTCTCCCGCCCGCAATTGGGCGGGTCTGTTTGAACCATAGCAAAACTGCCGCCGATGACGCCAGCAGTATTCACTTCTCCCGGGCGTCAGAGCAGGTTCCCCGGGTATGGGTTCGGGTCACGGCTGGCAATGAAGGCTTCACGCAAGGCAGCGAGGTTTTCCGGCGTATAGTTGCGCCGAACCTTCACACGAGCGCCGAGATGGCGGCTTGCAGCTCCATGCGATTGTCGGTGATGGCTGGCTCCCCGCCAGTCAACTCGCGCACGTGATTCCCGTATCGAAGCAGCGCAGCCCAGCCGCCAGGGCCGGAACGTCCCGAAGGCAATAACCAACTCGAACATCCTTGCGACCGCCACCGCCAGGCTGCCGTTACCAGATGCCGATTGGCGGGAGTGGGCGGCCTGCCTGTTGCAGGCGCTCGGCCAGCAAGCCGGCGGCGTCAAGCTCGACTTCATGATGCCCCTCGGTCGCGAACACACGAAGTTCGAAGACGCCACCAACGTGCTCCGCCGCCTTGCGCCGGAACTGCTCGGCACAAATCCAGCGGTTGCTCCTGCGATAAGGGTGCTTGAGCATTGATTGTTGTGGACCGGGCGAGTACAAGAATGCCGTGGATCGGCGACGACTTCAAGTTTGTGCAGAAGCCATTGGGCGGATAGCCCGGCGTCATGGAGCATTGCGGCTCCGGGTGTTTGGCTCGGTGGCGCGGGGTGAAGCGATGCCCGACAGCGACCTGGAGAGTTGCCGCTTGCCGCACGCGGGCGGCGACCGTATCTTGCCGCCGTGATCATCATCCGCTTTTCGGACATCGAAGCGAAGAAGCGAGCCATTGGGTTCCTGGTGGGACGTTTTCCGGGCAAGACCTGGTCCACCGGTGAGGTGGCTGTTCCGGAAGAGGCCCTGGCCGCGTTGGCGGCGGAGGGAATTCAATTCACGGTGGAAGGACCTGCAACTTATGACCGCCTTGTGTCGCTTCGAGATGCTGCTCCCGCTGCGGTTTAATGACGGCCAGGTCGTTCCCACCGAACTGATCGCCGAAACGATCCACGATTTAGAGGATCGCTTCGGCGCAGCGACGTGGGAAACGCAAGTCCTGCAAGGCCGTTGGCGTCATGAGGGCACGACCTATATGGGGCGCACCACCTAAGTCGTTTGCCTGCTGCAGCGCCACCAGCAGGAAGGGGTAAGTCGTGAAGAAAACGTTGCTCTGGCCCCCACCGGATGCATGCCTGGAACGTGCTGAAGGCAATATCCAACTCGAACGTCCTCGCCATCGCCGCCGCAAGGCTGCAGTCACAAGATGCCGATTGGCGGGAGTGGGCGGCCGATGCGTTGCGGGCGGTCGGCCAGCAAGCCAGCGGCGTCAAGCCCAACTCCATGATGCCCATGAGTCGCGAACACCTGAGGTTCGAAGACGCGACCAACGTGCTCGGCCGCCTCGCGCCGGAACTATTCGACGACCAGCCAGCACCCTGACCCGGATAAAGAGCGGAGCCATGAAGCACTTCACCAGGCCAGCGGGGGCGCGGCGCAGCAATCCGGCCCGTAGGCTTAGCTCGCGGATCCCCTGCCGCTGGCCCGGCCCCACCGGGGATCGGAGCACGTGACCCGCCCAAGGGCCTAACCCCCCCAACGCTCATCTGGTATGCGGTGAGAAGGCGACGGAACGAAGATACGATTTGACCCGAGTGGCCTTGCGCTCGCGAGAGTTGGCAGTTGACCTATCCTGGCGTTTTGACACCATGCGACCGGAATGAAACCGCGAAAACGGATCCTTCCTTGGCAGTACCTGGACAAGCCGGACGGCGGGGCGAGAAGGTGCTTCTATTGCTAGCGGCAGTTGTTTATGAGAGTGCTTCCGGACCCAGAGATATCGTTGCGCGATGCCGCCGATTTTATCTTCGACAGCAGCGTTTGTCGTCGTGCTCTCTCGGGCGGCACACCACCTGAATTCGCCGTCCTTGTCCGAGACATCATCGCGGCGATCCACAGGCTGGCAGCGAGTTGTCAGTTGCCCGAGTTTACAGATCACGGACTGCCGCACTTGTGTAGTCTGGTTGACAGAATCTGTCGCTGGACTCCCCCACTTGGCCGTTTAATGCCACAGACTGTCATTGGCGGGCTGACGCCCGATGAATGCGCGGTTCTACTATTGGCGACTCTGCTGCACGATATAGGGATGTTGTCGCAGCGGCCTGAGGACCTGCCAAATCCACAGGACCCTCGATGGGCGAGGGGTAATAGAGAGATCGCGAATTGGGTCAGACGAACCCACATCCCTCGCCTCTCTGGCCTCGTTCGCCGCCTCTTCGCAAACAGCTATCCAGATTTCTTTCGCACAGGTTCTCTACTTTTGCGATCGCTCAGTGTGGCAGAAGCGCATGGGAGTTGGCCTTGGGAATCCCAATTCCACTCGTTGCCGGGGAGAGATTCGGGATTGGCTGGGATCGTCGCAGTCGCGGATTTGCTTGATGAGGATGCAAATCGCTGCGACACGACAACCCTGGTTCAGCATCGGCATGGATCCCTCTTAAATATAGCCCACTGGCTTCGCCACAGCCTGAGTGCTAACCGAGTACTGGTGGACGGCGGTGTAATTCGTGTCCAGCACGCCCGCCCGCCCGGGACCGCATCCCAGTTGGTGCCCGTCTTTGGGGCACTGCGAAACCACTACCGCCTTACCCTCCTGTATAGCGAAGCCCTGGAGCGCGTTGGTGCTGGACTCTTGGCTCCGATTCAATTCGATCCTCCGACGGGAATACCGACGGTTGAAGCTTCTGGCCTTGAGGAGTGGCATATGATCCAAGGCTTCAACACGCAGTCCGCTCTCGTTTTTCACCTCCTATCGTCGTTTTTGCCCGAAGCGCTTTTGGACGATCGGAGGCTTGGTAACGACGTCATTAACCGGTTACGGAACCAAGGCCTTGAGCCTGTCGATCTGGTCTGCTTCCAAGCCGTCCGTGGCAATCGAGAGCGAAGATCGCCTGATGAACTTGCCTTCCGAGCTTTGATAGGAGCCTGACAGATCAATGAGCGAAAACGGTCCACCAAATGCCTTTCGTGAGGGAACCCGAGCCCAAAATCAGAGGAGAGCATTTGATTATCTCCGCCAGAGAGCGGTAGCGGCCCACAATGAAGGGGACGGGCTTTTAGCCAATCACCTCGCCATTGTTGCCCTGAACGAGGCGACAAAACTTCTAAAGAGCAAGGACTGCCACCTCTCCCTGCGCGATCTCCGGTGGGCGTACATATTTGCTCACTACTGGCTTATCGACGGCTATCTACTTGATCAAGATATTAAGGAAGCGCTCGACAATGCACTGCAGGCGACTGACACGGACAAACGGCTTCTCGATCTCTTAAAAACTTACAACGAATTAGTTCGAGAACCACTGTGGTCTGACCGTGACAGGTTTCCACTGCTCCAAACTGCGCGGCACGACTGGATGGCCGACGACCCGGCGCCAGAGGATCTGGCTTTGCTGGAGCATTTGATCGAGTTGCTCTGGTGGCGAGGTCCCCAAGAGGAATGCTGGGAAAAGGTCTGCAAGGCTTGGGCGACAGCGCTAACCACACCATCGAAATGTAAGAGCCTTCTCGACCGTCTTGGACACCGCCTCCGGCTCCAATCCTGCCTGACAGCCCCCGGAATGTTGTACCCGCCACTGGACGCCGCAAGCGCCGCCCGGTGGGGAGGGGAGTTTCCTAACGTGGAGCTCTGGACGTTGAAGTTGAAGGGAAACCACGCCGAGTTGGATGCTGCCGTCATGCGGCACCTACCCTTTGTCTCGGATGACCCCGTTTTGGTTCGGCAGTTGCTGGATCTTGAGCATACCAATTACCTCCATGCGAAGGGCCTGGATCCTCAGGCTGTTCGCTTAACACGCCGTAGGCTGTTCGAAAACCCGCTTCTCCGGTTCGATGAGGCCCGCGAGCAAGTGCTTTCCGAAACCCTGGGAGCAATATTCCAGAAAGACGAGAAAGGACAGGCATACCAGCGCTTCAGCGCATTCCGGCTCGGAATGCTATGTGAAATCTCAGCCCTCCGCCTGTGGGATTACGGCATGTGGCTCGACGCCGTCAGGGCCCAATCCAGCGCTGCACTTGAGCTGTGTCGTTGGGGGGAGGGTTATGTCGGTTTCGCAGCGCATGGCCTAAGGCTCGCGGTTCTGTCGCTCTCATACACTCCACGGCGGAAGCTGATACAACAGGGTCTCGACGCCCTTGAGTTTTCAAACGAGACGGTTAGGGAGGAGTTGGTTCGGAGCATTCTCTTTAGCTATCCGCTGCAGGCGTACGACGTTCTCAGTTTTCTCAACGATCTGTCCGATGCCATCCCGGCAGAGCTTTGGCTCGCAACCGCCAATTGGTGCCGGCGGTACGCGGACGAAGGTTGGAGCGAGAGATCCCATGGAAGCACGCTGCTTCCCTTTGAGTTCTGGGGGAAACTTTTTCCAGTGCTCGGTGCGAGCAGCTCGGCTTGGACAAAACTGGCACCCCTCGTGCTAGCGGACGCCCGAAATCCCCTCAATTGGGATGCACGCAGGCGTAATTTCTTCGTGAACTACATGGTCTACGCGCCTGTTGAAATGGCCGTCGCTACCGCTTGGGCGTTAATCGAACTAACAGTTGCGGACCCTGCCTTCGCTGACGATAGGTTTAGGCTGCTTTGCCAAACCTGCGAGCGCCGCAAGGAGCTGCAACGTGAATTGCTCCCCGGTCTGGTGAGGATCGCCCAGACTCCATTTCAGAAGTGGCGTGTGGCAAAGCTCTCAGGCCGCAAGCCACCGGCGGACGAGGAACGTGCCGCAAAAGATCACCTACGCAAGTCCCTTGATGACTTTATTACTCGAATATCGCCAGGCGGGATAATGCAACACCCTCCACAAATCCCTTGGGATCAGCTTGAGTCCCTGCACTGGACTGAGGACGATGCAGCATGGGTGTCTGTACTGTTGCAGGCGGTAGAAAGCCCGACAACTGCGAGATCTGGCGTTCCCTACGCGTTGACCGTCTTGGAAATGGTTATTGCGAACGGGTCCAAAGAACTCGCGCGGCAGGTTTGTCGCCCGTTCGCTGGTTGGCTTCATTCACCCCCAGCCTGGCGAGAAGTTGAGCGCAATCGGTCCGGTGGTCCGCTGTCGGTGGTCAACTTCGAGCAAAGCTATGAGAGGGGCGTTGAGAACGCCCTAGCCTCGCTTGCATATCGCCTCAGGATGCATCTGGGCGTAGGCCTCGACGATGAGATCTCAAGGTGGGTGCTGGATACTTCTGCAAAGTTTGAGCGGACGCCGGTATCCGCCATGACGCGTCTGGCATTTGCACTCGCAAGCTCGAAAAAGCTCGCGACGGAATCAGGTCCTGAAACCGATAAGGCTAAGCTAATCCGCCGCGGGGAATTACTCGATGCGTGCCGTGCGACCCTATTTTCCTTATGGCAACGTTATCGCGAGAACCCATCAACACCGCATGAGCTTCTTTGGGGGCTCCACGGTATTTCTGAAGTGCTTAAGAATGGCAAATCCGCTGAGTTTGCGGAATCGGAAAAGGCGGATCTCGAAGTCGTTCTTGCTCTTCTTATGAAGATAAGCCCGACTCTCTGCCAGTTGGCGGGTTGTGCTCACCCGGTCTTGCGTGGCGGCGTTGCCAGACTACTCCGCAGCTTCGCGTCCTGGATCGCACTGTCTACCGAGCTCCAATCTGTTCTCACAAAGCTGGGATCCGACGCCCGTGCTCTTGTAAGGCATGCCGCCTTGAGCGATCTCGGCGTGTGAAATCATAGAGCGAAGAAGCCGGAACGGAGCGGGACCAGAAGCGCTTTTTTCCACTGTACGAAGCGGTGGGCGTCGCCGTCTCGATTCTCGGCGAATCGGGGTCGGCCCAGTGTCGCCCATTAGGGCGGGTGTCAGTCCCCTCAGCGTTGACACTGCTCACGGCAAGCCACGCCATGGCTGGCTGAGCCCAAAAGCGCCATTCTCTAGCGCGAACGCGAGACGATCATTCCCGCTTCGCCGTTGTCGCGGTCCAGGGGATCGCGTATTGCCCAGTACAGCGCGAGTCCAACCCTTAAGCCTCGTTCCAAGGCCCGCGCATCTGCGGGTGCGGCCCCAGGGCAAGGCCGTGCTGGTGCAAGCCGCGAGCTTGCAGCAGGTCAAGCTGACCGAGTTCATGCCGGTGTCTCACGGCTGACACCCAGGGCGCGCCGCAAAAGCTCAACCCGGCGTGAGCGAAATGCAGGCGGCCAGGAGATCACTTAAGCCGTCCTGCGGCCCTCTCTTGCTCCAGGAAGCTGCCAGGCTTGAGGACACCCAAGGAGCCGCTGGCCGCCAGTAACACGCTGGAATCGAGGAAGAGCCTCACTTGCCCTCGCGAAACCGCTGCATATCGCCCTCATCTTCAGCGATCCAGCCCGCCATTTGTTCGCGCGAGAACTTTCGCGGTTCCGGCATGCGGGCTCCCTGTGCTCGAAGGCGTGCGCCCAGGAACAGCATCAGCTCCTGCTTTTGCTCCGGCGGCAATGCGTCCGCCGCGGCTTCGATCTCCGCAAGGTTACTCATGTGGGGAGAGTAGCACAGCGCCGCTACAGCGACAAGAATGGAGGCAGCCGAGGTCGCACGGCAGGCAGGTGTCGTTCCTTTCCGTTTACACTGCCCACGGTAAACCACGCCCCGGCTGGCTGAGCCCATAACCGCCATTCTCCCAGCGCGAACGCGAAATGATCATTCCCGCTTCGGCGGTGACGCGGTCCAAGGGATCGCGTGTTGTCAGTACAGCGTGCGTACGACGATTAAAGCTCGCTCCAAGGCCCGCGCCGCTGCGGGCGCTCGCATCAACCTTCGGGTGCGGCCCGAGCCCTGCCGCCACGGTCGCACGCTCGCGCGCCGCACGCGCCAAGGACCCCTTTTTCCATCGTCACTCACTTACGGCTGGGCTAGCTTGCCCCCATGCTGTCTGCGAAACCGTGGAAGCCGGATGCTATCCTGCGCTTATTATTAAGCGTATTCGTCTGCATTTTCGCCGGCAGCTTGTTGCCGAGCCTGTGGCAGCACAGCAGCAAGGCGGGAGGCGTGACCGCGAAGCTCATCCTTCCCCTGACGATCATTTCCCTCTGCTCCTGGGTCGCGACGCTGGTCCTGCTCAACAAGCCGTGGCAGCTTGAGACGTTTGAACGCCGATTGCTGGAGGTATTGGCCTGCTTCTGCACCGGCTTTTTCACCGGTGCCCTGGTAGGCCGGTTTTCCGGTGAACAAGCCGCAAGCCCTTCCACTGGCCGGATGGTCATCGCGACGCTGAGCTTTCAGGGGGCCGGGCTGATTTTCATTTTCCGCTTCCTCCGCGAGCATCAAGTGAGCTGGGCCGAAGGGTTCGGATTCGGCAACAATCGGAGGCGGTCGGTATTGCTGGGAATCGTAATTGCCTTGCTGTTCCTGCCCATCGGCTGGGGGCTCCAGGAGGCTTGCGGACAGCTCATGACCCATTTGCCGCATTTGAAGCTGCAGCCGGAAGAGCAGCAGGCGGTTCACGCCTTGCGCGTCACGGCCTCGTGGGCTAGCCGGCTTGCTCTCGCGGCGGCGGCGATCCTGCTGGCTCCCGTCGCGGAGGAGATGCTGTTCCGCGGTATCCTCTATCCCGCCGTCAAGCAGGCCGGCTTTCCGCACCTCGCTCTGTGGGGAACCTCGGCGCTCTTCGCGGCGGTGCATACCAACCTTGTTACCTTCGTGCCGCTCCTCGTCCTGGCCCTCGCCCTGACCGCCCTGTACGAACGAACGGACAATTTGCTGGCGCCCATCACTGCCCACGCCACGTTCAACGCGTTGAATTTCGGCAGCCTCCTGCTCCTGGAGCATCGGAGCCTATGAACGAATTCGAGCTGATCAGCCGTCTCACCCGCTCGTTGCCGACCAACCCCTCGGTGGTCGTTGGCCCCGGTGACGATTGCGCCGTGCTGGACGTCGGCCTGCCCGACCGGTTGCTGCTGTTCAAGACCGACGCCGTGGTTGAGAGCATCCATTTCACGCCCGAAACGGCCCCCGAGAAGATTGGCCGTAAGGCACTGGGCCGATGCTTGAGCGACGTCGCGGCCATGGCGGGAACGCCCTCCGCGGCGCTGGTAACGATCGCCTTACCCCGCTCGTTCGACCCAGGCTTCGTGGAAGCGATTTACAATGGGATGAACGACCTGGCACGACAGCACGGCGTGGCCATTGTCGGCGGCGAAACCACCACGAACCCCGGCGGCACGCTCATCTCCGTTGCGCTGCTCGGATTTGTCGCGCGCGGAAAAGGCATCTTGCGGTCCGGGGCCGAGGCAGGGGACGCGATCTTTGTGACGGGCGAACTCGGGGGCTCGCTGGCAGGCAAGCACCTTAAGTTCGAGCCGCGCCTCGCCGAAGCGCGCTGGCTGGCGCAGCAATTCCCGGTGCATGCCATGCTCGATGTGAGCGATGGGCTGGCGGGCGACTTGCGACACCTCCTTGCCGCCAGCCGGGTTGGCGCCGAGCTGAATTCAGCCTCCATCCCGGTCAGCCGAGAGGCGCGCCGTGCGGCCAAGGCCGGGTCTTCCGCCAAACCAGCGTTGCTCGCAGCGCTGACCGACGGCGAGGACTTCGAATTGCTGTTTACTGTCGCGAGCCGGGATGCCGTGCCCCTGCTCGATGCGTGGCGCAAAGAATTCCCCAAGCTGCCCCTCACCTGCATCGGCAAGATCAAGGCCGGGGAGGGCATCACGATTCGGGACAAGCAGGGCGTGCGGCCGTTGACCGCTCATGGCTACATGCATTTCTCATAGCCCCGCCGAGACCGCCGCCCTCGGCGAAACCTGGGGGCAGGAGGCGGAGCGCGGCCTGGTCATTGGCCTATGCGGCGACCTCGGCGCGGGCAAAACGCAACTCGTGAAGGGACTGGCTCGCGGGCTCGGTGTCGCCGAGCGGGTGCGCTCGCCGACGTTTGCGCTCGTGAACATCTATCCCGGTGGGCGTCTGCCGTTATTCCACTTGGACTTGTACCGTCTGGAAACGCGCGAGCAGATCGTCGCCGCCGGCCTCGATGAGTATCTGCAGTCCGCGGGTGTCACCGTGATCGAATGGGCGGAACGCTGGTTCGACCTAGGCAGTCCACGGTCCACGGTCCACGGTCCACGGTCCGCAGTCAACGGTCCACAGTCAACACCCCACGGCCCTGTGCCCGGCCGGCTCCGCCTCGTCCGGTTTGACGTGCTCAGTGAAAGCGAGCGGCGCATCAGCTATGAAGATACTGGCCCTTGAGTTCTCCTCGGCGCAACAGAGCGTCGCGGTTGTCCAAGCCGGCGGCAGCGCCCCGCACGGGCCCGAAGCTTTCGCAGAGGTCGTCGAAACGGCGACTCGCTCCACCAATGCGCTCCGACTGGTGGAGGCCGCACTGCGGGCTGCCCAGCTCGATCGGGCACAAGTTGAATGCCTGGCGATCGGCCTAGGGCCAGGTTCTTACTCGGGCGTTCGTTCGGCGATTGCTCTGGCGCAAGGCTGGCAGCTTGCGCGCGGTGTGAAACTTATCGGCATCAGCAGCGCGGAATGCCTCGCTGCCCAGGCCCAGGAGGACGGCATCTACGGACACGTCCACGTTGTGATTGATGCCCAGCGCAATGAGTTTTACCTCGCCGAATACGACCTGAGCCCCGAAGGACGCCGTGAAGTCGAGCCGCTGCGCCTGGCCACACTAACCGAGGTTCGCGCCCGCGCTCAGACCAACGGGACTCTCATTGGCCCGGAAGCCGCAGGGCTAGTCCCAGGCGGCCGGGCGAGCTTCCCCCGCGCCGCCACCTTGGGCCGCCTGGCCTGGGGACGCACCGGTTTTGTGCCCGGCGAAGCGATGGAGCCAATCTACTTGCGCCTGACGCAATTCGTAAAGGCCCCGCCACCGCGGATCGTGCCTCCTTGATGCGTCATTGCCACACCGCAATGAATGACTCCGTTGGCCATCGCCCGCCAATTCCATTACCGGGCGCTAACATGTGTGCTGCTTGCGAAGCTCGCGGAGGCGGTCGCGCAACTGGGCGGCGCGCTCGTATTCCTGCGTCTCGATGGCCCGGCGCAATTGATGCTCCAGCCGCTCCAGCTCGGACATCGGGCGGTTCTTCCGGATTTGCGATGCCAGCTCGCGCAAGGCCGTCAGTGAACGCTCGCGCTCGAACTTGAACGTCTCATCTTCCATGTCGTCCAGCGCCTCGACCTTTGCGATGGTCTCGTTCACTGCCCGGAGGGCCTTGTCATACGCGCCTTTCTCCACTCCGAGCATGGCCGCGGCGCAAGCATTGACGCGCAGAACGTAGGGCCGCCATTTCTCCAGGAATTGCTGATCCTCCTCTCGCTGGGCGTAGCGATGCAGGAAGTCGAAGGCGCGCAGGTTCCGGGAGGTATCGCGAATGGTGCGAGGCCAGTCCTTGAGTTGGAACAACCGCACGTAGCGGAAGTAATAGAGCGTGCCCTCGTTGAAGAGTTCGCCGCACTCCCGAGGATTCAGCCCGAAATCAGCCTCCCCTCCGGCAGCCTTGGCCGTCTCCAGGCGCCCCTGGTAGAATTCAAGGGCTGATTCCACCCCGTGCGGCTGCGCGCCATCCGGGCGCCCGTCCATCTCGTATTGCTCGATACCCAGGGGCGTGCGGACCTGGAGAATCTCGCGGCCATCCTCGCCCTTGAGGGTTCTCGTGTCGTGTTCCGGGTCGTAAGGCCAGTCCCGCAGGATTCTGCGGAGGTCCATCGAGTCAGTCATAATGCCTCCCCTATTATGGCCCTTTCCAGGCTACATTCAATGCCCGACAGCCGGGGGTTGCCAACTACCCATACGGATTCGCGGTTTGGCCTTGGATTCGCCGTCGAAGGTGACACACTTGCTCGGCATGGTTGGCAACGGACCTGGGCCTGTCTCTCGGCAGGCTGCTGATGACTGGCTCACGCCCCGGCGTTTCGCCGCATTGCTCGGAGTGCTCATCGCCGCAGTTTACCCGGAGGTTCTTACCGGTCAGGCAACCTTCTTCCATAGGGACTTTGCCGTCTTCGGCTATCCCTTAGCCTTCTACCATCGGGAAAGCTTCTGGCGGGGCGAGATTCCCCTCTGGAATCCGCTGAACGACTGCGGCCTGCCTTTCCTGGCCCAGTGGAACACCTTGACCTTATACCCGGGGTCCCTGATTTACCTGCTGCTGCCACTGTCCTGGTCGTTGGGCCTGTTCTCACTTGTACACCTGTTCCTGGCGGGCATGGGCATGTACTTCCTGGCCCACCGCTGGACAGGCAACCGGTTCGCGGCGGGGGCTGCCGGCCTGGCGTTTGCTTTCGGCGCGCTGATGCTCAACTGCCTGATGTGGCCCAACAACATTGCGGCGATGGCCTGGCTGCCATGGGTGGTCCTGACCGCCGAGCGCGCGTGGCAGGGCGGAAGGCGCTGGATGCTGGCCGCGGTGCTCGTCGGCGCGCTTCAAATGCTGGCCGGCGCACCCGAAGTGATCCTGCTGACCTGGATGCTGCTGGCGGCGCTGCTTGCCGGCGAAATGATCGGCGCGCCCGCAGGCCGATGGCGCATGTCCGTGCGCTTCCTGGCGGTGGGTCTATGGGTGGCAGCGCTCGCCGCAGCGCAATTGCTCCCGTTTCTGGACCTGCTCGCGCACTCACAGCGGGACACGGCTTTTGCCAGCTCCATGTGGTCAATGCCTGCCTGGGGCTGGGCCAATTTGATCGTGCCGTTATATCGCACCTACCGGACACCGCTGGGCAACTGCGCCCAGCCGGGCCAATACTGGATTGCCTCCTATTACCCCGGCGTGGGCGTGGTCTCGCTGGCGTTGTTGGCGGTCGTGCTCGTGCGCCGTCGGATAGTGTGGCTCCTGGGCGCGCTCACGATGCTATGCTTGGTGCTCGCTCTGGGAAGCCATGGGCGGCTGTATCCTGCACTCAAGAGCGTGCTGCCCATGCTGGCATTCATGCGCTACCCGATCAAGTTCGTGATCCTTCCATCGGTGCTCTTTCCCCTGCTGGCCGCCATCTTCCTGGCCTGCTGTTTGGCGGTCCCGCAAACCGATTGGCCCCGCCTGCGTCGGCAGATCATTGGGTTCAGCCTGGTGCTGCTGGCGATTATCGCCGGGGTGATATGGGCTGCATTCCAGTATCCGCTGCCCGGTGCCTCCGCCGAGGTCGCGGCAAAAAGCGGCGCAATCCGCGCCGCGTTCCTGATTCTCATTCTGGGAGGGATCGTGGCGCTGCACCGGATCAAACGGCCAACATTGCAGATACCGGCCCGGTTGGGCCTCCTGCTGGTGCTGTGGCTCGATGCGATGACTGCTGGGCCGCGGCCCAACCCCACCGTGTTGCGCTGGGTCTACGAACCCAACCTGGCACGCCAGGAGTTGCGGCTGGTTCCGCCCCCGGCCTTAGGCGAGTCTCGTACTATGCTCGATGGGCAGGCCGAGGGCAGCCTGCCCATTGTGCCTATGACCAATGCCACCGATAAGGTGCTCTATTCCCGGCTGGCGATCTATGCCAATGCCAACCTCCTCGACAACCTACCTAAGGTAGTGGGCATGTACTCCCTCTTTCCCCGTGAAACGGGAGAAGTGCTGGCTAACCTTTGGAACACACCGCAGCCCCCGTCCGGCCTGGCGGATTTCCTGGCGGTCTCGCACATCAACATGCCCGGCAAGCCCACCCACTGGCAGTATCGCCCAACCCATCTGCCCTGGGTCACCGTTGGGGCAAGACCCGTGTTCGCGGACGCTACGACGACCTTGGCTGCCCTGGGCGCCCCCGATTTTGACGCGCGCCAGACGGTCTTCCTGCGCCCTGAAGCACGGGGCTTGATTGGGGTATCCAACTCCTCGCGGGCGAAGGTTACCGTCGAGAAGTTCTCGCCCCATGAGGTCCGGTTGGAGGTAGAGGCATCCCAGCCCGTGATGGCTGTCATCGCGCAATCGTATTATCACAACTGGCGTGCGAGCGTAGATGGCCGGCCCGCGCGGCTTTGGCGGGCAAACCATGCGTTCCAGGCCTTGGAGGTCCCGGCTGGCAGGCGGGAGGTGATGCTAACCTACCATGACCGGCCCTTTTATTGTGGCGTGGTGATCTCGCTGGCTTCTGCCGCTACCTGGGTGCAGCTTTGGCTCCGGGGGCGCCGGCAGCGCGTGAGCTAGCCGTTGAGCCTGGTCTGGCCCTGTCGGTGCCGGCGGAGAAGGTCCGCGTCGGCTTCCACCATCAACTTCACCAGGTCCACGAACCGGGTCTTCGGCTCCCAGCCGAGTTGGCGCTTGGCCTTGCTGTAATCTCCTACGAGCAAATCCACCTCGGCGGGCCGAAAATAGCGCGCGTCAATCTCCACGTGCTGCTTCCAGTCGAGACCTGCGTGGCTGAACGCTGCTTCCAGGAACTCCTTGACTGAATGAGTCTCGCCAGTGGCGATCACATAATCATCGGGCTTTTCCTGCTGCAATATGAGCCACATGGCCTCGACGTATTCCTTCGCGTAGCCCCAGTCGCGCTTGGCGTCGAGGTTGCCCAAATACAGCTTGCGCTGGAGCCCGGCTTGGATGTGCGCTATCGCCCGGGTGATCTTCCGCGTCACGAAAGTTTCGCCACGGCGCGGCGACTCGTGGTTGAAGAGAATGCCGTTGCTCGCGTGCAGGCCATAGGACTCACGATAATTCACGGTGATCCAGTAGGAGAACACTTTAGCGCAGGCATACGGACTGCGCGGGTAAAAGGGCGTGCGCTCCGTCTGCGGCACCTCGCGCACCATGCCGTACATCTCGCTCGACGAGGCCTGGTAAAAGCGCGGCTTGATGCCTGTCTCGCGGATTGCTTCCAGCAACCGCACCGTGCCCGTTGCCACGATGTCCGCGGTGTATTCCGGGCTGTCGAAGCTCACGCGCACGTGGCTTTGCGCCGCGAGGTTATAGACTTCTTCGGGCTGAATCCTGCCGATCAGTCGTGCCAGCGCGCTGGCGTCGCTCAGGTCGCCGTAATGCAGGAACAGCCGGCTCTTGCCCGAATGCGGATCGTCGTAGATTGGATCCAGCCGCCCGGTGTTAAACGTGCTTGCCCGCCGGATGACGCCGTGCACCTCGTAGCCCTTGGACAAAAGCAACTCCGCGAGGTAAGAGCCGTCCTGCCCGGTTACACCTGTAATCAATGCCTTTTTAGCCATAGGTTCTGCGCGACAGAGTCGGCGACTTGACGGCACTTTGCAAGCTCGGAGGGTTACCTATGGGGCGAACAGGATGTGCAGCAACGAAGCAGCCCGCGTTAAGGTGTCGGAGCTTCGAGCCTGCCCGTGCCTCCGTTAGTGGCCGCTTCCAGCAGGCGGGAATTTGCGATCTCGAGATAAGTGCGCGAGATAAAGTTGCCCGGCCCTTCCAACCGGAGCGAACGCTCGAACCACGGTTTGGCGGCCGCGTAGTCACCAATCTGCACGTAATGCAACCCGATGTTGGCCAGCGTGAAGTAGCCATTCGGGTCGAGTTCCTCGGCGCGGTCGAAGTAACGTTCCGACTCCGCCGAACGATCCAGCCAGTCCAGGCACCAGCCGTAGCGCAAATAGCCGTAGCCGCCCCACCGATTCAGCTTCATCGTGCGCCCAAACCAATCCATCGCCTGCGTCGCGAGGGCGCGGTAGTTGTCGCCGCCCTCGGAGCTTTGGATGCGATAAGCTTCCCCAATCTCGAAGGTCGTTTCGGGATTCATCGGCTCGACGGCGTAGGCTTTCTTGAGCCAGCCCACCTTCTCGGGCGAGAAGTTAGGAGCGGCAGCCGCTTGCCGCAGATTGCGATACTCCTGGGTGTGACGCCAGCCCTGCTGCCCGAAGTAGATCGTGCCGGCGAGGAGCACGGCAGTGGCCGCCAGCCTTACCCATAGGCCGGCCCTGGTCCAATACCGCTCAGTAGCAAAGCGCAGGTGGCTGCTCAACAGCGCCATAAGCGTCACGGCCAGCACCGCATTGGCGGGAATGTGCATGTTAAAGTCACATGTCGAGTGAACCAGAATTGCAAACAGCCCGACGGAGGCACCGAGGACGAAGGCAAACTTGTTGCTGTTCTTCCTTCCGCGGAGATCGTTTGCGCTGCCACGCACAGAGGCCCAAGTCTTGACCACCCCCAGCCCGAGCAAGCCCCAGGCTGCAGCTACCAGGCATGTACCCGCTACGCCCCAATCCGCCAGGGCGTTCAAAACGTCGTTGTGGGCCCAAGCTGGACGCTGTTGCACCAATTCGGGCCGATACTGGCGAAAACGGTAATCGTAATGGGCCGGCCCCACACCCCACCAAATGTCTTCCTGCCAAATCTTAAGCGCTGACTCCCATAGCATCAGCCGTGTATCCTGCTTTACCCTACTCATGTCCGCCTTTCTGATTCGAGCCTGGAGGGAATAATTGCCGGACAGAAAGTACCCGGCCCCTCCGAGGATCACCGCCAGCAGTGCCAGGGAAGCAAGCCGGTGCCCGCGTTGGAAGAGCAGCACACCAAAGAAAACGACCAGGCTCAGCGCGGTGGAAAGCCAACTCCCACGCGAGAGTGTGACGACAATGCCCGCCATGATGGTGAGCGAGGCGTAGCCGAGGAACACCCTGAGCACTGGCTTGACGCGGCTGGCCAGCGTGTAGGCCAGGCCGAGCGGCAGCACCATTTCCAGAAACCCGCCCAGGTGGTTCGGGCAGATATAGGTGCCCGAGGCGCGATGAGGATACGCCGTGTTCACCACATTCCAGATGCGGTTCGAGCCCGTGAGGAACTGATAAACGGCGTGGAAGGAGAGGACCATCGCCAGGAAGATCAGCACGAAGCTGATCGCCTGGGTGGCCTCCTGCCGGTTCAGGTTGTTCAACACCGTCAGGAACAGGAGGGCGTACACTAATACGCGGATCAGCTCCTGCCGCGCGACGTATTCGATATCCGCGGCGAGGTAGCGGATGATGGCATAAACAACGAACGCAGCCACAGCCCAGCAGATCGGCGTCCAAAGCAATTGCGGGCGCGGCTGGAGCCACATTCGCACGCCCCAGAGCACCAGTATCACAAGCGTCAGGCCCTGAATGACCAGGAATGCCGCTGGGGGCACTGCCCCAAAAGCCAGCGGCCCAAAGATCAATATGGCAAGCACCAGTGCGAGAATCCCCAGTTCGCACCGGCGGTCCAGAACTTCACGATTCATTAACGCGGCGAGCTTAAAGGGGACGGGGATGCTGGTCACGTGAATAAGCGGCTGACAACACTGCCCAACAAGCCGACCAGACCACAAGGGCGGAAGCTACTACGAAGAATAGTGGTGTGGCACGGACCTTACGAGCCCGCTGTCGGTTCTGCGCCTGTTCAGTCCCACAGGCTGTCCGCCAAATCTCACGCTCCGATGGCAAAGCGTGACCCGTCGTAGCTATTAGGCGTTAGCGTCCTCCGCCTGACGCCCCGCTCATGGGCTTCATGGTCATTGGATCGCGCAAGGGCACCTCGGTGATGGGGCCACGCGTTAGTTCCGTCAGCTTCACCGGGTGGTCCGGATGACCAAGGAGAACCTGCTCTTTCTGGCCGACGACCAGAACCACGAGCTTGTCCGGTGTTAGGTACTCTTTCGCCACACGCAGCACGTCGTCTTTGCCGACAGCCTCGATGCGCGAGCGGTAGGTCTTCCAATAGTCCGGCTGCCGGGCGAAGCGGCCGCTGAATTCGTCCTGAGCAAAGGTGTTCGCGACCTGCCCTTTAGTGGCGAAAGTGCGTGGGAACCGATCAATGAAGCCCCCCTTCGAGACAGTCAGCTCCTCATCCTTTACCGGCGCAGCTGCCATCTTTTTCATTTCATCCAGGACAATGGACGCGGCATACGCCACCGTGCGCGACTTGGATTGGAATCCCGCCGTGAAGGTCAGCGGATAGTAGATCCCGCCCGGGAAGGTCGAATGCGCATCGTAAGCCAGTCCCTCGTCGGACCGCACGCGGCTCATGATGCGTGAGGTGAAACCACCGCCGCCGAGAATGTCATTCATGATGACCACGGCGAAATAGTCGGGGTTATCGCGCATGATACCCGGGAGCATCATGTCCACCCGCCCCTGGTTGACATCCTTATCCACAATGTAAACGCCCGTGGCTGCGAAGGTGGTGTTGGTTGGAATGCCCGACGGGGCTTGGCCCTTGAACGGCCAGTCAGCGAAGAGCGCTTCAAGCTTCTGCACCATCTGGTCGCGGTCGAAATCGCCGCTGACGGCCAGGACGAAGTTGGCGGGGAAGAACCATTGCTGATGGAACTTCTCCAGGTCCTCGCGCTTGATCGCGGCGACTGAATCCGCAGTCGAGTAGCGATTCGCCCAGAAGTTGTTGCCGAAGGCCAGGAACCCATGTTCCCGTTCCTCAATCGCCTCGGACTCGTCGTTGCGCTCCTTCATCGCCTGCAACATCTGCTCCTTGCGCAAGGCGATCTTGTCGTCTTGGAACCGGGGCACGGTTAAAACCTCATGCAGAATGGCCAGGCCCTCGTCCAAGTCCTTGGAAAGCAGGTTCAGGCTCACGCTGCCCTGGTTCTCACCGATGCTGGAGTTGAGTTGCGCGGCCAGGAACGCGAGCCGTTCCTCCAGGGCTTCAGCGCTCTTGGATTTCGTGCCACCCCGCGCCAGCAGGTAGCCAGTCAACTCGGCTAGGCCCTCTTTTCCGGCCGGCTCAAGATAGGAACCGGTGTGGGCATAAACGACAATGTTAACCAGGGGCAGCTCGCGGTCGGGAACCACGTAGGCGATCGGGCCGCTCTTCAAGGCCACACGGAACTTCTCGGGCGCCGGTGGCTCATACGTAAGCGGCGGATAAGACAGCTTCTCCGGCCGGTCGGGGATGGCGACCTGCGCAGAGGCCGGGGCGGGGCTGAAGGCGATGACGAGAACGACCGCGACGATCAGGGCGCAGGAAGTCCGAAGTCCGAAGTCCGAAATCCGAAACCCGAACAATGAGCCGCCGTTTGGTGCTTTCGGCCTTCGAGCTTCGGATTTCCTTCGGACTTCGGACTTCGGACTTCGGACTTCCACAATATCCTTTCTCATTGTGCCTCCTTTGCTGGGGTGCCGGCCTTGCGCGTGTAAACAGCCGCCGCCCGGTTTTCCTTGGTGAAATACTTGTCGGCCACGCGTTTGACGTCGGCCGCCGTGACCGCCTGAATCTTCGGCCCGGCTTCGTTGACCTCGCGCCAGTCACCCTCGCCGTCATTGCGGATGAGCTGCATGAGAATCGCGTAATTCGAGGAGAGCTTGCGGTACTCCCCCGCGGCAAAGTTGTTCTTCACCTTCTGCAACTCCTCCGGAGGCACCTCCTCCTGCTTGAGCTTCTCCAGGTTATCGTAGATGCCCTGCGCCACCTCCTCAGGGGTGTGGCCTTCCTTTGCCTCGCCGCCCGCGTTGAACATGCCTTCCCACTTCATCGAGCCCTGGTCGGCGTAGGTCTCAGTGGCAATGCCTTTGCCGAGCACCAGTCCCTTGTAAAGCCGCCCGGTGCGCGTTGACAGGATCTGCGCCAGGATTTCCAGTGCGTAGGAATCACGGTGCTGGAAGGGCACCGTGTGCCAGAGAATATCCGCCTGCGGGTTGGTCTCGGCCTCGGCATACATGCGCTTTTCGGCAAGTTGCTTCACTTCCAGCGTCACGAGGTCCGGCGGCGTCTTAGGGCCGCGTGGAATGCGCTCGAAATACTTCTTGGCCTGGGCCTCAGCTTTGTCCGGCTCCAAATCGCCCACCAGGATGAGCGTGATGTTCTGCGGAGAGTAGTAAATGGAGTAGAACTCGTCGGCCTGCGCTTTGGAAATGGCCGTGATGTCCGACGGCCAGCCGATGACCGGCCAGGCATACGAGCAGGATTCCCAGAACATCGCATTGAACTCCTCCTGGAACTTGCCCAGCGGCGTTGAATCCGTGCGCATGCGGCGCTCCTCGAACACCACGTCGCGCTCGGCGTAGAACTCGCGGAAAACCGGGTGCAGTATCCGTTCCGATTCCATCCACATCCAGAGCTCGATCTTGTTCGCGGGCACGTTGACGAAATAGGCGGTCATGTCCTCAGTCGTGAAGGCGTTCATGCCGGAGCCGCCCGCCCCGCTGTAGATGCGGTCGAACTCGTTCTTGACCAGGATCTCGCGCTGCTCGGCAATGAGGCGGTTGAACTCCTTCTCCAGTTCGTGATAGCGGGGGGTCTTGCTCTCGGGCTTCATCAAGTCGTCAATGGTGCCGCGGCGATACTCCACGCGCATCTTGCCTTCTTCCTGTCGCATCTCGTTGCGGACGCGTTCCTGGGCCGCGATGATCTCCAGGTCTTTCTTGTAATCCTTCGTGCCGATGGTGGGCGTGCCCTTGAACATCATGTGCTCGAAGAGGTGCGCGATGCCGGTCATCCCCAGCCGCTCGTTCGAGCTGCCGACGTGCGCCACCCATCCGCCCGCGATGGTGGGCTCGTCGTGCCTCTCGACCAGCAAGAGCCTCATGCCGTTGTCCAGGTGCTTCTCGACGACTGGCACCTGTTGCGCCTGCAGCGGCAGCAGCAGCGCGCCCTGTAGGAACATTCCTGTAAGCAGCAGCCTGTTCCAACGTCTTGTGAGCATCATAATCCGCAAAGGCTTTCCAACGTTTCTTGTGTGTGCGAGGCCACTCTACGACAGCCCGGTCCAACTACCAAATGAAAAGCTACCCGATGAAACGCGTTCTGTGAAAAGCGTTTGTGCTGGCCTTGCAGGGCGGAAGCGCTAACTTCCCCAAGAGTTCCCTATAAAGCATGAACTTCATGAACATAAGACTGCGTGCCCTTCTCGCACTGGGTTTACTGGTTCACACCGCCGCGAAAGCACAAATACCGACTGCCGGCTCGCCCACGGGCCTTAACGCTGCTTTCGTGAAGCTGTTCGGCAATGTGCCGGGCTTCTCGGCCCGCCTGGACACCCAGGTGCTGGACAAGTCCGATAAAGAGTGGGTGCGCATGCCAATGCAGTTTGCCGCCCTGGACAACAAGGTCCGCATGGACATCAACCTGGAGCAAACCACCAGCCGCGACCTGCCGGCCAGCACCATCAGCGGTCTGAAGAATGCCGGCATGGAGCGCATCGTCAGCATCTTCCGGCCCGACCAGAAGGTGACTCTGATCCTTTATCCCGGATCCAAGAGGTACATGACCCTGGCCCTGGCCAAAGGGGAGTCTGAGGCCATGCAAAAAGGCCTGCAGATGGAGAAGACGGCTTTGGGCAAGGAGAAGATTGACCGCCACGCGTGCGTGAAGAACAAGGTAGTGATCAAGAACCAGCAGGGGCCGGTCCTCGAAGCGATCACCTGGAACGCGGCAGACTTGCAGGATCTGCCCATCCAAATCGAGACCAAGGAAAAGGACAAAAGAGTGATCATGCGCTTCACGCAGGTGCAGTTGGCGAAACCCGATGCAAAGCAGTTCGACGTGCCGGCGGATTACACCCTGATGCAATGAAGGTCAGGAACCTGAACCCGGATACGGCGATCGGCGCCAGCGCCTGGTTCGTGGAAATCGAGGGGCACCGGCTGCTGATGGATGCAGGCACACACCCGCGCATTGAGGGCCGCGGCGGGCTGCCCCGATACGAGTTGGTAAAGCGCGAGGAGGTGGATGCCATAGCCATCTCGCATTGCCATCATGACCACGTCGGGTCCCTGCCGGTGGCCATGCGCTACTTCCCGCACGCTCACGTGCTGATGACCGAGCTGAGCTACTTCCTGGTCGAGCGCGTCCTGCACAATTCCGTCAACGTCATGAAGCGCCAGCGGGACGAATTGGGCCTGAAGGAATACCCGCTCTACAGCCACGACGAGGTGGACGACATCGCCCCGCGATTCCAGGGCTACAAGTACAACCGCGAGGTGGATTGGGCGGCGTTTCGCAAGACCCGCGCCGGCTTCCTCTCGCCGACGCTGGAGTTCTACGACGCCGGCCACGCGCTTGGCTCGGCCGGGATCATGGTGCGCGGACAGCGCGAAACGCTCTTCTACACGGGCGACGTGTGTTTTCACGACCAGACCATCCTGCGCGGTGCGCGCTTCGAGGACGTCAAGGCCGACGTGCTGGTGATGGAAACCACGCGCGGCAATCGCACCCTCGCGCCCGGGGTCACTCGCCCGACCGAGATCGAGCGCCTCAGCGACGCCATCGAGCGCGTGCTGGCGCGGAAGGGGTCCGTGCTGATCCCCGCCTTCGCGCTGGGGCGCACGCAGGAAATCCTCGCATTGCTCGCTCTGCTCATGGGAGAGGGCCGGCTCAGGCCTCAGCCCATCTACATCGGCGGCCTCGGGCGCGTATTCACAGAAATCTACGACCTGGAGTCGCATCGCACCCATCGCCAGTATCCCAACTTGCAACTCGGTGAAACGCACCACCTCGTCGTGCTCGAACAGGGCCAGGCCGAGAAGATCAAGCTTACCGGGGCGCGTATCTTTGTCATAACCGCCGGCATGATGACCGAGCACACCGCAGCCCACGACTTGGCCCTCCGCATGATCGGCGACGAACGCCACGCCATCTTCTTTGTGGGCTATGCCGATCCGAATTCGCCCGGCGGCCGGCTCAAGGCCTCCAAGCCAGGTGAAACCTTTCTCCTGAGCCCCAGCGGGGGCGAAGTGACCCGGCGCTGCGAGCTACAGGACTTCGATCTCACTGCCCACGCCGACCGCAACGACCTGCTGAACTTCGTCGGCGAAGTCGAACCCCGGGCCGTGCTCCTTAGCCACGGGGAGGAGGAATCGCGCACCTGGTTCGCTCAACAGATCCGCGCGCGCCATCCCAAGATCAAGATCATCGAACCAAAGCCAGGCGACGCTGTCGAAGTGTAGGCGCAGCAAGAAGGCAAGATCGTCAGATTTCGCACTGGAGAAGGGTACTAGCAGGGTACCAGAAGGGTACGACAAGGGTACACCATGGGATGAACAAGCCATCAGCAAGGGCATCCCCCGCCATCGTCGAGCCAGTCGCCCCGATACTCTCAGCCAGCAACAGCCTGGCGCGGCGCGAGCGTGACGCCGGCGTGCGGCCATTGTCCAATCCTACAGACGTTCGATGACCGTGTTGCCCGTCATAGGCCGCGAGCTCCGGGCCGCCGCGCGCGCCCCGTTCAGCTACTACCTCCGCGTGATAGGCGTGCTCGCTCTGCTGATTGCGCTGGTGCTTCCCGGCGCTATGGAGAACCTGGGGCCCGGCGATGGCGGCAAGCTTTTTGCCTACTTTCATTACATCCTGTTCTTTGCCATCTGGTCCCTTGTGCCCATGCTGGCGGCGGACGCGATCAGCCGTGAGCGGCGCGAGGGCACGCTGCCGCTGCTGTTCCTGACGCCGCTCAAGCCCCGCGGCATCGTCTATGGCAAGGGCATGGTACATGCCCTGCGCGCCTTCACCCTTTGGCTGTCGGCGCTGCCAGTGCTGATGGTCTGTTTTCTCATCGGAGGCATCGGGTGGTCCGCCGTGCTGCTCTCGGAGTTGATTAACTTCAGCTCTCTTTGCCTCGCGCTGGCGGCTGGTCTGGCGGCCTCGGCGGTCACCAAGACGTGGGCCCGGAGCCTGGCACTCGCAATGGCGCTCGCGGCGCTTTTCTTGCTCGCCTTCCTCACAGCCCTGCCCTGCATTTTCGATACAGTCCTGCTCGCCTTCTCGGGCAGCATTGATACGTGGAAAGACTGGTGGACCGTTTCGCCCGCTTGCGGTCTCGCGCTGGCGCTTAACCACGACAACATCTGGCAGGACATGGTGATGGAACTGCAGAGGCAATTCCGGATCGGCCTTGCGCCACTAATCTGTTCTTACGCCGTGGTCGCGCTGCTTTCTCTTGTCGGCGCGCTGCTGGCGAGCTGGTTCGCCGCAGGGATAGTAGGCCGGACCTGGCGCGACCAGCCGCCCTCGCGCCGCGTCCTGTGGCTGCGGGAGAAGCTTTGCAGGCCGTTTGTCTTCCAGGACGCGCTCCGGCGCTGGCTGCAGTGGAAACTACAGCGCAATCCGATCGGCTGGCTGGAGCAGCGGAGCTGGAGCGGGCGGCTGGTCGTGTGGAGTTGGTTTGCCATCGTCATGTGCGCCTACTCCAGCCTGTTTGCCAACATGTCGCTCTACAAGAACGCCTTCGAGGCAGTGCAAACCTTGCTCGCCGTCATTCTCGCGCTGAGCATCGCCGTGAGCGCCGCCGGCAGCTTCCAGCGCGAGCGCGAGAGCGGCCTCCTTGAGCTGCTCCTGGTCGCGCCGCTGCGCGAATCCCAGATCATCGCCGGGCGTGTCCGCGGTCTTTGGGGGCAGTTCATCCCCGCCAGCGTTCTGCTGTGCGGCGTATGGCTCTACTGTGCGACATTCCTGGCCGGCGGCAGCCAGGTCGCTTCCGTGCTGCTGTACATCGTGACCTTCCTCACCTTGCCCGTGGTGGGACTCTACTTTTCCCTGATCCGCGGCAGCTTCATCGCGGCGCTGGTCTGGACTGTGCTGGTTCAGTTTGTAGTGCCGGCCGGGCTGGCGCAGGTCGCCTATCTCGTGCTGGACACTTCCATAGGGCAGAACGATGACGACCAGCGCTTCCTGGCCGGGCGACTCGTTCCGGCCCTCGTCCAGATCCTGCTCGCGCTGTTCCTTGCGTGGCGGCTGCACCAGAACCTGAAGCGCCGGAAATTCGCCTTCCAGGGCCACAGCCTCTGAAGTCCGCAGCGCCGCCGAGCCCGGCCCGAGACAGCCAATGGCCAACCGCAAATGGCGAATGGCAAAAGGCAGAAGCCGCGTTTCCCGCGCGTGAGCGTGAAGCCGCGCAGGCCAAGAGGACATGCAACGCAAGCTGCGAGTGTTTGCAAAGATTTTGGGATGGGTTGCGGTAGTTTAGGCACTCCCCAGTTGGTACAGGGAAATTCCCAGTGCCTGTGCGTAACAGTACGGATTTTCTTTCCTGCGGGAGCAGCTATGCTTTCCCTGATGACTTTCCGCGTCAAGTGATGCCTGTGTGCCTGAACAAGCTGAGCACCGCCGCGCAAGGGTGTCTTCTGCGCAGAGGGCCTCGAACGTTTGCTTTGCTGGGGAAGGTCACGCCAGCCGGCCTTGGCCCATTCACTCGCAGGGACGTCGCCGGCAGTTGGGCGCTCACCGCCGAGTTCGGCTGCCTGCGCATGGAGCGCCTCTCGGGCGATGAGGAAGTGACCGGCGTGCAGATGTTCCTGCCGGTGCCCTCGTCCTTCGACTATGGCGTGACCTCCGCTCCTGAATCACGCGAGCTGGCCCGTGCAGTGTTTGGCCTGCTGGCCACCGAACTGGAGCAACTCGTCAGCGTCCTGCGGCGCGGCAGCTTCCCGGTGCTGGGCTTCTCCCTCAGTGACCAAAGATGCAGCATCAGCGCGGGCATCATTCCGGGTTACTGGCCGCATGTGGTGATATCAAACATGGCGCTGCATGGGAACGTGCTCTCTCTGGAAACCTTCATGCGGGTCGTCGTCTCCTCGCTCCCGCAAAGCCGGCTGGGCGGACGATTCCCCGGCCTGCAATCCGCGCTCAAGCAAATGATGCGGGTCGTGGTCACGCCGCGCCGAGGCATTCCCTATACGAAGGAAGCGCTGGCGTTGGCGCCGACGCCTTCGTGGCTCAGATAAGCCCCGCCGGTTTGCAATCGCTCCAGGCTCTGTCGTCCTCGTCGTCGTCCTCGTAATCGTAGACGCTCGGAGTGGGCATCCACCAAGCCCCGATTACGATTACGACGACGACAACGAGGACGAGCTTTGATAACGGTTTTGCCGTGCTGGCTCATCTCTGGCAATCCTGCCCGAACCGCGCTATCTTCCGTCATGTTCATCACGGGGTTAGGGACCGCTTCGCCGACGAAACGCTATACGCAAAACGAATGTTGGCAGGTCTTCCGGGAATCATCCCTGAGCCGGCAACTCAAGCCGCGTTCGCGCGCCATCATCAAGAAGGTCCTGACGGGCGACAACGGTATCACCACCCGGCACTTGGCGCTGGATAGTCTGGATCAGGCTTTCGAGCTGACGCCGGATGCCCTGCATGCGCGCTTCGCACGGCATGCGCCTGCGCTCGCTGCGCAGGCGGCGCAAGCGGCGCTGGCGGACGCCGGCATCGAGTCGGAGCAGATTGACGCCCTCCTGATCAGCACCTGCACCGGCTACCTGTGTCCCGGCCTCACCAGCTACGTCTCTGAGCGCCTGGGCCTGCGACCGGACGTGCTGGGCCTCGACCTGGTGGGCCAAGGTTGCGCGGCGGCCCTGCCGAACCTGCGGGCCGGCGAGGCCCTGTTGGCGGCCGGGCGCGTGCAGCACGTGCTCTCCATCTGCGTCGAGGTATGCAGCGCCGCGCTGTACTTCGATGACGACCCCGGCGTGCTGATCAGCGCGTGCCTGTTCGGTGACGGCGCGGGCGCCGCGGTGCTGGCGCTTGCGCCCAACGGTCACCGCCGCGTCGAGTGGAAGATGAGCGCCGCCTTCCTCAGCCCACAATCGCGGGGCGCCCTGCGCTTCGAACAAAAGGCCGGCATGCTCCGAAACGTGCTCCTCCAGCAAGTGCCCGCGCTGGCCGCGCAACACGCCGGCGCGGTCCTGGACGAAATGCTTGCCAAGGCCGGGCTGGCGCGCTCGCAAGTCAAAGGCTGGGTGCTGCACCCTGGCGGACGGGACGTGCTGGCTGCCTTGCGCCAGCAATTGGTCCTCACCCACGAGGACGTGCACTGGAGCGAAGCTGTATTGCAGGAATACGGCAACGTGAGCAGCGCGTCTGTGTTTTTCGTCTTGCAGGCTGCCCGGGACGACTCCACGCCCGGCGGATATTGGTGGATGTCCTCCTTCGGAGCCGGCTTCAGTTGCCACGGCGCGCTGCTGGAAGTGCAGTGAAAGGCACAGCATGGTCGCGCGTTGCGTTGAGCCGGAGCTGCTGGACGAATTGCCGCCCGATGATCCGTCTGCCCAGGGCTCGCGCCGGGACCTGCTGCGGCTCAACGCGTGGATGGGGCACAGCCGCATCCTGGCGCGAGAGCTGGAGGACCGCGAGCCGTCCCCGGCTCGCAGCGATTCCCCCAGCCCCGCGCAGCGAGCCGGGGACGGCTCGCGGTCCGGTCAGAGCCCGCACGTTCGGCAGATCGTCGAGCTGGGCGCCGGGGATGGCACTTTTCTGCTCAGTGTGGCGCGACGGTTGTCTTCCAGTTGGCGCGGGACCACCGCAGTGCTGGTGGATCGGCACGGCATCGTATCGCCCGAAACACAACAGGACTTCGAAGCGCAGGGCTGGCGGACGGAAGTGATCGAAGCGGACGTCTTTGACTGGCTCACTCGGCCCACGGTCGGATTCTGCGACGCCGTGGTGGCCAACCTGTTTCTGCACCATTTCCCCGCGGCACAACTGACGAGGCTCCTGGCCGAGACGGCGCGCCTGGCCAAAACGTTCATCGCTATCGAGCCCCTCCGGGCGGCCTGGCCCCTGACGTGCAGCCGGATGGTTTGGATGATTGGCTGCAACCGGGTGACCCAGAATGATGCGCCGACGAGCGTGCGCGCCGGTTTCGCGGGAACGGAGTTGACCCGTCACTGGCCAGCGGACGGAAGCTGGAGCTTGCAAGAGCGGTCCGTCGGCTGGTTCAGCCATATGTTCATCGCACGGCGGAGCGAACCGGTCAAGTGAGCGTGCTAAGGCCCATCACCATTATCGGCGGCGGGCTGGCGGGCCTCACCCTTGGCATTGGCCTCCGCCAAAAGGGCATTCCGGTTACCATCGTGGAGGCTGGCCGCTATCCCCGGCACCGGGTCTGCGGCGAATTCATCAGCGGGCGCGGCCAGGATGTGTTAGCCCGCCTGGGTTTGCGCGAGGCGTTCCTCCAGGCCGGAGGAGTGGCCGCGCACACGGGCGCGTTCTTCCTTGGGAAGGCCGGCTCGCCCGTGCGGCCTTTGCCCGCGCCAGCCCTCTGCCTGTCACGCTTCCGCATGGACGCCTTGCTGGCCGGACTCTTCCGAGCCGCGGGAGGCGAGCTGCGCGACAACGAGCGCTGGCGTGAAGCCGATCCTGCCGAAGGCGTTGTGCACGCGACGGGCCGGCGTCTTCAGCGGGCCACCAACGGCTGGCGCTGGTTCGGGCTGAAGGTGCACGCGCGCAATGTGCCGCTGGCCGCGGACCTGGAAATGCATGGAGCCCAGGGTGGCTATGTCGGCTTCTGCCGTTTGCAGGATAGCGAGGTGAACGTGTGTGGGTTGTTCCGCCGGCCGGCGGGCGGGCACGAGGCCTCATTGCCGTGGCGGGAGTTGTTGGGCGGCCAGCCGGGCACACCTTTGCGGGAGCGGATGGCCGGAGCGGAGATTGATGAAGACTCCTTCTGCGCCGTTGCCGGCCTATCCCTGCGACCCCAACGCGCAAGGGGCCGAAGCGACTGCTCGATCGGCGACGCCTTGACGATGATACCCCCGGTCACCGGGAACGGCATGTCCATGGCATTGGAGGCTGCCGAAATAGCGATCGAACCGCTCGCCGCCTTCAGCCGCGGCGAGATCACGTGGACTCAAGCCAAGCAAACAATTGCCCGAGCCTGCGACGGCGCCTTCGCCCAACGCCTAACCTGGGCACGGTGGCTCCAGTGGATGATGTTTACGCCTGCCCTGCGGACAGAGTTCGGAGTACTGGCGTTGAACTCGGATTGGCTGTGGCACACGATGTTCGCGCGGACACGCTAGCTGCCATCGGCGCAAGCGCCGGAGACGGGCTAGGGTGAAGACCCCATACCTCCGCTTACCTGCCGCCGGTAGGGTACACTGTGAAGTGTTGCCTGCAAACTGGTCGTTTCGCGTTAACGGTGTCGCACCGGTTCGGAGAAACCGGCATGCTGCGGTTCAGGCGCATTTCGTGCGCCCGCGGCTCGGCGCGTGACTGCGATGGGCTTGAGGACGCGGGGGGTTCTTTTGCCAAAGTCCTCACCCTTTCGATGGCATTGTCCCTAGGCGGCCTCGCCGTGCCTCGTGCGAGCGCCGCGCCGGGTCTCGGGTTGGCCTCATGGTATGGCGAAGAGCACCGCGGTAAACTCATGGCCAACGGCAAGCGGTTCGATCCCGACAAGTTCACCGCGGCATCGTGGTATTACCCACTGGGAACAAGAGTGCGCGTCACGTTGTCATCGCGCGCCGAGCAGCCGCGCAGTGTGCTGGTTACGATCACGGACCGCGGGCCCGCGCTGGAGTACGTGCGCGATGGCCGGATTATTGACCTCAGCCGCGCGCCCTTCAAGCGGCTGGCCCCGCCACGCCTTGGGTTGGTGGCCGTCGCCGTGCAACCGGTGAGATAGCAATATCCCCACCGTATGGTGCTCGTAGCGGCAGGCATCTTGCCTGCCGTGGAGGGCGGCATCTTGGCGCCCGGAACGCGCTCGAATCTTCCGACGTGCCGCCATAAGAACAGCCGATCCGCCGGGCAAGATGCCCGGCTCTACGGAAGCCAAGATGCCTGCCGCTACGCCCAAGCCGAGGCTTGAATTCCCAGCCGTGAGCGGCTAAACGGTGGAGCACAGATGACCATTCACTGAACACCATTCACCAGACACCGCTCCCTTATGAAGACACTCAACGTCGGACTTCTCGGCTCGGGCTTCATGGCCCGCGCCCACTCGAACGCCATTCGCCGGGTCAACAACTTCTTCGAGCTCGAATACCAGCTCGTTCCCAAGGCAGTCTGCTCCCACGACGAGGCGCGGGCCAAGGCCTTCGCGGCGCGCTGGGGCTACCAATCCTACGAGACGGATTGGCGCAAGCTGATCGCCCGCGATGACATTGATCTCGTTGACATCACCCTTCCGAACGACATGCACCAGGAAGTCGCCATCGCCGCGGCGAAGGCCGGCAAGATGATCTTGTGCGAGAAGCCACTCGCCCGGACCGGGCCCGAGGCCTTGAAGATGGTTCGGGCCGTCGAGAAGGCCGGCGTGCCGAACCTGGTGTCCTACAATTATCGGCGGATTCCTGCCGTCACGCTGGCCAAGCAACTCATTGACGAAGGCCGGCTCGGGCGCATTTTCCATTACCGCGCGAAGTTCCTGCAGGACTGGACGATTGCAAAAGACCTGCCTCAGGGCGGGCCAGGGCTGTGGCGCCTGGATGTGAAAGTCGCGGGCAGCGGCGTTACGGGCGACCTCCTGGCGCATTGCATTGACACGGCGCTGTGGCTCAACGGCGGCATAGACTCGCTCAACGCGATGACCGAGACCTTCGTGAAGCAGCGCAAGCACACGGTCAGCGGCAAAGTGGAGAAGGTGGGGATTGACGACGCCTGCGCCTTCCTGGCGCGCTTTAAGAATGGGTCGCTGGGGACATTTGAATCCACCCGCTACGCGCGCGGGCACAAGGCGCTCTACACCTTCGAGATCAACGGCGAGCACGCTTCGATCTTCTGGGACCTGCACGACCTGCATCGCCTGCAGTACTTCGAGCACCGGGACGAAGGCCGGGTGCGTGGCTGGCGCAGCATCCATGTGACGGACGGCGATCACCCATATATGGACAAATGGTGGGTGCCCGGCTTGCAGATCGGCTACGAGCACTCTTTTGTCCACCAACTGGCAGACTTCCTCGAAGGCCTGTCCAAAGGAAAGCCCGCCGGCCCCACGTTCCGTGACGCGCTCGAAACCCAATACGTCTGCGACGCCGTGCACAAGTCAGCAAGAACGAGCCGGTGGGAGAAAGTTCCGAAGGCGAAATAAGAACTGGCCCGCGTGTGCCATCCGCCCGGAGCCCTGGGCTGGAGGCATTTCGCCTGCCCCCTGAAAAACCCGGGCCGAGCTAGCCGGCTTCGCTTGCCGGCTCGGGCGGCGCCTCACCTGCGGCGGTGGCTTGTTCCGCCGCCTCCAGCGTTGCGTAATAAACCCCCAGGTTGTGCTGCGCGGTCTTGTCGCCCGCGCGCGCGGCCCGGCAGAACCACCTGACCGCTTCGCGCACATTCTGCGGCACGCCGCGGCCGGCCTGGTAGCAAAGGCCGAGGTTGCATTGGGCGGGGGCGCACTCCTGTTCCGCCGAGAGGCGATACCATTTCACCGCTTCCTCGTAATTCTGCGGCACAACTTGGCCGGACTCATAGAACACCCCCAGATTGAACTGCGCCTGTGGTTCGCCCTGCTCCGCGGCAGCATGATACCACTTCACGGCCTCGGCGTAATTCTGTGACACGCCCTGGCCGGTTTCGTAGAGGACACCGAGGTTGAACTGCGCGGCGGGGTCGCCCTGTTCTGCGGCCTCGCGGAACCACTTGGATGCCTGCCCCAATTCCTGGGGCACGCCCAGCCCGTTCAGGTAGCAGAACCCGAGATAGCATTGGGCGGCGGCGTCATTCTGGTCCGCGGCGCGCCGAAACCATTTGACGGCCTGATCATAATCCTGCTGCGTGCCCTGCCCTGTCTGATAGCAAATGCCCAGATAACATTGCGCCGCCGGCTCGCCCTGTTCGGCGGCCATGCGCATCTCATCGAAGGTTTGCCAGGTGCGACGATTCGCTTGCATCACTTTGCCCAATGTTGTTGCGGACTCTGTCTCAGACCGAACCGCCTGCCGCTGGTCCAGTCCTTGGACTCGCTGCCCCAAATTAGAGGGGATTGCTCCAAATTCAAGTTATGATTTGAATTACTCAGGGGCTGGACTAGGTTGCGCTCAAACACCATCTCTGTCATGAGCACCTACCAGACGTATCGCGGCTTGCCCGCCTTGGCCGGGGTTTGCTCGATGGACCAGGCCATGAAGCCCGGGCTCGCTGTGGAGGAATGTGTCCGCCGGCTCAAGCGTTACCACTATGCCTTCAAACGCCTGCACCAGATCTTCACCCCGCGCATCACCGCCGAGCCCGCCTACGAACTCAAGATGGCCTTCAGCCTCCACGCCCATCTCTGCGCGGAGCACGCCACCGCTCTGCGCAAACGAGTCGGCGAAATGCGCGAGCCGCCGCTAGGCCTCGAAGCTGTGCCCGACCCGAGCCTGGAGGTCTTCTTTGATGAAGTGCTCGCGGCCCCGACCACGGCGGAACTCGTCCTCGGCCTCTACGAGAAAGCCCTGCCCGCCTTGCAGACGGCGCTCGAAAACCACGTGCGGGACACCAATCCGCTGGCCGATCATCCGTCCGTCCGCGTGTGCCGCTTTGCCCTGCTGGAACTGGGAGACATGCTGGAGTTTGGCGCTCAAGCCATCGCGTCGCTCGTGGATGCTCCGTGCCGCCAGCGCGTGAAGGATTGGCTCTGCCTGCTCGACGATTGCCTGGCCGCCGCGGGCAGGTTGGATGGCACCACAGTGCCGCGCCGCACTACCCTCCGGCGCGAGTATTCCGCGCAACCTTACCATTACGACGGCGTCCCCAAGCGCGACGAGCGCTTTCCCGATCCCTACAACATGGGCGTTAATGCGGAGGTCTTTCTCTACGACCCGCAGTTCCCGCCCGAGCCCAAGACGCTGATGATGTTCTACAAGCGCCTGCGAGAGGTGGACGTGCCCGAGATGATGGCCAGCATCATCGCCGAAACGCCCGGCAAGCCGTGGGACTACTATCGCGACATGACCCGCCAGCTCTGGGATGAGGCGCGGCATGCCATGATGGGCGAGGTGGGCTTCACTAACCTCGGCATTGATTGGCCGAGGCAGGTCATGATCAATTTCACCTGGTCCCTGGCCCTCAACACCCAACTCAAGCCCATCGAACGCCACGCCGTCCTTTACTTCATCGAGCAAGGGCTGATGCCCAAGACCGGCAAACGCTTCGAGTGGGAGGTCGGCCTCGCCTCGCACAACCCGCTCTCCGCCTTGTTCCAGGACTACGACTGGGCGGACGAAGTCCTGCACGCACGCATTGGCCGCGACTGGTATCTCAAGGACTTCTCGAACCCGCAGGAAGCCGTCCGCTACGGCGACGAATGCTGGTCGCGCGTGCTGATGAGCTGGGAGAACTGGCGCCAGCAAGGCCTGACCCAGCACCGCAATTGGTGGCCGGGCCTCTACCGCGAAGCCTGCCGCCGCTGGGGCGTCGAGCCCGACCCTGCCGTGCTGGCCTACTCGACCACCTACCAGACGGTCAGGGCAGACCTGAAGGAACTGACCGGCTCAGCGTAAGGTGCGGAACCCGAACGGTTCGGGCCAAGGTGTCGTTCATCCGCGGCGACATTATCGCTAACGCTGCCCGCCAACGGGGTGAGCTTCACCACTGGGGACTGCCTTACCTCACCGTAGTCTCACCGTAGTCTCACCGTATGCACACCGTAGATAACAATGTTATCTAGCGTGAGGCTACGGGGAGGCTACGGTGAGACTACGGTGAGGATGGCGTGGGGCTCCGCTGAGGAATCCGGCTATCTGCGCACGAGTGTAAGATGCATAATAGCAACTACCTGTGCCAGATTCAGCAAGGAAAGCACCGTTTCTGGCGGACAATCGCCGACCGATTGGCCTGCCGTGGCCGGAAAACGGTCGCTGGCCAACCTGGTAGATACCGGCCGCCTCGGAAGAGTGGAACTCCGCATTCTCTTGCTGAAATAGCCGTGTTTGTTGAGCCTTATCTAAGCGCCATTCAATCCCGGGTTAGAGGTGCTACGGTAAGCGGGCGCAAGGCGGCGGGCAGGGTGAAGACCCGGTGGAAATAGCGCACGGGCAAGAGCGCGCGCCGCTGCTCCTGGAGCCACTGGCGGCTGCGCTGGTGCTGGCCAGAGGGGCAGTGGCGGTCGCCGCAGCCGTGGGGCCGCCAATGGGTGCGCTGACAGTGCTGGCATTGCCATACCGTCCAGCCCGGTGAGCCGGAGCGACACTGGGCCAGACGGCTGAACTGCTGGGCCGGCCGGACGATGCGAGGCGCTACGCCAGGAGTGAAGTTCTTGCGCCAGGAGAATGGTGCCGCCATCTTCGCTGTGGGCTCGGGAAGCTGCCATTTCGCCAATTGACACTATGAGCATTGCCAACCAAATCAGCCGCCGGTCTTTTCTGGCCGGCACAGCCAAGCTCGGCATGGCCGGGCTGGCCGCAGCAAGGATGGATACCCTTTTGGGCGCCGAGTCCTGGGGCGCGAAGCCCAAGGCGGCCTGGCAAATGGGTTGTTACACCCGCGTGTTCGACCAGTTTGATTACATGGTAGCGCTGGACGCCGTCGCCGAGGCGGGCTTCAAATACGTGGGACTGATGACCACCAAGTCGTCGCACGGGCCGATCATCACGACCACCACGACGGCAGAGGAGGTCCAGGCCCTGCGCGACCAGGCTCAGCGGCGCGGTCTCAAGGTGCTGTCCATCTATGGCGAATTCTCGGTGAGCGAATCCCTGGACGGGGGTATCCGAGGCCTGAAGCAGCTTATTGATGACTCGGCCCTCTGCGAGTGCCCGAATTTGTTGCTGGGTGGGACGACGGACGAGCAGCTTTACCAGCCGTACTACAAGACGGTCGCGCGGTGCTGTGACTACGCCGCCGAGAAAGGCGTCGGCCTGAGCATCAAGCCGCATGGCGGACAAAACTCGACCGGACCGCAGTGCCGGAAGGCCATCGAGATGGTAGGCAACCGGGACTTCCGGCTCTGGTATGACCCGGGCAACATCTTCTACTACTCGGACGGCAAGCTCGACCCGGTGGCGGATGCCGCCACGGTGGACGGCCTGGTGGTCGGGATGAGCGTGAAGGACTTCCTCCCGCCCAAGGAAGTGCTGGTGAATATCGGAGAGGGCAAAGTGGATTTCCCGGCGGTCTTTGCACGGCTGAAGAAAGGTGGGTTCACGCACGGCCCCTTGATTGTGGAATGCCTTGCCCACGGCTCTCTGGACAGCGTGAAGGCCGCGGCAACGAAGGCGCGGGAGTTCCTGGAGAATCTCACTGGGCAGAAGGCGGCGTAAGTGTCCACTTGGACGGAGCGCCGGCATTCTGCCGGCTTACGCTCTCGAGTGGTCTAAGCCGGCAAGATGCCGGCGCTCCACCTGAACCTGTTTCGGCAGACGGACGGTGAACTCAGACCCTTTGTTAATCTCGCTCGATACAGTTGCCTGGCCGCCGTGGGCTTCGACTACAGCTTTCACTAAACTGAGGCCAAGGCCCAAGCCGCGCTGCGAGCGGCTTTTGTCGCCCCGGTAAAGGCGGGCCCAGATCTTGTCCTGCTCGTCGGCGGGAATGCCGATGCCGCTGTCGCGGAACATCGCCACGGCCTGGTCTGATCCGTCGCGGAGTGAAATTGTCACGCTGCCTCCGCCTGGCGTGTATTTAATAGCGTTGTCCAGCAGGTTGGCGAAGACCTGGCGCATGCGGACACGATCAACGAGCGCAGTGACGGGCGATTCGGGCAAGTTCAGCGATACGTTAATCTTCTTCTCTTCGGCCACGTATTCATAGAGTTCCGCGACTTCGCGGGCGAGTTGGCAAAGGTCCGCCGGCTCCCGCTGGAGGCGCATCATGCCTGCTTCGGCTTCGGTGATGTCCATGAGCGTATTGAGCATGTTCAGGACGCGCTCGGATTCCTCCACGCAATCGGCCAGGGCTTCACGCGTGGCTTCCTGGCCGGCCCCGGACTGCAACGCGACCTCGGCCATGCCGCGCAGGCGGGCCAGGGGCGTGCGCAGGTCGTGCGCGACGTTGTCGAGGGATTCGCGCATGGCGCGGATGAGGGCTTCATTCTTGTCGAGCAAGGTGTTGAACAGCCGCACCAGTTCATCCAGTTCGTCATTGGATTGGCGGACGGGCACGCGCGCATCGAGCTGGCCGGTGCGGATAATCGAGCGGGCGGTCGAGACGATGTGCCGGACTGGTTGCATGGTCCGGTGGGCGAAGAAGGCCCCAGCCAGGAACCCGAGGAGGACCGTCATGCTGCCCATAAAAAGGAAGCTGCGGCGGATGGGAATGAGGATGGCCTCGCGGCTGTTGGTCGTGCGGCCAATCTGGAGCGTCCAGCCGCCCGGCAGCTCGACGCTGCCCAGCGTGTAATCCCGTTCAGCGTTCTGGGGGATGCGGATGTAACGATATTGGAGCAAGCCTTCCCAGCCCGGAACATCCTTGAACGCCAGCCAGTCCTGCGGCGCACTGATAATCCGGACCGTGTTGTCATTCGTATTGACCAGGCGAACGAACATCGTGTTCCGCACCTGCTCCGGCTGGTCGCCCACCCAGGCTTGCAAGGCGCTGACGCCGCCGGCCTGGACAAATCCCGCCGCTGCTTTGAGCCGGGCATCGAGCACCTCGTGGTCTTTGGCTTCGACGGCCGTAGCCAGCGTGTAGTAAGCGATGGCCAGCAGCGCAACGCTGCTGAGCGTGAAGATCAGCGCGTATAGCAGGCTCAGCCGGAGCCCGATGTTCCGGCGCAGCGGCTCAAGCAGGCCGGAGGACATAGCCGACTCCCCGAATGGTGTGAAGCATCGCCCGGTCCTTGTCCACCTTGCCGCGCAGCCGGTGCACCAGCACGTCCACGACGTTGGTCTGCGGGTCGAAGCTGTAGTCGAAGATGTGTTCGAGGATCATGGTCTTGGTGACGGTGCGGTTGGCGCTGCGCATGAGGTATTCGAGCAGGGCGAATTCGCGCGGCTGCAGGTCAATCTTCTCGCCTCCGCGCTGCACTTCGCGCGTGAGCAGGTCCATGGTCAAGTCGCCAACCGAGAGGCGTGTCGGCTCCGGAGTGTGCGTGGAGCGGCGGATGAGCGCCTGGATACGCGCCAGCAGTTCGGAGAAGGCGAACGGCTTGGTCAGGTAGTCGTCTCCGCCGGCTTGCAGGCCCCGCACTCGGTCGTCCACCGAGGCCTTGGCGCTAAGGATCAGCACCGGGATGTGCGTGCCTTTGGCGCGGAGTTGCTGGATAACGCTCAAGCCGTCGAGCTTGGGGAGCATGATGTCCACCACCGCGGCGTCGTAGGAGATGGTTCGGGCCATGATCAACCCGTTCTCGCCGTCGGGGGAATGGTCCACGGCGTAGCCACTTTGCTTGAGGCCGTTGACCACGAAGGAGGCAATCTTCTTGTCATCTTCTACCACCAGGATGCGCATGGATTCGAGCATAGGTTGCCGTTGTGCGATTGCCAAATGCAGAATAGGGGCGGCGGATGACCGCAGCCTTTCGGGAGTATTACATTTCTGTAAGGGGGCACGACGGCCGGCGCCGCACTGTGGCAGTGACAAGGCGCGCGCTGGCTGCAACTCAGCTCGGCTGGGTCAGGTGGATCGCCGCAGAACGGTGTCGTGCTGCGCCCACTCTGGATTCGGCTGTGGATAATCGAGGTTGTAATTGAGTCCGCGGCTCTCGGGCCGGCGCAAGGCGCTGGTTATGATCAGCTCGGCGACGGTGGCGATGTTGCGCAGCTCCAGCAGGTCGTTGGTCACAATGAAGTCCCAGTAGTATTGCTGGATCTCCTCCTGCAGGTTAGCGATGCGCGCCTGGGCGCGTTGCAGGCGCTTGTTGGTGCGCACGATGCCGACGTAGTCCCACATGACGCGCCGGATCTCCTCCCAGTTGTGGGACACAACGACCATCTCGTCCGGGTTATGCGCATTGCCCGAGTGCCAAGGAGGGATGGTGAAGTCGGCGGGCTTGGGTGGATGCGCTCTGACGTGTTGAGCAGCGCGATGGGCGCACACCATGGCTTCCAGGAGTGAGTTGCTGGCCAGGCGGTTGGCGCCGTGCAAGCCGGTACACGCGACTTCGCCCACGGCGTAGAGGCCGGTGATCTCGGTTTCGCCGTCCACGTTCGTCAGCACGCCGCCGCATTGGTAATGCGCGGCGGGCACGACCGGGATAGGCTCCTTGGTGATATCAATGCCGTAGCGCAGGCAGGTCTGGTAGATGTTCGGGAAGCGGTCAATGATGAACCGCGCCGGCTTGTGCGTAATGTCGAGCAGGACGTAGTCCGCCCCGGTCCGCTTCATCTCGCTGTCAATGGCCCGGGCCACGATGTCGCGCGGGGCGAGCGATTTGAGCGGATGCGCGTTCTCCATGAACTCAACGCCCGCGATGCTCTTGAGCACTCCCCCTTCCCCGCGCACCGCCTCGCTAATGAGGAACGACTTAGCCTTGGGATGATACAGGCAGGTGGGATGGAATTGGATGAACTCCATGTTCGCGACCGCCGCGCCGGCGCGCCAGGCCATCGCCACGCCATCGCCAGTAGCGATGTCCGGATTGGTCGTGTAGAGATAGACTTTGCCGCAGCCGCCAGTGGCCAGCATCGTCACGGGCGCGGCAAAGGTCTCCACCTGGCCGGTCTGCTTGTCGAACACATAGGCGCCGAGGCACTGGTTGTCGCCGACGTAGCCAAGCTTCTGGTTGGTGATGAGGTTGATCGCCAGGTGGTTTTCAAAGACCTCGATGTTGGGCTGCTCGGCGACCGCCGCCAGCAATGCCCGCTCGATCTCGCGCCCGGTGATGTCCTTGGCGTGGAGGATGCGGCGCTTGGAATGGCCGCCTTCTTTGCCCAGATCAAGCTCGCGCGCGCCGTGGGACCTCGGGATCTCACGTTCGGTGAAGTGCATGCCCAGCTCGATCAGCTCGGCGATTCGCGCCGGCCCTTCCTCCACGATAGTGCGGACGGCGCTTTCCTTGCACAAGCCGGCGCCTGCTTCCAGCGTGTCGCGCAGGTGCAGTTCGATTGAGTCCTCCTTGCTTGTTACGGCCGCAATGCCGCCCTGGGCGTAGTTGGTATTCGATTCGGCCCGGTCCTTCTTGGTGACGATCGCCACGCGCCCATACGGCGCGACCTTCAGCGCGTAAGATAGCCCTGCGATGCCGCTGCCGAGGACGAGGAAGTCAAATCGTTTCATTTGCGGCTCAATTCAGCACACCCGGCGCGCTTTGTCCAATGAACTCGGGTAGCGGCGGGCATCCTCCCTACCGTTGAGGGCGGAATCTTGCCGCCTGGAGCGGCGCCCGAAGCTTCGAGTGCGACAACCCCGCCCACCACAGTCCGCCGGGCAGGATGCCTGCCGGTCCAGTAAAATCCGGCGTTCGAGCGCGCACGGCTAGAGCGCCGCGTTGTCTATAAGCCGCGTTTTACCGATGAAGACCGCCAGTGCTATGTGCGCGCCGCGCTGGACCAGCTTCAAGGGAACCAGGGTGTTTGGTTCGAAGAACTCCACATAATCCAGGCGCGCGGCAGGCGTTTGCTCGATCATCCTCTTCAGCTTCTGCTTCAGCGCAGCGGCCCGAATGGGTTTGCGGGATTGGCGCAGCTCACCCTGCGCCGCCTGGATCGAGCGACGCAACACCAGGGCCTGCTGGCGAAGGCCACCAGTGAGATACTTGTTGCGTGAACTCATGGCCAGACCGTCGGGTTCGCGCAGGATAGGCGCCACTATGATCTTCAGTGGGAAGTTCAGGTCCCGCACCATGCGTTTAACGATGGCCGCCTGCTGCCAGTCCTTGGCGCCAAAGACCGCTGATTCCGGCTGCACGATGTTGAGTAGCTTGGCAACGACGGTGGTGACGCCCCGAAAGTGCGTTGGCCGGGATACGCCCTCCATTCCGCGCGCCAAATCCTGCTCGACTACGAATGTGCTGAAGCCCGCGCCGGCCTGACGCGGATACATTTGCTCGTCGCTCGGAGCAAAGACCACATCCACCCCTTCCTGCCGGCACAACTGGCAGTCGCGCGAAAGGTCGCGCGGATAGCGTGAGAAGTCCTCGGTCGGGCCAAATTGCGTCGGGTTGACGTAAATGCTGACGACCACCTTGCCGCCGCCGCCAACCGCGCGCCGAGCGCGCCGTACTAGGCTCAAATGCCCGTCATGCAGGCAGCCCATCGTCGGAACTAGACCAACTCGCGCGCCGCCCGCCCGCCAGCCCAAAGCCAGACGCTGCATGGCCGCCACCGACCTGACAATTCGCATCCGGAAGGCTGGTGCAGCCCTCTCAAACTATCAATCTTATTGTCGCCGAAGGCTTGTGCCGCTCACGCGGCCTCATGCGCGCAGGCTCGGTCAATCGGCGCCTCCGCTTGGCGGTCCGTTGGTTGCACCAAGCCCTGCGCCAGAAGGTAGGCTTCCACTTCCGACCCACTCACATCCGCCAGCACATGCCCATTGACCTCCACGCAGGGGCTGAGGGGCTGGCCGCTCTTCTGGACCATCTCCTCCCGCTGAGCGGGGTCGTTGATAATATCGCGGTCCTCGAAGGGAAGATCGTACTTGCGGAGCACGGCGCGCACGCCCTGGCTCCAGCCGCAGGTCGGCTTCAGGTAGGCAATCACTTTCGGTTTATCCATAATTCAGTAGTGCTACTATACTGGCACATCGAGGCGACAGTTCAAGCATCATTTGGCGCAGCTTGGATGCAAGGCGGCGCGTTTGGCGGTCCCTGGCGGCCTAAATCCGAAGTGGTCTTCCGGCAGGGCCTGGTCTTGAGGCTCAGTGCGGCAACTTCTTCTTCACCCTGACGGCCGGAGGGCTTGCGTCGGTTATTTGTTTGGCTTCGCCCGGATACGGCTTGGTCAGGCGCAGGATTTCCTCCGTCGCGACGCAGAAACGAATCGGGACACTGGGGGAGGGAGGCGAGTTGGTGTTGGAGGTGCCCGGTTCGCCGGCCTCGGCGATGCTGTCAACCTGTCCAACGACATTCCCCGCTTCATCCGCAACGGGCGCGCCGCTGGAACCCGGGGCGAATTCAGCGGTCATGTTGAATAGCAGGACGGGGCGGGTCAGCAGGCCGTTGGTGTGGCCGTGTTCGTCCACCACATCGTTGCACCGGAAGTTCAGGCGCGACACCATGCCTTGCGTAAACATGAAGTAATAGCCGCCGGGATGGCCCAGGCAATAGACGCTCTCGCCGACACGGACACCCGGGCGCAGGGGCAGCGGCTTCAGGCCGGGCGCGTCAATCTTCACAAGGCATGTGTCGGATTCTGTGTCCGCGGCCAGCACCGATTGCACCGGGTACACGTGGCCCGCCGAGTCCGCAGCCACGAGGTAGCTCTCTTTAACGCCCTCGTCCTCCGCTCGAACCACGTGGCAGCAGGTGCTGACAACGCCGCCCTCCCCCACAACGAACCCGCCGGCGCCCAGGAAATGCCACTCGCCGCAGTCCGGGCACTTGTAGTAGCTTCCAACCGTCAGCGTGCTCTGCCGCAGGCGCTCATATAGCTCAGGCGCGGCGAGCTGATGATGGGACGGCGAAGCCAGCCGTGCGGGAAAGCTCTTGGTGTGGACCTGGCGGCGCAAAGCCTCGACGGACTTCAGCTTGCCTTCGCGCAGGAGCTTGGCGCTGGCGTCGGCGATCCTGTCCACGTACTGGTCGTCATCTATGACGAAGCGTGGCGCTTGCGCAAGGGCGCCCAAGCTGAGCAGCAGCATGCCGGCAACGACGGCTTTGAATCTGTACATATTAACGTGTCTGCCATGCCAATAAGCCCCTGGGATGCTGCTTTGTCAAAATGAAAGCTTTGACACCGGGAGGTATCTAGGCCACTTTCCCGCGGCTTTGCGCGGATATTGCCCAATCTGCCGCCAAGATGTATGTGTCAATGGATAATATGGACAAGGCATTAATCATTGCCGAAAAGCCGTCTGTCGCCGCCGACATTGCGCGGGCGCTGGGAGGCTTTAAGAAGCAGGCCGACTACTTCGAGAGCGACCGGTATGTGCTCTCCTCAGCAGTCGGCCATCTGCTTGAGTTGTGCGTGCCAGACCAGTACGAGGTCAAGCGCGGCAAGTGGACCTTTGCCCATCTGCCAATCATCCCGCCGCATTTCGACCTCCAACCGATCGAACGGAACGAAGGGCGGCTCAAGGTATTGCTCGAGCTCGTGAAACGGCCGGATGTGGGCGCGCTGATTAACGCTTGCGACGCAGGACGTGAGGGCGAGCTGATCTTCCGCAACATCGTCCAATACGCGAAATCCGAGAAGCCGATTAAGCGGCTCTGGCTGCAATCCATGACGCCCGCGGCGATACGCGAGGGCTTCGAGCACCTGCGCGAGGACGCGACCATGCGGCCACTAGCCGACGCCGCAGTTTGCCGGTCAGAGTCGGATTGGCTGGTGGGCATCAATGGCACGCGGGCGATGACGGCGTTTAACTCAAAGTCAGGGGGGTTTCACCTCACTACGGTGGGCCGGGTGCAGACGCCTACGCTGGCCATCCTGGTGGAGCGAGAGGAGCGCATTAAGGCCTTTGTGCCGAAGGACTATTGGGAAATCCACGGCACGTTCGGGGCAAAAGCGGGCGAATACCCCGGGCGCTGGTTCGACGAGAAGTTCGCCAAGAAGGACGGCGAGAGCGACCTCAAGCCCGAGCGCGTTTGGGATGCCACGCAGGCCGAAGCCATCCGCGCCAAATGCCTTGGCAAGCCCGGCGTCGTCACCGAAGAGAGCAAGCCGACGACGCAGCTCTCGCCGCTGCTTTATGATCTGACCAGCCTGCAGCGGGAGGCCAACGGGCGATTTGGATTCTCAGCCAAGACGACCCTGTCGCTGGCGCAGTCGCTCTATGAGAGGCATAAGGTGCTGACCTATCCGCGCACCGATTCGCGCGCGCTGCCAGAAGATTACTTGAACACTGTTAAAGCGACGCTCGGCATGCTGGGCGAGACCCCGTATGCGACCTTTGCCGACCAGATTCTTAAGAGCGGCTGGATCAGACCGAACAAGCGCATCTTCAACAATGCCAAGGTGTCCGATCACTTCGCGATCATACCGACCTCGCTTGCGCCCAAGCACTTGAACGAGATGGAGTCCAAGCTTTACGACATGGTCACCAAGCGCTTTCTCGCGGTGTTTTATCCCGCGGCGGAGTTTATGGTGACCACCCGCGTCACACGGGTTGAGGGCGAGCCGTTCAAAACCGAAGGCAAAGTGCTCGTGAACCCGGGCTGGCTCGCGGTCTATGGCAAGGAAGCCCAGACCGACGACACGCCTACGCTCGCGCCCGTGCAGGCGAATGAAACGGTCAAGACCATCAACATTGAGGTGCAGGCCAACCAGACCAAGCCGCCGCCGCGCTTCACGGAAGCCACGCTGCTCAGCGCCATGGAAGGAGCTGGCAAACTGGTCGAGGATGAAGAACTCCGCGAGGCCATGCGGGAGAAGGGGTTGGGAACTCCTGCCACGCGCGCCCAGACCATCGAGGGGCTGATCTGGGAGAAATACGTGCTGCGCCAGGGCCGGGAACTACAGCCAACGGCGAAGGCGTTCTCACTGATCGCCCTGTTGCGCGGGCTGCAGATTCCCGAGCTGTCTTCGCCCGAGCTGACCGGCGACTGGGAATTCAAGTTGCTCAGCATGGCGCGCGGGCAGATGAGACGTCCAGATTTTATGCAGGAGATTGCTAAGATGACTCGCGAGATCGTGGCCAAAGCAAAGCGCCAGGAAAGCGACACCGTGCCGGGCGACTTCGGGACGCTGAAGGTGCCTTGCCCCAAGTGCGGGGGCGAGATTCACGAGAACTACAAGAAGTTCCAATGCCAGAAGTGCGCGTTCAGCATGTGGAAGATCATGGCTGGCCGGCAGCTTGAGATTCCCGAAGCCGAGGAGCTTATTTCCAAGCGCCAGGTGGGGCCGCTGCAAGGCTTCCGCAGTAAGGCAGGCAGGCCGTTCGCCGCAGTCATCAAGCTGACGCCGGAGCTAAAGCCCGAATTCGATTTCGGCCAGGACAAGACTGATGGCAACGGCACCGCCGCGGAGGTTGATTTCACCGGCCAGGAACCGCTGGGCAAGTGTCCGCAATGCGGTAGCCGTGTCTTCGAAACCTCGATGCACTACGTCTGCGAAAAGGCCACTGGCAGCGCGCGCACGTGCAAGTTCCGCTCAGGCAAAGTCATCCTGCAACAGGCCGTCGAGCGCGCCCAGATGCAGAAACTCCTGGAGACGGGCAAGACGGACCTGCTTCCCCGCTTCATCTCCAAGAAGGGGCGACCGTTCAAAGCATTCCTGGTGGTCAAGGACGGCGGCGTGGGCTTTGAATTTGAACCGCGCGAGGGCAAAGCGAAAAGGCTCCCTGGCAAATCCGAGGCGCCGCAGGCGCCGGCGCCAAAGGTTGACTTCACGGGGCAGGATCCTGTCGGCAAATGCCCCAAGTGCCGGAAGAAGGTATTCGAGGTTGAGGACGCTTTCATTTGCGAGCAATCTCAGTCGGAGCAGCGCCCCTGCAAGTTCAAGATTAATAAGATCGTTCTGCAGCAGCCGATCACCCGAGCCCAGGCGGCACGGCTCCTAAAGGAGCGCATGACTGATCTGCTGCCGAAGTTCATTTCCACCAAGACTGGCCGGCCATTCTCGGCCTATCTGGTGGTGGATGAAGCCGGCAAGATCACCTTCGAGTTTCCAGAGCGCGGCGCGGCGGTCGCGCAGAGCAGCGAGAGCAGTTAAACCAGGCCAGCGAGCCACGCAAGGCATGGCCGACCCAACCCCAGCCCAATCCGCCCCGGAAGACAAGTGGGTTAAGAGGTTCCTCCAGCATCTGGCCACCGATCGCGGCTCGTCGGCTTACACGCAGCGTAATTACCGCCAGGCCGTGGTCGAGTTTCGCACCTGGCACCAGGAAGAACAGCAACAGCCTCCAGTGTGGGAGAAACTGCAGCGGGACGATTTCCGCAGCTATCTACGCTTCCTGGGCCGACACGACTTAGGCCGGGCGGCAATTCAGCTTCGCTTCAGCGCCCTGCGCACCTTCTATCGCTTCCTCGTGCGTCAGGGCGCGGTGGCAGCATCGCCGATCCGCAACCTCGCCCTCCCGAAGCTCGGGAAACGGCTTCCCAAGTTCCTCACGCCCGAGCAAATGGCTGATTTGCTGGCGGCGCCCCTTAAGCTTCTGCCTGCATCTGACGCCGAGCATCCCGGTCCACCGGACGCCACCGTGCTCTGCCGGCGCGATGTCGCCATCCTGGAGACCATTTACTCGTGCGGCCTGCGCATCAGCGAGCTCTGCGGGCTGGCGGCCGAAGACATTGATTGGGGCGAGCGCCTTGTTCGCGTGCGCGGCAAAGGCAAAAAGGAACGCCTGATTCCAATAGGTGAGCCCGCGCTGGCTGCCATTAGGAACTACTGGAGCCTGCTGCCTCAACCGCCAGCCGGCGATGCCCCGGTTTTCCTGGGGAACTCCAAGAAGCGCACGCCGGTTTACCCGCGGGACTTGCAACTGCGCCTCAAGAAGCATCTCGCCGTTGCCGGCTTGGACCAACACCTGACCCCACACAAGCTACGGCACAGCTATGCGACCCATTTGCTCGACGCCGGCGCAGACCTGCGCAGCGTGCAGGAACTTCTGGGCCACGCACACCTCGTCACGACTCAGATTTATACACACCTGACTACGGAACGGCTTAAGCGGGCCTACGACGCGGCGCATCCGCGGGCATAGTCCCGAGCATAACGGTTCAATCCAGTTTGGATGATCACAAAACGCGCCCGCACGTAGAACACCAGGGAATCGGGGCAGCCGGCGGCGGCCGCCTCCTCGCACTGGCGGGCGATTTGCCGAGCCAGCTCGCTACTCTGGCCGAGCGGGCCGGAGAGCCAGCGTGCGTAAAGGGCCAACGCCTCCTTGGCCTGCCCATCCCACTTCGGATCGTGCCGGCCGCTCTTGTCGCTCAAACCAAGGCCGGCCCAAGCCCCCGTTTCCCTCCCCTCTTTTTCCGTCCGGTTCCGGGGGTGGCGCCGATATACTAGTGAAAATGAGTGACGGCGACCTGCTATTGTCGGACGGTGGTCTGCAAGTTCCATTTCAAAAGCCGTTCTGCACACGGTGAGCAGGACACAACGTCAGAGGCGAGCAAAACGCAAATCAGCGTTCGCAATTGGGCGATGGTGGCAGAAGCAAATCGCCCTGAAGGGCGCTCAACCGGTTCACGTTGTTCAAGACATTAGACACGGAAAGGTGTCCAGAGGAAAACGAACCCGTTTTCTATCTGGAGTGCATAGCGGTCTGCGGTTCCGGCCCAACGCGGCCGGGCGCGTCACTGTGGGCGATATTCCCGGTTCATTTCGATGCAACCTTTCGCCGGCTCGATCATTATACTTGGAGAATGCTAAAACATACAGCAAGTACACGACCCGTAACATTTGGCGGCCTTTTCTTAATTAAGGAGTGAAGACAACGCGGAGCAGGAGAATGGAATATGCAATCTGACAAGAATCGGACACTGCCGAGCCAGCTTTCGACCTGAATCAGTCAAAGCTTACGGTCGCAAAACTGCCGCCCGGTTCACTATAGGATGTGAAGCAGCGAGTATAGCAGATGAAACAACGCCCAATAAGATGAATACAAAGTGCATGAAGTTAGACCGGTTGATCCCCCTGTTGGGGATCGCGCTGGTTGCCGGCGGCGTCATGGCCGCGGCGACCTATCTCAACCTCGATCGGAGAATCCAATCCTCCGAGGCTTACCTGGGGACGCTCGATCGCCTGTTCCAGGACCAACAACTCAGCGTTGTGCTGAAGAGACTCCACGAGGGAGACGTGGCCGCGGCGACGCAGCATCTGGATCTTCTCCTGTGCGACAACATTCTCCTCACCAACGCCGAGCTGGCATCCGCGGATGCTCAGACGCGGGCCGCGGTGCAAGATACTTTCCGGAGAATAGCGTTGCTGCGGCCAAAGCCCGAGCCAACGGGTGCGGCTTCGACTCAGGCGCGCGTCAGCGACCAGGATGCGGCAGAACGGATTCTCACGCTGGCGCTGGCGACACCTAACGTCGCGGACAAGCAATAGACTACTGCGTGACGACGCCCTGAAGCTCATCGCCAGCCACGCAGTCCGGATTCAAGCCGTCCCCCAATGAAGCAGCGGCACCGGCTTGGCCCCGCAGCATTCTTCTCACGCGAAGAGGTCAGGGATGGGCTGGCCGAGCCCATCACGGGTGACGTAGAAGGGGCGCTTTTCGATGTCGTAGCTTAGCTTGGTAGAGATGCCAACGGCGCGGTAGATGGAGGCGTGCAGGTCTTCGATGACCACACGCTTCGCGATGGTCTTGCACGGACGCTCGTCGGCCGTCGCGCCATGCAGGTAGCCGCGCTTCATCCCGCCGCCGAACAAGAGCACGCTCCCGGGATCGGTGAAAGGGCGGTGCATGCCGTAGTTCTTCATATCATTAATCACGTCTGGGACCACCACCTGGTCCTTCACCTTCTTGTCGGGTTTGCCCTCGATCATCATGTCGCGGCTGAACTCGTTGGCGAGGACGATCAGCGTGCGGTTGAGCAGGCCGCGCTCCTCCAGATCCAATACAAGTCCTGTGGCACCTTGGTGAACTTGGAATCCCAGACCACGCCGCCGTCGTCCTGTCCATCACTGCCGACGCTATAGACGACATAGCTGGCGCCATGGGTATGGTAGCGGAGCGGCTTGCCGTCGAACGGGTCGGTGGGGATAGTCTCGCAGCATGTCGGCGCCAACTGCTCCACGGCCTCGGGCAAGGCGTTGGTGTGAGCGAGCCGGAACCGCTCAATAGCGAGGGCAGCGGCGGCCACGCGCACGTTGGCTGCGTGATTGGCATCTTTGACGTGCATCTTCACCAGCCCCGGGAGAAGCATCTGAGAAAAGATATAGAAGCGGTTAGCTGCGTTCGTGGACGCCGCCAACTGCCGGCCTGCCGCAACCCGCGCGGGATAAGGAAGCTCCAATGCTGCGATGTGTTTGCCCATCGTGTCGCAATAGAAGGCCTTGTCCTTTTGCAGCATGCCGGCGGCCCGGAGGACGCCCGCGGTCACCGCCGTGAGGACATCGCGGACCTGGCCGCGCCAGCCATGCGCTTGCTGCATGGCCAACCCCATCACCTTGCGGTCGGTATAAACGCCAAGGCAAGCGGCCCGGTCCACCGCCAGAGCGCGGACCATAGCCCGGGGCCGTTCCGCGGCCTCTACCATCTTCTGCAGCGAGGCCAATTGGCCGTTGCTGAAAGTCGTCAGGCTCAGCGCCCGCTCCAGACGCGGCAGCAAGATGGCCCAATCGGCAAATCGCACGAACTGCGAAATGATAATCGGTTCTTCGCTCAAAGACTCGGCCACCCGGCCCGCAGCCAGGAACGCACGCGTGGCCCTTGCAGCGTCGCCGTCGGTTGCGTGCATTAACCCTTCCGCGCTTAGCAGAGCAACCGCGGGTTTGGTCTTCGCGAGGTGCGGCAGCAGCGCATCGAACCCGTCTCCAAGGCGAGTCGGGTAACGGCTGCGCCCGGAAGCAGGCACCGAGTAGAGCAAGTTCAATGCGGCCTGGTTGTCCGACAAAACGTCCTTCAGTTCGCTCTCCTCCTCGGCCGACAGGCCCTGGCCGATCGGGGGCAACCAGGTTAGGAAGGGTGTGTTCGGGCCGGTCAGATTGGTCAGCAAGCGGAAGGCGTTGGTATAGACCAATGCCGCATTCTCCTCCGCCGGAACGGAAGGATAATAGGCGTCCAGCTCCGCCAGCGACGCCGGATAACCCTGCTTGCGGATAGCCTCCACGAAAAGGTCGCGATGGGGAATGAGCAGGCTCAAGAGCACCCACGCGCCCAGCAGCAAGCCCACGGCTGCCCCCAACACCGCCAGGCGCCTCCGCCGCATCGTGTTAAGCCACGCGCTCATGCAGGACGCTCTCAATGCTTCACCACAAAAGAAACATCCCCCGGCACCTTCAGGTAATTGGAATCCCAGACTACGCCGCCTTCGTCCTGGCCATCACTGCCGACGCTATAAACCACGTAGCTCGCGCCATGCGTCTTGTAGCGGAGGGGTTTGCCGTCGAACGGGTCAGCCGGCATCGCCTTGCAGCAGGTGGGAGCCAATTGCTCCAGTGTCTCGGGCAAAGCGTTGGTATGAGCCAGGCGGAAGCGCTCGATGGCCAGGGCCGCCACAGCCACGCGCACGCGAGCCACGTGATCCGCGTCGCGGGCTTGCACGCTTGCGGGCGGCAGCAACAGCCGGGAAAAAATATAAAGGGGGGCAGGTGGATTCTTCATGGTCGTCAACTGCTGGGTGGCGGCAAACCGGGCCGGGTAAGGGAGCTCAGATGCGCCAACATACATCTCCATCCTGTCGCAGAAGAAGGCTTCGTCTTTTTGCAGCAGGCCGGCAGCCCGGAAGAGGCCTGAGCAAGCAGCCGCGAGAAACGGGGCCACCCGGCTGCCCGATTTGTATCCCTCCCTAAATACAACCTCCATCATCTTGCGGTCGGTATAAATAGAGAGGTGCATCGCCCGCTCCCCAGCCCAGGTGCGAGCCATCGCCCGGGGCCGCTCCGCAGCCTCGACCGCTTCCTGCAGGGATGCCAATTCCCGGTCGGTGAAGGCGGTCAGGCAGAGGGCGCGCTCAAGGCGAGACAGGAGAATGCCCCAATCGGCATAGCGCACCAATTGCGAAATGGGGATCGGTTCCTCGCTCAGCGAATCGGCCAATCGGCCGGCGGCCAGGAAGGCTTGCGTGGCCTTTTCAGCGTCGCCCCCTGTTGCGTGCAGCAGCGCTTCGGCACTCAGCAAGGAAACTGCCTGCTTTGTCTTCCCCAGGTGAGGCAGCAGCATCCCCGGCCAGTCCTGGAGGTGAATCGGGTAACGGCTGCGGCCGGAGGCAGGCGCCGAGTAGAACAGGCGCAACGCGGGCTGGCATTCCGCAAGGACAGCCTTGAGTTCGCTCTGCTCCTCGGATGACAGGCCCTGGCCGATGGGCGGCAGCCAGCTCTTTCCGGTGAAGTTGGTGATCGGGCCGGTGGTGTTTGTCAGCAACCCAAATGCGTTTGTATATACCAATGCCGCATTCTCCGCCGGGGGAACGGATAGATACCAGGCATCCACCTCCGCCGGCGTCGCCGGATAGCCCCGCTTGTGGATGGCCTCGACGCAGAGGTCGCGATGGGGAACAACCAGGCTCGAAAGCGCCCAGAGCCCCAGCAGCAACGCCAAACCGGCGCCCAACAATGTCAGGCGCTTTCTTCGCACCGTTACAAGCCACAGGCTCATGCGCAACGCTCTCAATGCTTCACAACGAAAGCAACATCCTGCGGCACCTTCAGGTAATTGGAACCCCAAACAACGCCGCCGTCGTCATGGCCATCGCTGCCGACGCTATAGACTGCGTAGCTGGCGCCGTGGGGTTTATAGCGCAGGGGCTTGCCGTCGTAAGGGTCGGCTGGAACTGCCATGCAACAGGCTGGCATCAACTGCTCCAGATTTTCGGGCAGGGCATTGGAATGCGCCACGCGGAACCGCTCGATCGCCAGGGCTGTGGCAGCTACGCGCACGAGAGCCACGTGATCAGCATCGCCCGCCGGCGCCTTTCCCAGCGACGGCAGGAGCATCCGGGAAAAGATATAGAGGCGGCCCGGCATATTCGTGAGCGTTGCTAACTGCGCTTCGGCGGCAAACCGGTCAGGGTAAGGGAGTTCCAGTGCCGCGACGTGTCGGCCAATCCTATCGAAATAGAAGGCTTTGTCTTTTCCCAGCAGGCCGGTGACGCGGTAAAGGCTCACGGAAGCTGCCGTGAGCAACTTGTCACTCCGGCTGCCCGAGCCTTGCCCCGCCTTGAACACCACCTCCATTATCTCGCGGCTACTAAACACAGAGAGGTTCATGGCCCGCTTGCCAGCCATGGCGCGAACCGCCGCCTGAGGCTGCTCCGCACCCTCAACCGTCTTTTGCAGCGACGCCAATTGGGCTTCCGTGAACGGCGTCAGGCTGAGCGCGCGCTCAAGACGCGGCAGGAGGATGGCCCAATCGGCATACCGCACGAACTGCGAAAGGAGGATCGGTTCCTCGCTCAATGATTCGGCTAATCGGCCGGCAGCCAGGAAGGCTTGCGTCGCCCCTTCCGCGTCGCCGTCACTTGCGCGCAGCAACGCCTCGGCGCTCAGCAGCGAAACCGCCTGTTTCAGCTTCATCAGGTGCGACAGCTCCGTCGAGGGGCCATCGGCAAGGTGAATCGGATAACGGCTGCGGCCCGTGGCTGGCACCGCGTAGAGCAGGCGCAACGCCGGCTCGTTCTCCACCAGCATCGCCTTCAGATCCCTCCCGTCCTCGGGCGAGACGCTCTGGCCAATTGGGGGCAACCAGCTCATGAAGCGCGCGTTCGTGCCCGCCAGATTTGTCAGCAAGCCGAAGGCGTTGGTATAGACCAGGGCCACATTCTCCGCCGCCGGAACGGATGGATACCAGGCGTCCAGCTCCGCCAGCGACGCCGGATAGCCCTGCTTGCGGATCGCCTCGGCGATCAGGTCGCGATGGGGAATGAACAGGCTCCAAAGCACCCATGCACCTAGCAGCAACCCTACACCTGCCCCCAACGCGGCGAGGCGCTTCCGCCGCGCTATTTCAAGCCATGCGCTCATGGGGTACCTTCTCGATGCTTCACAACGAAAGCAACATCCTGCGGCACCTTCAGGTAATTGGAACCCCACACAACGCCGCCGTCGTCATGGCCGTCGCTGCCGATGCTATAGACCGCGTAGCTGGCGCCGTGGGTTTTATAGTGGAGGGGCTTGCCGTCGTAAGGGTCGGCTGGAACAGCCTGGCAACAGGCCGGAATCAACTGCTCAAGGGTCCCGGGCAAGGTGTTAGTATGAGCCAGGCGGAAGCGCTCGATGGCCAGGGCGGTGGCAGCTACGCGCACGAGAGCCACGTGATCGGCCTCACGGATATGGAATCTCACCAGCCCCGGCAGGAACATCCGGGAGAAGATATAGAGCTGACTTGGTGGATTCGTGGCCAGCGCCGCCTGCTCGCTGGCGGCAAACCTGGCGGGGTAGGGCGGTTCGAGCGCCGCCACATACTTGCCCATATTGTCGCAGAAGAAGGCTTTATCCTTCTCCAGCAGGCCGCTGACCCGGAAGAGCGTCAGGGAAGCAGCCATCAAGAGATCGCCCGCCCGCCCGCGCGAGCCCTGCATCTCCCTGAATGTGTCCGCCGCCATCTTGCGGTCGGTAAACACAGAGCTGTTGATAGCCTGCTCCCCGACCATGGCGCGGAGCGCCGCCTGGGGCCGCTCGGCGCCTCCGACTATCGCTTGCAATGAAGCCAACTGGCCGTCGGTGAAGGCCGTCAGGCTGAGCGCGCGCTCGAGGCGCGGCAGCAGGATGGCCCAATCGGCGTAGCGCACCAATTGCGAAATGAGGACCGGTTCCTCGCTCAGCGAATCGGCCAATCGCCCGGCAACCAGGAAGGCTTGGGTGGCCTTTTCAGCATCCCCCTCAGTTGCATGCAGCAACGCCTCCGCGCTCAGCAAGGACACGGCCTGCTTTATCTTCGCCAGGTGCGGCAGCATCGTCGCGGGCCCGTCTTCCAGGTGAATCGGGTAACGGCTGCGACCGGAGGCAGGCGCCGCGTAGAGGAGGCTCAACGCAGCCTGGTTGCTCGCCAGCACAGCCTTCAGCTCGCTCCTTTCTTCGGGAGACAGGCCTTCGCCGATTGCCGGCAGCCAGTTCTTGCTCGTGAAGTTGGTAATCGGGCCGGCGGTATTCGTCAGCCCCGCAATAGCGTTCGTATACACCAATGCGACGTTCTCCGCCGGGGGAACGGCCAGGTACCACGCATCCAACTCCGCCGGCGTCGCCGGGTAGCCGCGTTTGTGGATGGCCTCGACGAATGGGTCCTTGTGTGGAGCAAGCAAGCTCCAAAGCATCCAGGTCGCGAGCAGTAACAGCACGCCTGCCCCTAATGCCGCCAGGCGCTTTCGCCGCACCGACTCAAGCCACGAACTCATGCCCCAGTTTGACACAGCCAGCCGGGCGGACTCACGCCCCCATTTTGGACTGCGGCGGCAAGCGAAGCGCGACGCCGCTTTGGCTCCGGCGAACGCGAGCGCGGCGGCAGCCAGAAGGGAAAGCGGCGTCGCGCTTCGCTTGCCGCCGCAGTCCATAATAGCCGCAGACGGATTTTCATCGCCAAATCCGGCCACGGGGATAATGTTCTGGCATCATTCGTCACAGGTAGCGACGTAAATAGTGCGTGAGCTCTGTAAGACTGACTTGTCCATAAAGTAATGCAATGATTAGTCAAAGGTGGAAACCGGTGTGCCTGTCGGTGCTGGCGGTCGTGGCCATCTGGATGATTGCGTTGGCGGGATACACCATTGCCAAGCACCGGAAGATGACTGCGGAAAGGGTGCGGGCCTACGCCACGTCGGTGGACCTCAGCAAGCTATCCGGGGACGCCCGCGCTGACGCCCTCAAGCGCCTGGCTGACATGCTGAACGCGCTTTCGATGGAGGAACGCCGAAAGGCCCGGCTCGACCGCCTGACATGGAATTGGTTTAACGCCATGACAGAGGAGGAGAAGGCCGCATTCATCGAGGCCACCATGCCGACCGGTTTCAAACAGATGATCACCGCCTTCGAACAGTTGCCGGACGACAAGCGGAAGCAGACTATTGACGATGCGATGCGGCGCCTCCGGGATGGCGGTGGCCGACCGGGCTTCGGTCCGCGCCGCAGCAACCCGCAGGACACCAATGCGCCGCCGCCACTCAGCAAGGAGATACAGGCGCAGATACAAACCATCGGCCTCAAGACCTTCTACAGCCAAAGCTCCGCGCAGACCAAGGCAGAACTGGCGCCCGTCCTGGAGGAGATGCAGCGGGTGATGGAAAGCGGCAGGCCGTTCCGCAACAGGTGAAGAAAATGACGAACGACCAATGACGAATGACGAAGGAAGCCCAAAGGTCGAACCCGGAAGGGAGCCCGGATGACAAATGACGAAACGTCGCTCCGGCCGCGGCGAACATCCGACTGCCCATTAGAGTCTCGACGTTCGTCCGTCCTTTGCCCTTCGTCATTCGTCATTCCTTCGTCATTGGGCCTTCGTCATTCGTCATTGCTCCGCGCCTTCACGCTCATCGAGTTGCTGGTCGTCATCGCAATCATCGCCATGCTCGCGGCCCTGCTTCTCCCGGCGCTGAGCGGCGCCAGGGAAAGCGGGCGCGCCACCTCCTGCCTAAGCAACTTGCACCAAGTCGGCCTCGCGCTTCAGATCTACGTGGGTGATTACAAGAACAAGCTGCCTTACATGTCCGACATCTACCCGGGAACCACCAACGCTTATCCCGGACCTGACCAAGTGCTTTCCACTCAACTGGGAAACCTGAATGTGCTGCACTGCCCCTCAGACAAATGGCCGCCAGACAAGCCGTTGCCGTATCCGGACAAGCCACCAACCTATTTCGCCCAAACCGGCTGCAGCTACTCCTGGAACAACCTCCTCAATGGCGAGGATGCCGACCACCTAACCATACAACTGAATGAAGTTGAACTCCAATTTGACCCTCACCAGATACCGCTGATGTACGATAAAGACCCATTCCATAAGGCACGCGGCGAGAGCAGACAGAAGAACTTCCTGTACGCCGATGGCCACATCAAGAACCTGCTCGTCATCCAGGGGACCATCAAGCCGAGCCAGTGATCCAGCTCAAAAACCTCTTCAAGCAGTTCGGAGGGCGGATGGCTGTGGATGACTTGACCCTGCAGGTCCCCGCGGGCGAGATCTACGGTCTGCTCGGCCACAACGGCGCGGGCAAAAGCACGGCCATCGGCATGATGCTCGGCCAGGTCTGGCCTACCAGCGGCGAGGTCAGAATTTGCGGGCACGATGTCACCGCGCACCGGCGGCTGGCCTTGCAAAAGGTCGGCGCGATCTTCGAAAGCCCCGCCTTTTACGATTACCTCAGCGGGCGGCACAATCTGGAAATACTCAGTTCCTATACCGCGGCGACGCCCCGGCAGCGCATTCAGGAGGTGATCGAATGGGTCGGCTTGACTGATCGGGCGGACTCGAAGGTCCGAACTTTCTCGCACGGCATGAGGGCGCGGCTGGCGTTGGCGCAGGCGCTATTGCCGCACCCTTCCCTGCTGATCCTGGACGAGCCGAGCGACGGGCTGGACCCGGAAGGCATCCACGAGATGCGCCAGACTATTCTGCGCCTTCATCGGGAGCTGGGGCTGACCATTCTGCTTTCCTCCCACCTGCTAAACGAGGTGGAGCAGCTTTGCTCACGCATCGCCGTGTTGAACCAGGGCCGCATGGTCTTCGAAGGCACGCTGGCCGCCACCAAACAGCACGAGCAATGGGTGCGCCTCAAGGTGGGTGATTTCGCAAGGGCATTGACCCAACTGCGCGAGGCGCGGCTCGTTCAGAGCGAGCGCGATGGCAAGTTCATCGCCTTGGCGCCGGGAGTCGGCACCGACCAGGTCGTCAAGCTGCTCGTCGAGCGCGGGATGCCTGTTTACGAGATCATGTGCGAGGAGCAGAGCCTGGAAGCTTTCTACCTCGGGCTGATGAACGGCACGAGGGAGGGCACCCCGAGCATCCCCCAGGCTCCACAGAGTCCCGACACGCCGGAGCGCCGGCATGTTGCCGGCTTAGACCGCTCAGTTTCGGACCGTGTAAGCCGGCAACATGCCGGCGCTCCGCTCGGGAAGGCACGACCTGAACCTGAATAAGTAGAGTCATCATGTTTTACCGCCACCTCCGCAACGAACTCTGGAAGCTGTTTGGGAAGAAGCGCACCTACATCGGCTTCGGCGCCTTCCTCCTGGTGCAGACGGGCATGCTGCTGATGTTCCGCTTTGGGCGGGTGCGGGCCGAGATGGAGCGCACCCTGGCGGGTAACGGCTACCTGGCCCGTGAATACATCTCCACCCTCACGGTGGCGGTGATCATGCTCATCCCGCAGGTAGCCTTGCTTATGCCGCTCTACACTGCCCTGGTCGGCGGCGACATGGTGGCCAAAGAGGCGGAGGACGGCACGTTGCGCATGATTCTCTCCCGGCCCATCTCGCGCTTTCGCTTGCTGTTCGTGAAATGGCTCGCGGGCGTCATCTTCGCAACCCTGCTCGTAGGCGTGCTGGGCGGGACAGCTCTCGGCCTTGCGCGCATCTGGTTTCCGTGGAAAGGCATGTTCGTGTCCTGGCCCGGAATCGGTTTCAACATCCTGAGCAGCGGCGTGGGCTTCAAGCTTTACGTGTGGTCCATCACCTTCATGGCGGTGAACGCCAGTGTCGCTGTAGGCCTGGCCTTCATGTTCTCCTGCTTCAACATGAAGCCGGCTGCTGCTACCATCCTGGCGCTGTCGGTGCTCTTCATCAGCATGGTGCTGGAGAACATCCCGTTCTTTGAGCCCTATAAGGAGTGGTTTCCCACATACCACTTCCACACGTGGATCAGGATCTACTCCCAGCCGACGCCCTGGGAAGCCGTCGGGCAGGCCCTCTGCATCCTGCTGGCCATCAACTTGACTACCTTCCTCGTGGGGGCAGCCGCATTCCAGGCCCGCGACATCAAATCGTAGAGCGCTTTGGCGGCTTCAGCGCCCCCAGGCCAATGAAGAAACCTGTCCGCCAAACGTCTATATATGAGAGGAGGGTTTTTGGGGGGCGTGCGGCGGGGAGGCGGCGAAGAGGGTGCCTTGGGATCGCAAAAAGCCCCAAAAAGAGATACAAAAGAGATACAAAAGAGATACAGGAGATATACCCAGCATATACGTGCAGTCCGTGTGTACGCCCTACCGCCCCCATACCACCAAGCTGACACCATGCTCGGGGCCAGCCATAGACTGCGAGGCGGGCGAGTAGGGTGCATTCCTCACGGCGCGGCTCCCGATATACGGTAGCCGACTCGTTTGGACTGGACCAACGCGTCCCCGGCGCCCATGCAGTGGCGCACCCTACCTGCGGGCCGTGCCTGGCGGGTCAAGGCCTCGCCAGAGACCAATTTCGGGCTCCCGATGGCTTGCTTTTCAGCCCCAAAAACTGTAGGCTACGGTGTTGAGCGGGTGCCTGGCCAGAAGCCCAATATCTAGGCTTCTAGCGGCCAGGCCCCCACAACTAATAGTATGGTTTGAGCGGAAAAGCCCGCGATTGGCAGTTGTGTTTCCCCACCATTTTTCCTAGAATCTTCGGACTGGGAATCAGCGGCCCGATGGGGCCATCCCGGCAAGTTTATGCCCGATAAGAATGTACTTGAAGCGACCGAGAATGTGACCACGCCCCCCGGCGCACCGGAGAAGTACGATGCGTCGAAGATTGATAAGCTGGAGGGGTTGGAGGCGGTGCGCAAACGCCCCGGCATGTACATCGGCGACCCCGATGAGCGCGGCTTGCACCACAGCGTCTTCGAAGTGCTCGACAACTCCATTGATGAGCATCTGGCTGGCTATTGCTCCAAGATTGAGGTCACCGTACACGTGGACGGGTCGGTCTCCATCCGCGACAACGGGCGCGGCATCCCAGTGGACATGCATCCGAAGTGGAACATGCCCGCCGTCGAGTTGGTGCTTACCAACCTGCACGCCGGCGGCAAGTTCGGCCAGGGCGCCTACAAGTATTCGGGCGGCCTCCACGGCGTGGGCGCCAAGTGCGTCAACGCCCTCTCGGACTGGTTCAAGGTAGAAGTCTATCGCGATGGCAAGGTGTATTCGATGGAGTTCGCCCGCGGCGTCACCACCCAGAAGCTCACCGTCATAGGCAAGTCCAAGGGCACCGGCACGTTGATCACCTTCAAGCCGGACCCAACCATCTTCACCATCACCACCGAGTTCAAGTTCGACATGCTCGCCAATCGGCTGCGCGAGCTGGCGTTCCTGAACCCGGGCGTGGAGATCGTGCTGCTCGATGAGCGCAACGAGAAAACCGAGACCTTCCTCTACAAGGATGGCATCGAACAGTTCGTGAAGCAGCTTAGCCGCACCAAGCAGGTGCTTCACCCCAAGCCCATCGTCATCAGCCGGCAGAAGGAGGAAGTGTTCGTGGATTGCGTGATGCAGTACACCGACAGCTACAACGACCAAATCCTCTGCTTTGCCAACTCGATCGCCAATCCCGACGGCGGCACGCACCTGACGGGCTTCCGCACGGCGCTGACGCGTGCCATCAATCAATACGCCAGGCAGAACGAGCTGCTGAAGGAGAAAGACCCCGCCATCTCGGGCGATGACGTGCGCGAAGGCCTCGTGTGCGTGCTGAGCGTAAAGCTGCCCAACCCTCGCTTCGAGTCGCAGACCAAGGTGAAGCTGGTTAATACCGAAATAGACGGCATTGTCTCCTCCGTCATCTACGACGGGCTGATGACGCACTTCGATGCCAACCCGTCGGTGGCCAAGAAGGTGGTGGACAAGGCACTGCTGGCGGCCCGGGCCCGCGAGGCGGCCCGGAAAGCGCGCGAGACCGTGCGCAAAGGCGCGCTCACCGGCGGGGGTCTGCCTGGCAAGCTGGCGGATTGCTCAGACCGTGATCCTGCCAACACCGAGCTGTACATCGTCGAGGGCGACTCAGCCGGCGGCTCGGCCAAGCAAGGGCGCGACCGCAAGTTCCAGGCGATCCTACCCATCCGCGGCAAGCTCATCAACGTCGAGAAGGCGCGCCTGGACAAGGTGCTCCAGAACAACGAAATCCGCACCATGATCACCGCCGTCGGCACCGGCATCGGCGACGGCGAGGGCGAAGGCGCCTTCAACCTGGAAAAGCTGCGCTACCACAAGATCATCATCATGACCGATGCCGACGTGGATGGCTCTCACATCCGCACGTTGCTGCTGACCTTCTTTTACCGGCAAATGCCCGAGCTGGTGCGGGGCGGCTTCGTCTATATCGCGCAGCCTCCGCTTTACCAGATCGCGCGTAAGAAACGCGTTGAGTATGTGGACGACGACGCCCGGCTGAACAAGATCCTCGTTGAGCTGGGCACGGAGGAAGTCCGCCTGCGCAATGTGTCGGACGCCACCGAGCTGACCGAAAAGCAGCTTGGCGAGATTTTGGAACTGCTTGAGTCCCTCGACAAGTACACCAACGCCCTGCGCCGTCACGGCGGCGACTTCGCGACTTACGTCGAGCAGCGCCACCCGCAAACCCACGAATTGCCGCGCCACCTTGTGAAAGTCCGCGACGGGAATGACGAGATCATCCACTATTTCCACACCGAGCAGGAATTGGAGGAATTCGGTGACAAGAACCCCGACCTGCGCCTGTTCGGCGAGGAGGAGTCGGACACCAGCATGGTGGAGAAGCCCAGGAATGGCCACAGCCGCCGCGCCCATCACGTCGAACTGCACGAGAGCAAGGCCGTAGCCGATCTCCTGGCCAAACTGGCGAAGAAGGGCTTGAGCGTGGAGCACTATTCCGCCCAGGACAAACCGCTGTTCGAGATTATCGAAGGCCAGGGCGAGAAGGAGCAGGTGAAACCGATCTTCTCGATACCGGAGATTCTCTCCAGTGTCAAAGAAGTAGGGCGGCGCGGGCTCTCGATCAAACGCTTCAAGGGCTTGGGCGAAATGAACCCTAAGGAACTATTCGAGACGACCATGAACCCCAGCCGCCGCAAGCTGCTGCGCATTGATCTCACCGACGCCGTCGAGGCGGAGGAAATGTTTACCAAGCTCATGGGTGAGGAAGTCGAGCCGCGCCGTCAGTTCATTGAGGATAACGCGCTAAACGTCCGAAACCTCGACATCTGAGAAGTGGATTGACGGAGTGTTGGAGCAATGAAAGGACACGAGTTTGACCTCTGCTGATGCCAACGCTCTACATTATTGCCGGTCCGAACGGAGTAGGAAAGACGACGTTTGCGGACAGCTATCTGCCAGACGAGGCCAGGCAGGTTGAGTTTGTGAATGCAGACCTGATAGCACGCGGGTTATCGCCTTATGCCCCCGATTCGGTGGCCTTCGACGCGGGCAAAATCGCCTTGAGGAGAATCCGGGAGTTAATCGCGCGCAGGGCCGGGTTTACTTGGGAGACAACTATGAGCGGGAGGAGCGCGGTTGCTTGGCTGCGAGAAGCCCGCGCTGCAGGGTATTTGCTGAAGGCGTATTTTCTCTGGGTGGGAGATCCAGAAGTCGTGCTCCGTAGGGTTCGCCAACGCGTAGCCGAGGGCGGGCATAACATTGCTGAAGAAGTGTCGCGCCGCCGCTTCTTCAAAACGCTTCAGAATTTCCTGACCCTTTATCGCCCCCTGATGGATAGTTGGAAGGTTTACGACAACGACCTGCCTGCCCCGCGGCTGCTTGCCGTGGGGAAAGCGGGCAGACTCGTCGTTCGCGATCAGCGGCAGTGGTCAGAGATACTGGCAGCAGCTAACATTAACGTATGAAATTGCGAGCCGAAGAATGGGATGAATCAATCCTCGACGCCGAGGATTATCGGGCAGAGCGGGCTTTGCAGCGCGGCGCCTTGGAGGCGCTCCGCAGGGCTCGCCGATGCGGGACAGACTTCGTAATCCGGGAACACGGGGCAGTGAAATCACTCAGACCGCAAGAGGCGGCCCCCTACGAAAAGCTGATGCTTGAGAACCTGGAACGGCTGAGCCGCAAGATCGCAGAACTGGAAGCCCAATCGCCCGGTTCGCTCAATGACAGGCCGCAATCCTAGGCCACCAACCTGGTAATGCCACCACTCCAGCTCTCCATAACTCCATCCCTCCGTTCTTGATCTTTCTATGCCTGACGAAATCCCACCCAACGAGCCGAACACCCCGCCGCCGGGCGCGGTGCCCCTGTTCGCTGCCAACGAGAAGCTGGCCAAGATCAACGTAGCCGACGAGATCAAGAACTCGTTCCTGGACTACTCCATGTCCGTGATCATCTCGCGCGCGCTGCCCGACGTGCGCGACGGCCTCAAGCCCTCGCAACGGCGCATCCTCTACGCGATGAACGACCTCGGCGTAATGCCCAACCGCAAGCACATCAAGTGCGCGAAGATCGTAGGCGAAACGATGGGCAATTACCACCCGCACGGCGACATGGCGATTTACCCTACGCTGGTGCACATGGCCCAGCCCTGGGCCATGCGGGAACGATTGGTGGACGGGCAGGGCAACTTCGGCTCCGTCGAAGGCGACCCGCCCGCGTCCATGCGGTACACTGAAGCCCGGCTGGCCCCCCTCGGCGCGGTGATCATGGAAGACATGGACCGGGACACGGTGGACTTCGTGCCCAATTACGACGAGACCCGCACCGAGCCGACGGTCTTTCCCGCAGCGTTCCCCAACCTGCTGGTCAACGGCGGCACCGGCATCGCTGTCGGCATGGCCACCAACATCCCCCCCCACAATCTTGGCGAGGTCATTGACGGCGTCTGTGCCCAGATTGATAACCCGGGCATCTCGCTCAAGGAGCTGATGCAGCACGTCAAAGGACCGGACTTCCCGACTGGTTGCATGGTGTGCGGCCTGGAGGGAATCAAACAGTATTTCGCAACGGGGCGCGGCAGCGTGAAGGTGCGCGGCAAAGTCGGACTGGAGCAGCTCAAAGGCGGCCGCGAGCACATCATCATCACCGAAATCCCCTATAACGTGAACCGCGCGGTGCTCGTGGAGCGCATCGCCGAGCTGGTCAACGAGAAGATCATCACGGACATCACCGCCGTGCGGGACGAGTCCGATGAGAACACGCGCGTGGTGATCGAAATCAAGCGTGACGCGATCCCCAAGGTCGTCATCAACAATCTCTACCAGCACACCGCGCTCGAAACCAGTTTCGCGGTCAACGCGCTGGCGATTGATCATGGCCGCCCGAAGACGCTCGGGCTGAAGGACCTGATCACCTGTTACATCGAGCATCGCCGTGAGGTGATCATTCGCCGCACGAAGTTCGAGCTGCGCAAGGCCGAGGAACGCGCCGAGACGCTGGAAGGCTATCTGATTGCGCTGTCCAACCTGGATGAGTTCATTCGCATCATCCGCAGCTCGGCCATGCGCGAGGAGGCCAAGATCAAGCTGCTCGCGTTTGACTTCACGCGGGCGCAAGTCGAGAAGATCGGCATCCTGATCCGCAGCGAGGACCGGCTGACCAGCGGGCGCTATTCGTTCAGCGAGGCGCAGGCCAACGCCATCCTGGAGCTGCGCCTCTACCAGCTAACCGGCCTGGAAATTGACAAGGTCAGGGCCGAGTACCGCGACCTGCTGACGCGCATCAAGGACCTGCTTGACATCCTGGCCAAGGAAGCGCGCGTGCTGGCCATCATCAAAGCCGAGCTATTGGCAATCAAAGAGAAGTATGGCACGCCGCGCATGACCGATCTGGTCCCCGACGAAGGTGAGATTGCCATTGAGGACCTGATTGCCAACGAAGGCGTCATCATTACCATCACGCACACCGGCCTGATCAAGCGGACGAACATCAGCTCCTACCGCGCGCAGCGGCGCGGCGGCAAAGGTGTCATCGGCATGGTGACGCGCGAGGGCGCCACTGAAGAGGACCAGGACTTCATCGAGCACCTCTTCACCGCCGGCACGCATGATCACCTCATGTTCTTCACCAACACCGGCCGCGTCTATGTGGAGCGGGTGCACGAGATTCCCGACATGGGCCGCGCCGCCAAGGGCCGCAGCATTGCCAACCTGCTCGAACTGAAGACGGGTGAGACTATTGCGGCGTTGATCCGCATCGAGGCCAAGACCGGGCCCAACAAGGAAGACACCACCTGGCAACAGCCCGGCTGCCTCTTCTTTGCCACTCAGCAAGGCACGGTCAAGAAGACGCCTCTGGAAGACTTCGCAAACGTTCGCAAGGGCGGCATTATCGCCATCGGCATCGAATCGGGCGATACGCTCATCGAGGTGAAACTGACTTCCGGGCAAGACCAGGTGGTCCTCATCACGCGCGACGGCATGAGCATCCGCTTCTCAGAGGAGGATGTTCGTCCCGTGGGTCGGCCAGCCGCGGGGGTGCGCGGCATCAACCTGGAAAAGAGCGACGCGGTGGTCGCCCTCGCCGTCGTGGTTCAAGACGCCACGCTGCTCGTCGCCGGCGAGAACGGCATCGGCAAGCGGACGCCTTTCGACATGGTCCTGCCGGACGGAACGGTCGAGCAGGTTTATCGGCTGCAATCCCGCGGTGGCAAGGGCATCATCACCATGAAAGCCAACGAGAAGACCGGGCCGGTTGTTGGCGCGCTAACCGTGCGGGACGCCGACGAAATCATGCTCATTACCACGGGTGGGCAAATGGTTCGCACGTTCGTGAAGGACATCCGCGAAGCGGGCCGCAACACGCAAGGAGTGAAGCTCATCAACCTGGCGGAAGGCGATAAGCTCCAAGGCATCGCACCGGTGATTAGCGAGCAGCAAGAAGATGCTGCCGCCGGCGAGGGAACAGGCAAGTAACGGCGGCCATTCGCCGCCCAGGCTTTGCTAGAAGAAGTATGAAATCCCGAGGATCGGTCCCTGGCTATTAATGCCGATGTTGCTCTTGCCCAGGTTGGCGTTGGAGATGTGCTGGAACTGATACTCCAGGTTGACCGACCAACGGGGTGCGATAAAACACCGCACCCCCGCCCCGAGATCGAGATTGAAGTTGAAGGGCTGGCCCACGAGCCCGCGGTCAATATCTGTGGACAGCAGGCCCGCCCCTCCCTGGACGTAAGGCACGAAGCGCCACCCTGGCCGCACAAAGTTGTAGCGCAACCAGACCGTTAGACCAGCAATGTAGCTGCCCGGCCCCTCGAAGATACCGCTGCCGAAACCCTCGCCGGCCACCTCAAAACTGCCCCGCAACCAGCCCCTGCCGTGAATGCCGCCCAGCATCCGGCCTACCTGTATGCCCGTGATCGCGTAGTTGATGGTGGGACGGTTCTGCTCCACGCCGACGGGAGAAAACAGCACCCCACTGGTGAGCGCAGCCTCGTAACGGCCACTCGCGAAAAGGTCCTCCACCGCAAAGCTCTGGGGCAGAGCAGCCGCAGTGTTGGTGTCCTGTGCGACGGCCCATTGAAGATTCAAGGACCAGAGGACGGTGCATCCCATCCCTATAATACACGCTCTGCGTGGGCTCATATTCTTAGGTTTGCTCCTGAGGATCCGGGCTCAGGTCATCGCGGGTGGTGGCGCCTGGTGGTGCAGGATCTCATCCAACACGCTGGTGACCTGTGCTGCCCGTCGTGTGTATGACTCCGGCGACTCGGGAGTCAACCGCGAGATATTCTGCGGAAGCTGCGTGAGGTAGTCCATCCCCCCCCGGTGAGCGACTTGGCGGAGGTAGTAGTGGTTGTGTGTTTCCAGGCCATCGGCCGCAGTACCCTGACCCATCAAGCCAGCGAGTATGCCCTCGCAGTCGCCTCTGCGAGTGAGCCAGTTCTCGATCCACCCTTTCACAACCGCGGGGAGGTCGTCCTGCCGCACCGAAGACAGGATGATCAGATCCGCCCGCGCTGCCTTATCCGCCGCTTCCAATGCCACGTGTTCTGCCTGGAGCAAGTTGAACGACCACCAACTCACTTCGAATTCAAACCTTGCCCAGAATCGTCTGACGAGTTGGTCGCAAAAATCCACTGCCTGTTCGCGCGCCGCCGTATCCTCGTAGGCCACCACTACCGACCAAGCCGTCTTGACTCCGTGCTGCGCCACATTTTCGTTATCCCTTGTCATGGTTGCGGTGAGGGGGAACGGGTTTCTGCCTCACCGTCACGGTTAGCAGACGTTCGCCCTACCGACGGTAACTTCGCCCCATTCCATAAGAAATCAAGGCAAAGTCGGGGCAAATCTTTAAGGTGACAGCAGGCCAGGAAGAACCCGAGGCACCGTGCGCGGGCTCGTGCGCTCTTGCCGCTCCCGATCCGCTTCGATTACGGCGACAGCCGCTCAACAACCCAGGTCTTATCCGCCTGTCTTGTGTAGCGAAAGCGATCGTGGAGCCGGTTCGGGCGCCCCTGCCAGAATTCAATCCGCCTCGGGCTCAGCAAATACCCGCCCCAAAAGGGAGGCCGCGGCAAGTCCTCGCCCGGGTATTGAGCCTCCAGTTCCTTCCATTTCGCCTCGAGGGCCGCCCGGTCGCGGACCACGGCACTTTGCTGTGAGGCCAACGCCCCCAGGTTGCTGCCCCGGGGCCGGCTTCTCCAATAGGAGTCCGACTCTGCCGGCGGCAGCTTGCTGACTTCCCCGGCGACGCAGACCTGCCGCTCCTGGTCGGACCAATAAAACACCAGTGCCGCTTGCGGGTTCTCCGCCAATTCCTGCCCCTTGCGGCTCTCGTAATTGGTGTAAAAGACGAATCCACGGTCGTCCACAGCCTTGAGCAGCACGATGCGCGCTGAAGGGCGGCCCTCCTTGTCGGCAGTAGCCAGGGTCATCGCGTTCAAGTCCAGCAACTCCGCCCCGCCCATCAACAGCAGACGCTTGTAGAGCCGGACGAAGAAGCTCCGCACGCGCCCGCTCGCTCGCACACCTCTGGCCTGCTCGAACCAGCGCTTGAACTGTAGGATTGGATCGGCCTCCAGGTCTTTCCGGCGCAGCCCGGTCAGGTTGTATTCTCGTCGCAGATTGGCCAGGGGCATAAGGCTACAGCGCCTGCCTGACGAAGGCCAGCGGGTTTGAACAGTTGCCCTCTAAGGCTCCGCCAGGATCTTGGCGCGTTCCGTTTGGTATTGCTCGGGGGTGAGCTGGTCGGCCTTATACCGCTTCAGCAATTCCTGCAGGCGCTGGTCCTTGTCGGCGGAGATGGGCAGGGGCGGGCCTTCGATGGGTTTGACCATTACGCCCTTCTTTACGACCGGGGCGTTGGTCGTAGCCTGGCCGGACTTGGCTTTCTCGGCTTTCGCTTTCGTTGCAGGCTCCTTTGCCGCCAGAGTATTGGTCGTAGCCTGGCTAAACTTGCCCTTCGCGGCCTTCTTCTCAGCTTCCTCCTTAGCCGCGGCATCGGCCTCTGCCTGCCTCACCATGGCGGTCAGATTAGAAATGGTCTGCGGGGAAGCGGCGGGGGGTGGTGGCGTCTGGGTCGTAGTGTCGGCCGCCCGCGTGGACAGCGCGGCCAAGGCGAAAGTGGCCACGTAGAGTGCCCGGTAAGATCGTAAAATCTGCATGGGCGCTTATTACGGCAAAGCCGCCGCAGATGCAACAGCTTTCCTGTTCAACGACGCGCCGCGGTCACCTGCCGCTCCCACGCCCCCCGCCAGGGACAAAGCAGGACCGAGCGCAGCCTAAGCTGCCGGACTCGCTGGCGGCTGGCTTTGATGCGCTGCCGTGGATCGAGCACTTTGCCAGTGCGCAGGAGCTTCAGCGTCTCCAGGCCAATAAGGATCGGCCATGAGCAGGCGAGCCGCAGGCGCACGCTGCCCTGCGGCAAGGCGTTCGTGTAGGCCCAACCGGCCCGCAGGTGAGCCTCGGCCCGGTCGAGATACGCGTCGTAGAGTGGGCGCAGGCGCGGCTCGTTGGCCGGTTCCAGCAGGTCAGCGGGCGCCAGAGGCAGCGAAGCCAATCTTTCAGCCGGCAAATAACAACACCCGCGGCGCAAGTCCGCCGGCAGGTCGCGTAGGATGTTGACAAGCTGCAGCCCTTTGCCGAATCGCACGCCATTGGACAGCAGAAAGGCTTTGTCCAGTGCCGCGTTTGGGAAAAGGTGGGCGAGGCAGAGCTTCGTCCAGAACTCTCCTACGCAGCCGGCGACGCGGTAGGTGTAATCCTCCAGCTCATCATCCGTGCGCAGGACCACAATCGCTTTGTCCGAGGCGCCGCCGAAGCGCCGCAAGTCCAACTCCTGTCCGCTGGTGATGGTCTGCAGCACCTCGGCCACGAGTTGGCGGTCGGCAGGTGCCAGCGTCTCGAGCAAGGCGAGGCTTTCCTCGCACCTCTCCAATAGGATGCGCTCCGCGGGAGAACCTTGTCGCCGTACCAGCGAGCCGAGTTCCAGGGGCGTCCGACGCTGACCTTGAATCCGCTCGCGCAAGTCTTGCAGGCTTTGCAGCCGTTGTTCCAGGGGTACCAGCTCGGTGTCCGCGATCGTGTCCGTCGTGCGGGCCAGCAGGTAGGCCAGCCCGATTTGTGGGCGGACCGGCCCTGGCAGCAATCTCAGCGTCAGGTAAAACGAGCGCGAGACATCCCGCAGCAGGCCAGACAGCAGCTCTTTCTGGGGGTGTGCCATGGTTCCTGGCCGGATGAAGCGCCCCGGTTCGGCTTTTCAGCCCAGGAGCTTCCGCCACCTCGCCAACTGCTTGCGCACTTCCTTTGGGCCGGGAGCGCCGGTCATTTCACGGCGGGACATGGCGCGCTGCACGTCGAACACCTTGAGCACGTCCGGGGCGAAGCGCTTCTCCACACATCGGAATTCCGCGAGCGTAAGCTGGTTAAAGGACTTGCCCAGCGTCTCGGCCAATGCAACGAGCGCGCCCACTGCATGATGCGCCCGGCGGAACGGCTGGCCCTTCCTGACCAGGTAATCGAGCACATCGGTTGCCAACAAGGCCGGGTCGCCGACCGCCGCCAGGCACGCCTTCCTGTTAATAGAAGTATTCCAGAGCATTGCCGCGCAGATTCGCACGCAGGCCCGCACGGTGTCGCTGGTGTCGAACAGCCGCTCCTTGTCCTCCTGCAAGTCGCGGTTGTAGGTCATCGGCAGGCCTTTGAGCAGCGTAAGCAAGGCCATCAGATTACCGATGACGCGGGCGCTCTTGCCGCGCATAAGCTCCGCAATGTCAGGGTTCTTCTTCTGCGGCATCAGCGACGAGCCCGTGGTGTAGGCATCTGCGATCTTGATGAAGCTGAACTCCGCGCTGGACCACAGGACCAGGTCCTCGGCCAGCCGCGACAAGTGCACGGCCAGCAGCGCTGCGATGCCGCAATACTCGACCACGTAGTCGCGGTCGCTCACGGCGTCCATCGAATTCTGTGTCAGGCATGGCCGTCCACGCGCGTCAACGAACCCGAGCAGGTTCGCGACGAGCCCGCGGTCGAGCGGCAGCGTGGAGCCCGCCAGCGCGCCGCTGCCGAGCGGACAAACGTTGAGCCGCGCCAGCGATTCTTGCAGCCGCTGACGGTCACGCTCCAGCATCTCGACGTAAGCGAGCAGGTGATGCGCGAGATAGACCGGCTGGGCCCGTTGCAGGTGTGTGTAGCCCGGCATGAGGACATCCAGGTTGCGTGCGCCTAATTCCACCAGGGCATGCTGAAGCATTCGCAGTTCGTGCCCCAACCCAAGGGTTTCCTCCCGCAGCCACAGCCTCATGTCCAGCGCCACCTGGTCATTCCGCGAACGCCCGGTATGGAGTTTGGCCCCCGCCGGCACGCGGTCCGTCAGCGCGGTCTCGATATTCATGTGCACGTCCTCGAACTCGGGCTTCCAGCGGAACCGCCCGGCTTTGATTGCTTGGCCAATCGCGTCGAGCCCTTCGATAATCGCGCGCAACTCCTGGCGCGTGAGCAGGTCCGCTTCGCGGAGCATGGTCGCATGAGCCATCGAGCCCGCGATGTCCTGCCGCCAAAGACGCCTATCGAAGGAGATGGACTCAGTGAACTGGGCCACGGCGGCCGCCGGGGCGCCCTTAAACCGTCCGCTGCGAGAAACAGGAGTGGTCTTCTTCATGCGCTGTAACCTGGCCGAATGTGCGCGGGTGCCGGGGAAAAGTCACGGCCTAATGTCGGCAGGCCGCAGCCACAAGCCGGTGCCGTGGTCAAACCCGGCAGGGCATGGAAGTCGGCTTGCACCTTTTTTCATTTCTAGGCGCCGGGTTTTGGATTAGCTGTTGCAGGAGCGACGCGCAACGATGACCGCCCAAGAGAAACGACCTTCGCCCCCGCTCGCCGGGGGTGCGCCATCCGAGTCATCATGGAAGGCCAGGCTAAGCCGGCCTGGCTGCATCTGCGCCCTTCTGGCAGCGCTCACGCTGGCCGCTTACCTGCCCACGGCATGGAACGACTTCGTCAACTATGACGACTCCGATTACGTCACTGAGAACGCGCACGTTAAGAGCGGGCTGACCTGGGAAACTGCGGTGTGGGCCTTTCGGACCGGCCACGCGAGCAACTGGCATCCGCTGACGTGGCTCTCGCATGCCCTCGATTGCCAGGCGTTTGGCGTGAAGCCGGGCGCGATGCACCTGGTAAGCGTCGCGCTCCATGTGGCAAATACAGTACTGCTGTTGCTGGTGTTGCGCGCGCTGACCGGCGCGCTTTGGCGAAGTGCCCTGGTGGCGGCGCTATTCGGGCTGCACCCGTTGCACGTGGAATCGGTGGCCTGGGTGTCGGAGCGCAAGGACGTGCTGAGCACACTCTTCTTCCTGCTCACGATATGGGCGTACGGCTGCTACGCGAAGGGCCGAAGCTCGACGTCCGAAGTTCGAGAGCGGAAACCCAGGGGCGCCGCTGCGGCAACGCTCAGGGGGATGGGCTCTGTGGACGCTGGTGGGGCCAGCTTCCAGCTTCCATCTTCCGCCTTCTATCTTCTATCTGTGCTGTCCCTCGCGCTCGGCCTCATGAGCAAGCCTATGCTGGTGACGACCCCATTTGTCCTTCTGCTGCTCGATTACTGGCCCTTGGGCCGTCTCCAACGCGAGACTCAAGACGCGAGACTCAAGACTGTGTTTGCCCTGCTGCTGGAGAAGCTCCCGTTTTTCGCGTTGAGCGCGGCGTCGAGTGTGGTCACGTTTCGCGTGCAGCGAGAGGGCGGGGCGGTTTCGACTGCCCTGACCGTGGGGGAACGTATTGCCAATGCGGTCGTGTCTTACGCTCGCTATATCAGGAAGACGTTTTGGCCGGATGACCTGTCGGTGCTCTACCCCCATCCGGGCCACTGGCCGCCGTGGCAGGTGCTCGCGTGCGCGGCGTTGCTCGTGGGTGTGTGCGTGGTTGTGGCAATGCTGGGACGTCGGCGACCGTATCTCGTTGTGGGCTGGCTGTGGTTCCTTGGAACGATGGTCCCTGTGATCGGGTTGGTGCAGGTGGGAATTCAGTCCATGGCCGATCGGTACACCTATGTGCCCCTGATTGGGCTGTTCATCATGGTCGTGTGGGCTGTTAGGGACCTCGTGGTGGAGCGTCTGCCGGAAACGTGGCAGGGCAGGACCTTCGCTCTTGCGGCGGCGGTGGCGTTGGCCGCATGCACAGGGTTGACCGTGCGGCAGGTTCAGTTCTGGAGAGACACCGAGGCCCTCTTCAAGCGCGCAGTCCGGGTGACGCGAAACAACTACCTGGCCCATAACAACCTGGGGTTCTATTACTCCGGCAAAGGCAGGAAAGCCGAAGCGATGCAGGAATACCACCTGTCCTTGCAGATCAATCCCGCCTACGAGGACGCGCTCAACAACCTCGGCTACGCACTGGCAGGGGAGCGGAAGTTCGCTGAGGCCATCCCGCTCTACGAAGCGGCCCTGCGCGTCCGGCCCAAGCACGCCGAAGTAAACAACAATCTGGGCAATGCCCTGTCCGAGACCGGCAGGATTGATGAGGCGATCCAGCATTACTTGATAGCTCTGCAACAGAATCCAGAGCACGCCGACGCCCACAACAACCTCGGCATTGCGCTCGCCATGCAGGGCAAACTGGACCAGGCCATCCCTCATTTCCAGGCCGCCATTCGCTATAAACCCGATTATGCCAGCGCCCACAGCAACCTTGGCAACGCCCTGGCTGCGGAGCACAAACTCGATGAGGCGATCAAGGAGTATCAGACATCATTGCGCCTTAAGCCTGACGATGCCCAGGCTCACAACAACCTCGGCAACGCGCTCATGGAGCAAGGCCAGGTGAAAGAGGCTGTCCACCAATACGAGGCGGCGCTGCGGTTGAACCCCGACAATAACCCCGAGGCGCATTACAACCTAGCCCTGGCTCTGGCCCGGCAAGGCAAGCGGCAGGAGGCCATAAAACACCTGACGGAGGCACTGCGGGCGAAGCCCGATTACCCAGACGCCAAGCGCGAACTCGGGTTGCTTTCCGCCCCATCGCAGAGGTAATGCCTCCAGGAACTGCCACCCATAGGGAACTGTCTCGCTCGCCGCAGGACACACCGGACCTACCCCGGAACTACTATGGAACTGTTCCCATGCGGATCCGGTGTGCACCCCTTGTGCACCCGGTGTGCATATGGGGTTTTAACGGTAAAGCTCCCTACCCTACAGCGAGGGAAGTCGGAGTTTGGAAGGTGGCGAGGCAGGGCTTTGACTGTCCTGAAATGGGACAAATGGGTTGGGACTTGTAATTAGTGGTGGAGGTGGCTACATGTGTGTTGCGGGCTGTGGCGGAAAACCAGCCTGGCTAAATCAAAACCGCATGAGTTCCACCAGCAAACTGGCTGAGTTCGCCGCGCGTGTGCGCGGCGCGATGGGCGCTTTCATGGGCGTGGCGCTGCCTCGTGCCGGGAGCGCTCCTTCCTTCGATCAGCTCTCACTTGAGTTGTTTGGCCTGCAGTTTGAGCAGAACTCGGCGTATCGGCGGTATTGCGTGGCGCGGAAGGCCAAGCCGGAGAATGTGGGCCACTGGACCGCGATTCCAGCGATTCCCGCCAAAGCGTTTAAGGAATGGAATCTCTCCTGCCTGAGCAGAGAGGACTGGACCACGGTATTTCATTCTAGCGGAACGACTGGGCAACAGCCGAGCAGGCACTTCCATAATGAGGCTTCGCTGGAGGTTTACGAGGCGTCCTTGCTGGGGTGGTTCGGGGCTCACTTCCGAATGGCAAATGGCAAATGGCAAATCGCAGATGGGCCAGAAGGCGGACACCAGATGGCGATTCTCACGCCGCCACCTGCGCAGGCGCCGCACTCATCACTTGTGCACATGTTCGAGACGATTCGGCGCAGGCTGGGGGCAGGGGAAGCCTCTTTTGTAGGGAACGTGGCTGAAGACGGGGGGTGGAGCCTGAAGGCGGAGGCTGCTGTCGGGCTCCTCGGAAAGGCGAGCGGTGCCGGGCAGCCGTTACTCGTGCTCGGTACGGCTTTTTCGTTCGTGCACTTGCTGGATTTCCTGGCGGAGCGGGGGCTGCGGTTCGCGCTTGCGCCGGGATCGTGCGCACTGGAGACCGGCGGGTACAAGGGACGCTCGCGTGCTCTGCCGAAACAGGCGCTGCATACGCTTATCTCACAGCGGTTCGGGATTCCAGGCGATCACGTCATCTGCGAATACGGCATGAGCGAGCTCAGTTCTCAGGCTTACGATTGGGCGATTGGCACGGAGTTCGCCGCGCGCCGCGCATCACGCTGCTTCAGGTTCCCGCCGTGGGCGCGGGTGCAAATCATTTCTCCCGAGACGGGCTGCGAGGTGGGCGACGGCGAAACCGGTTTGATTCGCATCTTTGATTTGGCGAATGTGTGGTCGGTGATGGCAATTCAGACAGAGGATTTGGGCGTGCGCCATGGCGACGGCTTCACGCTGGCAGGCCGGGCCGTGCGGGCCGAACCGCGCGGTTGCTCGCTGATGGCCGTGTGAGGGCACCGGCATGAAGCGATTTGTGGTCCCCTTGGTCCTGCTCGGCCTGGTCATCCTGGCGGTGATCTTCCGGCCGTACATCCGTGCGGCGCTTTCTTCCATATTGCAGAGGTTCGAGCGGCCGCGGACGATCGCTGAACGGGTGCAGCAATACGGGGCGCGGGCGCGTGCCAGGCTCGGCCCGCATTTTCAACGCGCGCAGCTTGCTTACCCGCCGAAGCGCGTGACGCTGGTCGGCCTAAAGGCTGAGCGCCTGTTGCAGGTCTATGCGGCTGGGCCTACGAATGGCTATCGCTTCGTGTGTTCGTATCCCATCCTGGCGGCCAGCGGCGGGCCAGGGCCAAAACTCCGCGAAGGCGACCGGCAGGTGCCCGAAGGCATCTACGCCATCGAGTTGCTGAATCCCAATAGCCTTTATCACCTCTCGCTGAGAGTCGGCTACCCGAATGCATTCGATCGCGCGCAGGCGGAAAAGGAGGGGCGCACGAATCTTGGAGGAGACATCATGATCCACGGCAGTTCGCTCTCGGTCGGCTGCCTGGCCATGGGAGATCGGGCGGCGGAAGACCTGTTCGTTCTGGCTGCAGACACGGGATTGCAGAACATAGCCGTCGTCCTCTCGCCGGTAGATTTCCGCACAGGCGCGGCAATGCCCAAGGGAGCCAAGCTGCCGGATTGGACCACGCCTCTGTACGCGGAGATCAAGTCGCGCCTGGCGGAGTTGCCGCCGGAGAAGCCCAGGTGAAAAGCGACGCGCACCACAGGACGCGCACGCTGTGGCTGGCGGGCGTGCTGCATGGCTTCACCCACCTTTACCAGGTGGCGCTCATGCCGCTCTACCTGCGCATCCAGGAAGACCTGAAGCTGGGCAGCGTCGAGCAGGCTACGCTGCTGGTCACCGTCATGGGCGTGGCGTATTTCGTGCCGAGCTATCCGCTGGGAGTGATGGCGGACCGTTGGAGCCGCAAGCGTCTGATGGCGGCGGGGCTCGCCATCAATGGCCTGGGCTTTGTGGGATTGGCCTTCGCCCCGAACTACGCCTGGGCGCTGGTCAGCGTGATCGTGGCGGGTTTTGGGGGCAGCTTCTACCATCCGGCCGCGACGGCCTTGATTGCGAGGCTTTTCCCGGAGGCAAGAGGGCGTGCGCTTGGATTGGCCGGCATCGGCGCCAGCGCGGGTTTCTTCCTGGGGCCGATCTATTGCGGCTGGCGGGCGGTGAGCTGCGGGAGCTGGCGCTCGCCGGTGCTGGATATCGGCCTGGCCGGCGTGGTCGCAGCCGGACTGTTTTCCTGGCTCGCAGATGAGGAGCGAGACGCAGCGGCAGCCAACGAGGCCCCATCTCCAAAGGCGCCACTTTACTCTGCTGAGGCCCACAAGCTCTTTCCTACGCCGGTGCTGTGGGCATTCTTCCTGGCTGCGGGGGTCCTGTTCAGCCTGCGCGATTTCGCGGGCAGCGCCATGCCCACATCAGCGTCGTTGTTCCTGCAAAACGCGCATGGGTTCAGCCCCAAAACCACCGGCATCGCGCTCTCGTGGATATTCGTCGCCGCCGCCATCAGCAACCCGCTTTTCGGGCGGCTAAGCGACGGCGGGCGCATCCCGTGGATAACGTTCGTGCTCGTGATGGCAGCGGGGTTGATTGTCGTCTTTCCTTGCGTGCCTACCGCGTGGATGGCGCCCGTGCTAGTCGCGTACGGGTTCTTCTTCATGTCCAGCTACCCGATGACGGAGGCGGCGCTGATGGAAGCGGTGCCCGATGAGGTGCGCGGGCGCGTGTTCGGTTTGTTCACCACCTTGAGCGGGCTGGTCAGCAACCTCTCCCACTGGCTGGTGGGGGATTGGGTGCAGAGGCTGGGGCCGAGGGCGTCTTCACCTGCAAGCTACTTCCCGCTCTATGCGGGGCTCTCGGTCCTGGTCCTGATGTCGCTGGGCGCGCTGCCGTTCCTGCATGGCTTGCGCAAGCGGGAGCACATGGAGGCGGCTGGACCAGCCACGGTGCCGCTGTCCGCGTTGCATTCCCCGGATGCGCCATGACCTCGCACGCTATGACCCTGCCGAACTATTTCCTGGCTGACCTGCCGCCGGAAGCGCCGCTGAGCGCCGCGATGATCGGCGACGCATGCCAGACGCTCAAACGCAACCGCGAGCGCTACCTCGCGCACCGCCGGACACATAGCCTGGTGAGCCTGTTGAGCGACGTCGCCAAGAGCTGGCTGGAGCCGAATTATTCCTTTCGCAAGCTGGCGCTGGAGCAGGGTCCGGCGGCTACCGGCTTTTCAGCAGCCACACTAGCCAGCGGCCTCGACTCCTTTTTCAGGCAGTTGACTCCGGAGAACTTCCAGGCGCTGCTGGAACAGGATTTGGGGCACGCCCATCGCCTGGACAAGATCGTGGCCGCCGAGGCGGAGCAGAAAGCCAACCGCAGCGCCATTGCGATAGGCCCGGAGCTGCTGATTCACATCACCGCGGGGAACCTGCCGGTGCCTGCCCTGATGAGCATTGTCCTTGGTGTGTTGGTGCGCTCGGCGCAGTTCGTGAAGTGCGCCACGGGTGCCACGCTGCTGCCGAGGCTGTTCGCCCACTCGCTGTATGAGGCGGAGCCGAAGCTGGGCGCCTGCCTCGAAATCGCCGAGTGGCCGGGCGGGGATCATGCGCTGGCCGACGCGCTCTTCAACGAGGCCGATTGTGTCACCGCCACCGGGAACGACAGGACGATAGAAGCCGTCCGCCTGCGGTTGCTCCCTAAGACCCGCTTTGTTGGCTACGGCCATCGCGTCAGCTTTGCCTTCGTGACGAGCCGGGTGCTGACCGGCCTAAATACCAGGAAAGTCGTTGAGCGGGCGGCCTCGGACGTGGTGGCCTGGAACCAGTTGGGCTGCCTTTCGCCCCACGTGATTTACGTGGAGGAAGGCGGCGCGCTTTCCGCCGAGGGGTTTGCCGAGGCGCTCGCGGAGGAGATGGAGCGGCGCGAGGAACACGAACCGCGGGGGGAACTGCCGGTCGAGGCATCCGCTGCCATTGCGTCGCGCCGGTCGCTCTATGAGGTTCGGGCCGCCCATTCGCCCGACACGCGGCAATGGGTGAGCCGAAATTCCACCGCGTGGACGGTCGTCTATGAGGCTGAGCCGCAGTTCCAGCTCTCTTGCCTGAACCGCTTTATTTACGTCAAGGTGGTGAAGGATCTCAGGGAGGCCATGCAGAGCGCCGACAGTTTTCGCGGCAAAGTCTCGACGGTCGGCCTCGCGGCCACCGAGGATCACGCACAGGAGCTGGCGACCGAGCTGGCGCGCTGGGGCGTGGCGCGCGTCTGTCCGCTGGGCCAGATGCAGAATCCACCGCTCGCCTGGCGCCACGATGGACGGCCGGCGCTGGGCGATTTGGTGACGTGGACGGATTGGGAAATGTGAGGCGGCCTGTGGTCAGTAATCAGTATTCAGTGATCAGTAATCAGTGGTCGGTGGTTTGGCCCAACCGCCCTGATCCGATTACTGATTACTGATTACCGATCACTGATTACTATTAGAATGAAGATCGAGCTACGCAAGACGTTTCAATTCGAGGCGGCACACCTGTTGCCGCATCTGCCCAAGTCCCACAAATGCCGGCGGCTGCACGGGCATAGCTTCAAGGTGGAGCTAGCGGTTGTGGGCGAATGCGACGCCAAGCTCGGGTGGGTGATGGACTACGCCGACATTTCAGAGGCGTTCAAGCCGGTCTGGCAGCGGCTCGATCACTTCTACCTGAACGAGGTTCCTGGCCTGGAGAACCCGACGAGCGAGAATATCGCGGCCTGGATTTGGAAGAGGCTGAAGCCGAAATTGCCTCTATTGACCGAGGTGGTCGTGGCAGAGACCTGCACGGCGAGATGCGCTTACCGTGGTGAGCAGGCTTAAGCCTGAAGGTCGCTTACCAATAGCCGTAGTAGAGAATGTATGAGGAAGCGTACCGCTGCTGCATCTGGCGCATGCTCTTCCACACGACCGAGCCATCCAGAAAGCCGACGTTGCCGCCGGCGCCACCATCGGTCCAAGGCGTGTCCGTTGTGGCGTCGTTTCTGAAAGTGGCCGGGATATTGGGCGAGGCCGGGCTGGTGCGATTGATGGGGCCGGTTTTGCCGTGCGGCGCCATGATCAAGCCGCCGCCCCAGGTGTTGGCGTCCGCGACGATAAAGTTCGTGCTCGACTCGGTGGTCTTGATCGCGGGATGCCAGGTGTAGGGTGAGCCAGGCGGCCAGGAGTTCGCGGTTGACCCATCCAGCGCGTGACCCAGGTAGGCGTAGCCGATCAAGAAACCCCATTCATCGGCATACCGGTTGAAGGAGCCATAAGTAAAGTTGGGGCAATCCATGATCTTGAAGTTGCCGGTGTATTGGATCATGTTCGTGTAGGTGGTGCTGCGAATGCGGATGGCGTGCCATTGGTTGTCATTGTCGCGCCCGTCGGGAACGTTGTCCTGGAAATCCATCCCATACATGTGCACACTGATTATGGTCTGGCGCATGTTGCTTTTGCAGGCGGCGCGCTTGCCCTTCTCTTTGGCGCTGGCGAGCACCGGGAGCAGCAAGGCGGCCAGGATGGCGATGATCGCAATGACCACGAGCAGTTCGATGAGTGTGAAGGCCGCGACGTTACCCCGGCCCAACCGACGATTGCATAAGGCCCGCATAGAGGAATGGGGTTATCGGTTATTGATGCTTTATTCTACCCATACTGCCGCGCATTGCAAGCAGAAAATGGCATGCGCAAAACGGCATTGACTGGTTGGCCTTGACTGCCAAAGTCCCAACTTAGAGCTCGCATTTGCAGCCTGACTCTGCCTCACTTCGGGTTTCTTTATGACGGTTGCCCCGAAAGACTCAGTCCATCCGGCCGATACTACTGCCCAGACTGGCATCCCGCCGGATCGCCCGATGCCCCCCGTTGAAGCGCAAGGATGAAACAGCTCATTCTCATAGATTACGCCGTCATTGCCGCCTATATCATTGCATCCTTCGCCATCGGGAATTACTACCTGCGCAAGGCCGGCTCCTCGGTGGACGAGTACTTCCTCTCCGGCCGGCGAACGCCGTGGTGGCTGTTGGGCCTCTCCATGGCGGCGACCAACTACGCCATTGATTACCCGCTCGCCATCACCAAGCTCGTTGCCAAGCAGGGCGTCATGGGGACGTGGTATGTGTGGTCGCTGGCCATTGCGGGCATCGCCACTACCTTCTTCTTCTCGCGGCTGTGGCGGCGCGCCCGGGTGATGACGGACGCGGAGCTGGTTAAATACCGCTACAGCGGCAAGCTCGGCAACGCGCTGCGCATCTTCAAGGGCGTCTATTTCGGCATCATCATCAACTGCTTCGTGCTGGGCTGGATCTTCCGCGCGCTCATCAAAGTGATGACCGCGATCACCCCGTTTGGCCCATGGCAGATTCTCACCTTCTTCGTGGTCGTCACCATGATCTACACCATGACGGGCGGCCTGGCGGGGGTGATCATGACGGATTGCGTGCAATACGTGATGATCATGATCAGCGCGATCGTGCTGGCCTGCTACGCCGTCGCACATGTCGGCGGCATCGGGGCGATGTCGGCAAAGATCAACACCCTCTACCAGGGCCAGCATTACCTCGACTTTGCGCCGGGCTTCGAAAGCAAGCCGGTCATGCCCTGGTCGGCGTTCTTCGTGTATCTCTTTATCCAGTGGTGGGCGAACAAGTACTCCGACGGCGGCGGCAAGCACATCCAGCGCATGAGCGCGGCGCGCAACGAGACGCACTCGGTCATCGGCACGTTCATGTATTCGATCCTCTACACGCTCTCGACGTGGCCGATCATCCTGGCGGCGCTGTGTGCGCTGATCATGTTCGGCAAGCTGCCCGATCCGGAGATGGGCTATCCGCGCCTGATGACCCTGCTGCCCAACGGAGTGCTGGGCCTGTGCGTGGTGGGCTTGCTGAGCGCGTTCATGTCCACCGTCTCGACGCACTTCAATCTCGGCCCCTCCTACCTGGTCAACGATATCTACCGGGCCTTCTTCGTGAAGAACGCCACCGAGAAGCACTACATCCGCGTTTCCCGCCTGGCCACCGTCCTGGTCGCCCTGGCCAGCATGATCCTGAGCGTCTATATCGAATCCATCGCCGACATGTGGCAGTTCGTGCTCTCCTTTGCGAGCGGCGCCGGGATTGTGTGGGTCCTGCGCTGGTTCTGGTGGCGGATCAACGCCTGGTCGGAGTTCTCCTCGATGACTTGCAGCGGCGTCGTGGCCAGTTACCTCAAGCTGGCCCACCCCGAAATCCCCTACCCCAGCGCGCTGCTCATCACGGTCGCGGTGACCATCCCGGTGTTCCTGCTCGTTACCTGGCTCACGGCGCCAGTGCCCGACGAAGCCTTGCGTGACTTCTATAACAAGGTGAAGCCCGGCCAGTGGGGCTGGCGCCGCATCGCTGAGAAATACCGCATTACCCGCACGCCTTACCTCACGCGAGCGTTCGTGAACTTCTTGCTCGGCACGGCTCTCCTGTTCCTGATCAATTTTGGGGTGGGCACGCTGCTGCTGCGCTCCGTCTGGCTGGGGGTGAGCGAAATCGCGGCCGGCGCGGTGATCGCCCTGGTGCTGGTCCGCCGCATTCAGACGGAGCCCCAGTTCGTCCAGCAAGAGGGGCAGAAGGAAGCCTGCCCCCCGGGCGAAGCGCCAACCCGGCGCCCGCTTCAGCCCGCCTAGGCAACAGGGTGGGTGTGATTAAGAGGGTCAGGAGCGCGGACACTATCCGAGTCATTCGAGCCAGGTCCAATCGCGGGGCGTCCGGGTTGGCGCGTCTGCTGGCGGTGTGGGAAACGCGGTGCCGCATTCTGCACAATGCACCGCCTCATCCGTGTTCTCGCGACCGCAGTAGCTGCATTTCTTCATGCCCTCTACCCGCCTTTAGGGAGGCAGTGGCGGCATTTCAATCGGCGGAGGGGGGCGGTGCTTGTTGGTGGAGGTGACGGTGGGTTGCTTGACCTGCAGAGCCGGCGCCGGCGGCTGGGACGGAGGCGGCGGGCGGCGCGGTTGCACGATGGGGGTCTTGAGCACCGGCATGAGGGGAAGACTCGTATTGATGCTCAGCTCGAGCCGCTGCCCTTGAGGGACTTCAAATCCCTGCGGGAAGGTTAGCATGGCGGAAAACCTCTTGCCAGGTGTGACCTCCTTCAATTGGACCTCCACGCCCGGTGCGTTAACGGTGGGTTCGAACAGCACCATTGTGTTGGTTGAGTTGTGAACGATGTCGAGCTTGGCAGTCAGAGGCTGGGTCAGCGGCGCGCCGGGCAACACAATCTGGGGCGGGCTAAGCGTGATCGCCGGTTGCATGTTGGCGAACGTTGGAAACGTGATGACAGGGGCGTTGGTGGAGGAAGTCTTCAGTGTAATCTGGGCCCGCGTGCTCCCGGGCGGCAGCGCTGAGACTGGCGAAACGACAACCTCGAACTCCCTGCCTGGCTGGTTGGTCTTCAACTCGGCGGCAAGCGCGTGGTTGTCGCTCGCAGGCGCGGACAGAGTGATCAGCTCCGGGAGGTTGTTGGTGATGTGCACAGTGGCAGAAGCCATCGGCGAATCGGCGGTGAGGTTCAGGACGGCCAGCGGAGGCACGACGTCCAGGGGTTTCCAGACCGTCCCTTTGAATTGAAGGATAGGACGGGGATTGGACTTGTCGTTGCAGGTGACGGTGACGCTCTTCGTTACCGGCCCGCCGTAGCCGGAGCTGTTGAAGCTGATGGGAATGGAGCCGGTCTTCCCCGGGTCCACGCTCCTGGTCCAGTTGGCGGTGATGCATCCGCACGCCTGCACCCCGCTTATCTCCAAGGTTTGGTCGCCGCCGTTGGTCAGGATGTAGGTGTATTTGACCTGCTCACCGGACTTCGCGCGGCCAAAATCATGCACCGTCGTCTCGAACTGAATCTTCGGCCCGAGGGCATTTGTCCTGGGAGGCGCAACCGGGGCGGGCATGATCAGCCCAGGCGCAACCGGCGGGTCGGCTCCCCAGACCACCGTTGCCAGTGTAAGGATCGAACAGGCTAAAGCGCGGCTGATTGTCCTTCTAATCATAAAGCAGGGGTAGTATCCGGTGAACGGCAGGCACTGTAAAGCTCGCACTCCCATCCGCTAACTGCGCTTTTGCTTGATGCGTCCGTGCTTCCCCAAGCAGGCTATCCTTCTTCGATGAGCCGGTAGCCCACGCCCGGCTCAGTGATCAGCAGCCGCGGCTTGGAAGGCTCCTTCTCCAGCTTCTCGCGCAGATGGGCCATATAGACCCGCAAATAATGGGTCTGCTCGGCGTAATTCGGCCCCCAGACTTCCCGCAGGATGTGGCGGTGGGTCAGCACCTTGCCCGCGTGCTGCACGAACAGGCGCAGCAGCGAGTATTCCGTCGCCGTCAACTTGACCTCCTTGCCCTCGAATTTAACGACGCGGGCGGTCAAATCCACCTCGAGCGCCCCGGAGCGAAACACCGAGGCTGCCGGCGCGGGGTCCGCATGGCGCCGCGCGACACGCAACCGCGCCAGCAGTTCGCCGGTTCCGAATGGCTTGGTCACGTAATCATCGGCCCCGTGGTCCAGGGCGGCAATCTTATCCTCCTCGCGGTCGCGAACGGACAGCACCAGGATCGGCACCCTGGTCCATTCTCGCAGTCGCTTGAGCACCTCCACTCCGTCCATGTCCGGCAAGCCAAGGTCCAGCACCACCACTTCCGGCTTGCGCTGCGCGGCCTCGGTGATGGCCTCCTGGCCGGTTGCCGCCTCATGGACGCGGTAGCCATCTGCTTCGAGACAAACCCGCAGCAAGCGGCGAATCTGCACCTCGTCGTCCACTACCAGTGCCATTGGCTTTTGTTGGTCGTTCATGTAGTTGCTTCCAATACCGGCGGCGCCTTGGTCAGCGGAAGCCTTATGGTAAAGGCCGCTCCGCCACCGGGCCGATTCTCGACTCCCACCTTCCCCCCTTGGGCCTCGACGAAGCCCTTCACAATCGCCAGACCCAGGCCCGTTCCACCCGCGGGCGCGCTTGGGCCACGGTAAAACTTATCGAAGACAAAAGGCAGCACCTCCGCCGGAAGGCCGCGGCCCCGATCGGCCACGGTCAGGACCAGCATGTCCGGTTTGGCCGCAGCGCTGATCTCTATCGGAGTGCCCGGGGGCGTATATGCCGCCGCATTCAGCAGCAGATTGCTCAGCACCTGCTGCATCAGTACGTAATCCATCTTCGCCAAAGGCATTTGCGGGCTCAACTCTACACTTACCGCGTGCCCGCTCAACTCGCCTTCCAGGTCCTTGAGCGTGGCGTGTACCAGGTCGGCCACGTCGCACCAGTCGAGCTTCGGTTTCACATGCCCGGTTTCCAGCCTCGCGATGTCCAGCAAGTTGCCCACCAGCCGGTTCAGCCGCCAGGCTGCTTCCTGGATCTCAGCCACCATCTTGCGCTGCAACCCTGTATCCCCGTCCGCTTTGCTGAGGCTGCTCGCCGCGCTGGTAATCGCGGCAATAGGTGTGCGAATCTCGTGCGAAACCGAGTTCAGCAGCGCTTTGCTCAGGCGTTCGGACTCGGCCACCAGCTTGGCCTGCTGTTCGGCATCCCTCAGCCGCTGCCGATCCAGCACCAACCCGATCTGGCGGACGAACGACTCCAGCAGGTCCCGGCGCTCGGTGGTCAGCGGCGCCTTCCCGCGAAAGCGCAGGCTGAGCACGCCCAGCGCGCGATCCCCAGCCATCAGCGGCATATGCAACCCTTCGGAGGAGGGCAGCGTGTCCGTATCGCGGCCCGCTGGCTGGCGGTGCAGGAAAGCCCATGTCGCCACACTGTGCTCCTTCTCCGGCAAAGGCCATGTGCTGGCGAAATAAGTGGTCAGCGCCCCCTCCGAGCCTTCTTCCGGCAGCGAGAGGCCAACGTCGGCTTCCGCCGCCTTGCCGACCTCCCGAATGGCAATGGCCAGCAAATCCGCGAAGTCCGAGGCTTGCGCCAGCTCGCGTGTCAGCAGGTAGAGCGCGGTGGCACGCTGCTCGCGGCGCCGCTCCGCCGCCTGCTCCGAGCGGAGCCGCGCTGCGAGGTGTCCCATTGCCAGAGCCACGACGAAGTAGGTGAGGAACAGCATCAGGTCGGTCAGGGTCGTGATCCGGAACGTCAGCCGCGGCTCGGTGAAGAAGAAGTCCCAGGACAAGGCCGTAAGCGTCGCCGCCATGAGCGTGGGACCGCGTCCGACAAACATCGCGAGCACCACCACGCTCAGCAGGTAAACCAGCGCGAGTGCCTCATGGCCCAGCCAGCGTTGGAGCACGGCGTTCAAGCCAGTCACGCCCGCCACGACCGCCACGGCAACGCCGTAGCCGCGAGCTGATCCCCGCTCGAATCGCAGCAACGGCTTCCGCGGCAGCACTGGGGTCTCCCCCTCGGCCCGGACAGCGTGAATGTCTATATGCCCGCTGTCACGGATGAGCCGGTTGAGCAACGAACCGCCACGCAACAGCTCCAGCGCTTGCCAGCCCACGGGCTTGCCGATAACGATTTGCGTGACGTTCTGCTCGCGGGCAACCCGCAGCAGGCCGCGCGCGACGTCATTGTCCGTAGTAGTGACGATTTGACCTCCCAGCTCGCGCGCCAGCGCCAGGTGGCGGCCAAGCCGGGCTTGCTCGTCCTCGGTCAGAGCCCGGGGCAGCTCGACGTACACCGCCAGCCAGCCCGCGTGCAACTCGCCGGCCAGCCGCCGCGTCCAGCGCACGAGTGAGGCCGAGGTCGGGCTCGCGCTCACCGCCACCAGCAGCCGCTGGCCGGTCTTCCAAGGGTCGCCCACTCCGAGAGCCTGCCGGTAGGCCAGCACATCCTGGCCTACGTGCTCGGCGGCAAACCGCAACGCCAGCTCGCGCAAGGCGGAGAGGTTCCCGGGCCGGAAGAAGTTCTCCTGCGCCGCCCGGGCGGACTCGGGCACATACACTTTCCCCGCCGCAAGGCGGCCGCGCAGTTCTTCGGGCGGCAAGTCCACCAGCTCGAACTCCGCCCCGTCCAGCACGCTGTCCGGCACCGTCTCACGGATGGCAATGCCAGTGACCTGGCGCACCACCTCGGCCCGGCTTTCCACGTGCTGCACGTTCAACGTGGTGAAAACGTCAATGCCCGCATCGAGCAATTCCAGCACGTCCTGGCAGCGTTTGGGGTGCCGGGAGCCGGGAGCATTGGTGTGGGCCAGTTCATCCACCAGGGCCAGTTGCGGACGCCGGGCCAGCAGCCCATCCAGGTCCATCTCGGTCAGGCTCACGCCGCGGTACTCGGTCTGGAGGCGGGGTACCGTCGGCAGTCCCTCGGTCAAGGCGTCGGTCTCCTTTCGCCCGTGCGTTTCGACGTAGCCCACCACCACATCCCGGCCTGACGCCAGCTCCCGCCGCGCCGCCTCCAGCATGGCATAGGTCTTGCCCACGCCGGGCGCCATGCCGAAAAAGACCTTGAGCTTGCCACGCTTCTTGCGGGCATCCTCTCGCTGCACGGCCGCCAGCAGCAGGTCAGGATTGGGGCGCTCCAGCTCGGTCATAAAGCGATTCTAATCCAGAACCTTGCGTTTGCCATCCTAAACTGTGTGCGTCACCTCCCCGCGCGAGTTGCACCCTACACGCGGATCGGGAGGATCAGCAGTGGCAGCCCCTGCTGATAGAAGCGGCGCTGCAAGGCGAACACCGCGTAGTTATGCAGGAAGCGGTTGTAGAAGGTTTCCTTCCGGAACACGAGTTGCCCCCCAAAGAAGATGGCATTCGGGAACCGCTCCAGGATCTGCGGCGCCAGCTCGCTGGCCTTCTGCACCACGTCGGTGCCCACCGCCGTGATGGACTCGGCGCAAAGCCCGTGCGCGTGCATGTAGTCCACGTAGCGCTGGTTGCCCGCTCCGATGTGCTGTCGGAGGTTATCCACCTCGGCCGCGCCTTTGAAATTGCCGGCGTCCACGACCCCTATTTGGACGAAGACGAAGTTCTTGAAGACCCCGGGGAACATGCGGAGCACGCCAAACAAGGTGTGCAGGCCCAACCCGTTAAAGCCGTTGACCAGCACCACCGCGGTCTTGGCGTTGGGTTCGAGCACCGGGACGGGCTGGCTCTGATCCGCCCTCCCGGCGTCGTCAGCCTCCTTCATTGCCACTGCGGAGACCAAGTCGTCCAGCCGCCCGAGGTCCTGGCTCGTCTGCTTGTAATGGCGTTTGATGAGAGCGGCCGCCACGACCAGGAGGCTGGTGACCAGCAGCGTGAGCCACCCGCCTTCAAAGAACTTGATCACGCTGAGCATGATAAGGATGAAGATCGTGAGCATAGCGCCCACCCCATTCACGGCCATGCGCGGCTTCCAGCTTGGGACGGAGGCGCGCTCCTGCCACCAGTGACGCACCATCCCCAACTGCGACAAGGTGAAAGTGATGAACACGTTGATGCTGTAAAGCACCACGAGGAAATCCACGGAGCCGCGCGAGCCGATCATCAACACCAGGGCAAACCCGCCCATCATCACGATGCCGTTGTGGGTAACGAACCGGTCGCTCAGGTTGGCAAAGCGCGAGGGGAACCACCGGTCCAGGGCCATGTTGGCGAGCACGCGCGGACCATCAAGGAAGCCCGTTTGGGCGGCGACGAAGAGCAGGGCCGCCTCGGAGGCCAGCGTAACCAGGATGAACGCGAAAGCCGCACCATGCGGCCAGGCGGCGGTCAATTGCTCGAAGAGCACCGCGTTGAGGGTCTTGCCGACCTCGGGCTTCACGCGAAAAACCAGGTAACCGATCATCAGCCCGGCAACGGTCACCGAAAGCGAAACGGCCATGTAGCGCATGGTCCGCTTGCCGGTCTGAACCCGCGGCTCCCGCAGGATCGGCAAGCCGTTGCTGACGGCTTCAATCCCAGTGTACGTGCCCGCCCCCATGCTATAAGCCCGCAGCACCAGCAGAGCCATGCCCAGCCAGCCGAGTTGCTGGTGAGACGCGCTGATATCGGCGGCTGTGCCCTGCCAGACCTCGGGCATATTGCCCAGGTGCGTGCAGACCGCGTAAACGATGACGAAGGCATGGGTCAGCACGAACACCAAAAAGATTGGCACCCACGGCAGCACCGCCTCTTTTGCCCCGCGCAGGTTGAGCAGTGTCAAAAGACAAACCCCCGCGACCTCCGCAATAAGCTTGTAGTGCAGGCCGCCGGCTGGGAGAAGGCTGAACAAAGCGTCCCCGCCGCTGGCGACCGAGAGCGTGATTGTCAGCACATAATCAATCAGCAGCGCACAACCCGATACCACGCCCATCGTCGGGGAGAGCAATTTGCTGGCGACCAGGTACCCGCCGCCGCCGGTGGGGAACAATTCGATGATCTGCGAATAGCTGGCGCTGATGATGAATACCGTCACCACCGTCGCCGCGGCCACCATGAGGCTCAGATAGATGTGGCCATTGAGCGCCTTGAAAGCCTCTTCCGGCCCGTAGCACGACGAGGACAACCCGTCCGCCCCGAGGCCGACCCAGGCGAAAAAGGCGATGAGAGACAGCTTGTGGAAGATACGCTTGTCGGAGATGTCACGGGACTTGCCGATCAAAGCCGTCTTCAGCTTGCCGCCCAGATTAATCTCTGCCATGTGTCAAAAGGCGAAAATATAGCACGTTAGGGCGCTACGCTGTAGCGGATGCTTCTGCGCAGGGGCCGTGTCGCCGGGAAAGGACCCTCCGGCCTGCCGTAGGGAGGACCCTAAACCCTCACTGCGCTGCTGCACACTCAGAGCTTCCATTTCGGGCCGTGACAATGCCATACGCACAGAGGCAGACCAGTTCAAAATGCAGGCGCATGGCGTTAAAGGGCATTAAGCTGTCGCCGACCGGCGTGATCTCGAAGAGCACCATTTGACGAAGGCCAATACCCGTTCACCTCGCTCAAAGCCGGCGCCAGCGGCTACCTGCTCAAAGAGACAACCGTGCCTCTGCGCCTTGTCCTACCCGGGCCTGCCGACGGGGAATTGGGAGATGGCGCGCATGCGTTTTGGCGCGCTCGGACGCAATCGAAAGCGACATCATGGCGGATGACCGGCTCGCGGCTGTAGGGCCACCCTTCAACGATATGCTTCGCGCCGGTGGCGGATGCGGTTCACACGCACCTCGCGAACGGCATCAGCGATTTCATAAATCACTCGGTAATCGCCTACGCGGATGCGCCAATCGCTTTTGCCTCCAACCAGCTTCCGGCAACCGGGTGGGCGCGGATGGCCGGCTAGTGCCTGGATTGCGGCGATAACACGGCTGTGAACCTCGGAGGAAAGACGGCCAAGGTCGCGTTCGGCCGAGCGTTCAAGTAGGACCCGATACACGGTCACTTGCCCTTACGCTCAGCCAGGTAATCCTCCAACGGACGATAATGCTGCGGCTTTTTGCGGGCGCGCTTAAGCCAAGCCACGTCTTCGGCATCTTCCGCGCGTTCCAACAACTCCTCGTAATGGGCAATCGGCAAAATGACGGCCACGGGTTTGCCATTGCGCGTGACAATTTCAGGTTCAGGCGTCGTCGTCTTCACGTCTTTAATCTAGCAGAGCCGCACCTTGGCGTAAACCTCCAGGCCATTCTCACGAATTCTTTCGACTTGGCGCCTCTGCCGGGAAGGCTGCTGGCCAGTTGTGTTCGGCATGGAGGACGCACAAATGTAACAATTGTCACACAATTGTAACTTGTACCTTGTACTGGTTTGTGGCCAAGTAGGCGCGTGGCTGACGAGCACAGCACCGAACTGGAACTGAGCGAGAAAGAGCTGCGGCAATGGGATTTGCTGGCGGCCTTCCGCAAGGCTTTGGGGCGGCGAGCTTTGGGCAGCCGGCTGCACCCC
>Ga0326727_10000555_pt1 | contig 153047 bp, 120 predicted proteins | sample MB2enrmetagenome_FD_207643 | JGI IMG/M metagenome (GOLD analysis project Ga0326727, IMG submission 207643) | Lab enriched peat soil microbial communities from McLean, Ithaca, NY, United States - MB29MY | ecosystem: Environmental > Terrestrial > Soil > Wetlands > Peat | place: USA: New York... | reverse complement strand
AGCGGGCGGAGACCGTCACCGACCCCTGGGTGCAGGTAAAAATGTAGTGTAGACCTTGGAGATCGCTTTGCTGAAAATAAAGTACTTACCCTTCGACTATTGCCCCAACTGCGAAAGTTGGGCTAGCGTATATTCAGAGGTTTTGCAGATTCTTCTCAATAAGCGATTTGGAAACATGCACTACTTCAAATCCTCCGGCTCATCGGTAAGGCTGCCCAGCATTTCGTAGATGCGGACCAGGGCGTGATTCACCATGCGCTCGCCCGCTCCCACGGCGATGTAGGTGTCGGAGTCGGCGGCGCCGTAGCCGCCCTCCGAGGCCGCTTTGAGGGTGGGGAAATAATCATAATAGCCGTTCGCATAGCCGACAAAAAAGGCGCTGCTTACCGGGCAGCGGTCGCGCCAGTTGATTTGAAAATCCACGAAGGGCTCCCCGGGCATGCCCATCAGGGCAATCTTTTTGTTCAGTAGAAGCGTCGTCACCGCCAGCGCCAGTTCGCGCCGAGGTGAATCACTGTTGAGAAGGTCGGCGTGATCCTCATATATTTTCGGGCCGTATTTCGCGAGCATTCCCTGTCGGAATTTTTGGGGATCCCAGCGCACGGGAAAGGTCAAATCGTCCTCCGCAAACTGTAGGCTGGGCGTTTGCACCGGTTCGGTGTGGATGGTTTTCGCCACGCGGGCGGCTTCAGCCCCAATCTGCTCGCCGGTCCAGTCGCGCTTCTTGACGGCGCCATCCGCCAGCGGCGTCGTGGCGTAGTAAGGATTGATGTCACCGTCCCCACCCTGGAGGAAGAAACACAGCGGCTGGCCACCCGTAGCGTCGCCGAAAGATTGTTCCACGGTCCGAGTCATGACGCTGACATAATCCGCCGAGTACTCAAGATTATCCGGCCCAAACACCACCGGGTGGCAGGCGTAGTTCACCAGGATGGCCAGAGGCTTGCCGTCCGCTGTGTCGACCCGCAGGATTGAGACGGTGGGATCGAGGGGTGAGGTTGGAACCTTGTCGGGATTCTGCCAGAACATGGTGACGGTGCCGTCCGGCGAGACTCGGCGCCGGTTGTAGCCGATGTATACCGAGCCGAAGCCGGTCCCAACCTGGGCTTCCACCTCGCGCTGGCGAGCGTCCTCCACGCCCTGCGTGATCTTGTCGAGGTCGGCGCTCTCCCAGGCCGGGGTCTGATTGGAAGGGTACTCGTCCAGGATATTGGGCCCCGCATGGGTGTGCGAGGCGGTGATGAGAAGATACGAAATCCCGCTTCTCTGGGCCAGTTGCTTTCGCAAACGGGTGAGAGAGGCCGGGCCAAAGGTTCGACCCAGATCGAGGGTGATCAGCGCCAGCCGCTTTCCTCCCACCTCGATGACAAGGATGCGTGCGTAGAGCGGGTCCAATGTGCCTGTGGAAAGCTGGGTACGATCGAAATAGCCGTACATCGGCAAGCCCGGCGGGGGGGTGATATCTACTTTTGAAACACCCGCCTTCAAGCCCGCTCCCCCGGCGAGTCCAGTGGCCGCCCAGAAGAAGATCGCCATTCCCAACGCGTATTTCCGTCCCATACGCCACCTCACATCCGTTGTGCCTTTGCCGCCGTCGCCACTGGGTTGAGTGTTCCCAACCACACTCCCGGTTTTGACTGCATGTGGGCCACCAATCGTCGGACCGCCGCCAAAAACAACGTCCTCACTCCACATGAGCGGTCGAACCCACGTTTGTTGGTCTCGTAAACGCGTTGCTGCCCACAGGGTTGGGCGACTCCTCGCGATTCATCCGTGCGGACGGATTGATCGGTGGTCTATAATAACGCGGGTGACAGACGCAGACGATGGGATGGGCGTGATGGCGACGGGGACAAATCTCATTGACATGGCGATGGGTTATATGCGGAGCCGCGTGGTATGCGCGGCGGCGAGGTTGCGAATCGCGGATGCGTTGTCAAACGGAGAGCAGACCGTCCAGCAGTTGGCCAGCGCGTGCAATGCCGACCCTGACTCACTGCATCGGCTCCTGCGGGTGCTGGCAAGCATCGGCATCGTCACGGAAGCGGCGCCGGGGAGCTTCGCCTTGACGCCTTTGGGAGAGCCGCTTCGCCGTGACGCGCCCCACTCCGTGCGAGCGGGCGTGATATTCTGGGCAGACCTGCTCGCCGACGACTGGTCACATCTCACGGAATGCGTAAAGACGGGAGCCAAGGCGGCGCACCTCATGGAGCGCGCGGGGCTGCCCTGGCGTTGGTCGCAGGATCCTGATGCGGGTGCGATATTTCGTGCCGTCATGGGGACCGCTCCGGCCGAGCAGTATGCCCCGATTGTGAACAGTTGGGACTTCTCGCCGTGGCAGACCGTTGCCGACCTGGGAGGCGGAGGGGGCTCGCTGATTATCGCGATTCTCCGAGCTTTTCCGCATTTGAAGGGTATTCTGGTGGACCGGCCAGCCTCGATCGAGGCTGCCGTCACTCGATTCGACAAGGAAGGGCTGGCTTCAAGGTGCCGGCTCGTCTCGGCGGACTTGCTGGAGGCTGTTCCCTCGGGCGCCCAGGTCTATATCCTCAAGCACCTGCTTCACGGCTACGACGACGAGCAAGTTGTCCGGATCTTGAAGAATTGCCGGTCCGCAATCCCCGGCAACGGTCGCGTCCTGGTGATTGAGTTCGTTCTCCCAAACACGATCAATCGCGTTGATCCTGATCTGGAGCGATGCCTGATGAGTGACCTGAACATGCTGGCCGTCACCGGTGGCAAAGAGCGGACCGAAGTGGAGTGGGTGCGTCTCCTCGAACGAGCCGATCTCCAGCTATTGCGAGTTATGCCCGTACCGGGGGACCCGGTGTGTGTCGTTGAAGCGTCCAGACCTGGGGGGGAAGGTTGATCGATCTGCCCAGGAATGCGCCGTTGTGTAGATCGGAGTTCCTTGGTCTTTCAGCGCAGGGGGTTAGGCGCGGCTCTTTGAGCTCGTGAACGGTATCGCCTTCCAACACCGACCAATTGGCGTCATAACAACCCGCCTCGTGATACCTGCCGTCGCGATACTGCAAAAGCCAGAGCGTGCTTTGCGTGGCCGAACCGTGCATTCTGACCACGATATCGCTGAACCCGCCGGAACGGCTGGGCTGAAGGGTGAAGGACTGAATGGCCTCCCGGTAGAACAACAGCCTGTACTCGCGGTCCGATTTCTGAAAAACCCAGAATCGGCAGTTTCCGGTGGGACTGCACCCGCTGTCTTGAGGGGTTCCCTGCGCAATGACTTCGGGAGTGCCATCGCCGTTGAGGTCGACCAGCTTAACCGGGGTGTCAAGGGCAACTTCCCCCAGCTCCTGCTCGGTCATGCCCCCCAACCCCCCCATGTCGGGCTTGAGTTGATCGGCAATGGCCCTCGCCATCGCCGCCCGCTCGGCGCTGGTGATCTTCGCATGGCGCAATGCCTGCCTGGACGTAAGCGCCTCGGAATGATGCCAGTCCCATTGAAAACTCTCCGCGCCCAGCATGAGCGTTGCGAAAATGAAGGCGTAGAAGCAGACGTGGATCGTTCCCTGTAGGATTACGGGGCACCACTTGCTTGTTGGCATTAACCGAGCCTTCCTGTACCCACGGCATCCCGGCAAAAAATGGGCTTGCGAGATATGGCAGGCCACAATCGTTGTAGGGCCGAGCGGCGCTCGGCCTTTTTGATGTACGGGCCACCGACGGCCACTCGGGGTCGATGCACCTGAGAGGTCGAACGCCCATCAGCCTCACAACAACCGGCAAAACGCGTAAAAGGCCGAACGCAGTTCGGCCCTACGGTACCAGGACAATCTTTCCGAACGCACCGGGTTCCATAACCGCGCGGTGGGCCTGGGAGGCTTCGGCCACGGGGAGTTCCTTCCCCACCACCGGGCGCAGCGATCCGTTTTCGAGGCCGGCGACAATACCCGCGTGAATGCTGGCGAGATCGTGACGGCTGGCGTTCCACAGCACCATCCCCAAAACTGCGGCGTCGCGGCGCATGATATCGCGCGGGTTGATCTCAATCGTGCCGCGATTGCCGATCACCACGACGCGCCCTTTGGAGGCGAGGACGCCAAGGTCCTTGGCCAGATTCACATTGGCCAGCATTTCCAGAATCACGTCCACGCCGCGCCCGCCCGTAATCTTCATCAATTCGTCGAGGTAATCCGCAGCGCGATGGTCGAGCACGTGGTGCGCGCCTTGCACGGCCACGAGCTCGCGCCCGCGCTCTGTGCCGCCCGTGCCGATTACGGTCATTCCCGCAGCACGCGCCAATTGCACTCCCGCAACGCCCACGCCGCCGCTGGCCCCGTGGATCAAAACCGTCTCCCCCGCCGGGGCGCGCGCAATCTGGAACAAGGCGCGGAAGGCCGTACCGTAAGGAACGCTTACGCCGGCTCCTTGAGCGAAACTCACGTTGGGCGGCAGCCGATGCACCTGCCACCCCTCCGCCAAGGTCTGTTCCGCATAGGCGCCCGTGAGCGTTCCACTCGTGTAGACGCGGTCGCCGGGGGCCAAGCCCTCGACGCCCTCTCCCACGGAGTCCACGGTCCCTGCCGCATCGCTCCCCGGCGTGTAAGGAAGTGGCGGCTTGATGGCGTAGGTTCCTTGACGCATGTAGGTGTCGTATGGGTTCACGCCTGCCGCCTTCACCCGTACCACCACTTGCCCCGCGCCCGCTTGCAGATCGGGGACGTCTTCCAACTTCAGCACCTCCGGACCACCGAATTCATGTACGCGTATGGCTTTCATCGTTGCCTCCTGGTTGGGTAGGTAGCACAGGCACTCCTGCCTGTGTCTGAGTTGGTGCATAGCCAAGAGTGGCTGCGCTACCGCTAATTCTTCAGCCCTGATTTCAACGCCGCAACTCGCGCCACGGCGGACCAATCCAAGTCTCCGAATCCCTGCGCGATGCCGCTGATCATATTGTCGCGAATCAGGCTGGCGATGGGCATGGGCGCTGCTGATTCGTCCGCCGCCGCCAAAATCAAACGAAGGTCTTTCAGGCCCAGGCGGAGTTTGAACCCGGCGGGTTCGTAACGCTGCTCGGCAATAATCTTGCCGTAGTTCTCGTAGATCGGCGATTGAAAGAACGAGCCCACCATGATTTCAAGAAACGTCGCCGGATCAACGCCGGATTTTCGCAGGAGGGCAAACGCTTCGCCCAGGGTTTCCAGCATGGACGCGATCAGGAAATTGCCCGCGAGTTTGACGGTGTTGGCGGCCGGGGGGTCGGGGCCAATCACAAAGAGTTTACGGCCAATCGCCTCGAGCGCCGAGTGGCAGCGTTCCACCGCTTCCGGCGGGCCCGCCGCCACCACCACCAAGCGCGCCGCCTGGGCTGCGTCCGGACGTCCGAAAACCGGAGCGGCCAGGAAGCTCTGTCCGCGCTGCTGGTGTGCCTCGGTGAGGCGGCGAGAGAGATTCGTGCTGATGGTGCTGTGGGAGATATGGACGCCGCCGCGGGGAAGGCCCTCCAGAATGCCGTGTTCGCCGAACACCACCCCTTCCACGGCGGCGTCATCTGCCAACATCGTGGCCACCACCCCGGCGGCGCAAGCCTCCGCCGGGGTTTTCGCTAAGGTTGCACCCTCGCTCACCAACGCCCCAGCGCGGCTGGGAGTGCGATTGTAGATTTTCAAGGCGTGGCCCGCCTTGAGGAGATTGCGCGCGATCGGCTCACCCATTCCCCCCAGGCCTATAAATCCCATTTCCATGGTTTATGCTCCTTTGGGCTGTCTTTACCAATTTACCACCAGCGAGGATTTCTCACCACGTTGGACCACCCTGGGGTGCTGTCCCAGTTTTGATCGTAGCGTCGGCTTCCAGCCGGCATTGGGCCGCCAGGATGACGGCGCTACGATCAAAACTGGGACAGCACCGGCTCTTGTGCGCAGCTACTTTAAGAGGGGCAATTGGGGTAAAATGACCAATGGAGAGCTTCTGGGCACGGGGAGAATCGCCGCTGATTCAAACACCAGCATGAAGACACCGATGCGCATGGAATTGTGGGGAGAAGGCCGAACGAAGAACGTAGGGGCAAACTGGAAAGCAGTTTGCGCCATCGTGGGATTGGCCGCCATGGGCGTAGGAGCGGGGGCCCTTGGCGCTCTAGCCCAACAAGCCACACCTCCGGCTGTGCCCACCGCGCCCGCCGCGGCGGAGGACACCGCGCATCCCGCGGGAAACGCTCCTCAAGCGAAAACGCCGACCATTCGCGCCACCGTTCAACTCGTTAACGTCCCCGTGACCACTTTCAACAAACGCGGGATGCCGGTGATTGATCTCAACATGGAGGATTTCCAGGTATTTGAAGACGGGGTGGAGCAGAAAATCACCCGATTTGAACGGGAAACGAGCACCCCGCTCCGTGTCGGTTTGATCGTCGACACCAGCAACAGCGCGCGCCCCAAACTACCGTATGAAAAGGAAGCGGCCAGCGAGTTTGTTTTCCAGGTCCTGCGCAGCGGAGGCACGAAAAATCAGGTATTCCTCCAGACCTTCGATGCTACCAGTTCGATCCTCCAGGACTTTACCAACGACCCGGATGTGCTGAATGACAAGATCCAAGCCCTTAAATCCGGCGGCGGCAAAGCCCTTTACGATGCCATCTACTCTGCTTGCCGGGATAAGATGTTCAAGTCCGGTCCCCCCGAAGAGTCGCGGCGGATCCTAGTTGTCTTGACCGATGGCTTGGATGTTCAGAGCCAGCACACCCTGGACCAGACCGTTTCCATGGCGCGCATGTCCGAGACCATGGTCTATACCGTCGGCACGTCTTCCTACGGCTTCTCGAATACCGGAGACAAACTCCTCGAGGATATTTCCAACGAAACGGGTGGCTATGCATCGTTCCCCACGCGCGAAACCCCGGGCGCCGACCTGGAGGCAGGTTACCTTTCCCATGGACAGATCGGGGAAACTTCCCAAAACAAAGGCTTGGGGGTGGAGACGGGGAAATATTCCGCAGAGCGACTGATACAACTGGCGGACGCCCTGCAAGCCATCGGCCGCAATTTGGACGAAGAATACACGCTGAGCTATCGGCCGTTGCGAGATACCATGGACGGGACCTACCGGTCGATTAAGGTTGTGGTCGCGCGCCGCGGAGTTACCCTGCGTTGGAAGCCCGGGTACTTTGCCACGCCGGAGTGACAGGCCCTGGCCACGATTCTTGTGCGAAAACCTTATGTGGCGTGCCGGAAGCGGTGCGACCATTCCACTTTGAAATGGAGAACCCGGTGAGCGACGTTCCCGCCCTGCTCGAAAACCTCCGCGACCGGCGCGTGATCGACCTCAGCCAAACGCTGGAAGAACACATGCCGCATTTTCCCACCCACGCGATGTTCTTCCACAACCTTTGGAGTTCCTACGCGCGCGGAGGCCGTTCGCTCCATTACCTGCTAGTAATGCACGAGCACAACGGGACGCATGTGGACGCCCCCATCCACTTCCTCAAGAATGCCCAGCCGGAAGCGCACGTGACGATCGAGCGAGTGCCCCTGACACAACTGATGGGCCGCGGAGTGCGAGTGGATTGCCACAGCACCAAAGCGGGTGAGTACGTTTCAAAAAGCCACCTTCAAAAATGGGAGGCCAGTCACGGCCCCATCCAGGCCGGGGACATTGTCCTTTTTGATTTTGGTTGGGCGGCGAATTGGGGGCTGCGCCCGGACGATCAGCGCTACATTGAAAACTGGCCGGGTGTCGGCATGGACGCGGCGGAATATCTCCTAACGAAACCGGCCGCCGCCATCGGCGTGGACACGCTCTCGCCTGACCCGCCGGAGGCGCTCCGCACGCGGCCCATCCATCCCGTGGTCCTGGAAAAGCAAGTATTGATCATTGAGAATCTCTGCAATCTGGATCAGCTTCCGGATTTCTTCGTCTTCCTTGCCTTCCCACTCAAAATTCGCGAGGGGTCGGGCTCACCCATTCGCGCCGTGGCGCTGGTTTAGTCTTGCACCAACCCTCGGAGTGCACGCACATTTCCACTATGCGCGAGCGGCGGCGCGCGAGGGTAACAGGAGTGTCAACGCCGAGCCGGCCAAATACGCCAGACTGAGTAAACCGAAGGCATAGCGGAAGTCGCCCATGCGATGGAAGACGAACCCCACGGCCAACGGGCCGAAGTATCCTCCCAGGTTGCCGAGGGCATTCACCAGCCCCATCGCCGCTCCGGAAACCGAGCGTGGCAGAGTTTCCGTCGGCATGGCCCAAAACGGCCCCAGCATTCCATACGATCCGGCGCCTACCAAGGAAATGGCCGCAAAACTCGCGGTGGGGGCGTGGCCGGTTAGGAGCGCGCAAGCCATCATGCACGCGCCGGCCCAACCCAGCCCAAAACGCACGTGGCCGGGCCGCTCATGATGCTTGTCGGAATGGCGCGAAATAAGGACCATGCCCACAGCGGTCACGACGTAAGGGACCGTATACAGGACTCCCACCAGCAGGTTGCTCATCTTCCTGGCATTCGCGAGGGCCGAGGGAAGCCAAAACAGGAAGCCGTAATTTCCGAAGTTCGACATGAAGTAAACGATGACCATCACGAGCACGACCGGATGGAGCAGGGTGCGCCAGAATTTGAGCGCAGTTTGCCCAAACGAGGCCGGCTGCGCCGACGGGTCCGCCTGGGCCGAGTCGAGTTCGCGGGATTCTTCCCGCAGGGTCGCTTCCAGGTAGTCGCGCTCCGCGGAGGAAATCCAGCCTGCCTCGTGGGGATAGTCATCAACGAAGGCCCACCAAATGACCAGCCAAATGAAAGGGAAGGCCCCTTCCGAAATCAGCAGCACGCGCCAGCTCCATCGGCCCAAAATCCATCCGGAAAGGGGAGAGGAAACGATCACCGCGATGGGCAGGCAGAGCATCCAGTAGGCGTTGGCGCGCGCGCGCTCCCCCTGCGGGAACCAGTGCGAGAGCAGCACCAATACGGCGGGCCACACTCCGCCCTCCGCCACTCCCAAGAAAAGACGCATCACCCAGAATTGGCGCCAGGTCTGGACCAGGCCGCAACCCACCGAACAAAAACCCCACACGACCAGTAAAATGGCAACGAAGCGCTTGGCGCTCCAGCGCTGCGCCAAATGCCCGCCCGGAATTTGCAGCAGCACGTATCCCCAAAAGAAAACCCCGGCGGCATCGCCTGCTTGCGTGGGGTTCATGTGCAGCGCGCGGCTCATGGAGGGAAGCGCCAGCGACACATTGGTCCGGTCAATGAAAGCGATCGTGTACATGATGAAGGCGACCGGGATGATGTGCAGCCAGCGTTGGGATTTCATGCGCGTGGAAAGCAGTCTAAATTCGGCTCCCTCGAATCTGATCTCGGGCCTGCACAGCGCAGGCGATGGTGAAAATAACTGGGGGCAGCGCTGAACTGCCTCCCCCCGTGAAATCAACCTTTGCCATGAGCCCGAATTCGATGCGGCAGAATACCAGCAACCATGGGGTCAACGCAATGCGCGGGAGAATTCTGCGAGAAGAATCAGTCTTGAATGGCTTGCGTTTGTGCTGCTTCCCAAGCCAGCATAGCTTTTTTCCGGGCGGCGCCCCAGTGATAACCGCCGATCCCTCCCGCCTTGCGAATGACCCGATGGCAGGGAATGAGAAAAGCGATGGGATTCTTCCCCACGGCCCCGCCGACCGCCCGCGCGGCGCGCGCGCTGCAAACCCTGGTGGCGAGATCTTCATAGGGGATTACCGAACCCATGGGAATCCTGAGCAAAGCTTCCCACACCTTGATTTGGAAATTGGTTCCATGCAGCACCAAGGTGATCGGCCGGTTTCCGTTTTGCTGTTCCCCGCTAAAAATGCGGCTGATGTAGGACTGGGTAAGCCGCGCGTTCTCTTCCCAATGCGCCTCCGGCCAGCGCGATTGGAAATCGCGGAGGATCTGGACGCGCCCGCCGACGTCAACGAATCCCAGACCGCAAATGCCCCGCTCGGTAACCGACAGCAGGCACTCCCCGAAAGGGCTCGAATGAAAGCCATAGCTGATGTGGAGCCCGGCTCCTTGGGCTTTGAACTCACCGGGCGTCATGGCCTCAATGTTGATGAACAGATCGTGCAGGCGTCCGGGGCTCGAAAGGCCGGCGTCGTAAGTTGCGTCGAGCACGCTGTGCGACCCTTCGAGCAACTTCTTGGCATGTTCCAAGGTCAAGAACTGAATGAAGCGCTTGGGACTGATTCCCGCCCAGCGCCGGAACAAGCGCTGGAAGTGGAATTCGCTCAGGTGCACGCTCTGGGCCACCTCACGCAATTCCGGTTGGCGATGATAGTTCTCTTCCAGGAAGAGAATGGCTTTTTCAATCCGGGCGTAATCTTCCAAATTCGAGGGATACGCACGGGACACGGTATACGGGACACGGGACACGGGATTCGGGATTCGGGACTCGCTCGTTTGCATGGCTTTCGTCTCCTTCGTTTGATTCTGCTTCATCATGAAGGGGTCACAAAAGTTCAGCAACCCGAATCTTGCTATTCTCGGGACACGGGACACGGGATACGGGGCACGGGACACGAGCCGTGAATCCAACTTGCGAACGCAATTATTCCTGACCATCGACTGATTGAAAACGCAGTATCTAAAAAGTTGACCCCAATTCCGTGTCCCGTGCCCCGTATCCCGTGTCCCGTTACTCTCTCATTCCCATTGCCCGCTCTTCGTCGAGTGTCGGGAGTCCGTCGCTGTCAGGAGCCACGGCTACAGGCTGAGGACGATGGGAAAGAATCAGCACCACGGCGGCAATGATGATGGTTGTGGCCAGCAGTTCGCGCGCGGAAACAGACTCCCCTCCCAAGGCCCAGCCCAGGAACACCGCGACGATGGGGTTGACGTATCCGTAGGTCGCGACGCGCGATGTGGAAACCACCCGCAGGAGCCAAATGTACGCCGTAAAACCCAACAGCGAACCAGCGGCAACCAGATAGAAGAGACCGGCGGTGGAGCGCCAGGAAATCGCGTGCCAGTGCAGTTGGCTGCCTTCCACCAGCAAGCCCAGGACCATCAGCATCGCGCCACCGGTCAGCATTTCGATGGCCGCGGCCAGAAAGGGGGAGGGCGGAAGGTGGGCGCCGCGGGAATGAAGGGACCCCACCGCCCAGCAAAATGCGCTGAGCATCAATACCCCGGTTCCCAGGATGTCCACGCGCGAACTCCCCCAAAGCCTGGACGGGCCCACCAGAATCCCTACGCCGGTCAACCCAATCACCAGCCCCGCCACCACACGGACCGTCAGCTTGGGGCCGCGCTTGCGGAAACTGTCGAGCAAGACCATCCAAAGCGGGATCATGGCGAGAAGCGTCGCCGCCAATCCCGAGGGCACACGCTGCTCCGCCCAAACCAGCGAGCCGTTTCCGCCCACCAGCAAAAGTGCGCCCACCCCTGCAGCGGCCAGCCATTGTTTTCGAAGCGGAGCCGGCGTGCCCCGCCCTCGCATGAATGCGTATAGAATCGATCCCGCGATCAGGAAACGCGTGCCAGCCATCCAGAAAGGCGGGATCGTTTGGATTGCAACCTTGATCGCCAGATAAGTCGAGCCCCAAATGGTGTAGATCGCGGCGAACGCCAGTAAAATCTTGGCGCGCGAAGGCCGGCCGGTTTGGGAGGGTTCAATCACGTGTCGAGGTTCGCAGAGAGTTTTTATCGTCCCGCCCGCTCATGGCTTCTTCCGAATACTATTTCAACCGGTGCGGAACGTCTAGCCCCGCATTTCTCACCACACTTGTGCGAGCTCTGTCAGAGACAATTTGACGTCCTGCCTCTCGGACACTTTGCACCCCCATTTTCCATTTTTGGGATTTTAATGTAAGTGGGTTTCTTTTCAGTATGTTGTCAGGTTCGGGAGGATAAAAATCGCTCTTTCGAGCCTTTGTTTTCAGTAAGTTCTCAGGTTTGGGAACTTCATCCCCTCAGGGCAATAATGTCGTACTGCCATTGCGACACTTTGTCCACCTGTCTTGCCATCGACAATCGCACTTGCCGCCCATCTCCCGTTCCGCCCACCGCGCCACTAGCCTTAATCATGAGCTAGATTATAGGCTAAGAAATCGATCCTGTCAAGAAAATAATGCAGCGCGCTTCAAGACGTGCGTAGCGCGGATCTTGCCCCGCTGTCCCGGGAGCGTCCCGCTCCCGTCCAGCGCGCGGGCAGGATGCCCATGCCACAGCGGGCGAGACGCCCGCGCTACAAAAACAGCAGGGATTGCTTCTTTCTCGACTTCCGCGCTTGGGCCGTGTAGTATCCTCCACCGAATAGAGCTCGAGGAGCATGAACATGACAGAAACCGATTCATCCTTTCTAGGGCGACGCAAACTAGCCAAGAGCGCTTTGCTCGGTGGCGCATCATTTCTATTGGGCACGCAGAATCCGGCGCGGGCGCAAGGGCCAGCCGCCAGCCAGGAACACCTCAACGTGCGCGAGTTCGGCGCCACCGGCGACGGCAAGACCGACGACACGAAGGCCATTCAGCGCGCCCTGGACGCCGCCGGGGAGGTGCGGGGAGCGGTATTCGTGCCACCAGGCGTCTATCTCTGCGCGGAACTCCGGATGCGCCCCAACACCGCCTTGGTGGGCGTCCCGACCTGGGATTATCATGGAGCCGGCGGCACGGTTCTGCGGCTTGCAGACGGCGCTGCCAAGTGTCTCCTCAACATTGCGGGGGCTTGGGGCGCCACGATTGATGGGCTCGGTTTCGACGGCGCCGGCTTGGGCAAGGGCATTCACGGAATCTTTCTCGACAAGCCCGACTACGGAGAGCGTGAGGACGCCTTCCGCATCGAGCGCTGCCAGGTGGTGCGCTTCACGGGCGACGGAGTGAACCTTGCACATGCCTGGTGCTTCTCTGTCCGCCACTCGATGCTGGCCTATAACCAGGGGGACGGCCTGAGCTTGCGGGGCTGGGACGGGTTTCTGAGCGACAATTGGTTTTCCGGAAACCAGCGCGCGGGCTTCGCGGCGCGCGACGAAAATGCTTCCGTAACCTTCACCGCCAATCGCGTGGAATGGAATGGGCAGGAAAACCTTTTGATCACCGGCGCTGACGGCTACCAGATTACCGGGAATTTCTTTGACCGAGCGGGGACCTGCGGAATCGCCCTGCGCAAGGGCCGCCGGAGTTGCTTTCAGATGACCCTGTCCGGGAATTTCCTCAAGCGCAGCGGCAAGCTGGCGGACGCCGCAAGCCAGGATTCATGTCATATTCTGATCGAGGGGGCGGAAGGCGTTACCTGTGTGGGCAACAATCTCCAAGCGTGGCGCGACGATGGCCCCACGGGAGCGTGGAGTCCTGCCTACGGCATCGTGTGCAAAAACCTCCGGAACTGCGTCATCGCCAACAACGTGCTGCATGAAGGCGCCCTGCGCCAACTCATTTTAGACCAGGGTGGTCACGGCGAGGGCGTCGTGCTCAAGGACAATCCGGGGAGCCTGTTCAAGATTCCCGAGTAATCTACCGCCAATAAAGGTCAATTGCCGGGCGGCCCGGGTTTCTCCGCACCACTTGCCGCCTCCGCTTTTGGGGAAGGTTCGTCCGGGCGGATGGGTTTGCGCGGGATCATCTCGTCGCACATCGCGGCGTTATAAACGAAGGCCGCCATGATCGTCGCCGCCTGCTTCATATCGTCGGGACGAATATGCTCATAGGAGTCGTTGTTCGAGTGGTGGGTAATGCTGCCGTAATCCATGGAGTCCTGGATGAACTGGAAGGCGGGAATGCCCACCGCGTCGAAAGAAACATGGTCGGTTGAACCCGTATTGCGCATGGTCAGCGTGGTCATCCCCAGATCGCGGAACGGTTCCATCCACTTCTCGAAGATGGGCTGCGCCTGGGCGTTCTCTTGCAGATAGATTCCGCGAATCTTTCCGGGCCCGTTATCGAGGTTGAAGTAGGCGGAGATCAGCTTCTGCTCGGGCTTCAGCACCAGTGGACCTCGGGGCGGGCGCATAAACGCCGGCATGGCCTGGTCGCGCGGCTCGGTGGATTCCGGGCGCGAGCCGAAATGCTCCTTCACGTAGCCGCGCGAGCCGAACAATCCTTCTTCCTCTCCGGACCAGAGCGCGACGCGGATGGTGCGCCGCGGCTGGACTCCGAGCTTCTTGAGCAGCCGGACGACTTCCATCGCCACCACCACACCGGCACCATTGTCCGTGGCGCCTTCCGCCGCGTGCCAGGAATCCATGTGTCCGCCCAGCATCACCACCTGGTCCTTCAACTTGGGGTCGACGCCGGGAATCTCGGCGAGAGTGTTGTAAGCCATGTCGTCATCGTCGTAGAACTTGGCTTCCACATTCACTTCCACTTCCACCGGCACCTTTTTGGCCAGCAGGCGGCTCACGCGGCCGTAGTGGTCCACCGCCAGAGTGATGCGGGGATATCCCACCGTCTTGCCTTTTTCGTAGCTTCCGCCGGATTGCACAAAGATGGTGCCGTCCTCGCCGGGCAGCCGCGTGATATCCAGTACGGCCGCCACGTGTTCATCGGTGAAGAACTTGGTCAGTTCGGTTTGAAACTGGAAGCGCTGCGCGGCCTCGGGCCGGCGCTGGGGGGGCGGGCCGGGAATTTGAAAAGTGGCGATCCTGGCCAGGTCGGTGTCGTCGTCACGGTGGAAAAGCGGCTTTTCGCTGGGCTCCGGCAGACGTGCTTCGCCAAACAGCACAATCTTGCCCGCCAGTTTTCCGCGATACTTTTCCAGGTCGGCGGAGGTCGAGGCAATCACCTGCACCACTTCGCCATGCACCGGTCCGTTGGTTCCCGGCGTCCAGGCCTCGGGAAGCGCCAGGAATTGCATATAGTCGGGTGCGATCATGCGGACTTCGCACAGTTGATAGGCCCAACCCCGCCCGAAGGGGCCCCAGGGTTCCAGATGGGCATTCGCCAGGCCCCACTGGATGAACTCGTCGCGCGTCCATTCGTTCGCCTTCTTCATGTTGGGCGAAGCCGTAAGGCGCGGCCCAATGTCGTCGGTAAGATGGCTCATCAGGTCCATCACCTGACTGTGGCCGAATTCCTCTTGCCGCAAGCGAGTGATGAACTCGAGGTCGGGAATTTGCGGCCAGGTTACCGCAGGCACAGCGCTGGCAGGGGCAGGTGCTTCTTTCGGTTTCTTCCCGGCATGAAGATTCGCGGCGAAGAAAGAGATAGTAACAAGGGCCGCGGCCACGGCCCGCAAGCTGAAGTTTCGTAATCTCATGAGATAGGTGTCCCTCCGGACGAAGATCTCTCCTTACTCCACCTTCTTTCCATTCGTATCGTAAACCTCCAACGTCCCATACTTCTTCAGCACGTCCCCGATGGCCTGCTTCTGATCGTTGCCGGGTTGCTTGGGGTCGCCCACGCACACGATTTGCAGGTGGTCAAGGTCTACGTACTTGCGGGCGGCAGTCTGCACGGCGTCGGCGGTTGTCTGGGCAACCTCCACCGGGTAACGGTCCCAGTAATCCATGGGCAATCCGTAGTCCTGAACCAGGATCCAGCGCGACAAGAGTTGCTGGGACTGCTCCAGGGAGAGGGCAAAGCCGGCGACGATTGCATGCCGGGCTTCATTCAGTTCGGGTTCCGGAACCTTTTCGTCCCGGATGCGCTTGAACTCTGCCATCAACTGTTCCATCGAGCCGTCGGTCACGGCGTTGCGAACTTCCGTGTTGGCCACCCACGCTTCACGGTACTTGTCATCACCCACTCGGCTATAAGCTCCGTAGGTATAACCGTGGACTTCGCGGAGGTTCAGGAACAGGCGCGCCTGCGCTCCGCCGCCCAGTATCCGGTTCATCACGGAAAGCGCGATGTAATCTTTGTCGGTGCGGCGCCCCCCGTAGTCCCCGGCCACGATATTCGTCTGCACGGAGTCGGGCCGGTCCACGAGATAGATTCTGGCGGGTGCCGGTGGCGGCAGATGGCTCCAATCCTCTTTGGCCATGGGCTGGCCCTGCCAACTGGCGAAGTTCTTACGGATGAGCCCCAGGACCTCGTCCGGCTTGACATCGCCGACCACACCCAGAATGGCATTGCCCGGGACGTAATAATGGTCATGGAATTCCTTCAAGCGTTCCGGCGTTGCGGCCTTGATGGATTCCGGGGTGGGCAGGGTGACGGCGGCGGGAAAGTCCTGATAGAGCGCGTGATGGAATCTCTCCTCGGCCAGCTCGCCCGGTTCGGACCGCGCCTGTTCGAGCTCCGAAAGCTGCCGCTGCTTGTACTTTTCGAGTTCGTCAGCGGGGAAGGTGGGATTCAGGACCACGTCGCTCATTAATTCCAATATCCGATCGGTGCTGGGCGCCAGACCGGAAGCCGACACGGAGGAACTGGTGGAGCCAAAGTCGGAGGAGGCGTTGAGGGAAGCGCCGAGGGAGTCGATCTCCGCCGCCAATTGCACGCTCGTCCGGTGTTTGGTCCCCTCCCGAAGCATCTCGGCCGTGAAGCTGGCCAGACCGGGCAGATCCTTGGGGTCAGACATATCGCCGGTCCCGAGATGGAGAACAATGTTCACGGTGGGTAACTTGTGCCGCTCGAGCACCAATACCGTTAGCCCATTGGGGAGCTTGGTCACCACCGGCCTCGGCAGGGTTACCTTGAGGGTTTCATTGCTCACCGGGGCGCGGTTGAGGCGAACCACTTTGGAGAGCTCGGCCGCATGCTGCTGCGGCTGCTGCGGGAAGGCGGGCGTGGCCACCGTCATGGCGGCCAGCGTCGCCAGTAAGGAAATCGAAGTTTGGTAATTTGCCGTCATGGTTATTTTCCCTCCTTTTGAGCCTTCGCCGCTTTGTGCGGTGACGCCGCCGGCAGATCCGTGATCACCGAAAGCTGCTCCGGGACCAGGTATTTTTGGGCGGCTTCCTTCACCTGCTCCGCGGTTACAGCATCAAACTTGTCCACGGCGGTGTTGATCAAATTGGGATCGCCAAAGTAGACCGTGTCCTGGCCGATATGCATGGCGGTAGAGAGGTCCGACTGGCGGGTTTGAATCTGCCCGCGCAAGAACTGCACGCGCGCCTTGTCCAATTCCTCCGCCGTGATTCCGTCCTTTTGAACCGCGGCAATCTCATCCTCGATGACCTTCTCGCAATCCTCCGGCTTCACCCCCGGGCGCAGGAAGGCAAAGAAACCGAGCAGGCTCGGGCCGCGGCGCTCATCGGCTTGGACAAAGACCTGGGTGGCGAATTGCTTTTCCTTGACCAGGCGCTGATAGAGGCGGGAACTTTGCCCCTGGCCGAGCACATTCGCCAGCACGTGGAAGGCCTCGTTATCCGGAGTGTTGCCGGCGGGAATATGATACGCCATGATCACCAGCGGAGTCCGCGCCAATGGATCATGAATGGTTTCCCTCCTCTCGCCATAATGGGCGGGCTCCGTCATGTCGACCGGTGGAGGTGTGGGTTGGGAGGGAATGTTCCCAAAATACTTCTTCACTTTTTCCAGAGTCGCGGCGGGGTCGAGATCGCCCACCAGGGTCAGCACGGCGTTGTTGGGCGCGTAGTAGATGCGGAAAAAATCCTTTACGTCGTCCACCGAAGCCGCGTTCAGGTCCGACATCTCGCCAATCGTGGAATGCTTGTAAGCGAAGTTATCATAAGCGAGATTTTCGACGTCCAGGAAAGCCTTGCCATAGGGCTGGTTGTCTACGCCCAGTCGGCGCTCTTCCTGCACCGCGTTGCGCTGGTTGTCGAGATTGGATTGGTTGACGGCCAGGGACCGCATGCGATCGCTTTCCAGAAACAAGCCCAGATCCAACTGATTCTTGGGCAGCGTCTCGAAGTAATTCGTGCGATCCTCGTTGGTGGTGCCGTTCATGCTGCCACCATTGTTGAAGATGAGGATGAAATGCTCGCCCTTGCCCACATTTTCCGAGCCTTCAAACATCATGTGCTCGAAGAGATGCGCGAAACCGGTGCGGCCCGGGCGTTCGTTCCTCGATCCCACGTTGTAAGTAACCGAAATGCCGAAGACCGGCGCCGTGCGATCCACCGCGATGATCACGCGCAGGCCGTTATCCAGTTTCTGATCGCTGAATTCTACCCGAGGCAGCTTCGGCTGGTCAGCCGACACAAGATGCGCCGACAGCAGCAACCCGCCGAGCAGCAGCCCACACCATCGATATCTGATCATGGAAGACTCCTCTTGATCGTTTTCTCTACCTGGGGCCACTATTCTGTTCCGAATGCGTTCCCGACGCAAGCCCCATGAAGCGGGTCGCATGGGCGTGCCGGCCTTGGGATGCTTGGCCGGTTTGTCGTTGATCCGGGTGCACAGATTCAGGTAAATTGAGAGGCATAAATCGTATCGCGATGCCGGGGAGAAACGTGGACCTGCTCAAATTGCACGATGCCGCCCGCGAGCTCGGGGTAAGTTACCCGACGATCAAGCAGTGGATTTATCATCACAAGATTAAATCCGTCCGCACCGCCGGTGGACACCATCGGATTCCGCGCGCCGAGATCGATCGCCTCGCCTTTTTCGGAGAGGCGGGCAAGGGCGCCAAGAAAAGGCCGTCGCCCGCCTTGAAATTGCCGAAGGGATTGGAACACTTCATCAGCGGCCGGAACCAGCTCATCGGCCGCGTCACCAAGGTTGAAATCGTCGGATTGCTGGCCAAGGTGGCGCTGGATATCGGCGGTCAGACCATTACAGCGATCATCACCAGCGACGCGTGCCGCGACCTGGGGTTGAAAAAAGGGCAGCCGGCGGCAGCTCTAATCAAAGCCACGGAAGTCATGATCATCGGGTCGGGGTCCGAGACATCCTGAAGGAAGAGTCTGTCAAGACAGCAGGTGGCAGGAGCTTGCCTTGATCAGGAGAAAGACTTTGGCGCCCGGCTTGAGGTCGAGGCTTTCACACGCTTGGGCGGTTACTCGGACTTTCAGATTCACACCGCAAGCCGTCAACAGATCTACCTCCGGCCCGTCCTTCACAACTTGTTTGATCGTACCCTCGAACAGATTTCTCGCGCTCGTCTGTCCGATCCGCTCTCGTGAGACAATGATGTCATCCGACCGGATGCCAATGGTGACAGGAGCGTTTTTCGGCAGCGGGCTATACGGAATCACAAGCTTGCATCCCGCGAGGTCAATCACGCTGACTCCAGCGCGTTCGTTGTGCTCTTGAATCCTTCCCGCCAAGATGTTTTCGCTCCCCACGGCTCGTGAGACCTCCGGGTCTCGAGGTGCGTTGAAAACCTCTGCGGGCTTCCCCTCTTGCACGATGCGACCCGCATTCAAAATTAGAGCGAAGTCCCCCAGTCGAACCGCGTCAGCCGGACTATGGGTAACGTAGAGGAACGGGATCCTCGATTTCCGCTGCAATTCCACGATTTCCCCCAACAATCGCAGACGAGTCGCCGCATCGAGCGCCGACAAGGGCTCGTCGAGCAACAGAATGGCGGGATCTGACCCTAAGGCGCGCGCCAGGGCGACCCGCTGTTGCTCGCCTCCTGAAAGCTGAAGAGGGCGGCGATCGGAGGTATAGGCGATTCCCAGCAGGTCCAGCAGTTCGATTGCCCGGTCGCGCCGCCCCTTGGGAGAGGCCGATCCGATTCCGTACGCGACGTTTTGCGCGGCGGTCAGATGTGGAAACAGCAGGTAATCCTGGAAGACGAACCCGATTTTTCGGCGTTGGATTGGCACGTTGGTTCCCGTCTCCGAATCAAAATAGACGCGCTCACCCAGTTCAATCCTTCCCTCGTCGGGCACCGCAATGCCCGCGATCGACCGCAAGATGGTCGTCTTACCCGATCCCGAAGGACCAAAGAGAACCGTGATCCCCTGATGCACAACAAAATTGGCATCAAGCGCAAACGTAACCCGGGCTTTCGTTCTGAACTCTTTCTTAATCTTGGCGTTCAGCATCGGATCAGGCACTCTTCGGTGGTCGCGTCAGGACATTGGTTATATAGATCGTCACAATGGAGGTGATAGTCAGGATCAAAGCCAAGGCTCGGGCCTGCCGGTCCTCTCCCGCAATGAACGCTTCAAAAATCGCCAACGGCATCGTTTGAGTTTTCCCGGGAATATTCCCGGCGAGCATCAGAGTGGCCCCGAACTCTCCCAGCGCTCGCGCAAAGCTTAAAACGATTCCCGCCATAATGCCATGAAACGCCAGCGGTAGGGTCACCCGGAAAAAGGTTTCCAGTTCCCCCTTGCCAAGGCTATACGAGACCATCTCGTACCGCGCGTCGACGGATTCCAGCGCCGCGCGCGCTGACTTCACCATGATGGGGAGCGCCATCACCCCCGCCGCCACGACCGCTCCCTCCCATGTGAAGGCCAATGTCCAGCCGGTCAGGGCGTATAGGTAGCGCCCCAGCAATCCGTGCCTCCCGAGTAGCAGAATCAAATAGTATCCGGTCACCGTGGGAGGAAGCACCATCGGCAAGGTGAGAAGGGCGTCGCAGAGTTCTTTCGCGCGGAACTGCCGCTTGGCAAGGACAAAACCGCAGGCGGTCCCGACCACACCAATGATAAGGGTGGCAAGGCTGACGACCAGAAGTGAGAGCTTGAAGGCAGACCAGATCATTCCTTACTTCACTGGCTGAAAGCCGTGTTTCTTGAGGATTTGAATTCCCTCCGGACTCAAGACAAGACCCACAAATCCCCTGGCAGCATTCGCACTTGCGCTGTCTTGGATTACCGCCAATGGATACAGGATCGGGCCATAATCACCGTCAGCGCCGCGCGCGGCGATCGAGACCTTACCCTGAGCCACCTGCACGTCGGTCGCATAGACAATACCGGCGTCAACTTCCTCCCGGGCCACGTAGTCGAGGACCTGACGCACATTTTCGGCCAGGATGAGCCGTGACTCAATCTTCGGCCAGATTTGCGTGTTGCGAAGCAGTCGCTGGGCGTACTGCCCCGCCGGGACCGTCTTGGGATTTCCGATGGCGATCTTTGTCACGCTGGGCTTCTCCAGGTCGGGAAACGACTGCATTTGGAGCTTGGAGTCTACGGGGACCACGAGAACCAGAGAGTTGCGCGCGAAGTCAGCTCGGGTTGCCCGGTCGATGAGATTCTTCGCCTGGAGCTCGTCCATTTCCTTTTCGGCGGCACTGGCGAAAACATCCACCGGCGCCCCCGCCTCGATTTGTTTCTCCAACTCACCTGAAGCCGCGAACGTGAATGTAACCTTCGTTCCAGTCCGGTGCTCGTAGATACCGCCCAACTCGTTAAAGGATTCCTTGAGGCTGATGGCTGCGCCCACCACGATGGGCCGATTCTGACCGGACGCTGAGGGTGGCAAGGTCCATACGAGTAACAGCGCAACCGAGAGTGCTGCCCTGCATAGTTGGCGATACATTCGCGAATTCTCTCTCACGTTGATAACCTGCGAAATGCCCGGAAAGAGCTTCGCGTGCCAGACGAAGCCCTGCTGCGATTATAACGCCAATTCGGAAACACTCTTCCGCGCCGATCAGAAAACGATCAGAAGCTGAAACGACCACCGACTGTCGGAGCAAGGTTGTTGTCGTACTTATAGGGGACGCCGGGGCCATGAGGAATGGCGATGGCCAGACCGCCGCTCACGTAGGAATACGCAATTCCGGCAAAAGCGTCGAAACGCTTGGTGAAGTGATGATCCAGATAGAGCGACACCTCGTCGAGGTCGCCCGCGCAGGAACTGCGGAAACCGGCTGTGGCCGAGCAGGTCGACGGAACACGGAAGTCGTTCTGCTGCTGATGATACCAGGACAACGTGATGTCGGTTTTTTTGGCGTAAGTGTATTTCACGCCCATCCACCAAATCTGCACGATCTTGGTCGAATCAAGATTGGTGTCTTCGACGCCGCTCATGAGATAACCGCCCTGGTCCAAGGCGCCAACGCCCAACGGGTTCGTCGGGTTATTCTGCCGGATGTATTCGTAGCCGCCATAAAACTTGAACGGGTCCCACGTATATTTGGCAGCACCCATAATGGCGCTGTTGTCGGTCACGATGCCATATACGGTGTTGGTGGTTTCGATCAGATTGGCCCCGGTGATGGGGTTGGTATTGATGCTGTCGGTGGTCGACTGATATGACGCCGACGGACTCTGAGGCCCCAGCAAGGGGTTCAATACGCTGATCGCCTGGTTGTAATGTTGGTAGACGACGTCGGCGGAAAACTTACGGGAGCCTCCGCCGCCGTCGAATCCATAGGCGTTGTTATGCGCCGTTTCCGGCGTACAGGTGGCGGCAGTCCAGGTTGCGGAGGCCGAGTAGCAGCCGGCAGAACCATCGGCGAACTTATACATCGCGCCGAAATGGACCGGGCCATAGGTGAGGCGATACTTCACGGCGTCGTCCCAACGGGAGTCCTCGGTGTCGCCGCCACCGGCCATCGTGCCGTTATACCCGATGTACGAAAAGGCATAGCCGCCGCCGGCCGGATCGTAAACGAGCATCGCATCGGTACCGAGAGAGCGCTGACGACCGAAGGTCAGCGTGCCGAGATACGTGGACGATATACCGGCATAGTATTCGTCATTGAAGGGTTGGCCCGCGCGCGCGCCGTCGATGGCTTCCGAATAGCTGCTCCTGCGAAGGCCGTTGTTGGCGATGTCGGTGACTGACGCATTGGCGAGCTGGCCGGACTGCGGATTGATGCCCGATGAAGCGTTGAACACAATGGACCAGCCATGCCCAAACTCTTCCTTGCCCCTGATGCCCAGACCCGTCTGCTGCAGGTTGTTCGGTGCGACGACGAATCGATGTTGATAGCCGTTTCGGTTCACCAGAGATTCGCCTTCATAGTTCGTGGCGTTTTCCGGTAAGCCGTGGCTGACCCAGCCAACGCCGACGTCATACGCACCGTACAGCGTGATGCCGTGCCAGGTCAGCGCGCAATCGGTGGTGGCGAACTCGTGGCCGCTCGTGCAGGGGTCGGGGGTGTTCCGCTGCATCTTAATGTCGACCGTGGCGTCCTGGCCAACCGCCAAGCTGATTCCCCTGCGCGTTTCATCGGCGAACCCTGGTTTTGCTGCTCGAATCTCGAAGCGCCCCGGAGGCAAGCCGGACGCCTGATAGTGCCCCCCGCCGTCGGTTGCGATCGTGCGCTTTGCACCTGTGTCGGCGTTCTTGATGGTCACCGCGACATCGGGAAGGGCTGCGCCGGTTTGGTCCGTCACCACGCCGGAAAGGTTCGCTCCCGTTTGGGCCCACGCCGGGAACGCCCCCATCGCGAGCCACAAAAGCAGCAAGAAGGGTTGGGCCAGCCGCAGTGAGGCAGCCGTTGGAACGTAGCCGGCGCGCCTCAAACTTTTCCATCGCCTCCCGTACCGGAAGAGGATCTGCGAGCGGTCAGAGCGTTTCACGATGGACCACCTTTCCTGAGGATCGGTCTCGACGAGGCTGATGATCGGAGTCTTGCTTCGCGCCATCGCGTTCCTCCTCGCCGGGAATCCGGCGGCAGAACGACCTCAACATATCCGACGGCAATTTCATGCAGCCTTGCCGGAAACTCACGAACTTGGGGGAACTTGGAAAGTGTACAACAAATACGGTTCTGGTGTCTACTTGCCGCTATTAACACCGGTTATCATCGAAAATATGCGATTCGACATACGAACGGACCGTTGCCGAGTAGGCGCATGGAAACTCGTCCGCGGCGGTGTTCAGCCCGACATGAAAGAGCCGACGCCGGCCTCCTTGTCCCTCTCACCACATTTCGCGGTATATTAAGCGCTGGGCGGACAGAGGGCGGGAGCCGAAGCCCCGCTCAATATCAGACCCCTTCGCAAATTCCAGGTACAATACAAAGGGAGGTGGCTAATGAACCATGCCAGTGGAACGTTTGAAGTGAAGTTAACTCCTCAGAAGCCGGACAACAAGGAAGCTGAAAGCGCTGGCCTGGGTAGAATGTCGCTCGACAAAAAGTTTTCTGGCGACTTGGAAGCAACCAGCAAAGGCGAGATGCTGAGTGTGATGACTGAGGTCAAAGGGTCGGCTGGCTACGTTGCCCTCGAGCGCGTGAGCGGAAAACTGCATGGCCGCAGCGGCACCTTCGTTCTCCAACATAGCGGCACGATGACGCGCAATGCGCCGGAAATGAGCGTCACCGTGGTGCCGGACTCGGGCACCGGCCAACTGGTGGGACTTGCGGGTAGGATGACCATTAAGATCGCCGACGGAAAGCATTTCTACGAGCTTGACTACACGCTTCCTGAACCTCATTGAAAATCGGGGATGGTATGAGTTGGACAGATGAGCTGGCCGGGGAAGTCGCCGGCAGGGTTTTGACCGATGACACCGTGCGTGAGGCCATGGCGACGGACTTTGGCCGCCTCATCGCGCGCAGGCCGCAGGTGGTGGTGTGCCCCGCGTCGGCGGAAGACGTGGCGCGAGTGGTGAGGTTCGCGGGCCGCAATTCGCTCCACGTGGCGACGCGGGGCGGCGGGCACTCGCAAAGCGGGCAGTCGCTTTCCGACCAGATCGTGCTGGACATGACCTCGCTCAATCAGGTTATGCGGGTCACTGAGGGTGCCGTCACCGTACAGGCGGGGATCAAGTGGCGGGCGCTGGTGGAGCACCTCGCGGCACAGCAGCTCGCGCCTCCGGTCTTAACCAATAATCTGGACGTCACGGTGGGCGGAACGCTTTCCATGGGCGGGCTGGGCGTGGCCTCGTGGTGGTTCGGCACGCAGGCCGACAACTGCCTGGAACTCGAAGTGGTGACCGGCGCGGGCGAAATCGTGCGCTGCACGCCCATCGAGAATCGCGATCTGTTTGACGCCGCGCGCTGTGGGGTGGGCCAATTTGGAATCATCACCGAAGCGGTGCTCAAGGTGCGGCGCCACCTGCCGCGCTTCCGCAGCTTCTACCTGCTTTACGATGATCTCGCGGCTCTGCTCGACGACTTGAAAACCGTGATGGGCGATGCCCGCTTCGACTATCTGGAATCATGGTGCGTACCGTGCCCGCAGGGTTTCAAGAAAGTGGGAGGGCAGCGCCAGCCGTTCGCGCAGTGGTTCTTCCCGTTGCACGCGACGGTCGAGGCGGAGGAGGGTGAAACGCCCGAAGCCGCCGCGGAAAAACTGGCAGGACTGAAGTTCTACAAACATGTCCACACGGAGGACGGCGACATCGCGGAATTCTTCACCCGGCTTGACAACCTGTTTGCGCTCTGGAAGCGCGGCGGATTTTGGGACTACACGCACCCTTGGATGGAATGCGTTCTCCCCTGGCAGACCACGGCGATGTACATCTCGCAAGTACTTGCCAACCTGCCGCCGCAAGCCTTGGTGGGGGGCCACATCCTGCTCTGGCCTGCGCTCGGGGCGGCGTCGCGCGCGCCGCTTTTCATGCGTCCCCAAAGTGAATTCCTGATGGGGTTCGGAATTCTGCCCGCCGTCCCGCAGGCTTTTGTTAACGAGGTATTACCGCGCATGAACATGGCGAGCCAAGCCGCCGGCATGATGGGGGGCAAACGCTATCTTTCCGGCTGGATCAACTTCGACCATGCCGCCTGGAAAGCTCACTACGGCGAACGATGGCCCGCGGTCATCGCCGCGAAGCGGAAGTTCGATCCGCTAGGCATCCTCAATCCGGGGTTCGTGAAGTACGATTGAAGTCGTACTCTGGCCTCCGCAAACCTCCGCGGGGCTTGGCCTTTTGTGTTACACTGCGCTCGCTTGACGTGGTGATTAACCGGTTATGGCCAAAGCTTCCGAGACCAAGCAGAATATCCGTGAAATCTGCCGCATCGCCGCGCGGGTATTCTATGCGAAAAGCTACGATGGCGCTTCGATGCAGGACATCGCGGAGGCCGTCGGCCTCACCAAGGCGGGTCTTTATCATCACGTGGGCAGCAAGGACCGTCTGCTGTATGAAATCCAAAACTATGGAATGGATATCCTGGATGAGACCGTGCTCGCCCCCATCAAGGACATCGCCGACCCCCGCGAAAAGCTTCGCCAAACCATCATCGGCCACATCGACCTGATCGTGCGTGCGCGCGACCAGGAAATCACCGTGATTCTGCACGAAAACCGTTCGTTGAGCGGGCCCCTGCGCAAGAAACTCAACGCCCGCAAACGCCGCTATATCGACTACCTCATCGATCTGATCACGCACGTTCAGGAACAGAGCGGCCGCCCGCCCCAGCTCTCGCCTCGCCTCGCCGCCTTTGCCCTCTTGGGAATGATCAATTGGCTCTATCAGTGGTACAGCCCCGCGGGACCGGTCAAGCAGGATGAACTTTCCCAAGTCTACACGGACTTTTTCTTTCGCGGGCTCCTCGGAACAACTTGACCAGGGTCGATCCAGGGGCATTCAAGACGCCACAGGCGCCCGCAATGGGGCCGAACCGGCCTGGCCCCACATTTCCATTTTCAGCTCCCCTTATGAATCGTCGGATGTCTGTCAGCCTTACTCCGGGTCTTCGAACATCCTTTGCTCGGGCACCACGACCACGATGCCGGTTTCGGTGACGTGATACTTCTTGCGGTCTTCTTCCAGGTTGAATCCAATCTCGGTGCGTTCGGGGATATCCATGTGGCGGTCAATGATGGCGCGGCGGATGCGCGAGTAGCGGCCGATGTTGACGTGGGAAAACAGGATGGAGCTTTCAATTTCCGTGTAGCTGTTGACGCGCACGTCCGGTGATAGGACGGAGCCGGTGACGCGGCCGCCGGAGATGATGGAACCCATCGAGACGATGGAATCCACCGCGATTCCCATGCGCCGGCCCTCCTGGGCGAAGACGAATTTTGCGGGCGGGTATTGCCGCTGATAAGTGCGGATGGGCCACACCGAGTCGTACAGGTTGAACACCGGTGAAACCGAGACCAGGTCCATGTTGGATTCGTAGTAGGCCTCAATCGTCCCGATGTCCCGCCAGTAGAACGCCTCCTTCTTGTTTTCGTCGATAAAATTGTAGGAGTAGACGCAGTCCTTCTCAATCAGCTTGGGGATTACATCCCTACCGAAGTCATGCTGTGAGGCGGTATCTTCGGCGTCGGCCAGCAAGGTTTCCATCAACAGGTCGCGGTTGAAGCAATAGATGCCCATGGAAACCTGGCTCTTTGTGGGGTTGTGCGCGGCAGGTTTAGGATCAGCAGGTTTTTCCTGCCAGCCGACGATGCGCCCGGCGGAATCAATCTCGCATACGCCGAACCGCGAGGCTTCCGCCCGGTCGAACTCGATAGTGCCGACGGTCACGCCCGCGCCCGCGTCCACGTGCTGCTTGAGCATCAGTTGGTAATTCATTTTGTAAACGTGGTCACCGGTAAGTATCAGGACGTATTTGCAGGGCTCGCTGCCGATCGAGTAGAGGTTCTGATAGATGGCGTCGGCAGTTCCCTGGTACCAGTGTTCGCTCACGCGCTGCATGGGCGGCAGCACGGTTATGAATTCCCCGAGCTCGTTCGCCAGGATGCTCCACCCTTCGCGAATGTGACGGTTCAGGGAAAGGGCCTTGTACTGGGTTAAAACAAAGATGTGACGCAGGTCGGAATTAATGCAATTGGAAAGGGTAAGGTCAACGATACGGTAAATGCCCCCGAAGGGCACGGCGGGTTTTGCCCGGTCCCGCGTCAGTGGGTGCAGGCGTTCCCCTGCACCTCCGGCCAGCAGGCAAACCAGTGTGTCGCGAACCACGATTCGAGGACCTCCCCGCTCAGCTATCAATTGCCGGCCTGCCGCGACGAGGATTGCAGCGCCTGTCGCCCCAGGCACAGCATTTTGACCCGTCATTATATCAGAGCCCACGCGCGCGCCGGACATTGATAAGGGGTCCATGGCCCGAAACGGCGTGGCGGCCTTGCCCGGTTTACCCCGTTCCCCGCCCCTATGTTATATTCGCTTGCAGGGAGACGGGTCGCAAGGAGTTATGCACCGCAGGGAACGCTGCCAACTCGCACCGTACGCTATGCGGGTGGAAGAGTCGCAGGGCCGGCGCTATGCCGAGCCCCCGCACCCTTACCGCAACGACTACGAACGCGATCGCGATCGTATTCTCCACGCTCGCGCGTTCCGCCGTCTGGAGAACAAGACGCAGGTTTTCACCCGGCGCTATTCCGATCACTTTCGCAATCGCCTGACGCACACGCTGGAGGTGGCGCAGATCAGCCGCACGGTGGCGAAAGTCCTGGGTCTGAACACGGACCTGGTGGAAGCCTTGGCGTTGGTGCATGACGTGGGACACCCGCCGGGCGGCCACTCCGGGGAGTCCGAACTCGACAAGTTGATGCGGCAGCACCACGACGTGTTCGATCACAACCTGCATGCCTTGCGCATCGTCGAGTCCTTCGAGCAGAAATATGCCGGATTCCGCGGCCTCAACCTGACCTTCGAAGTGCGTGAGGGCATCATCAAGCACTCCCGCGATTACCTTCCCACCACCCACCCGGAACTGAAGGAATACCGGTTGGAAGAGCGGCCGCCACTGGAAGCTCAGCTCATCGACGCCGCGGACGAAATTGCTTACAATTGCGCCGATCTCGACGATGGCTACGAAGCCAAACTCCTGACCTTACCCTGCATCCGCGAGTGCTTGCCCCTTTTTGACCGGTTCTATCGGGCGATGGAAAGGGAGTATCCGGCGGCGAAGGAAAAGCTCAAGTTCAACGAAGCTCTCAAGCGGATGCTGGACGCCCTGGTGACGGACTTGATTCAATCCACGCACCGGCGCCTGGCGGAGAATAAGATCCAATCGCTCGGGCAGGTGCGAGCTTGCCGCAGGCGTTTGGTAGCGCTGGGACGGCCAATGGCGCGCGAGAATAAGAAAGTGAAGGACTTTCTCTTTGCCCGCCTCTACTCGCATCAAAACGTGAACTCCGAGCGCCAGCGGCTGACCGGCTGCCTTCGCAGCCTCTTTGCCTACTACCTGAAACACCCGCGAAGTCTACCGGCCTTTTACTTTGACGAGTCGCAGCACGAACCCGTACACCGGGTCGTTTGCGACTACCTTGCCGGGATGACGGACCATTACCTTCTGGAGCAGCATCGCAAGCTCCTGGGGAATCTATGAGTCTGCGAAAACAATTGGTGCTCTCGCTGTTGCTGCTGGTGGTGGTGGTGCTGTCGGCCGTGGCGGTTTACATGTGGTTCGGCGGGCCGCAGGTCACCCTGCTGGATGCCGTTTACATGGCCGTGGTCACCATCACCACGGTGGGATACACGGAAATCGTCGATACCCACGCCAACCCGCCCCTGCGGCTTTTCAATATCTTCTTCATCCTCATCGGCATCGGCATCATGCTTTACGCTTTTTCCGTGTCGACCGCCTTCATCGTGGAAGGCGAGCTTAACCACATTTTTCGGAGACGTAAGATGCAGAAACTGATTCGGGACATGCACGACCACCTCATCATCTGCGGCGCGGGTGAAACCGGAACTTATCTGGCCAAAGAGCTTCTGCGGACCGGCAACGTCTTTGTGGTGATCGATCACGACGAGGAACGCCTGAAGAGAATCGGCCAACTCGGCGAGGTTCCTGTCCTGACAGGGGAAGGCGGGGACGAAGAAGTTTTGATGGCCGCGCAGATCAAAAAGGCGCGCGGCCTGGCTTCGGTTCTGCCCGAGGACAAAGACAACCTGCTGCTGACGGTAACGGCGCGGCTACTCAATCCCAATCTCCGTATCGTGGCGCGCTGCGCGGAGGCCGGCATGGTTGAGAAACTCCTGCGGCACGGCGCCAACGCGGCCATCTCTCCCAATATGATCGGGGGCTTGCGCCTGGCTTCGGAACTGATCCGGCCGGGCGTGGTCAGCTTTTTGGACTTGATGCTCCGCGACCAGTCCGGAACCATACGGGTGGATGAGATCGCAGTCGTCGAAGGCTCGCCTTGGATCGGGAAAAAACTGAGGGAATTGGACCTCCATGGGCGTTATGAACTCCTGCCTTTGGCGGTTCGCACGTCCGACGGCGACATGAAATTCAATCCCCGCGACGACACGGTCGTGGCGAGCGGCAACGTTCTGGTGGTGATGGGGGACATCAGCAATGCCTGGAAGGCGCGCGATGCGGCAGGAAATAAAATCCCCCATCGTGAGGTTTAGCGCGGATTCCCTGCGGCGCGCCGGCTTTCATTGCCGGGGTTCACGTGGGCAATGATGCCGAGCGGCCAGCGTGCGGTGCTGGTCCTCAGGCGTTGGCCGGAATGGGGCGTTCATGGATGATCATCCAGGATGTGCCGAACTTGTCGCGGAGCATGCTGAAGCGGAAAGCAAAGAACGTTTCCTGCATCGGCATGAAGATCTGACCGCCGTCCGCGAGCAGCGCATGAATCCGTTCCGCCTCATCGATGCTGGTGACGGAGAGGGAAAGATAGGCGCTGCGCATCGGCTGGAACCGGTCCGGCGGAACATCGGCCGCCATAAGCTCTGTGTCTCCAATAATGATGCGGGCATGGAGGACGGCGTTCCGCCACTCGGGCGCTACGTTGCTCGCGCCCGGCTGTTCGCCATGGGTCATCATCGTCGTGATCTTTCCGCCCAGATGCTGTTCGTAGAAACGGAAGGCCTCCGCGCAGTTGCCCCCATAGTTGAGATAGGTGTTTAGCTTCATGGTCATGTTCTTCCTTTCGGGGATTGGAACTTTCGGAAGGTGCGGTAGCCGCGCAACCTCAAGCCGCGGATGATGAGCATCGGCCCGCGGTTGGTGAAGATATCGAGCGAGACAGTGACCGGCCTCCGGAGGCGGCGCTTTGGAGTGAATTTTTTGGGCACGGAAGGAATGTTATCCATCTCGCTTGCACGATGCAAGATGCCCGTACTTATAATGGACGTAAGGTCGCCTGTAGCGGCGGCCCCTGTAACAGCGGTCAAGGGGGACCTTGAGGAGGTCCAGAGAATCAGGAGGTGGCAATGAGTGCTCTCCAGAACTTTCCCCGTATTACGCCGTTTCTCTGGTTCGACGCGAACGCCGAAGAGGCTGTGGAGTTTTACCTCAGCGTCTTCAAGAATTCGCGTCGTCTCGAGGAACAACGCAGGATCGACGACACCCTCGGGCCGAAAGGCAGCATCCTCACCATTGCCTTCGAGCTCGACGGCCAGACCTTTACCGCGCTCAACGGCGGCCCGATTTTTAAATTCACCGAAGCCGTCTCGTTCACCGTGCGGTGCGACTCGCAGCAGGAAGTGGATTACTATTGGTCAAAGCTTTCCGCCGGAGGCAGCGAGGTTCAGTGCGGCTGGCTCAAGGATAAGTTCGGCCTTTCCTGGCAGATTGTGCCCGCGCGCCTGCCCGACCTCATCAAACACCCGAAAGCACTGCAGGCCATGCTGCGAATGAAAAAGCTCGACATCGCGGAGCTCGAACGCGCCGCGCAATCGTAATGGACCTTTTCTGTTCGGCGATCAAGCCCCGGCCAATCGTACTCCCATTGACCGTGCGTCCTTACCCATCATGGTTACAAGGCAACGTTAGCGGAGGGCCTCATGGAGATTGACAACATGCGGTTGCCGCTGGGGTATTGGGCGTGAGAAAAACCCACAGTCATGACTGCCGTGACTGTGGCTATCCGCTTTCTAGGATTAAGTGCTGGAGTTACTGCAACTTTGCATATTCCGCCTTAGCTTCCTTCAGAATGGGGATATCGGGGTCGGCGTCTTTCCAGAGGGTGAGGAAATCCTGATAAGCGGCGCGGGCCTTGGCGAGGGCGGCAGGCTGTAGCGGCGCTCTCCGCGCGCCGTCTTCTTTTCGGCGGTCTGAGACCGCCGCTACAGGAAAACCGGCTTCGAGGGCGTAAGCACGTGCCAGTCCGAGGCGAGCCAGCGCACCCCAGGGGAAGTTCCCCACCAGCCCGCGGTGGTCGATGAACTTCTGAAATTCTGTGGCCGCTCGGTTGCCGTCGTGGAGCAGGAGATAGGCTTCTCCGCGCAAATAAACCGGGAGGAGTATCACGAAGCTGGTGGCTGAGCCGAGTTCGACCGCGCTCGCCACCTTCAATAATTCGATTGCCCGGTTCGGGTCTTGGCGTTCCATGGCGACCCCCGCCCGGATGGTGGGCAAACAATACCTCTGGACCAGCGTGTCCAGCGGGAAGGCCTTGTCGAGTTCGGCCGCCAGCTTCTCCGCCTCTGCCGTATCGCCTGCCCGCGCCAAGGCCAGCGCCGCCATTTCCCGCACATCGCGGTTCGGGGCCAGCTTCAACGCTGCATGGGCCTCGGCCCGCGCCTGCTCCCGGTTTCCCGCTTCCACCTCGCACAGCGCTGCCTCTGCCTGATATCCTGCGGCCGTCTCTTGGGCGTCGTTGTGCTGGGCGGAATCCATGGCCCGCCCGGTCAGCTCGTGCGCGTTCTTCAGCTTGCCATACCAAGCTTCCGTGTCCGCTTGCATGGCCAGCAACGGGTCTTCAAAGCCCGGCTTTCCCATGGTGGCTGAGAGCAACTGCGCCATCTGCGCCGCGTCGCCCTTCAGAAACGCCAACTCGTAGCGGCCCTGGAGCAGCCATTCGTGCTCCAGCTTGCGCTCCTCCGCCTGCCTGTACATCGCCTCCGCTTCATCCAGCCGGTTGAGGCTCGTGTAGGCGAAGCCGAGCAGGAGATAGTTGAACCCCAAATTTGGCTCCAGGCGTAACGCCTCGCGATATTGCTCCAATGTTTTTTCCCGGCTTCCCAGCCTGGCAGAAATGTATCCCAAGAATGCATAAGGAGAATAGTCTCTCGGGTAGGTCTGCTGGCACAGCTCGTAGGTCTGCGCCGCCTTGTCCAGCTCTCCCGTCACAAGCACGTAGTAGGTCCCCTCGATGGCGAACCGCTCCCGTTCGCTTACCTTCTCCCGCAGCGCGTAAGCCTTGCGTGCATTTTCCACCGCCCGTCCGGCTTCGTTGAAGTTGGAGTAAATACCCGACATCTGGGCGTAGGCCATGGCAAAACTCGGGTCGAGCTCCACCGCCCGTTTGAAGAAGGGCAGTGCGGCGGTGTCCCCTATCGCATTGCGCGTCTTTAGTCCCAGGCTGTAGGCTTTCAGCGCCTCCAGGGATGGCGTGGTTGCATGCGCCACCGGCGTGGCGTATCTCTGCACCGTGCTGAGCGACTCGCCCAGCTTGCCGCGCAAGCTGACCGCCGTAGCGTCCAGAGCCTTGAGCACCGCTTCCTTGCCCGCCGCCTGCTCCTGCGCCTCGGCCAGCACATCCCCCGTGTTGCAGTCCACCGCCTTCAGGCCAACCACGTACTGGCTGCCCAGCCCCGCAATCGAGCCGGTCAGCATGGCCTTACTGCCCGTGCGCTCGCAGACCTCCTGTGTGACCTCCGGCGTCAACCGGTCACCGGCCGGACGTCCCATCAGCTTCAATGTCTCATTCACCCTGCGGTCGGAAAGAGGGGCGAGAAAGGGCGATTGCTCAAGCTGCACCGAGAGCCCCTGTTTCAGCGTGTCGTCAAATACGGCGTCACCGGTCTTGTTGTCGAAATCGGAGAGGACGATGGTGTCCTTGTCGGTCAGGCGGGCCTTGGCCTGCCGCGAGCGGAAGTACAACGTTCCCCCGATGGCAGCCGCAACGAGCATCAGGGCGACGGGAACAAGGACCTTCCACCGCCTGCTGTAGCGGCGGTCTCTCGCCGCCGTCTCGCCCGGCGATGGGGACATCGCCGCTACAACCCCGCGCCCGGATTCCGTATCCCGCTTCAGGCGCTTCAGGTCCGTGCGAATATCAGCGGCGGAGTGATAACGCAAATCGCGGTCCTTTTCGAGCGCCTTGTTAATAATTCGTTCGAGTTCGGCGGGACACTCGGGATTCAGCCGCACCGGTGAGGTCGGGGCCTGGGTGAGGATGGCCGTGAAAATCATCGCGGAAGTGTTGCCCGTAAAGGGTTGCCTGCCCGTCGCCATTTCATACAGCACCGCGCCGAAGCTGAAGAGGTCGGTGCGGGCGTCGAGTTCTTCTCCTCGCGCCTGCTCCGGCGACATGTAAGCCACCGTCCCCATCACCGCGCCGGGGCTGGTTAAGTGCTCCTCGGCGGTTCCGGCCAATGCCGTCGGCATCTCTTGCAGGGCCTCTTTCCCCAGCCCCCAGCCCCGAGCACCCAGCCCCCGTTTTTCCGGCGCCAGCTTGGCCAAGCCAAAGTCCAGGATTTTCGCCTGGCCGCGCGGGGTCACGAAAATATTCGCCGGCTTGATGTCGCGATGGATGATGCCTTTGGTGTGCGCGGCGTCCAGCGCATCGGCAATCTGGATGGCGAGGTCGATCACCTCATCAACGGGAAAGGATGCTCGAGTTGGTGACGGGAAACTCGAAACTGGAAATTCGAAACTCGCCTTAGGCCCGAGTTTCGCGTTTCGATTTTCGCGTTTCGTGTTTTCGATTCGCTCCTTCAGGGTCTGCCCCTCCAGATACTCCATAGCGATGAAGGGCTGGCCTTCGTACTGGTCGATATCGTAAATAACGCAGATGTTGGGGTGATTCAATGCACGAGCGGCCCGCGCTTCGCGGATAAACCGCTCCAGGGCCTGGGGGTCCTTCGCCAGTTCATCCGGCAGGAACTTGAGGGCCACGGGCCCGCCGAGTTTGGTGTCCTCGGCCTTGTAGACTACGCCCATGCCGCCACTGCCGAGCTTTTCGACCACGCGGTAGTGGGAAACGGTCTTGCCAACCATGGCGAGGCTCCCGCCTTTCGCAGCCATCTTAGGGTGTGCTCGCAGGTAAGTCAACGCGATTGGACTGCCGGGTGCTGGTCGCATTGGGGATAAGCAAGTGTAACGATTGCTATAATTATCCCCCGCACCCCCTCCTGAGCCGAAGGGGAATCAATGCGCATTGGAAAGTTCCGTGCAGATATTTCCTATGGGTAGGAAAATCAGGCGCCGAACCTCAAAAATACCACCTGCCGATGGGCATTTGGTCCGCGTCGGACTTCCTCGTGGATGGGTTATTGCTAGGTTATTATATGGAGAAATATGTCGGGGTGGAAACGCGCAGAGCGCGGCGGGGTGTCAGGTGCCAGGTGTCAGGTGTCAGGTGCTATGAGCTGGGAGTCGGGAGGCCAGGAGTCAGGAGGCTGATTGCTGATTCCCGATTGGGGATCGCTCGTTGCTGAATGCTCATCGCCGATTCTGAATGCTAACCACTACCCGCTCATCGGTCTGGATGAGTGTATGAAAAGACAGGGTTTTAACCAATTGTTGAGGCAATTTTGATGACGTCCACCAAAAATGAAGTGCTTGAAAATAAGGAAGTTATAATGATGGAAGTTAGGATTGAGGTGATGAGATAAAAAGATGTTAAGAATGAAGGTAGCTCTGGATGGTTTATTGAAAACAAAGGGGCAAAAAAAGTGCTCTGGATGAGTTGATGAAAATAAAGGAGTTAGTTAATTTTAGATATAAGTTATTGAAAATAAATTAGATAGTCTAGGAAGTGCTGAATGATGAATTCTGAAATCTTCGGGTGCAAAATCAGCCCATCGGTTCATCGTTGGATCAGGCTATCGGACCATCGAATCATCGGGCCATCTGAAACCAAACCCGTCAGCAGCCGGTGGATCGATGAGCCATTGGGCCGATCACAATGGCAATGCGCGTGAAAAGAAGAAGGCAAAGTGGTGAGAGGTAAGAACGCACGGCGCCGACAACCAACCCCCCGCGTGACACACTTCCCCACTTCGGTAATCGGCAGTTTCAGATGAGATCATGAACCAGTTTGCTGCGCCGAAAAGTTCTGAGTGACCCGATCACCCGATGGGCCGATGGGGAAATGAACCGATGCTGCAATCACCAATCACCAATCGCCAATCGCAAATGAGCCGATGGTCCGATGAACCGATGATTCGATTCGGTAACCCGCGCGGCGAACTAAGCGTCCAAGCGTACGAAGTCCTTCAGGCGCGGCAGCAAGTGGCGATGCGTCGAATCCGGACCATAAAACAACGCATGGATATACATGAGCATAGCGGGTTGGGAAAATCGGCGCGGCGGGTTGCTCCGGAAGGGGAAATAGCAGAGTTTGCCGGCCACGACTTTGCCGGGGTGGTGATAGGAGACGAGGGGCCACATCGCCGGGAAAAATCGGAAGCCGGCTTGCGCCAGCGCGGCGTGCCAGCGGTGGCCGGAAGCGGCCGTAACTTCGCCATAGAGGCGCCAGTTCCACCCCTGGGGGCCGCGGCGTTCCTGGCGGAGAACCTGGCGCAAGATTCGTATACCAAGGCCCCGGCCGCGGAGGGCGGGATCGACGAAGATGTAGCTCCCAAACACCACGCTGAATGCCGGCAGAACCAGCGTGCAGGCGCCGCCTACCAGACGATCACCCAGGTAGGCGGCGAACAAATGCACGGGATTCACGCGGGCCGGCGAGGGTACGATCACCCGCCGCAGCACGCTCGAGCTGACCCGCTCGTCGGGGTTAAAACTGCGCTGGTATAGTCGCAGGTATTCATTCAATTGGCGGCGCTCGGTGTGGCGAAGCAATTGCACGGTGAGTTTGAGCATGGCTTTCCGGGCTCCAATTCGATTTGTGAAACCATGCAGGTTTCGAGTATCTTGTATCACAGGCTCAGGGAATCGGGCCAATCTCTGGGGAGTGTCGTCGGGCATGTTGAGGAAACTCGGCTGTTTCCTGGTCTTGTTGCTGGTCTTCGCGCTCGCCTCAACGGCTCAAGAAGTCGTCGATGAGGCGGCGTTTGCGCCGATTTTTACGGGCCAGGACCTGGCCGGCTGGCACGCCATGGGGCAGCAGGATTGGCACGCGGAAGACGGAATGCTTTGGACGGAAGGCAAGGGCGGGTGGTTGCGGTCTGACCAGCGCTATGCGGATTTCGCCTTGCGTCTGGAATACCGCCTTGCGAAAGGGGCGGTCAGCGGGATATTCCTGCGTTCCGCGGAGCAGGGCGATCCTACGTTCACGGGATTGAAAATTCCCCTTCTCGATGATGCCGGAGAACCCACGGACCTGCACAGCACCGGGGCAATTTACGGCGCGGTGATTCCGCTCTACGCCGTGGGCAGGAAGGCCGGCGAGTGGAACCAGGTGGAGATTACCTGCATCGGCCGGCGCCTGACGGTATTCCTGAACGGGAATCGGATTCACAAGATTGACTTTGACGATCCGGCGTTTGTTTTTGCCGAGAAACGTCCCCTGGGCAGGGTTCCCAACCAGGGCTACATCGGCCTGGAAAGCCATACCAACCGCGTGGATTTTCGCAGCCTGCGCATTCAAGTGCTCAAGCCTGCGGCCTGAGATTAATCCGAAGGACGAAAATCGAAACTCGAAAATCGAAATTCGACCGAGTTTCGAATTTCGAGTTTCCAATTTCGAGTTTTTGAGGGAGAGCGATTGTCTAAACATCGGGGCAAGTCGGAAAGCGGTGTAGGAAGGGTGGTGGTATTCCTCATCGTCGTTTCGGCCGCCATTTTCTTGGCGGTGGGATTCAAAGTGGCGAGCCGCCAGGGACCCACCATCCTCTTGCCGAAAACGCCCCGAGGCTTGGGCCAAAAAACGGAACTCGTGGTGGATGCCAAGGACGCGAAACATAACCTCAAGAAGCTGACGGTGGAGGTTGTGCAGGATGGGCAGGTTCTTCACCAATCCAATCTGGTCATTTCCGCGCGCCCGCATCGCTGGTGGAGGTTCTGGTCGGCAGGCCCCGCGAGCACGACCACATGGACAGTTCTGGTGGGCCGCCAAGTGGTTCCGGCGCTGAAGGAGGGGCACGCGACCGTGCGTGTCACGGCCCTCAATGATTCCTGGGGGCGCTTTTTCCGCGGTGGGCGTAGCGAAGTGGCGCTGGACCTGCCGGTGCGGTTTGCGCCGCCCCAGATCGAGGTGCTGAGCACCCAGCATTACATCAATCAGGGCGGCTGCGATATGGCGGTCTTTAGGGTTTCCGCGGGGACCACCGAGTCCGGCGTCCAAGTGGGTGATAATTTCTTTCCCAGTTTTCCGATGAAAGAATCCGACCCGCAAACTCGCCTGTGCGTTTTCGCTTATCCGTACAACGTTGATCCTTCTACGGTCCCGCACATTGTGGCTCGCGACGATACCGGCAACGAAACGCTGGCCAGCTTCAACTACAAGGTTTTTCCCAAGAAATTCCATTCGGATACCTTCGACCTGGAGAAAATGGCGGGGGGAAAATTCCTGGAGAACGTCGTTCCCCCCATTATGAGCCAAGTTCCCGAACTGCGCGATCAAGGAAGCCTGATCAAGAATTTCCTGTTGATCAACGGCCCGCTTCGCCAGGAGGACGCACAAAAGCTGGTAGCATTTTCGCAACACACCGCGCCAAGGTTCTTGTGGAAGGGGCTGTTCGTGCGCTTGCCGGGCAAGACGGAAGCCAGCTTTGCTGACTACCGCACGTACAATTATGGCGGACAGGTTGTGGACCATCAAACGCACCTCGGCTTTGACCTGGCCGGGTCGGAACACATGCCCGTGCGCGCCGCCAATGACGGCGTCGTCTTGTTCGCAGGTTTTCTCGGAATCTATGGCAATGCGGTGGTCATCGACCACGGCTGCGGAATTCAGAGTCTATACGGCCACATGAGTTCTCTCGCGGTCAAAGAGGGCGATCAGGTGAAAAAGGAGCAAGAGATCGGCCGCACCGGTCAGACAGGACTGGCAGGGGGCGACCACCTGCATTTCACCATGCTTCTGGATGGGATTCCCGTGAACCCGGTGGAATGGTGGGACCCGCACTGGATTCACGATCGGATTGAGGCGAAGATGCAACCGTACTCGTCGCAATAGGGCTCGGGACCGGTAAGTTTTGGGGCATGAGCTTCTGACCGTGAGTGCTGCCGAGCCAAAATGAAATTGGGTAGTTTGCGGAATCTGTGTTGCTCAGGCGAGGATAAGGGTACATACTGAGCAAAGGGGTGCATGAGGTTGGTATGGAAACCACAACTCCGCCAGTTACTCTGACGACATCTCCCCAGCTAACACCTGAGGAGCGCCTAAAGCTGTGGCAGCGCTTCAAAGGAACGTGGGAGGGCCGGATCCCTGACCCTGTCGAAGAGCTCAAGAAGATCCGCAAAGAGTGGGACCGCGAGGTCCCCCCCGGGCGCTAGCGTTGCGTGTACACTCTCGACACAAACACGATCATCTACTATCTGAAGAGTGAGGCGGCGGCGGTTTCAGTCCTTGAGCCCCTGTTGGCTCAGGATGTTTCCCTGAACATTTCCGCTATAACGGAGCTGGAACTTTTTGGTTTTCCGGCGCTTTCTGACGCGGATATTGCCGCCATTTCCCAGCTCTTAACTTCGCTGGTTATTGTCCCTTTGGACTCGCGCGTTGCCCGCTTCGCTGGGTACCTGCGCCGTGTTTATCGGTTGAAAACCGCTGATAGTGCGATTGCGGCAACTGCGCTACTGGCGCATACGACTTTGGTAACGCGCAATGTTCGGGATTTTCAGCGCATTCCCAACCTTTTGCTCATGCCGATCTAGGCATTCGAATTCTGTAATCTAATGCTTCCCAACGCGACTCAAGTAGAATTCGAAGAACTTGTCGGGATTTGTGGACAAACCCACTGTCGTATTACCATGTTTATCATTTACTATTCGGGTAAACCCCTGATTGTCAACTGCGATGGCGAGATCTTTAGTTTCGCAAAGGCTGGGCTCGAGCACCAGCGCCACGGCCATCGGATCGAAGAGCGTGGGCGTTTCCTGTTTCCAAAGGTGATAAAGGGCGGCCAAAGCGTTGGTGACCGGGGTGTTGCGATTGAAGATGCGGCTGCGCCCCGCCGCGTCGAGTTTCAGCATGGCCGTCACATCGAGGGGCGCCATGGTGATGGGGATCCCGGAGGAAAAAACCACCTGCGCGGCGGCGGGGTTGGATTTGATGTTCCATTCCTCGTCAGGCTGCGAGCCCGGCTCGTAGCCGCGCGCGATGGAGCCCCCCATCAGCGAGATGCGCTTGATCATTTTCGCCGCCAGCGGGTCAGCTTTGATCAAGGCCGCCACGTTGGTGAGTTCGCCGATGGCGATCAAGGTGATTTGCCCGGGATAGCGGTGGAACCTGCCGCGCATAAAATCGACGGCGCTTTCCTTGAGAATCTGCGGTCCCACAAAGTCATTGGCCCAGGGAGCTTGATTGATGTCTTGCTTCGACCCCGGCACGCCGGCCACCACCGGCACCTGCCGCCATTTCCCGCCTGCTTCCCACAGCATCTTGGCGGCGATGCGCGCCCGCGCCGCCGTGTCGCCGGAAACCGTGGTCACACCCAGCAGTTCAAACTCCGGGCTGTTGATGATCAGCGCCAAGGCAAAGGCATCGTCGATGTCGGTGCCGATGTCGGTGTCGAGGATGATGGGAATTTTCGCAGGGGCGTCTGCCGCTCCGCAAAAGCAGGCGGCCAAGAGAATTGCGGGAAACAATGCTGCCATGATTTTCATGCGGATACCCTAATGAACTTGGCTTTTGACTTTCAACTTTGGACATTTGACTTCTTCACACTACTTCACCACCGGCGCCAGCGCCACGCATACCAGTCCAATGATAAAGAACCCGAACATCAGCGCCAGGAGGCGCTTGGTGCTCGCGCCTGCCCCTGCGAATTCCTTCCACACGAAGACGCCCCAGATAGCCCCCACCATGGTCGCGCCCTGCCCCAGCGCGTAGGAGGTGGCCGGGCCGATCATCGCGGCGTAGGAAGCCACGAAGTTGGAAATCGTCCCCACCGTCCAGAATGCGCCGCCGAGGATTCCCCAGAAGTGCAAGCGGCCGGCGCCCGCAAAGTAGTCGGCAAAGCTAACCGGCGGGCCCGCCACCGGCCGGCGCATGACAAGGTAATTGGCCGGGATGTTGCTCGCCAGAATTCCCAGGGCAAAGACGAATGCGACGGTATATGGCCCCAGATGATTTTCGCCGCTGATTCCTTTGGCTACGAAAGGATAGAAGAGGCCCATACCAAATCCACCCAGCAAGCTCAAGACAATTCCCTTCTTGGAAGCCTTGCTGTCCGGCGAGAGCTGGCGGTAAGCCAGTGCGTCGAGGACGATCGCCACGCACACCAGCGCCACACCGCCAAAGAGCAGGAGGGGATTCCCTTTCGGCGTGATGAGGTAGTTGAGCACGGACCCGATCACCAGCGCCAGGCCGATACCCACCGGAAAAGCCACCGCCATCCCGGCGATGGCAATCGCTCCCACAATCAGGATATTGGCGATGTTGTAAACGATTCCGCCTGCGAAAGCGTAAGCGAGGTGCGCGCCGTCGGCGGCAGTGAGGTTGCGGAAAAAGCTGTCAGGGCTTGCCGCGTCGGTGCGCCCGAACGTCAGCCCGATCAGGATAGCCGCCAGCACGATTCCCCAAACGTAGTCCCAATAGAAAAGCTCGAATCGCCAGCTTCCCGTGGCTTTTTGGGTATTGGGCCAGCTTCCCCAGCAGATCATGCTGAGAATCATCATAGCCAATGCAACGGCGTAAACCTGCGGAATGAACATGCGGCGCTCTCTCTTTGGTCGCGCGGAAGGGTGTGACCTTCAGGGCGAGGTTTCATGCGAGGGGAATCCTATGCGGGGATGGGGAAGATTACAAGTGGGAATCGATGCCGCCACGGCATGTTCTATCCAGCATCGCAATGACCTGATAACCCTCTTCCCTGCGGAGAGGGCTGGGATTCTTCGGGTTCGTCAATCACCCTTCCCGGCGCTACTCTTCCTCCTCTTCCACGGCGGAGGGTTTGTGGGCGGCGACGATCTTGTCGGCGATCATCTGCGGGACAACGTCGTAGTGCGACATTTCCATGGAGTAGGTTCCCCGGCCCTGGGTCATCGACGTGAGGTCGGAGGCATAGGTAAGCATTTCCGCCAGCGGCACCTGGGCTTTCACCACGGTCGAGCCCCCTTTCGGTTCCATGCCCTGGATGCGGCCGCGGCGGCCGTTCAGATTACCCATAATATCTCCGGAGTAGTTTTCAGGTACGGTAATCTCCACATTCATAATGGGCTCGAGCAGGCAGGGCTTGGCCTGTTCCATGCATTTCTTGAAACCCTTGGAGCCCGCCAGCTTAAAGGCGATTTCCGAGGAATCGACGTCGTGATAAGAACCGTCGTAGAGGATCACGCGGAAATCCACCACGGGGTAACCGGCCAGATACCCTTTGGCGGCGGCCTCGACGATGCCTTTCTCGACCGCGGGGATGAAGTTGCGGGGAATGGCGCCGCCAAAGATGTCATTCACGAACTCGAAGCCCGAGCCGCGCACCAGAGGCTCCACTTTGATCCAGCAGTCACCGTACTGGCCGTGGCCGCCGGTTTGTTTCTTGTGCTTGCCCTGCGCGTCACCCTTGGCGCGAATGGTCTCCCGATAGGGAATCTTGGGCGCCTTGAGCGAGACCTCGATGTTGAACCGCCGCTTGAGTTTTGAAACCGCCACTTCCACGTGCTGCTGGCCTGCGCCGGAGAGCAGAAACTCCTTGGTCTGCGGGTCGCGCGAGAAGCGCAACAACAGGTCCTCCTCCAACATGCGATGGATGGCGGTGGAGAGTTTATCCTCGTCGCCGCGCGACTTGGGCTCGATGGCGAACGAGATGGCGGGTTCGGCGAGCTTCACCTTGGGGAAAAGGATGGGCGCGGACTTGTCGCCCAGCGCGTCACCGGTGAGGGTGTCCTTCAACTTTGCCACCGCGCCGATATCGCCCGCGTGGAGTTCCGCCACCGCACTCTGCGTCTTCCCTTGCGTCACGCCGATGTGGGAGAGGCGTTCCGAGGACCCGCGATTGAAGTTGCTCAGGTTGGCCTCATTCCTGACAATCCCTGAATAGACCTTAAAGTAGCTTACACGGCCCGCAAAGGGGTCAGCGACGGTCTTAAATACGTAGATCGAAACCGGTTGGTTGTCGGCGATCTTGCGTTTGATGGTTTGACCGCCCTCCTGGTCCAGGCCCTCAACTTCGCCCCGCTCCAGGGGCGACGGGAAGTAATCCACCAGAAAATTCAGCAGGTTCTCACTGCCGATATTGAGCACTCCGGCAGAGACCACCACGGGGTAAATGCGCTTTTCAACGATGGCTTGCTTCAAGCCGGGGACAAGGTCCTCGACGGGGATGGTGCCCTTTTCAAAGAACTCTTCCAGCAGCTTGTCGTTGCCTTCCGCCACCATTTCCACCAGCGCTTCGTGGGCTTTATTGGCGGCGTCCTGAAGGTCGGCGGGAATATCCGTTTCCTTGCCTTTGCCCGAGCCGTCCAGGTCGTAGAGGTAAGCCTTCATGCGGACCAGATCGACGAGGCCGCGAAAACTCCTCTCCTCGCCGATGGGGAGTTGCACGGGAATCACGGCTCGTCCGTAGGCGCCGCGCAGGGCTTCCAGCGTGCGCTCAAAGCTCGAGCGGTCGCGATCCAACTGGTTGATCACCAGGGCGCGCGGCAGGCCGTACTTTTCCGCGAAGCCCCAAACCTTTTCCGTCTGCACTTCGATGCCGGCGACGGCGTGGATCAATACCAGCGCGGCATCCGCCGCCACCAGTGCCGCCTCCGTTTCGTGCATGAAAATGTTGTAGCCCGGCGTATCCACGAAATTGATTTTCGTCTTCCCCCACTCGGCATAAGCGAGCGAAGCGCTAATCGAAAACTTGCGTTGAATCTCTTCTTCGTCGTAGTCCGTGACCGACGTGCCTTCATCGACTTTGCCCAGGCGATTCACCATGCCTGCCGTAAAGAGGAGAGCCGAAACAAGCTGCGTCTTTCCGGTATCACCATGGCCTACTAGTGCAACATTACGAATGTTCTCACCGTCGTAGATTTTCACCAGGAACTCCTTAGGAATATGGGACTAACCGTCTATGTGCGCAGTCGCGCGCAAAGCAAACGTCCATCCTAGCATAGCGTTCAAGGGGCTTCAACGCGAGTCTATGGGGCAAGTGGTTTAGTTTGAATTCTTGTGCCGTGGGGCGGTTTCATGTCGGAGCGACGAGTTTGCCCGTCAGCCGGCGGACCAAACTGCGGCGGAGCGGCGGGCTTACCCCGCCACACGGCACCCCCCGATTAGACCGGCACAGGTTCCGCCGCCGCTACAGGCTGAATCAATTGCCGTGGGGAAAATATCAGAGCGACTGCGAGTTGCCGTGAGAGCAGCATGATGATTCCTCCGCGGCCAACCGGAAAGAGACTTCCGAGTGGCCGACAACTCGCTCAGAACCTCAATAAGCTTGCCTTCTATTGACTCGCTAACACTAACGCCGTTAACCGACCGCGGTGTTGCCGACAGTAAAAATTTGTCTTGACAGTATTTTTAGTTTGGATTCTAATGCCTCTATGGTCACCACGGCTGAGAACGCGTCAACGCCGATTCAGGTAATACAAAGCGCGGATACCGCCGCGACGCTCTTTAGTCCCGCGCGCATGCGCATTCTGGAGCATTTGTCGAAGCCGGATTCGGCCGCCGGAGTCGCCCGGCGCTTGGAGCTGCCGCGACAGCAGATTGGCTATCATCTGCGCGAACTGGAGCAGGCCGGACTCGTCGAGCTGGTCGAGGAGCGCCGGAAAGGCAATTGCATCGAACGGGTGGTGCGAACCGCGGCCCAAAGTTTTGTGATTAGTCCCATCGCGCTGGGGAAATTGGGATCGATCGACCCGGCGCAACGAGACCCCGCACAGCAGCGCGATCGCTTCTCCGCAGCCTTCCTGGTATCGCTCGCGGCCCGGGCGATCCGCGATCTGGCGGTGATTTTCACGCGCGCGCAGAAATCGCCGGACAAGGCGAAGAAGCGAGTCTCGACGATGGCGTTGGAGGTCGAGATTCGTTTCGCGTCGGCGGAATCTCGCAATGCGTTTGCGGAAGAACTTGCAGAGCATGTGGCCCGGCTCGCCGCCAAGTATCACGACGAGTCGGCGGAAGGCGGGCGGAAGTTCCGGTTCTTCGGGGGCGTGTATCCCGCCATCACGCGCGAGGAGCCGGTGGATACAAATTCAATCCAAATTCAATAAAAGGAGAAACCAATGGCCAGCGAGACTGAAATGAAAAAGCAGATGCGACAACACGAAATGGAAATCGAGATTGACGCGACCGTGGAGCAAGTGTGGGAAGCCGTGAGCACAAGCCAAGGCATCGCCAGTTGGTTCGCTCCCGATGTGAAGGTGGAGCCAGGTGTCGGCGGAAGCGTCACCGTGTCGATGGGACCGGGCATGGAGGCCACCTCGCGAATCGAAGTGTGGGAGCCGAACCGGCACATACGGATTGTGGCGGACCGCTCCGAAGGCGCGCCGCCCAGCGTGGTCGACTATTACGTTGAGAGCCGCGGTGGTTCAACCGTCATGCGCCTGGTCCATTCCGGGTTTGAGTCCACGGCAAACTTTGACGGCGAGTTCGAATCGTATGGCCGAGGCTGGCCGGTCTACCTGAAAATCATGAAACACAGCGTGGAGCACGGCGTGGCCTCCTGCACGAATATCATGATCTTCAGGATGCTCTCCGTGCCTCACACCGAAGCTTGGGAGAAAATGCTGGCGGGAACCCCGGAAATGCAGCAAGGAGTGTCCAAACTCTTCAACGCCGCCCACGGCTCCTGTATCGTGGAGTTTCCGGATCGCAATCACGCCCTGCTGGTTGTGTGCTGCGAGAAATGCGGCGATTCATCGATGCTAACCCTGATGTGGCTGCTCTACGGCGCGACGCCAGCCGAAGCCGAACAGGTTCGCGAAGATTGGACGAGTCGAATCGATGGCATGTTCAAGTCGTAAGTAGGGATGCGGCGCAACAAAGGTAGAGTCGATCCCGTATGGAGTTTGTGTTCCTTGGCGGCAAAACAGCCAGCGGAGCTGCCAGCATATTTTGGCCCACGGCGCAAGCTGTGGGTATCGGCGAATCATGGTGTGAGCCGGCGGAGTCGGCGACATAAAGGAGGATGGGATGCCTTTTCGAAGACGCCAACTGCTTCGAACTCTGTCATTTGCTTTTGGGTCGTGCTTCATCTTGGGGCGGAACCAACTCGGCATAGTGGCGCAGACAGCCACACCGCCAAAGGTCTCTCCTGCCCCTGCGGGCGCCGCTGTTCGCGAGGGGATCGCTGGCGGAACGGAAATGGAAAAAGTGACGGGTATTGGAGGACTGTTCTTCCGAGCTCACGATCCGAAAACATTGGCGCATTGGTACCAGGATCACCTGGGAGTTTCGCTCACGCCATCGAGCAACGGGGAATCTCCCTGGCAGCAAGAGGCAGGCCCCACCTCTTTCACTCCTTTCCCTGAGACGAGCCACTATTTCGGGGATCCTCAGAAAGTCTGGATGGTGAACTTTCGCGTCCGCGATCTCGACAGAATGGCCGCCCAGCTACAAGCCGCAGGAATCGAGGTGAAGGTTGACCCGCAGTCCTATCCCTACGGCCGGTTCGCCCGCCTGCATGACCCTGAGGGAAATCCGATCGAATTGTGGCAACCGAAGGTTCCAGACGCTAAAGGCTAGGTTGCACAGCAATTCAGGACTTTCTGGATTTCTCCTGGTTGCTGCCGGATGCGGAAGTAACCGAATTGCTTCCGGCTTGCCGACCATCCGCCCGAAATTGCTACCCCATGTTGGCGAATGCATCAATATGGGCTTTGAATGCTATGCCCACTACTCCGCTAGCATAGCCTTTTGCGCTCATGGTGGGGACTGCTTTGTCTGAATTCTGGGCGAGTGACGGGCTACTCGGAAGTTGTTCCGAATGGGCTCGCCGCGACGATTCTCCAGGAAGCCGAAGGTGACCGGTCCTGCCTGACGTAGGGTTTACCGATTCCCTGTCACTTGGACGTCGCCAAACCGTAAATGTGGTGTCCAGGTTCGCCTGCTAATTCCTCCTGGATAACGGATTCCGAAACCATGATGAGCCGTGGTTGCGAACCGTCCCGGCGACGCGCTCGGGAATTGGCGATCCGTCGCTACCATTTCCTGCCCGTAGGATTTTGAAAGAAAAATCAGACGGAATCTGCATGTCTTCAGCCCATCCCCAGGTATCTCCCTCGACCCTGGCCATCAGCGTGCGTAGGCTATTGAAGGAGAACGGTGTCCGGGTGGAATGGCGCAGCACGTGTGGGCTGTGGGCAATGGCCAGTAGGCAGTGGGCAGCAGGCAGTGGGCTGAGATTTGACACCTGAACGCCGGTGGCCAAACGTTGACTCACCACGAGTCACTGTCCACTAACCACTAACCACTACCCACTGTTCACTGCCCTTGGGGTTCACCATCTTGGTGCTAAAGATCAAACACCATGAGTGTCAGATGGGAGACTTCAAGGACGCTGAGGTTGGAAACAACACTATGGAAAACAGCGAACCAAAGATTTCCTCAGTAGATGTTGATGATAATAAATGTAGTTAGCGTTATTTACGATGATTCAGGTAAATCTCCAAGTCATCGAAATTAAATTAGTTAACAGGATTGTTCGCAAGGTTGTCCCAAAAAAAGGGGGACCTAAAAATGCAGGTAAGTCAGTGTAAGTTATTGAAAACAAATGTAGAAAAAATGTCAGCTTTTGGCTCTGTGTATATGTTGATGAAAAATAATCTAGTTATAATTTTCTTGTGTATATGTTGATGAAAAGAAATATGGTTACTAAAAACACGGGCGACCAGTGGCCCTTCGGCAGGCCCGGCAATTTGACTCCCGGCGAGGACACTCCCCCGCTTCGGTTATCAGTAGTGCCCATTGAAAAGATGAGACAATTTGCGGGCTTGGGAAATCGCAATTGGCTAGTCGCCAATCTCAAATCAGCCGATGGATCGATGAGCCAATGAACCGATGGCCCCATAGGCGGTTGAATCTCCTTGACCCTGCTGGTGGTTTCGTCAAGAATAAGCTTGCAGGTTGGTAGGCACTATGAGCCCACGGACAAAGCCTCCGGGTGGCGAGCGCGGTCCCACCGTCGAACTCGAGTGGACGACGATCTCCTATCGCACGATCGCGATCTACCTGGTCCTGGCCTTTTTATTGCTGCTGGGCATCATATATCTGATTTCGCCGCGCTTCGTCATTAACCTCACCACGCGCGCGCTGGAAACGGTGGCCGCCAAACCGAGCTCCCCCCAAGCGCCCGCGGGCCGGAAGGAAGCGCACTTTGTGAATCTGGATGGCACTGTACGCGTTAAGAAGGCCGCCTCATTGCAGTGGATCCGGGCTGATTACAACACCACCCTGGAAAAGGGCGACTTCGTGCAGACGGAAAGCGACGGGGTGGCACGCATCATTTTTGCCGACGACACCAATTATACGTTGAAACCCGATACCATGGTTGCGGTGGAGGAAAGTCGCGAGGACCCCGTAACTCGCGCCACCAAGGTGGCGGTGCAGGTGACCTCGGGCGCGGTCGACCTGGCGACGGCCCGCTTTGAAACCCCGGGGTCGACGTCGCAAGTCTCCTTTGCCGATGCGGTCGCGACTTTGAATGAGGAAAGCCGCGCAGCGGTTCGGAACGATCCGGACAATAACGTCCACGAGTTTACCGTGGATACGGGCCAGGCGGAGGTAACCCGCGGCTCGTCGAGCGTTCAGCTCGGCCAGTACGAGCAGGTTTCCTTCGCCGCCCAGCAGCCGGGTTTGGTGCCCAAGAAGGTGATTGCTCCACCTTCCTTGCTGACACCCCAGAATTTGGAGCTGAAGTTGGTACCAGACCCCAAGTCCACAACTCTGGATTTCAGTTGGACGGAGGTGCCCGGGGCGAAAACCTATCGCCTTCAGATATCTCCCTCGGTCATGCTTTCCAATTTCGTCGTGGACAAGAAAGTCAGCGGACGGACCTCCGTCCCGATTTCCGGGCTCGAGGAAGGGACTTACTATTGGATGGTCAGCGCCATCGATTCGAAAGGCGTGGAAAGCCAACCGAGCCAGGCCAACCGGTTGAACTTGGTACATCAAGTTGCCGGGAACCAGGCTTATCTGGAAGTGACCAAGATCATTCAGCATGGCAAGGTGATCGAGGTGCAAGGAAAAACGGAGCCCGACTCAACGGTGATCATCAATAATGAGCAAGTCTTTTCGATTTTACCGGATGGTACGTTTCGGGGCTTCACATCACCGTTTCAGAACACCGGCTCGAACCAGGTCACGATTACCGCGCAAAACCGCAAGGGCGATACCAAGACGATACGAAAGAACATCGTGATTGAATGAGCCAGCCCTTCGCCTGTCACTCCGGTCCATCACCACAGGAGCTCAAAAACGAATGAACCTTCGTTCCTTATTCAGTGTTTTTTCATCGGACCTCGCCATCGACTTGGGAACTGCCAACACCCTGGTCTTTGCCAAGGGCAAGGGTATTGTGGTTAACGAGCCTTCCATTGTGGCGATCAATAAAGTCAATGGGGATATCGAAGCCGTGGGACGTGATGCCAAGGAGATGCTCGGCCGTACACCTGGCAACATCGTCGCCATCCGCCCCTTGAAGGACGGCGTCATCGCCGACTTTAAGGTGACGGAAAAGATGCTGAACTACTTCATTAAGAAGGCTCACAACCGTACCATGTTCGTTCACCCGAGGATCGTCATCGGCATCCCCTCGGAAATCACCCAGGTGGAAAAACGCGCCGTGCAGGATTCCGCCATGCGCGCCCGGGCAAGCGAAGTCTTTCTGGTGGAGCAGGCGATGATGGCGGCCATTGGCGCGGGCTTGCCCATCACCGAGCCTTCCGGCAGCATGATCGTCGACATCGGAGGCGGCACCACGGATATTGCTGTCATTTCCCTTTCCGGAATTGTATACAGCCGTTCCGTGCGCGTGGCCGGAAACGAAATGGACGAAGCCATCACGGCTTACTTAAAGCGCAAATACAACTTGCTGATCGGCGAGCGCACCACCGAGCACATCAAAATGGAAATTGGCTCGGCCTATCCCCTGGAAAAACCTCTGACCATGGAAATCAAGGGGCGGCACCTGCTCGAAGGGATTCCTAAAACCATTACCATCGACGACTCGGAAATTCGCGATGCTTTATCAGAATGCGTTTCCACCATCCTCAACGCGATCCGCGTCGCCCTGGAGCGCACCCCGCCGGAACTCTCCGCCGATATCTCCGACCGGGGCATTGTCCTGACCGGGGGCGGCGGTTTGCTGAAGAATCTCGACAAGCGTATCCGTGAGGAGACCGGTCTGCCCGTCTCGATCGCTGAGGACCCGCTGGCTTCGGTGGTATTAGGCACCGGGAGAATGTTGACAGATTTTGACTTGTTGAGGCGTGTAGCGATAGAATGAGGCGGTTTTATTGTCAGCAGTCCGTTGCCCGTGGTCCTTTGTAAACACCGCGCCCCTAATGTTGTAAAGGCGTTTGGCCGAAGATACGAGATAGGGACGTTCTTCTTATGTTTGATCCTAACTCACCGGATTTGACGCGCCCCATCGAAGCGCTGGAGCACGACGGACCTGTCATGCCGCCCTTCGTCAAGCGGCACCGCTCCTTTTTCACCCTCCTGGCGATTGTTACCGCACAAGTCCTGCTCCTTTCACTTCAGATCACCCGCAACAACCACGTGCGGCTGATCCGCTACTGGGCCGTTGAGGCTTTCGATCCCTTTGAGCGCTCGTTGGGCGGCCTGATGAATGTTTCTTCCACCGCTTACCGAACCTATCGCCATCTCTGGCGCGCCGACCAGGAGAACCAGGAACTGCACATCCAATTGGTAGCTGCGCAGTCGCAGATCCAGCGGCTGGGTGAGCAGGCGGCGGAAACTCAACGTCTGCGTAATCTGCTGGACTTTAAGAACCAATTGGGGTTTCAAACCTTGGCGGCGGAGGTCATCGCCTCCAGTTTGGGAAATACCTCCAGCCCCGGTGAAAACTCCAACGCCATCTTCATCGACAAGGGCTCGGATTCCGGCCTGACCGCTGATCTTGCCGTCATCACCCCGGAAGGTGTGGTGGGAAAAATTCTGGCCATCTTCCCGCACAGCGCGCAAGTGCTGCTGATTACCGACGCCTCCAGTGGCGTAGGGGTGACCCTTGCCCAAAGCCGCGTGCAGGGGATCCTGAAGGGTAGCGCCAACGGCCTTTGTGACCTTCATTACGTCATGAATGAAGAGGTCGTAACCCGCGGGGAAGCGGTGTTGACTTCCGGGCTCGACCAGGTCTATCCCAAAGGCTTGCCCGTGGGAACCGTGGTGACCGTCGGTGATGGTAACATTTACAAAACCATTAGCGTAAAACCCTCCGCAGACTTGAATCGCCTGGAAATGGTTCTGGTAGTCCTTAAACCCACAGCCGCCGAGCAGCAAGCTCTAAACCTTCCCTTGCGGCGGCAGTAAGATGCCTGCTTCCACCGATCGCGCGGTTGCGGTTTTTAAGGTACATCCCGCCATCCTTTCAGTAGCAGCACTGGGGGCGCTGCTCCTCCAAACGTTTTTGCCGCTGAAACTGCCCCTGGCACGCTTGATGGACTTCCCGCTGCTTATCACCATTTATTTTGCGCTGCTGAGGCGCGACAAAATGCTGGGCATGGCCCTGGGCACCGGGCTGGGCCTGCTCCAGGACGCGCTTTCGCACAGTTACATTGGCATATTTGGAATTGCGAAGGCGATTGTGGGTTACCTCGCAGCTTCCGCCAGCACGCGCTTTGAACTGGAATCCCTGGGGGCGCGCAGCGTGCTGACGGGAGGGTTGGTGTTAGTTCACGACCTGTGCCTTGTCGCCCTCCAGCACGTCTTGCTGGAGGCGCCTCCGCGATTTCAACCCATGGCCACCGCCAGCGCCGTCCTGGTGAACGTGGCGCTCGGCCTGGTCATTTTTCAGATTCTCGACCGCTTCCGCCGCCCTGCCTAAGGACAGGTGCCACGTGAGGTACTCTTTTTAACCCGACGGCGTGCTAGAATTGCCGGCTTGGTTTGTTCGGCTACAGAGACGACGATAGCCCTGTTATGGAGGATGGTTTCATGTCTAAGCCCACTACATTCGGTGTCATCATTGGCAATCGCGGTTTTTTCCCTGCGGTTTTGGCTCGTGATGGGCGCGAAGAGATCCTGCGCGTCCTGGAGAAGGAAGGTTATGGAAGCGTCTGCGTAACCCCGGAAGATACCAAGTTTGGCGCCGTGGAAACCCTTCAGGAGGCAAGCAAGTGCGCCGACCTCTTCCGGCAACATCGCGAGGAAATCGACGGCGTGCTGGTCAGCCTGCCGAACTTCGGCGACGAGCGCGGCGTGGCGAATTCACTGCGCATGGCGGGGCTGGACGTCCCCGTGCTCATTCAGGCTTTCCCCGATGAGCCCCAGAAGATGCTCATGGGAGGCCGCCGCGACAGCTTCTGCGGGAAGATTTCCGCGTGCAACAACCTGTGGCAGTATGGGATCAAGTACTCGTTGACGTCCCAGCACACGATGGCGCCCGCTTCCCCGGCTTTCCTCTCCGACCTGAGAGCCTTTGCCGCCACGTGCCGGATTGTCAAAGGGCTGAAGAACCTCCGCGTGGGCGTCTTGGGGGCGCGTCCTGCGGCCTTCAACACCGTGCGGTTCAGTGAAAAATTGATGGAACGGCACGGCATCTCCGTCGAAACGCTCGACCTTTCGGAAGTCTTCGGCCGCATCGGCCGGCTCACGGACGACGACCCGAAAGTTAAGGCCAAACTGGAGAGTATTCACGGCTACGTCGCCACGCAGGGTGTTCCTGCGGCGCCGCTGGTGAAAATGGCAAAGTTCGGCGTGGTGGTGGACGACTGGATGAAGGATAACGCGCTGGCAGGCTCGTCCGTCCAATGCTGGACCGCCATGCAGGAATTTTTTGGTGTTGTCCCCTGCACGCTGATGAGCATGATGTCGAACAGCCTGATGCCCAGCGCCTGTGAAACCGATATGATCGGCATGATCGGCATGTACGTCCTGCAACTTGCCGCCGGTGAGCCCAGTGCCATCGTCGACTGGAACAACAACTACGGTGAGGATCCTGACAAGGCCGTCATCTTCCACTGCTCCAACCTGCCCAAGCACTTCTTTGAAGACCTCAAGATGGATTTCCAGGAAATCATCGCCGGCTCGGTGGGGAAGGACAATACCTTTGGGACCGTCGTCGGCACCCTCAAGGCCGGCCCGCTCACCTATTGCCGCGTCTCCACGGACGACCTGCACGGTAGATTGCGCGCCTATTGCGGCGAGGGTGAAATCACGGCGGACAAGCTCCAGAGTTTCGGCGGCTACGGAGTGGTCAAGATCGCCGGCCTGCAAGCGCTTCTCCAGTATGTTTGCAAGCACGGCTACGAGCACCACGTGGCCGTCAACCGCAGCCACTTTGGACGCGCCGTCGCCGACGCGCTCGGCAACTACAAGGGGTGGGAGGTTTATCACCACGGGGCTTAGCCAGTGGCCGCACAGGCAGGTCCGCTGTGGGTAGATCAGCACTCGCCCCCTTCGCGGCGACCTTGCGATGAGGCAGGGTCTGATGGCCCGAGCATTGTTGTGCGAAAAGCTGACAAAATTCAGTACACATCACGCTGCCCATTCATGGCAAAATATATTGAAAATAAAGAGCTTACCAGTCAGTGTCGGGGGAAAGAGCTATTTGGGTTGGGTAACTCGAAAATGGGTGCCCCTCGACTTGCATTCGTCGCTTCCTGGTGGTACGATTTCTCCTCTGCTTCTGCCTCGGTTCTAACGGAGACTTTCATATGCAAAGCGCTTACCCGCTTTCTCGTTGCCCTGCCTGCAAAAAGGCATTCCGAATGGAAATTACGCGTCTGTCCAGCACGCCCCCAGATTTAGGCCAAATCGCCCGTCCATTGCCAAGTTTGGGGCTGCTCGTGTGTCCCCACTGTGGCCTGAAATTCCAACGGTTCGACCCCCAGTACCTGAAGGGCCCGACCCCTCATGCTGCCGCCCGGTAGCTTTGGGAACCTCGGCTCAGTCTTTGCTTCCGATTTCATGGCGCAACTCCGAAGTGAAGGGTGAGGTGTCTGCGGGAGCGAAAGGCTTGGTACGTGTCCCGCCCAGCAACCCTTTCCCGCGACACTCCCGCCCCCAAGCCTCCGGCGGGCCGAAGGCTTGGACAGGCCCTCTTCCCATCTGGTAACGGCCCGCATTACAATTCACTTCATGCCGCCCTCCACCTTCGACCGCACCCCACGGCGCGTCATCGTGATTCAACTCCTGGTTCTCTTGGGGCTCGTTGCCTATTACCAGCTTTATCTCCCGCACCGAGCGCGCGAGTTGGCCGCGCGCGCCACCGCCGCCCGTGAGGAGAAAATCACCGCCTTGTTCCAGGATTCGGTGGTGGAAGATTCCAAGCACGAAATCTCCGTCCCGCTAGAGGGGGCGATTGTGAGGCGGCATCCCCAGAGGCTGCGTATCGTGTTTTCTCCGCGGGAAGCCGAAGCCGAGCTTGGGGTTCCGGACGCCATCACCAACGACTTCCGCGGCGGCTACCACCTGACGTGGTTGGGCACCACCCACAAGCTTGAAGCGGCATTCAATGCCGGCCGCCTCTATTGTCTCACCCTCGAAGATCGCAGCACCGGCCACGGCGTGCTGGTTTATGAATCACTCTCGTCCTGGCACCCCTATTAACAGTAAGCAGTAAGCAGTAGGCAGTCGGCAGAGGGCAGCAAGTGCCTTAGCTGAGCGCTGAAAGCTGAGAGCTGATTGCTTCGAACTGACCACTGACGACCGGCAACTGGCAACTATCTCCCGTCTAGTCCTTGGCCGTGAGTTCGTAGATTTTAGCGTCGATGAAGAGCTTAAACAGCACGGGATCGAGAAGCTGCGACTTCACTTCGTCGTCGATGATGGTGAGGGCGCGTTCGACGGGCACCGCGCGCTTGTAGGGCCGGTCGCGCGCCGTGAGCGCATCGAAGATATCCGAGATGGTCATCATCTTCGATTGGAAGGGAATATCTTCTGACTTCGTGTGGTAGGGGTATCCCGAGCCGTTCAGTTTCTCGTGATGCGCCCGGGCAATTTCCGGCACACGCTTCAATTCCTTGGTCCAGGGAATCTTCTCCAAGAAGCGAAAGCTGTGAATGACGTGCGATTCGATTTGCAAGCGCTCGTCGGCGTTGAGACTGCCCTTGCTGATGGAAAGCAGTTGCAACTCCTCCTGGGTGAGCAGGGGCTCCGTGGGGCCGGAGGGATCGTCAAAGCTCCAGCCGGCGATCTGCAAGAGCTTTTCCGAGGACTTCTCCGGCAGCACCGTGGGCTTATTGGCCTCCAGGATGTGTTGCAGGAAATTGTCGAGATTTTGCAGCTCGCGGCCCTGGTCGCCCTCGATCAGCGCGAAGCACTCCTCATATCCTTGATTGCCGTTGCGCAGCACGTAATCGAGCTTCTTCCGGTAGCCCTCCACCTCCAGGGCCTTGCGAATGTACTGGAACCGCTTCCGAATGAGCTCGAGCTGGTGAGGGTAAAGCTTCTGGGCCTTGACCAGGACCTCTTCGCGCACCCCGACCTTGCCGAAGTCGTGCAGGATCGATGCGTAGCGAATCTCGCGAATGTCCTCGCGCGTAAAGTGGATGTCTTTGTAAGGACCGGAGTCCAGCCTGTCCACCGTTCCCGCCAAGGCCACGGTGAGCTTAGCCACCCGCTCCGAGTGACCGAAGGTGGTGGGATCGCGCGACTCGATGGCCGTCACCGAGGCGTGCACGAAGCCTTCAAACAGCTTCTCAATGTCGCGGTAGAGCAAGTTGTTTTCCAGCGCCACCGCGGCTTGGCTGGCCAGAGACGAAGCCAGTTCCTGCCTCTGCGGCGAAAACGGGCAGACTTCCTCCCCCACAATTTTGGAGGTGGTCAGCTTCACGCCGGGATGCTTTTTGCAATTGATGAGCTGAAGCACCCCGATCACCTCGTCCTTCTGATTCTTCATGGGAAGAACCAGCATGGACTTGGTGCGATAACCGAACTTCTGGTCAAAGTCGCGGTTGAACCGGAAGGGCAAATTGCGAATGCGGTAAGCGTCCTTGATGTTGAGGATCTGCCCGGTGGCCGCCGCATAGCCGGCCAGGCTGTGTGTGTCGATGGGCAAAGTGAATTGACGAAAGGGCACCGATTGGCTGTCGTTCTGCGTGAGCCTGAAGACCAGGTGTTTGCCGCCGTCGCTCTCTTCCTCCACCAGGTAGAGGGAGCCGGCGTCGGCGGAAGTGATTTCACGGCTCTTGCTCAGAATCAGCCCGAGCAGCGCATCGGGGTTGCGCTCGGTAGAAAGCGCGACGCCAATTTTGTTGAGGGTCTCGAGATCCGATACGGCCCGCCGCAATTCCCGGCGTGTGCGGAGGTGCTCTTCCTGCGCGCGGAGATTCTCAAACGCCTTCTCAACGGCTTTGGCCAAAGCCAGGCTCGGCACGTCGCGCGGAAGAACAGCGAAGATGCGAGACCTCAGCTTGGCAGGAGGGTGCGTCTCACCATCCAGCAGGCAGATGATTCGCCAGGCGTCGGACTTGGGCGCCGAAGTTTCCAGGCAAGCCATGTCGCCCTCGGCAGCATCGGCCACCATAACCGCGGGCAGTTCCCACATAGGAGGCTCATCCGCCTGGCGAGGTATAGGAATGAGGCGGTAGTCCTCGCCCAGCTTGCGCAGGCCGACGCCGGCGGCAAACGGGTCGAAGTAGTAGACATTCGAGGGCATCGAGGTTCAAGGTTCCAAGGTCTCGTGGGGTTCAATCGCTTGTTTCTCGTGGCCAAGCGGGAATCGCTCCCCCGGGCCTGCGAGGATTCGAAGGGTTGTCCCCCATGCTTCTTCTAATTCTAACACTTCGCGCCGCAAAATTAATGAATTTCGTCGTAGGTTGCCGCGCCACCGCTTGACCCCCGTCAAATTCATCCGCCCCGGCTCCAAGGGGTACCAAAGTGCTGTGGCTAACTCTTTACAAGAGAAGGTATTATCAATCTTCTGAATTGCGGGTAACTTTTTGCGGCCACGCGGAATCAAATATACTGTGAGAGTTTTACGCGAATGGGAGATTGCAAAAGTGCTTTGGACAGATGTACGCAACATATTCAGCAGCATTCTCGAGTTGGCCTTCCTGGCCGGAGCGGCGCTGTATACCGGCCTCGCGTTGGAGAGTTACCGAACGGACGGCCCACGGCTTCGCCCACAGGTTGACTGGCGCGACCCTGCACATTCCGCCGAGCATTTGGCAGTGTGGCTGGGCGTCGTAGCTCTCGCTTTGGCCGTGCGCGTGGCGACCCCGATATTCGAGATGCTCTCCGAAGCATCGGCGGAAGTGGGCGAATGGTTCCTGAGCCGCCGCCATGACGAATCGCAGTAAGACAGGAGTGCGTAGCGCGGACCTGCTTTGTAGGTCCGCGGCACTTCAGCCGGTCGGCCGGAAAAAGCCTTTTCCAACTCCTGAATCCCAGATCCTAAATCCTCCCCTCACGCCTTCGGGTGCGTCTTGTCGTAAACATCGATCAGTTGCTTGATGGACACCTGGGTGTATTTCTGCGTGGTGGAAAGACTCTTGTGACCGAGCATTTCCTGGATGGCGCGCAGGTCGGCGCCCTCGGTGAGCAAGTGGGAAGCGAAGGCATGCCGCATCGAGTGCGGGCTGGTCTTCACATTTGGTCCAAACGCGCTCACATATTTCTTCAGCAGCCGATCGACGGAGCGGGTGGTCAGCCGGTCTCCCCGCGTATTGAGAAACAGCGCCGTCTGCCCACTCTTCTTCGCCTCCATCAATATCTTCTCGCGAACGGGTAGGTAGTCTTCCAGCGCCTGCTTTGCTTTCGACCCGAAGGGAACGATGCGTTCTTTGCGTCCCTTGCCGCGCACCAGCAACATGCCGTCGCCAAAACTGACACTGCGCAAGTCGAGGCCGGCAAGTTCACTCACCCGCAAACCGGAGGCATAGAGCAGTTCCAGAATGGCGCGGTCGCGGATGGCGCCGTCAAGGCGCATCACGGGTTCGGCGCAGTCGCGGATATATTTTTTCAGCAGCATATAGACGGAGCCGGTGGCCAGCCGATTGCCCCGCGCATTGAGAAAGAGCGCCGTCTGTCCACTCTTCTTCGCCTTTATCAAAACTCTCTCGCGAATGGGCAAGTAGTCGTTCAGAGCCGCCTTGGCCTTCGAACCGAAGGGCACGATACGTTCTTTGCGGCCCTTGCCGGGCACCAGCAACATGCCGTCGCCAAAGTTAACGCTACGCAGGTCGAGCCGGCCAAGTTCGCTCACTCGCAGACCGGAAGCATAGAGCAATTCCAGAATCGCGCGGTCGCGGATGGCGTCGTCCCGCCGCATCATGAGTTCGCCACTCGAGATGGCTTCGGCCATGCGGTCGAGAAAGTTGTTCATCTCCTCTTCCGTCATGATGCGGGGAAGCATTTTGTCGAGCTTGGGGGTGGAGACCGTGGCGGCGGGATTGGCCGCCAACACGCCTTCCTTGGCAAGGAATTTGTAGAAGGCCCGCACCGCCGCCAGCTTGCGCGCGATGGAAGTCTTTTTCTTTTCGCGCTCGAACAGAACGGCGAGAAATCCGCGAATGCGGAGTGCCTCGATCGAACCCACGTCGACCTTGGCCTCCGGATCCCCACCCTGTAAGTAATCCCGAAATTGCAGCAAATCGCTGTGATAGTTGCGAATCGTGTGCGGCGACGCGTTGCGCTCGTAGCGGAGGTAGTTGATGTAGCGTTCAATCAGCTCATTCATGGTGGTTGTCAGTTGTCCGTGGTCCGTCGCCAGTTGGTAGCGCGGACCTGTTTTGTAGGTCCGCGGCTCTTCCGCCCTGTCCGGCAGGTTAGTTCACTGATTCCTGGCTGCCACGTTTTTCATAACAAGGTCTTTCATGCTGATCTTTATTCGCCTCAGAGCTTCGAAATCTTCCGATACATCGACTTCGCCCTTGATTTCAAATGGAATGCCCATACTTTCATTCTTTTCTACCACGAGGAATTCTTGAAAGAAGGTGGAGTCGAGCGCCGCCGCCCCAACTTCCACAGTACCCTCGATAGAGGTTCTCCATGAGGCATCGTTATCGATGGTTACATGCCAGCCTATGGGCACGTTAGGTGCGGCAGCAATTCTTCCTGACTTGATCTGGATTTTAAATCCAACAACTCGCTCCTTGCCAACAAGGTGTAAAGACGGAATGGAAACGAGCATTGTCTGGGCATCGGCTATGCCGCCTGCAAGCGGAATCGCCAGAACTGACAGGATTACAGCAAAAAGTGTTTGACTCTTGGATTTTTTGATCACTTGCGTCCTCTATATTGCGTCCATTCTATCTCTTCGGTAGCGTGTAGCGCGGTCCTGTTTTGCAGGTCCGCGCTACCCCGTTCCGTCTGTTGCCACGGACAACGGACCACTGACAACGGACAAACGACCAACCGTCGTATCCATCCAAACTGCGAAATCCTCCAGCGCCCGCTGACACTGCTTTTCCCGCCGCGCGCGGCGGTCGCGGGCGATGGCGCGCGGCAGACCTTCCATCGGCGGCAGCAAATCATAGGAAATGTTGGCCGGCTGGTAATTGGTCGAGCTGGCGTGGGTAATGTAGTGCACCAGCGACCCCAGCGCCGTGGTGCGTGGCGGCGGCATGTAGGGCCGAGCAGCGCTCGGCCTTGGCAGTTCGTTGGCGCTCGGCCCAGGGCCAGCGCTGCTGGCCCCTACACTCGACGTGGCACGGGCATCCTGCCCGTGATGTTCATGGCCAGGATGGCCATGCCACGCCTCTGGCCGCGCGCGCGCCGCCAGGGCCAGGCCGGCCAGCAGGCCCGTGGCGATGCATTCCACATAGCCCTCGACGCCGGAAAGCTGGCCTGCCACAAAAACCTGCGGCGCGCTGCGAAAGCTCAGGTCCGGACTCAGCAAGCGCGGCGAGTTGATATAGGTGTTGCGATGGATTTGCCCCAGGCGCAGGAACTCCGCGTTCTCTAGCCCCGGAATCAGCCGCATAATCCGCTTCTGCTCGGGGAACTTCAGGTGATTCTGAAAACCCACCAGGTTATAGCTCGAAAAGCGCAGATTCTCCGGCCGCAATTGCACGACGGCGAAGGGTTGCCGCCCGGTGCGCGGATCGACCAGCCCCACGGGCTTCATGGGACCGAAGCGCAGCGTGTCATATCCCCGCCGCCCCAGTTCTTCGATGGGAAGGCAGGCCTCAAAGAACTGTACCTTTTCGAACTCGTGCGCCTGCACTGGCTCTGCGCTCTCGAGCGCCTCGTAGAAGATGCGGTATTCGTCTTCGGTGAATGGGCAATTGAGATAATCTTCTCCCCCTTTGCCGTAGCGGGAGGCGGCGAAAATGCGTTCCATGTTCAGGGTTTCCGCATCGACTACGGGGCTGATGGCGTCGTAGAAGGCCAGGTTCTCGGCGCCCGTCAGCGATTGCAGTCGCGCCGCCAGTGCGTCAGAGGTGAGAGGCCCGGTCGAGATGAGGGCCAGTCCTTGTTCTGGAATCTCGCGCAGCTCTTCCCGCCGCAGGGTGATGAGCGGGTGGCCGGATATCGCCGCGGTAACTCCTCCGGCAAAACGCTCGCGGTCGACGGCCAACGCCGCTCCGCCCGGCACCGCGCATTCGCCCGCCACCCGCAGCAGGAGCGAGCCCGCGCGCCGCAACTCCTCCTTCAGCAGCCACGAGGCTGACCCGGGGGCATTCGACTTCAGCGAGTTGCTGCAAACCAGTTCGGCCAACCGGTCGGTTTTGTGCGCAGGCGTTGGGCAGGCCGGACGCATCTCGTATAGCGTCACGGCCACGCCGCGCTCGGCAAGCTGCCAAGCCGCCTCGCTTCCCGCCAAGCCTCCTCCGGCGATGATCACCGATTGCATTCCGTCCTCATCTTAATTCCTGTCCCCACCTGCACGCGATTGTAACAGCCGAAAAGACCTCTCATGATTGCGACGATTAGTGGTTTGCTTCCTCACAAATTTACGCGACCGAGTCAAATTAGGTCACTGAAAACACTTCTATCTTCTTTATTTTCATTAACTCATCGAAACTTTTCGATAACCTGTTTATTTTCATTAACTCATCCAGAGCACTTATTTTGCCCCTTTGTTTTCAACAAACCATCCAGAGCTATCTTCATTTTTAACATCTTTATTTGTTCGCCCCTTTATTTTCAACAACTCATCCAGAGCACTTTTTAGCTCGTTTATTTTCAATGCTTTGGGAGCACTCTTCATTTCTACATCTAGTCCCCCCGCCCTGAACCCCATACAGCCTCGATCCTGCCCGATGGCGGCCCGCTTGGCTAACTCTCTCCGTGTCCTCCGTGTCTCAAAGCTTCCAACACAGAGAGCATGGAGTTCCGTCTCGGTGTGAATGCTTTGCTGTCCCCAGAGGACACGGAGACTTGGCGGCGCCGTGCAACAATGCGCTGCCAAATTCTTTTCATTCATTTCCGAATTCTCCGTTAGGGACACAGGAATCCCCCATCAAATCCTCCCGGAGGGGGCCTGCCCAGAGCCCCCGGCAGCAGCAGGAACGGCCAGCAGGCGCCAGCCTCATGGGCTAGTGTACATGCGGTCATTATCCGTGTCAAGAACAAAATGGGCTATGAATTTCAGCCTATGACAGCGAAGAACTCTTCCGCTGTGACACTTCTAAATCTGTCACACGCCCCGTAGCCGGGCGCAGCTTTAGCGGGCAGACTGGCGACTATGAGCGGTTCCTCACGTTATGTACCGGGGTATAATCGCGCCGCTCCGTTCGGTGGGAAGGCAGGAGGCGAAATGACCATCTCTTCGAAAAGGTTGCTGTTCTGGGCGCCGCGCGGCATCTGCATTGCCTTTGCCATTTTCCTGAGCATGTTTGCGCTCGACGTTTTCGGTGAGGGCTATGGCTTTTGGAAAACCCTTCTAGCGCTCTTGATCCATCTGGTTCCCGTTTACATCGTCTTGGCCGTGCTGGCGATTGCCTGGCGATGGGAATGGGTGGGCGCGGTGGGTTTTGCCGGGCTGGCAATGTGGTACGCGAAGCTCATGTGGCGGCACCATCCCGATTGGGTGCTGACCATCGCGGGACCGGTGCTGGTGATTGCCGCGCTCTTTTTCTTCAATTGGCTGAAACATGACGAGGTGCGGGCAAGGCCTTAACGCCGCCCTCGCCCGGCGCTACTGCTTGTGCCGGCGTCATTGTTAGCTTTCCGTTTCGGTGCTAGGATACGCCGCAATTCCGGCGGAGACATATCTGTGGAATCCATCGTACTTCTCGGGCTGGGTTTCGTTGCTCTGGTCATCGGTGGTCCGATTATAGCGTTGGTGCGCGCCCGTGGAGCCCGGCGGATGGCCGAGCAGAATCAGGAAAACGAGCGAAAGCTCGCGGAGCGCGTGCTGGTCCTGGAAAACCAGCTTCAGCGACTCGAGGGCCATTTTAAGTCGCAGACCGTGGTTTTGGATCAAGCGCTTCAGGAACTGCGCACCGCATCGACAGTTCGCGAGGGTCGAGCGCCTGACGCAACAGGTCAGCCGGAGCCGCCTAAGCCCCCCATTGTGGCGCAAAGTGTTGAGTCACCCTCCACCCAACCGCCCCGCCCCGCGGCCATCGTTGCACCCTCGACCCCAGCGCTCGCCGTACCTCCAGCGGCGGCAATTGCCAAACCAACCGTGCCGCTTGCACCTTCCGCACCTTCCGCGCCGCCACCGGCGAAGGCGCCTGCCCCCATCACAGTTCCACCCCCGATCACTCCAATTCCCGCGCCGGTCGCAATTCCCCAACCCACCGCACCTTCCGCTCTGCTGCCGATCGAGAATCCGCCCGCGCTTGCGCCTGTCACCGTTCGACCAGCGCCCGCGCCGCCCATTGTGCCCCCGAAAATTGAAATGTTGCGTGCGCCAAAGCCCGCCTCTCACGAGACGGCCAAGCGTGTCCTGAACATGGAAGAAGTGCTCGGCACCGACTGGCTCAACAAGCTCGGCATGAGCATCCTGGTGATTGGGGTCGCGCTGTTTCTGGCTTACGAAATGCGCGAACTGGGCCCGGCGGGAAAGGTGCTGGTGGGGTACGTGGTGAGCGGCGGGCTTTTGGGCGCCGGCATTTTCTACGAGGGCCGTGAGCGCTATCGCCTGCTGGCCCGCGTGGGGATTGGCGGCGGTTGGGCGCTCACCTTTTTTACGACCTATGCGATGTATCACGTTGCCCCGGCGCGGGTTTTGAATTCGCAGGTGCTCGACCTGGCCTTGCTCTTGGCCGTTGCCGCCGCGATGGTGGTGCACACCTTGCGGTACAACTCGCAGGTGGTCACCGGCTTCGCGCTACTCCTTGGCTTCATCACCGTCACCATCAGCAAAGACAATGTCTACAGCCTTTCCGCCGGGGCCATTCTGGCCCTCGCGCTGGTCATCATCGCGTTGCGGCGGCGATGGTACGAGCTCGAAATCTGCGGCATTCTCGCCAGCTACTTGAACCACTATTATTGGCTGCGCCCCATCATCGAACCCATGGGCGAGCACCATCATGCTTTCCCGGAGTTCGTGCCGAGCGCCGCGCTACTGATTTTCTACTGGCTGGTGTTCCGCGTTTCCTATCTGCTCCGCCGCATACCTGCCCCCGTAGGGCCAAACAGCGTTCGGCCTGCCGGCAGCGTAGGGCCGAACGGCGTTCGGCCCGAGGGTGAGCGCCGCTCGCCCCTACAGGAACCGCAAGGGGAAGAGAATGTTTCCACCGTCGCCGCGCTGCTCAACACCTTCCTGCTTCTCGGTTTGATGAAGTACCAATCCGTGCACCCGGAATGGGCCTTCCGATTCCTCTTGGGGTTGGGCGCGGTGGAATTCGTGTTCGGCCAATTGCCCATCGCGCGCCGCCGCCGCGCCGCCTTCGTGGTACTCAGCGTAGTCGGCGCCACCCTGATGGTAGCGGCGATTCCGTTCAAATATTCGGGCGAGACGCTGCCCATCCTGTGGCTGGCGGAAGCGGAAGCGCTGTTCCTGGCCGGTGTATTCCTGGATGAAATCATCTTCTGCCGTCTGGGCCTGTTGGCAAGTATGCTGGTCGCCTTTCAGTTGGACCGCTTCGCCTTGTACCAGATCTTTGACTCCCAGTGGAAGGGATTCCACGGCGGCGAGCGGATCCGCGGCATCACCGAATTCGCCGCCACCACCCTGGTTTTCTATGGCGACGCCCATTGGTTGGCGCGCCGCTCCCGCATCCTGGCGGAGTCGCGCTTCGAGAGAGCGCTGCTGGGCTTGCTTTCTTACGTGGCCGGCATCACCGCGGTGATCGGCATCTGGTGGCTCGCACCGGAGGCGTGGGTGGCCGTGGGTCTGGCCGCCTTGGGGCTCGCGTTGATGGTGCTGGCTTCGCGGACCAACATCGAGGAATTCGTCTATCAGGCCCATGCGGCCGCCTTCCTGGCGTTTCTCCGCCTCCTGGTGGTGAACTTGGGAGACCAGAACATTCACCACCACCTCATGCTCCGGCTCGTAACTGTGGGCTTGGCGGCGGTCATGCTGTTTGCCTGTGCATACTGGTCAAGCCTGACGCGAACCGACAGGGTGCCATTCGCTTCCTCCGGGCATACCTGGAGCGCATCTCTGGTGGTGGGGCTGCTCGCCTGGTACGAAATGGAGCCAGTGGGTGCGGCGCAGGCGTGGTTGCTCCTGGCGCTGGCGCTGCTTTTGATTGGCCGCGCCCACCGCCTGCCGTATCTGCGCTGGCAGGCCTACCTGGCGTTGGCATTCAGCTTCGTGCAGTTGAACTACTTCGCCTTGCAGCAGATCTTTGATCCCCAGTGGAAGGGATTGCATGGCGTCGAGCTGCTTCGCGGCATCATGGAGTTCTCCGCCGCGACTCTGATTTTCTACAGCGCCGCCCACTCGCTCGGGCGCCGCTCCTCGAGCGTGGCAGAATCGCGCGGGGAGGCGGCGGTTCTTAGCGGGCTTTCCTACGCCGCCGCCGTCACCGCCGTGATCGGTATCGGGTGGCTGGCGCCGGAGGCGTGGGTGGCCGTGGGCTTTGCCGCGTTGGGGCTCACGCTGATGGTGCTGGGCTCGCGGACCAACATCCGGGAATTTGTCTATCAGGCCCATGGGGCGGCCGTCCTGGCGTTTCTCCGCGTCCTGGTGGTGAACCTGGGGGGGCTGAGCATTCATCAACACCTCCAGGTCCGGCTGGTGACGGTAGGGCTCGCCGCCGCCATGCTCTACGCCATTGCCCACTGGTCAGGCCTGCCGCGAACGCCTTCCGTTCGCTATGCTTCCTCGGGCCATACCTGGACCGCGTCGTTGCTGGTCGGGCTGCTGGCCTGGTATGAACTCAGACCGCTGAGCGTGGCGCTGGCCTGGACGCTTCTGGGTCTGGCGCTATTTGAAATCGGCCGCGCCCGCCGCCTGCCGCAATTGCGCCTGCAAGCGTACCTGGCGTTTGTGTTCAGCTTCATGCGCCTTTTCTTTGTGAACTTCAACGCCGCGGGACTGCCGGGTGAGTTGAGCCCGCGGTTCTATACCACCGTGCCTCTGGCGCTCGCTTTCTTCTACGTGTATAGCGTGCTCGATGCGTCGGGGAATCTGGAAGAGCCGCAGGGCCGAACCACGGGCCCTGCGCTACAAGCCATTGCTGCCCTTGCCCATGACCGGCGCTGGAAGGCGGCGGAGATGCTCTGCTTCCTGGGTACCTTTACGCTGGCGGGATGGGCGCGTTTCGAATTGGAAGCCGATTGGGTGGTGGCGGCGTGGGCGGCGATGATCTGGGCGCTGCTGGCCATTGCCTGGCGTTATCAAAAGCGCATTTTCTTGCACCAGGGATTGCTGCTGGGCGCGGCGGTCCTGCTGCGCACTACCCTGCACAACTTCTACCAGCGGAGTTATTTTCCCGCGCCCCGCTGGCAGAGCCGCAGCCTCACCGTGGGCGTAACCATCGCCTTGCTCTTTGCCGCGCTGCCCTTCGCCTTCCAATTGCGGCGTTCGCCGGAGAGAAATCTCGTCAAACCCGGCCTGTGGCGGCGAGCGTTCAATGCGTTGGAGAGTCGCCCCGAGCAGGTGTTCTTTTTCATTCCCTTCTTTTTGCTCACCGTTCTGCTGGCGCTGGAAGTGCCCAAGGGCATGGTGACAGTGTCGTGGGGAGTGGAAGCGGTGGCGGTATTCCTCCTGGCGCTGGCGGTGGGTGAGCGCAGCTATCGTCTTTCCGGCCTGGGGCTGTTGTTGCTTTGCGTCGGCAAGATTGTGGTGATCGACGTTTGGAACCTGCACCCCCGCGACCGCTACCTGACCTTCATCGTGCTGGGAGTCGCGTTGCTGGGAGTCTCGTTCCTCTACACGCGTTATCGTGAGGCCATACGGCAGTACCTCTAGGGATTAGGGGTTAGGGATTAGGGGTTATCTGTGGGCTGTCGGCTGTGAGCTGTTACCTGAAGACTGAGAACTGAAGACTGAGAACTTATTTGATGAAACGCTGGATCATCTTCGCCATGGTCGTGACGCTGGAAGTCGCCGCGCTGGTGTGGTCGGAGCGGCACCCGGTGGAGGTGCGCGTCGCCCCGGCTGCGCTCCTCTATTTCATCGCCGACTCGGAGTGGGAGCTGAGCCGGCTGCCCATGGCGGCCACCCGTCTCTCCGACCAGGAAGAAATCGACATTGGCAATCAGATGGCGGCGAATACTTACCTCGATCGCGCGGGCCCGGGCCTGACCCCTGAGCAGAAGCAGCAGAACCAGGTGGTGGAAGATTACGTCAACCGCGTGGGGGCCAAGGTGGCGGCCAGGGCGCATCGCAAGCTGCCCTACAAGTTTCACTACGTTGCGAATATGGGTTTTGTAAATGCCTTCGCGCTGCCTGGCGGGCATGTGTACATTGGCGCCGGGTTGATCGCGCTGATGGACAGCGAGGACGAGCTGGCGGCGATCCTCGGCCACGAGATCGAGCACATTGACCACTACCATTGCGCCGAGCGGGTACAAACCGAACAGCGCTTGCGAAGGATCCCTCTGGGCGAATTGGCTTTAATACCCGCAGTCGTATTTGAAGCCGGCTACAACAAGGACCAGGAACTCGAAGCCGACCGCGAGGGCACGCAACTGGCCGTGTGGGCAGGGTACTCGCCCCTGGGCGCCGAGCGCATGTTCGAAACCTTCGACCGCCTTTATCAAGAATACGTGCGGCGCGCCAAATCGCCCGAGGAAGAGCTCTCGCGCGTGGCGATTCAAACCATCGAAGGTTACTTCCGCTCGCACCCGGCGCCTTCCGAACGCATCGAGCAGATCCGCAAGCTGATCGCCGATCAACACTGGGATTTGAAACCCGAACGCGATTTGGAAGTCGCGTATATCTATTGGACGGAGCACGCGCAGCAGACGTATGAGGCGGGGCACTACCAAGAGGCAGCAGGTTGGGCAAAACGCTCACTCGGTGTGAAGCCGGACCTGCCGGCCGCTCTCCTGGCGCTCGGCAACGCGCAATTTGCCCAGGCGAATTTTTCCCAGGCGGCATCGGCCTTCGGCAAGGTCTTGGAAAAGACGCCGGATGACGACGAGCTGGTGGCAATTTACGCTGACGCGCTGGCAGCGCGGCACACCCCCGCCCAGTCACTCCAGGAATTCGAAGCCATGCTGGCCAAACATTCGGGGTTAAGATGGCGATTGGCGGCGGGCGTCGAGCTGGGTGGACTGACTCTCGCGGCGCGCGGCGAAGCAGCGTCTGAGGCGGTGCTGGCTCCCCTCAAGGCGGGACCCAACGCCGACTTGCCTCCCGAGTTGCGGGGCCGCTTGGGCTGGTGGTATTACCGAACCGGAAAAGTTGATCGTGCCGCTGAGCTACTGACCGGCGCGGTACAGGAGTTCCCCACGGACACAAAAATGCAGCTTCAACTCGGCTGGGCGCTGGTGGAACAGCACAATCTGGAAAGCGCCATACAGCGCTTCGAGACCGTCTCTACGCGTTACTCCTCTTCTGAACATGCATCGCCGAATCAGCGCCGCCGGCTATTCAACGAGAGGCGTATGGGCTTGGCGGTGGCGGAATGGCAGGCGCAACAATTCGATCGCGCCGTGGGCGAGTTCGCTGGGGCATCATTTTCACAACCGGAATGGCTCAATCCCCAATGGGTGGCAGCGGTCTACTCGCCAAGAGTCGCCAAGAGCATCGAAGAGTTGAAAGCGGAACAGAAAAAGCGCCACGCAATTCCTCCAGCCCGTTTGGGCACAGGTGGCGGACAGCCCCGGATAACAATTGAAAAATAGGGGTCTTCGAACCCTCCCGATGCCAGCTTTCTTGACCTCCTGCGCGGGAATGCCCTACTATGATGTATTCCGTGACCGCTCGCGATTTCGGCTGGAAACACCTGGCGGGGTAGCTCAGTGGTAGAGCGAGGGTCTCATAATCCCTAGGTCGGGAGTTCGATCCTCCCCCCCGCTACCAAGCTTTTCAGTAGTTTGCAGGGAATGCCGGTGCCCATGGTCCTGCGTTGATTGCGCCCGGTTCCCTGTAGCCTAACGTAACCACCTCACATTTCGAACGTTGTGACCCCAGGGAATTTGTGCAACAAGCTGCTGCACAATTGGCTCCTTCGGCAGCCTTATTCCCGTCATGGCTTATGAGTTTTCCTTTCGCTCCTCCGCCTCCGCCGGAGGCGTCCCGGCAGGCCGCCGCTCGCGCCGCAGGCTAGCCGGCCCTTTTGAGAGCGCAAAGTGCAGCAATTCGCGTGGCACCATTCGCATCAGGGCGACGAGCAGTTTGTAGCGCCACCCGGGCACCACGAAGAGCTTTCCCTTTTCCAGACCTTGGAGCGAAGCTTCCACCACATCTTCGGCGGGCATCCACCAGCCCTTCGACATGAAACTCCGGTCGATTCCCAGCACGTCGTGGAATTCCGTCAGCGTGAATCCCGGGCAGAGCGCTTGCACGCGCACGCGCGACCCGGCGCTTTTCAATTCCAGATAGAGGCCTTCGGTGAAGCAGTTGATCCAGGCTTTGGTGGCGTAATAGCTGGTGGTGCCGGGGCGTGGGGCAAAGGCGGCGACGGAGGAAACGTTGATGACGCCGCCCCGGTTGTGCGCGGTCAGGTTACCGAGGGCCGCGTGCGTCAGGCGCATGGTAGCCATTACGTGCAGGCGGTGCATGGCGTCCTGGCTCGCGACGGGCGCTTCGAAGAATCGTCCTATGGTACCGAACCCGGCGTTGTTCACCAGCAAATGGAGATTGGCCGCGTCGGCCAGAAATTCCTCCACCCTGAGCAATTCCGCATCGCGCGTCAGGTCCGCTCCGAGCAGCGTGCAGTTCACATGGAAGCGCTCGCCGAGTTCATCGGCCATCTGCTGAAGGCGGTCCTGGCGGCGCGCCACCAGCGTCAGGTCGTAACCCCGCGCCGCCAGCTTTCGCGCGAAAACAGCGCCGATGCCGCTGGAAGCGCCCGTCACCACGGCCAGCGGTTTTGCCTCACTCATGTTTTCCTCCCGTTGGAGCAAGTTGCTATTTGCTTGTGGCTAGTGGTCGGTGGCTAGCCACTAGCCACTAGCCCCTAATCCCGAACCCCTAATCCCTGAACCCTAACCCCTGACTTTCACACCGTCGGCTCGCCGTGAATCTCCACTTCCGCGGGTTCGACGCTCAGGGGCTCAGGCTCGGGAAGTTTTCCCTTCCAATCCGCCCAGCCCCAAAAGACCGCGGTAGACGAGCTGAGGATGCCCGCCACAAACCCGATGGCCCGCGGACTGTGATATTGGGAAGCGATGCCCGCCGCGGTCATGGAAACCATCATGGTGGACCAGGTCAGCGATTCCGCCGTCGAGAACACCCTGCCCCGGAATTCATCCGGAACGCGCCGGAGCAATTGCGAGACATTCAGCACCGAACATACCGCCACGGCCGCGCGGGAGAGGGCGATGAAAAACAGGGCCGCAGCGAAATTCCGCATCTGGCTGAAGAGCACGTAGGCCCCGCCGTGAATAACATAGCAGATGGCGATGGTGCGCTTGTACTGGCGGAAGCTGATTCGCCGGCCGATCGTGTGGCCCAGCGCTCCGCCCACCAGCAGGCCCACTCCCGCGGCGCTCCACACGATGCCGATTCCCGCCGGGCCGCGGTTGAAAACCTGCTCGCCAAACAAGGTGAAAAGGATTTGGGCAGCGCCCCCGCCGGTGGCCCAGCCCACGCCGATCAGGGCAATTCCCAGGATCAGCGGCGACGAGCGCATGTAGCGCAGGCCTTCCTTGTACTCGTGCCACGGCCGTACCACCTGTTCTTCCGTCAGCGCTTCGCGTTTCGCCCGAAAACTGCCCGCCCCACGTAACTGCCAGATGCAGGCCGCCGACCCGAAAAAGGAGAGGGAGTTCAGAACGAAGGCCCACTGGTATCCCAGGCTCGCCGCGGTCAAACCCGCCACCATGGTGCCTATGGTCAGCGTGGTCCATTGAGTGGTTTGGGTCAGCGAATTGGCGGTGTGCAATTCCTCCCGGCTGGTGATGGTGGGCAGAATCGAAGTGCGGCCGCTGGTGAAGAACGGCGAGGCAAACATCAGCAGCGCGCTCAGTCCATAAAGCAGCGAGGTCCGATGATGGTGGACGGTCAGCACAAACCCCAGGGCCACCACGGCGCGGATCAAATCGCTCGCGATCATAATGCGCTTGCGGTCAAAGCGGTCGAGAATTACCCCGGCCAAGGGCCCCGCCATGACCGCCGGCACGGCCCGCGACAGCATCACGCCGCTCACCACGAGGCCGGAATGGGTGGTCTCCATCGCCAGACTGAACACCGCAATATTGTTGAAGTGGTCGCCGATCTCACTGACCACTTGGCCGATCCAGGTATAGCGGTAATTGCGGTTCTGGCGCAAAAGTTGGCGAAAATCGTTCAGCATCAGGGGTCGGTACGCAAAAGGCAAAGGTAAGGAAAGGCCTCTATTTGCGGGCTTTTTCGTTGAGGTCGGCGCCACCAGCGCTCGCCTTGGCGCTACCACTCGTCGATCGATTTATGAACTCTGGGCTTCGGGCCGGCGCAAAGGGGTTATCCGCGATCGGCCATTGATGCCCCCCGGGTTGTTCAGACCGCCCGGAGGCCGAGTCTTGACCCTTACGGCCTTTAGCACATAGAGCACCAGCGCGCTGGAAGTGCCCAGCTCGCGTCCAATCGCGCGGCAGGTCTTTCCGTCAAGGTACATCTGCTTGATCTGGAGATAGCGCGCGCAACGTTCGGAATTATGGCGAATATTCCATCCGTGCCAACCGCAGACTTCACAAGTCACTATTTTCCGCCTCACGTGTCTTCCTCCGCTATCGTTCAATGTCTTCGGCACTCCGCCCCTGGCCAAGCACAGACCACTCCGAGGTCAGGCGGCGAAAGCGCCATCGGCGAGTAATCCTGCATACAGTCATCATAGCTGGAAATACGCACTTGGTAAACCTTGGCTACGTTCCTGCCAAGTTTACCATATCTTAATTCTTGAATCGCATTCCTTGTTTGATTGCCGAAGGGTTCCGTCAAAGTCCGACGCGGGATGAAAAGGACCCCTCAACCTTGAAGAATTTTCTCGACCCTGGAAATTTTGTCCTCATCGCCGACCCGTTCCATTCTTGCCTCGTCATCTAATTCTCTCGAATATAAGCACTTATGATTTTGCGTTCATGGCACGCCATCTGCCTTCTTGAATGCTGCCTTCATCTGCAAGGCATATCGAAGACAGGAGAAACCCATGAATGAAGAAAGAACGCCTTCCGGTAACTCCCCCGAACCTAGCGCGAATCCGGAGCCTTCTCAGGCCGAAGGATTTCACGAAGGGTCTTCAGCGGGGCTGAAATTCGCCGTGGCGGTCTTCGTGGCCGTTGCGGGCATCGCGGCGGGTTATGGATGGCTACAACACGACGCCGTCCGGCGATTGGCCACAGAACGCGGAGAGTTGAGCGCCTCGCTGGCTCAGGCGAAGGAACAAGAGGATGCCCTGACGGCAAAGGTCAACGCATTGAGCGCCGCCCAGGCACAGGATGAGGCCGCGCGTGCCCAGGCCGAAGCCTTGAAGAATGAGCAGTTTCCGCTCCGAATCAGCGCAACGCCTCGGCATTCCCCCCGTACCGTGGCAGCCCACCAGGCGCCAGTTGACGACCCGCGTTGGAAGCAAGTCCAAAATCAACTGGGCGACCAACAAAAGGCGTTGGCGGATAACCAAAAGCAAATTGCCGATACCCAGACCAACCTGCAACAAGCTAGATCTGACCTCGAAGGAAATCTCCAATCGGCGCGGACCGAATTGGGCGGAGATATTGCTCGCAACCACGCGGAACTGGTGAACCTGGAGAAAAAAAGCGAGCGGAACTACTACGAGTTTAGCTTCGAAAAATCCAAAACTTATCACCATGCAGGGCCCATCAGCATCGAGTTGCGCAAAGCCGACCCCAAGCACGAATACTGCGATTTGCAGATGCTTGTAGACGACCGGGAGATTACCCGAAAGCACGTCAATCTTTACGAGTCGCTCACCTTTTACCCAATAGGCTACTCTCAGCCTTTGGAGGTGGTCATCAACCGCATGGACTCGAACTCTGTGCAGGGTTACGTCAGCGAGCCCAAGTACCGGTCCACGGAACGGGCGGCCGCGCCTGCCGTTCCTCCTCCTGCTGCGTCTGTTAACCCGTCCGCAGAAACGGCTCCCGACGCCAAGCTTGCGCACCGCGACGAAGGCGCTCACTAGCGCGGATTTCCCACCACCTGTCCGGAAGGGTGGGGGTTAGCCTCATCCTTCCGGGCCCCTCCCCGAAAGCCTCCGAGCAGGGTGGGAAATGTGGCTCGACGAGGCGTTTTCATCAGCCGAGGCGAGACGGGTGAGGGGTCTCGCCTTGTGTCAACTCTAAGATGGGACACCACACTAGCGTCTCAGTGTGAATTCGTAGCGGCGAGTTTACCTCGCCATGTGGCGTAGCGGCGAGTTTACCTCGCCAAATGGCGGCGTAGAGCCGCCTCTACGTCAAACCGGTTGATCGCGACGACATTAAGTCATAAATTTGTCTTCCGCCGGACAAAAAGTAAATTTTTCGGTCGGGATCCTTGTGGACGGAGTCGATTGGAACACCGCTTGCTTTTCCATATCCTCGAAGGCCAGCATTCACTCAGCGACACTTTGTCTGAGTTTTCTGGAGGATGATTTATGGATTTTCTAACTGCCATGGGTGCGGCTTGGGGAGTGATCACGGTCGCGTTCGTTATCTTACTCCTTTACCGCCGGAGCCTTACCAAGAACGAAAGTGACTGGATTCCCTTGACGGACGATGCCAAGGAAGAGTCGGCCATTCAAGCTCAAACGGTTATCGAGATGAAGACGAAGAAGTTGACCGTCCCGATTCGCACGCTGGGGTTTCTTTCGCTGGCCGTGCTGCTGGTCATTGTGGGTTTCTGGGTGTTCCATACCCTCTACACCCCGCCCGCAATGCCGCAGTAAGGCGCAGAGCAGGACCGATCTAGGGAGAATGGGGCGCAACGGAGGTTGCCCGTTGCGCCTTCTCCCGCTGTTACCAAGTCAGCCTGCGCATCTCAGGTGCGCGCTTCCCCTAGGAATACTCCCGGAACCGGGCCAAGACCCGCCACCACAGTCGCCCACGGACTGCTGGTGCGAATCGGGACGGGCCCTGCTACAATCATATCAATCCACTCCATCGTAGGAGCCGGTATGAAAACCAACTCCCCTGCATCCTTTCCCCTGCCCACTGCGTCGATTGGCTTTAGGACGGAATTCCTGGATTTTCGCCGCGGCATTCACGTGGGAAATCTGGAAGAGAATGAGCGCATCACCCGCATCCTGAAGCTGGCCTTGGAAGCTCGCTATCAGCAAGGATTTGTCACGGAGCGCTGGGGGCGCGGCGTCTTTTGGCAGTGGATCGCCTTCCTGCCGCGCGCCAACCGCGACGCCAAGCCGCTTTCCTCCCACGTCAGCTTTGGCTGCTCGAAGTTTTTCATCTCCGTGGAAACTGACGAGAAGCTCTTCAAGTGTGGATTGCAGGTCGAGCGCGGCTACGTGAAGGCCTCCCGCTCCGCCCGCGAATGCGAGTTACGTACTGATTGGGACTGGCATCGGCTGGCGAAAGGTCTGCGGCCCGGGAGTCCCTTGGAGCGCGAACTGCGCCGGCTGATCCGGCGCGAAGGCTTCCACCTCTTTGCCGGCAGTTGGGAAGCGGAATCCGGCCGGTTTTCCCAGGAGAATTTTCCCGGCGTCACCAAGCTGCGCCGCTTGCTGGATGCCGCGCCCAAGACTCAATGGGCGGGATTCCAAATCTTCTACCCGATGACGGAAGAGGAAGTGCGCACCGCCACCGGCCCCGACCTGGTGGAATCCATGCTCGCCGTTTTTGGCGAGGTCACCCCCCTGATGAACCTGACCATGCAGATTGAGTTGCCGGAGCTGTCATAGCGCGACATGTTATGGAGGTGGCACAGGCACTCCTGCCTGTGCTCTACGCAACGCTCTTGCGAAGGGCCTTGAACTTGTCCTGAAGCTTTTTGACTTCCTTTTCCTGATCTTTATTGGGCGTGTCTTTTAATAGCGCCAGGGCGGCCTTCAAGGTCTCGTCGGCTTCGTCGCAAAGCGATCTTAATCTCTGCGGGTCGAGACTGTGGTGCTTATCGAAGACCACGGCCCCTTCCGCCAGTTCCTGGGCGAGGAAAATGGCGAAAGCCGTTCCCTCCAATTTGGCGGAGCCACTTGCCAGGACGTTGCGGGCTTTCGCCTGGTCACCTCCCACCACCTCGCCCAGCGCGTCATCCACGCCTTTGCGCATGGCATCCACCGAAACGCTTTCTTGCTGGTCAGGTTCGATCAAAGTACCTGCTTCGACGGTCGCCAGCTCTTTGATTTCGGATGGACCTTCGGCGGCGGGGTAGCTGGCATCCAAGGTCAGCTCTTTGGCGATCACCCCGTCCGGAGCGATCTGGTGCGCGGTTGCGGCCAGGCCCAACGCTGCTTTCCCGGCGGTCACCAGAGTGTCGTGTTGCAAGCGGTGATAGCCGGAACGGGCCGGCGAGGCGGTGGCTTTCTCAGCTCCCTTGTGGTATGCCTCGGCCAATTCCTTGGCGCCGTTGAGCTCACCCGCGTAAATCACGGCGCGCAACACCTGGGCGCGCGGCGTGGCATCTTCCGGCGGTGTGGCGGTTGCCAGCTTATCGGTAAGGTCCAACGCTTTGTCCAGTTTGCCGCTGTTGAAGGCTTCTTTGGCGCGGTCATAGGCACTGGTCTGCACGGCTGGGTTGCTGGGCCCGCAGCTTGCTAAAAGCAATACGGTCACAACGATCAATCCGAATAGGCTAAGAGTTCGGGGGAATGAACGAGACGAAGGAAACATGGCACGACCTCCAGGGTGAGGCTGTCAGCGGATCTCATCGCCACAGGGGGGGTGGTGCGATGGACCCGCGCCTTTGCTTGGCCAGGACCCCTGCTCAAGCACGAGGAAAATCTACCTGAACAGCAAGCCCCTGCGGCATAGCGCCGTCACTATAAATCAAGTCTTAGGCGAATTCAATAACAAGATTATCGCGCCTTGATCTCGGTCCAGTATTGGTCGTAAAGCGCGATAACCGGTCCGAGGTCGCGCATGAACTCGCAGCGGTTGAGGGAGGACGGGTCGGGGAAGACGGCGGGGTTGGCGAGAAGCCACGGGTCGATGTCCCGCCGATCGTAACGGTTGGGGGTATTGAAACCGCAATCATTCACGAAGCGGGCGGCGACTTCGGGGCGATGGAAGTAATTGATAAAGTCCTCCGCCAATTGCGGGTGCGGGGCGTGGCGCGGAATGCAGGCGCAGTCGACGGAAATCGTGCAGCCCTCCTTGGGGATAACGTAGCGAATGCGCGGTTCGTCGCGCATGACGAAGGTCATGTTGCCGTTGTAGGCTTGGGCGATCCAGGCGTCGCCGGCGGCAAGATCCTGCTCAAAGTTGGAACTGTTATAACCCTTCACCATGGGCTTTTGGCGCCTCAGCAGGTCGCGCGCCTGCCGGATCTGCTCAGGGTCGGTGGAATTCAACGAGTATCCGAGTTTCTTCAGCGCCATACCGAAAACTTCGCGCGTGTCATCGAGCAGCAGAATGTGTCCGGCCAGGCGCGGATCAAACAGCGCGTTCCAGCTTTCGATATTCTCATGGACGAGGTCGGCGCGATACGCGAGCCCGGTCGTTCCCCATGCGTAGGGCACGGAATAATCGTTCGCCGGGTCAAAGGGCAGCCCCAGGAAGCGCGGGTCGGTATTCGCCCAGGCGTTGGGCATTCGTTGCTTTTCAAGCTTGGCCAGCAAACCCTGCCGTACCAGAATTTCCACCATGTAATCGCTGGGGACCACCAGGTCGTAATCCACATTGCCGGCCTGCAACTTCGTCAGCAGCGCTTCATTCGAGTCATACAGGTCGTAGTTGACCTGGCAATGATACTCGTGCTCGAAGCCGTGGATGACGCGCGGAGAGATATAAGATGACCAGATGTAAATGTTCAGTTGCGGCAGTTGCCCGCCTGCTTGCCAGGTGCGCGCCACCACCGGCGTGACCATCAATAGGAAAATCGCGCCGGCGCTGGCCAACGCCGTACGCAGCTTCATGGAGCCGCGCTCCAACCTTTGGGCCACCAGGACCAGCGGAATCGTGGTGATGAGGATCACGGTGGAAATGGCGTTGATCTCCGGCGTGATGCCGCGCTTCAGCCGCGAATAAATCTCCAGCGGCAAAGTTGTGGAACGAACCCCCGCCACGAAGGAAGTGATGAGGTAATCATCGAAAGACGTAGTGAAAACCAGCAGGGCGGCGGAGAGAATTGCCGGGGCGGCAATGGGCAGCGTGACGCGAAAGAAGGTGGTCCACTCGTTCGCGCCCAGATCCAGCGCGGCCTCCTGAAGGGAGCGGTCCATTCCGGTCAGCCGTGCCCCCACTACGATGATGACATAGGAAATGCAAAACGTGATGTGGGCGATGATGATCGTCCACAAGCTCAGTTTCAGCGTCAGCAGGCTGAAGAAGATGACGGTGGCGACGGCAATCACGATTTCCGGGATGACCAGGGGGAGATACACCACGCCGTCGAGCAGGGCTCTGGCGCGCCGATGAGGCAGCGCAAAGACCAGCGCGGACATGGTGCCGAACACCACGCAGGCCAGGGTGACTCCCGCCGCCACTACCAGGCTGTTCTCCAGCGATTGAAAAATCTGCTCATCGCGCCAGAGGACGGCGTACCACTCACCCGTGAACCCCATCCAATGAGCGGACAGCCGCGAGCGGTTGAAGGAATAAACCATAAGGACAAAGATGGGCGCGTACAGAAACAGGTAAACGGCAGTGGTGGTGATGGAAAGCCCCCAGCCGCCGCGGCGCGCGCCTGCCATCAGAACATCTCCCCGCGGGTGTGTTCGCTCTTTCGTAACCCCGCCGCCACCAGCGCCAGGACCACAAACGTCAAAAGAAACGCCACCGCTGAGCCGAAAGGCTGGTCGCGGGCCACGGCAAACTGGTTCTGGATGAGGTTGCCGACCATCATGGTGCGGGCGCCACCGAGCAAATCCGGGGTGACGAAGGCGCCGACGGAAGCGATGAAAACCAGAATCGAGCCGGCCACCAGGCCGGGCGCGGAGAGCGGCAAAGTGACTCGCAAAAACGCCGGCCACCAGGGTGCGCCCAGGTCCTCGGCGGCTTCCAGCAGCGTGGGGTCCAATTTTTGCAACACCGCGTAAAGCGGCAGAATCATGAAAGGCAGTTCGCCGTAGACCAGTCCGATCATCACCGCGAGTGGCGTGTAAAGCAGGCGCAAAGGCTCGTGGATCAGGTGCAAAGCCAGCAGGGTATTATTCACCACACCTTCGCTGCGCAAGATGATCATCCAAGCGTAAGTGCGGATGAGAAAACTGGTCCAAAAGGGGATGACCACCAGCATCAGGAGAGCGGATTTCCAACGCGTTGAAACTCGCAGCGCCAGCGTGTAGGCGACAGGGAAACCCAGCAACGCGCAGAGCGCCGTGGTGACCAGGCCCATCCCGAACGATCGCCAGTAGACTTCCAGATAGAGAGGCTCGAAGGCGCGCGCATAATTGCCGAGGCCCAAGGTCCAATCAATCGTTCCATAAGGTGAGCGCCGCGCAAAGCTCACCGCCAGCAGGTAAGCCAGGGGAAGCAGAAAGAATCCCACCAGCCAGAACAGGCTCCCGGTGAGAAGCGTCGCCGTGCGGAAATCCGAACGGCGGCGGAAGAACTGGAGGATAGTTTCCATGCGTGCGAATCGCACCCGCGCGAAACGAGGGTTCTTAAAGACTCTCGCGTGCAGTGTAGCGCAAATATGGTCATGCGGTCTGCGGGTTTTTCTGCGGCTCTTACCTGGAAAAACTACAAATTCTAACGACAGGGACTGCTCTCGGATTTAGCTTCTGTAATGCGTCCACTGAGGTCGCCGCGAAGAAATCAGTGTTGTGAATCCGGCGCCAGCAGGAGGATCTTCCCAATGCCGCCTTTCTCCCCCAGCACATGTGCTTCTGCCGCATCACCGAGCGGCATCCGGCGACCAATCGGCAGAACGAACTTGCCATCGCGCACGTCATCGGCAAACTCACGCACCTTGGAGGGATCAGGCCGCGCGCCCACGCGTGTAATCTTCACTGTCGGATTTTGGGCCGCCGCGCTTTCCGGTAAGACAGAGGCGTACCCAAAGGAGCCGTTCTGCCTTACCTTCGCGATCAGCTTCGCTGCAACGTCCCCGCCAATGGTGTCCGCAATTGCATCCACCAGGCGGAAATTTTCAATCGCTTTATCGTCATCAATCGCGAGCACGTCAGAGACACCGAGGGAGCGGGCGGCATCCAGGTCTTTCCCGCGAACACCTGCAATCACCTGCGCGCCCAACTTCTTCGCCGTATGCACCGCCGCGCGCCCAACACTGCCCAACGCTCCCGTGATTAGCACAACCTGTCCCTTTCTTACGTTTGTCGCAAGGCGCACAAGCTGGTCTCCCGTGAGGGAAATCAGCGGGATTGCGGCCGCGTTCGCCAGGTCCACGCCATCCGGCAGATGGGTCACGTCCGAATCGTCCACTGCGACCAACTCGGCATAGGTCGCGTTGGATAGCGCAAGAACGCGGTCGCCGGCCTTGAAGTGCTTCACATTGGCGCCCACCGCCCGTACGACGCCACTCACATCGCGACCCAGAATTGCCGGAAACGACAACGGAAAACCCTTCTGCAGCATTCCTGAACGCAACTTCCAGTCGATCGGATTAACGCTCGCAGCGGCTGTCGCGATGAGCACCGTACCTCCGCTCATCTGTGGCTCAGGAACGTTCTCTTCAAATCTCAGCTTCTCGGGACCGCCATACTCATGCAGCACCACTGCCTTCATCGCGTACCTCCCACCGGCAGATCTTCAGCCCTATAGCTGACGAAATCATACCCCGCCCCAGGCCTCATTTCAACGAAGTCTGGCCCAACTCCCGTGTAGTCGGCCATTCGGAAACAATCCGAATGCTCACTTTGGTAATGTCGCCTAACCGGATCAGTGGCCCATCACGTTCAGACGGCTCGAACGGGATTTGCGGAAATAGACCCAGCCTTGTCGCTGGCATTGCTTGCTCTTCACTCCCCGCGATAGGGTTGCAGGGGTGGACTTACCGAGACCGCCCCCGGTCGAACCCCGGGTCCCAGATCGAGAGGCTTGGAGGAAGCGCGCAGGTCGTTGGCAGCGATGGAAACGTTTTCCGTCTGCGGGCCTTCCAGGCGGAGGTACACCTGGTTTCCTTGCGGAGCGCGATTGCCTTCCACCCAAACGTCATGCGTGTTGCGCAGGACCATCACGGGATTCGTGCTTGGGGCGGCAAAATCCGAAATGCGCAGACCGGCGACATCCTCACATACGAGGGCGGGCCGCAAATCCTCGCGCTCAAACGCCACTTGCGTCGCGAGCAATCGCAGGTTCTTTACGTGCCGGCAGTAGAACCCCGAGGCGGGCAGCACTCCAAACATATCGAACTCAGGATAGTGGGCCGGGAGTTCCGGAACCTCCCGGGAGGCATCGGCCAGAGTTCCCCCGCCTTGGAATTGGACTCGAATATTGGCAAGGGTGACGTTTTCGATGGCGCGTTCGGGCAGGCCGGCGATGGCGCACCCCACCTTGCCTGCTCCTGTGGCCTGAATGTCGCTGATCATCACATTGCGAAAAGAGCCCAGACCGGGCGTGGGGGCGCCTTCATAAACGGGCCGCGCCCGGTTCCCCAAGCGCAGGAAGATGGGGCCCTTGACGTTGCGCATCACAATATTTGAGACGGTCACGTTTTCCAGCGCGGCGCCATCGACGCTTTCAAGCGAGATGCCTGACGCCAGCGTGTCATAAACCGAGCAGTTGGTGATGGCAATGTTTTGAAATCCGCCCACGCTCTCCGTCCCGATTTTCAGGGCGTTGCACTCGCTGCTCAGCACGCAATTGGTCACCGTCACGTCGCGGCAGGAGCGGTCCAAGGTGCTCTTCAACACCAGGGCGTCATCTCCGGAAGAGATTTCGCAGCCGGAAATGCGGACTTTTTCACAAGCATCGATATCGATGCCATCGTTGTTGGTATTGCAGTGGCTATGGACCGTGAGGCCCTGGATGGAAACATCTTGGCAAGCCAGGTAGTGCTGCACCCACATGGGGGAATCGAGAAGGGTGAGGTCGGACACCTGCACATGCCGGCAGTTCACTATGCGGATTATATAAGGCCGGTCTCCATAACGCTGGACGCGCTTAAAGCTTGCTCCCTGCCCGTTGAGTGTACCTCTGCCCTGCAGGGAGACATCTTCCAGATTCTCTCCGTAGATAAGACTTTGGTTGGTGTAAGTTTCCGTGTAACTGCGGAGCGCCGGTTGGATGCGAGGGTAGTCTGCCAGGTTGGTGCTCCCCAGCAGCACCGCCCCTGCTTCGAGGTGAAGGGATACGTGACTTTTGAGAGTCAGCGTTCCCGAAAGGTAGGTCCCGGGAGGGAAGTAGACCATTCCCCCGGATTGGGCAGCGGTATCGATGGCAGTTTGCAGGGACTTTGTAACCACGTTCCGGCCGGTCGGCACCGCCCCGAAGTCTTGCACATTGAAGAGGCCTTGTGGACCAGTGATCACCCTGGGTTTGGCCGTGGCAACCGGTGATGAAGCTATCGCCCCTCCCGCGAGACATGCCCCCAGAAAAGAACGGCGATTTTGTTCATCTTTCATAAGGCCTCCTTCCGGCCGCGGATCGAAGGTTGCGGAATGCACGCGCGGCATTATACCCCAAGGGAGATGGCACACGAGTGCGAGGCTCCCCTCTTTGAAGATTTGCCCTGTTGACATGTCACAGGAGGTGCTGCCATACTCCTGTGCGCAAGCCACAGGAGTCCGGATGACGAAAGATCGGTCGGAGATTCTCCAGGGCACCCTCGATTTGATGGTGCTCCAGACCCTAGACGCCATGGGGCCGCTGCACGGCTACGGCATCGCCCGCCGCATTGAACAGATCAGCGAAGAGGTGCTGCGGCTCAACCAGGGGACGATTTACGCGTCGCTGGTTCGCCTTCTCCAAGAGGGCTGGGTTTCCGGGGCTTGGGGCGTCTCCGAGAATAACCGCAAGGCGAAGTTTTACTCCATCACCAGGCGCGGACGCAAGCAGCTCAGCGCCGAGACGGAGAACTGGGAGCGCATTGCCGGGGTGATGGGCCGCGTCCTACAACTGACGGAGCGGAGGTAGAGCCATGTTCGGTTGGTTGAGAGTCGCGGCTTCCCGAATTCGCGGATGGTTCACGATCCGTCGCCTCGATGAAGACTTTCAGCAGGAACTCGATTCCCACCTGGCGCTGCTCACCGAGGAGAACCTGCGCCGCGGCCTCGTGCCCGAGCAGGCCCGCCGTGCCGCTCGGCTGCGCCTGGGCGGCCTCACCCAACTGCGCGAGACCCACCGCGAGCTCCAGGGGTTGCCCTGGCTCGAGACGCTGATCCAGGATGTTCGTTACGCCTTGCGCACGCTGCGCAAAAATCTGGGCTTCACCACCGTGGCCGTCCTCACCCTAGCCCTAGGCATTGGCGCCAACACTGCCATCTTCAGTGTTGTGGAAGGCGTTATGTTGGCCCCATTACCTTTCAGCCAGCCGGACCGCCTGATGGCAATCTGGGAGAGCCATCCGAACGCCCCGCACGTTTGGATTTCATACCCTAATTTCCGGGATTGGCAGCGCAATGCACGCTCGTTCCAGCAAATGGTGGCATTCGCGTGGCAGGGCTCCGGTCTCACCAGCCCGGGGACGCCTGAGCACGTGGAGGGCATGTTCATCTCCGCCGGCTTCTTCAACACCCTGGGCGTAAGGCCAGCCCTCGGCCGGGAATTTTCCCCGCAGGAAGACCAGCATGGCGGCGCGCCCGTCGTTATGATTAGCCATCGCCTATGGAGAAATCGGTTCGCGGGCAGCCGCGAGGCGCTCGGCAAACTTATGACGTTGGATGGAATGGGGTGCACCCTCGTCGGAGTCCTGCCCCCGGGGTTTGATTTCGAAGGCGTCGCCGATGTTTATCGACCGCTGGGACAGGGTGACCCACTGCTGCTGAACAATCGCGCCATCCACCCCGGAATCCTGGCGGTCGCGCGCCTAAATCCGGGCGTGAGCGTCTCTCAGGCGCAAGAGGAGATGAGCACGATTCAAAAGAACCTGGATCAGCTCTATCCCGATGCGGATCGAGACCTGGGAACGGATGTGGTGCCGCTGAAGCAGGAAATCGTCGGGAACGTGGGCAGAACGCTGTTGTTGGTGTTGGGCGCTGTGGGACTGGTGTTGCTGATTGCCTGCGCGAATTTTGCCGGCCTCCTGCTGGCGCGCTCGGCGGCGCGCACGCGCGAGTTTGCCGTGCGCCTGGCGCTGGGGGCGAGCCGGTCGCGCGTCGTCCGCCAGTTGCTTACCGAAAGCGTGCTTTTCTCGCTGGGTGGTGGCGGCCTGGGGCTGCTGGTGGCCATGTGGGGAGTGAAGCCGGTGCTGGCAGCGCTGCCGGGAAACTTGCCTCGCAGCGAGAACATCGGGGTGAACTTTCCTGTCTTGTTGTTTACGCTGGGCGTTTCGATTGCCGTCGGGCTGCTGTTTGGCCTCGCACCCGCGCTCAGGAGTTCGAAGGCTGAACTGGAACTCTCGCTGAAGGAAGGAAACCGCAGCTCGACGCGGGCCCACCATCGCGCGCAAAGCGGTCTGGTGATTGTCCAGATGGCCCTGACCGTGGTATTGCTGGTGGGCGCGGGCCTGTTGTTCCGCACCATCCGCCACTTGTGGGACGTCAATCCGGGCTTCGACCCTCGGCACGTCATTACTTTGAAGGTCGGGCTTTCACCCCAGCTCACCCGGACCGCCTCAGGCACTCGAGTTGCCTGTCAGCAGTTAATAGAGTGCATTCGGCGGATTCCCGGCGTCGAGGCAGCGGATTTTACCAACGTCGTTCCGCTGAGTCGCGACGACAACGACTCCCCGTTCTGGATTGGCGCGCACCAAGCTACGTATTCGCAAGCTGCGCCTCGTCTGAACTTGTTTTGGACGGGTCCGAATTACCTCCAGACCATGAAAATCCCACTCCTTCACGGCCGCCTGTTGACCCTGGAGGACACCACCAACTCCCCACCCGTGATCTTGGTCGACACGGCTTTCGCCGACACCTATTTTCGCGGAAGGGACCCTGTGGGCGAGACCGTAACCATCGCATATTGGGGTACCGTCCAGATCATCGGCGTGGTGGGCCATGTCAGGCACTGGGGGTTGGGCGACGTCAGCCAGATGCCCAAATCAGAACCCGTCTACGCTTCTTTTTACCAACTTGCAGATCAGTGGGTGCCGGCATTTTACGGGGAGTTAACGGTGATGGTTCGCACGCCGCTCCCGGCAACGACCGTCATGCCCGCGATCAGGAAGGTTGTCTACGGAACCGGCAAAGATCAGCCGGTCTATAACGTCCGAACTATGGAGGAAATCATTGCGCAATCGCTGTCGCCGCAGCGCTTTCCCATGATCCTGCTCGGGGTCTTTGCGGGCTTGGCGTTGTTGCTGGCGTCCATCGGAATCTACGGTGTCATTTCCTATTCGGTAGCTCAACGCGCGCGAGAGATTGGCATTCGCATGGCGCTCGGCGCAGACAAGCGGGAGGTTTTTCGCATCGTGATCGGACAGGGCCTTCGGCTGACTCTCGGCGGCCTCGTGATCGGGGTAGCGGCCGCGCTGATTCTCACCCGGCTGGTAACGAGCTGGTCGTCTCTGGTTTACGGAATCGGGACGACCGATCCGTTGACGTTCATCGCCGTCTCGCTCGTGTTGACGGGGGTAGCGGGTTTGGCTTGCTATATTCCCGCTCGCCGCGCGACGAAGGTTGATCCCATGGTGGCGTTGCGCTATGAGTAACGAAACGACGGGTGATGGGCCGGGTGCTTTAACTTGCAGGGCGGAGGTAGAGCGATGTTCGGTTGGTTGAGAGTTGCGGCTTCCCGAATTCGCGGATGGTTCACGATCCGTCGCCTCGATGAAGACTTTCAGCAGGAACTCGATTCCCACCTGGCGCTGCTCACCGAGGAGAACCTGCGCCGCGGTCTCACGCCCGAGGAGGCCCGCCGTGCCGCTCGCCTGCGCTTGGGAGGCGTGGTCCAACTGCGCGAGACCCATCGCGAACTCCAAGGGTTGCCATGGCTCGAGGCGCTGGCCCAAGACCTCCGTTATGCGCTCCGCATGTTACGCAAAAATCCGGGCTTCACGGCCGTTGTGGTGGTGACCATTGCTCTGGGTATCGGCGCCTCGACGGCAGTTTTCAGCGTGGTGGATCCTCTGCTGTTTCGCCGCTTGCCTTATCCCCAGGATGACCAGCTTGTTTCCGTGGGGTATCTGGGGCCGGTTGACAACAACGAGTTCAACGTGGTCAGCAGTTATTTCGATTGGCGGCAGGCACAGACGCCGTTCCAGTTCCTCACCGCGATGCGGCCGGGCGGAGAATGCGATGTGTTGATTGGCGATACCCCGCAGCAGGTCAGGTGCTATAGGGTGGCGGCGGACTTTCTGAAGACCTTCCGAGTCGGGCCGGCCATCGGCCGGGATTTCAGCGCTGAGGACGACCACCCACGGGCTCCCACCGTGGTTCTGCTTTCCTACGGTTTCTGGCAAAGGGCTTTTGGCGGAAACGCGCAGGTGCTGGGCAAAACCATCACCTTGAACGAAGAGCCGGCGCGGGTGATCGGTGTCCTCCCCAGGATGTTTGAGATGCCGCAACTGGGTGAAATTGACGTGATGATGCCGGCGCGCCTGGATGCCAGTCTGCCCCGTTCGGCGAATTCCAGCTCGTTTCTGCGCACCTTCGCGCGGCTTCGGGAGGGCGTGTCGATCGAACAAGCGCGCGACCGGTTGCGCCCGCTTTTCGAGGAAAGCATGAAGAAGGATGTGCCCGTGGAGTTGCGTTCGGAGGCCCGTCTGGTGGTTCGCTCGCTCCGCGACCGGCAAATTCACGAGGTGAAGCGCGCGTCCTGGTTGTTGTTGGGTTCTGTACTTGCCCTCTTTCTGGTGGCGTGTATCAATGTGGCAAACCTGATGCTGGCGCGGGCGGTGGCACGCCGCCGGGAACTGGCGATGCGCGCCGCCCTGGGCGCCGGACGCGGCCGGCTGATCCGCCAGACCCTGACCGAGTCGCTGATGTTTGGACTACTGGGAGGGGTGGCGGGTTGCGGCGCCGCCTGGGTGCTCCTGCGGCTATTCGTGAACCTGGCGGCCGATCAGATGCCCCGGCTGGATCAGGCCAGGATCGATCTGCGCGTCCTGGTGTTCGCCTTGGCCGGATCCATTGTCGCCGCCGTGCTGTTCGGTGTGGCGCCGGCGCTGGAACGGCCTCGGGCGGAGTTTCTGTTCGGAGGGCGCACGGCGGGGACGGGACGAACGGTGTTCCGCAAGGCCCTGGTGGCAGTGCAAGTGGCGATTTCCCTGGTACTGTTGACGGGGGCCTCGCTCTTAATTCGCAGCCTGGAGAAGCTGGAAAACCAGTCGCTGGGTTTTCAGCCCGAGCACGTCCTCTCCGCCTCGTTCTCATTACGGCATCACCACTATCAGCCCGCCGCGGCGCAAATCACGTTTTATGACGAACTGGAGGCAAGATTGAAGCGCCTTCCCGCCGGCGGGTCCTTTGCCCTCAGCGACTCCATTCCTCCCCGCGGGTCAATGGGACGCCCCTACTCCAACATGCGCATTTTCGGCCACCCACCCCTGGCGCCGGACGGGGGAATGGTGGAGTTTCGTCGGGTGACCCCCGGATACTTCGAGACCCTAGGCATTGCCATCCTCGCGGGGCACGCATTTACGGAGAGTGAGCGTGCATCCGGCGAATCGCCCGTTATCCTGAGCGCCACGCTGGCGCGTCGCATGTTCGGCAACGAAAACCCGGTGGGACAACAAATTGAATTGGACGGCAATGGCCATTGGTGTCCCATCGTGGGAGTGGCGGCCGACACAAGGAACAATGGCTTAACGGAGCCTCCCGATCCTGAGTACTACCGCCTGCGCATGAAGGGTTCCGATGAACTTGGCGCCAGTGGGGTGGTGCTTTTCCGGACATCGCTCGACCCGGCAGCCCTGGCGCCGTGGATGCGCAAAGAGTTTGCGGCGCTTGACCCCACGCTGCCGGTGACGGTGGAGACGATGGAGGGACGCGTGCAACGATTCCGGGAGCGCCCGCGTTTTGTCGCCCTACTCGTGGGGCTCTTCGCGGCGCTCGGATTATTGTTGGCCGCCGTGGGGCTCTATGGAGTGCTGTCTTTCCTGGTGGCGCAGCAGACCCGGGAAATCGGCGTGCGCATGGCCCTGGGCGCCCGGCCGCGGGATATAGCCTTGCAGGTGCAAAAGCACGTCGGAATCTGGATGGGGGTGGGCGTGGCCACGGGGCTCGCCGGATCCTTTGCTCTCGCCGGGGCAATTCGCGGGCTGCTTTTCGAAATTTCGCCCACGGACCCGATCTCGCTCCTTACCGCAGTCACCGTGCTGGTGTTGACAGCCGCGCTCGCCGCGTGGATTCCCTCTTCCCGGGCGGCCCGGGTAGACCCGGCCATTGCCTTGCGCTGCGAATGAGTTCTTCGCTAGCCGGTAGCGCAGACGACTACCGCCTCCCAAAGTCATCCCATTTTTTCTCTAGATAACGATATACATGTAATTATATGTTTGCTAGTGGTTTTGCTGATAGCGTAGCTCCCGTGAGCAATCATGTAGAAGAGCCCACGTACGCGACCATCACGTTCTTCACTGCTTCAGAAGCTCATGAGTTATCGATCGAGTTCCGATTTTCCAGTTTCGAGTTTCGAGTTTCGACTCAGACTTTCCTTCCCACCGCCGGCGCAATCATTCGGAGTTCTTTCATCAGTTGCTCGAACTGTTCGGGAAAGAGGGATTGCGCGCCGTCGCTCAACGCCTTTTCGGGGTCGTTGTGGACCTCGATCAGCAAGCCGTCGGCTCCCGCGGCCAGAGAAGCGCGGGCCATGGGAGCAACCTTATCGCGCCGGCCCGTGCCATGGGAGGGGTCCACTACAATGGGCAGATGCGAGAGCTTTTTGATGACCGGGATGGCGGAGATGTCGAGGGTGTTGCGCAAATAACTATCGAACGTGCGGATGCCACGCTCGCACAGCACCACGTTGTAGTTGCCGCCCGCCATGATGTATTCGGCGGAAAGCAGCAACTCCTCGATGGTGGCGGAAATTCCCCGCTTCAGCAGAACCGGCTTGGCCACCCGGCCGAGGTCTTTCAGCAGGTTGTAATTCTGCATGTTGCGAGCCCCGACCTGGAGCATGTCCACGTAATCGAGCATCATGGGGATTTGGGTCTGGTCCATCACCTCGGACACCACCGCGAGGTGGTGCTTGTCCGCGGCCCGGCGCATGAACTCCAACCCTTGCTGGCCGATCCCCTGGAAACTATACGGCGACGTGCGGGGCTTGAAGGCTCCGCCGCGCAGGACGCGCGCGCCATTCGCGGCCACCGACGCGGCGATGCTTTCGATCTGCCCGGCGCTCTCCACGCTGCACGGCCCGGCCATCACCACCACTTCCTCGCCGCCGATCGCGACCCCCGGGCCGACGGCCACCACGGACCCCTCCGGCCGGAAGTGGCGGCTCGCCAGCTTGTACGGCGCGGTGATTCTCACCACCTCCTCCACGCCATCCAGCAACTCGATGTCGCGGGTGTCAAAGTCCACCTTCGCGCCCACCGCCCCCAGCACCGTGTGGCGCGCGCCCGTGGAGCGGTGTATATCAAACCCCATATCCATCAATTTATTGATGGCATACTGGATGTTATCCTCCGTCGCGCCTTCCGCCATCACCACCACCATAAGGCATTACTCCTTTCGGAAGGAACTTCCGCCGTCCATGGAATGCCGCTCGAGCGAGCGCGCCTCGTCAATAATGCGTTCGAAGAGGCGGCGAATGGCGGCGTCATCCAGAGGTCCTTCATTCGCCTTCACCACATTGCGCAGGATTTCGGCCTCGCGCTGCGGCTGCCAGGCGGGAAGGTTCAGGGCTTTCTTCAGGTGCCCGATCTCCAGTGCGCATTGCGAGCGCTCGTTCAGAAGCTTCACCAGTTGCTGGTCAATCTCGTCGATGCGCTTGCGCCAGTCCGCCATATCGCTCATGCGGGTTGATCCCCCGTGCCGGTTTTAAGCTCGCGTACCAGCCTTTCAATCGCCGCCGGCCCTTCCTGGGAATAGCGTTCTTCAATGGCGTGCACCACCGCGCTGCCCACCACCGCGGCATCGGCGTGCAACTGGACCTCGCGGACCTGCGCCGCGGTGGAGATTCCAAAGCCGATGGCCAGGGGCAGGGAGGTGAGCCGGCGCGCGCGCTCCGCCAGCGGCCGCACGCTGGAGGCTATCTCGCTTCGCTCCCCGGTCACGCCGGCGCGCGAGATCAGGTAGAGAAAGCCCGTGGAAAGTCGCGCCGCCCGCTCCAGGCGCGCGTCCGTGGAGGTGGGCGAGGCTAGAAACACCGTGTCCAGATTCTGCGCCCGCATCGCCTGAACGTAATTCTGCGCCTCCTCCGCCGTCAAATCCACCACCAGCGCGCCGTCCACTCCCGCCTGCGCCGCGCTGGCCGCAAATTTCTCCAGGCCGTATTGCAGCAGGGGGTTGAAATAACTGAACAAAATGATCGGCGCGCGCACGGTCTGGCGCCACGACGGGAATCGCTCCAGGATTTTGCGCAGTGTCGTGCCGGAGCGCAGCGCCCGCTCCGAAGCGCGCTGGATCACCGGGCCGTCGGCCAGGGGATCGGAAAACGGCACGCCCAACTCGATCACATCCACGCCCGCCCGTTCCAGCGCCACGAGCAACTCGCCCGTGGCGTCCAGGTTGGGATCGCCCGCGGTCAGATAGACAATTAGTCCCTTGGCGCTCTTTGCGCGCAGGTCGCGAAAGCGGGCGGCAATGCGAGTTGTGAGTTGGTCAGGCATCTTCGGTCAATTTGACTTAGAAATCACGGTTTTTGACTTTTTGTCGGCAATTCGTTGAGTCCTCATTAGTACCCTGTGGCAGGCATTAATACATTGTCAACTTCCTAAAATCCAAAATCACAGAATTCCGGCCGATTGAAAAATCCCCAAATCCTTATCACCGCGCCCCGAGAGATTCACCACGATAACCCTGTCACGCGGCATCGCCGGCGCGCGCTTCATGACCTCGGCGAGCGCATGCGCAGATTCGAGCGCCGGGATAATTCCTTCCACCCGCGCCAGCAGGCTGGCCGCTTCCAGCGCCTCCTGGTCGCTCGCGTGGGTGTACTCCACGCGCCCGCGGCGAAACAGTTCGGAATGCTCGGGCCCCACGGCGGGGTAATCGAGTCCCGCGGAAACCGAGTGCGTGTTTGAAATCAGGCCATCCTCCGTTTGCAGCACGTACGTGTATGAGCCGTGCAGCACGCCGGGTTTTCCGCCCGCAAAGCGCGCCGCGTGCTCGCCCAGCTTGGGCCCACGGCCGCCCGCCTCCACGCCTAGCATCTTCACGCCGGCGTCGGGAATGAAATCGTAGAACAGGCCGATGGAATTGCTCCCTCCGCCCACGCAGGCGCATAGCAAATCCGGCAGTCTCCCCACTTTCTCCAGAGCCTGCCGGCGCGTTTCCTGGCCGATGATTCGCTGAAAATCGCGCACCATCATCGGGTAAGGGTGCGGTCCCAGCACTGATCCCATGAGGTAGTGGGTGTTATGGACGTTCGTCACCCAATCGCGCATTCCTTCGTTGATGGCATCCTTCAGCGTCTTCGTTCCGGAGGAGACGGGAACCACCTTGGTACCGAGCAGCCGCATGCGGAAGACATTGGGAGCCTGCCGCGCCATGTCTTCCTCGCCCATATACACAACGCATTCCATCCCCAGCAGCGCCGCCACGGTGGCGGTGGCCACGCCGTGCTGCCCCGCTCCCGTCTCCGCCACCAGGCGCGTCTTGCCCATGCGCTGCGCCAGCAATCCCTGTCCCAGGCAGTTGTTGATTTTGTGCGCGCCGGTGTGCAGCAGGTCCTCGCGCTTCAGATAAACCTGCGCGCCACGCAGACGCGCCGTGAGCCGCTGAGCGTGAAAGAGGGGAGTCGGGCGGCCGGCAAAATCCTTGAGCAAGTGTGCCAACTCCGCCTGAAACGACGGGTCGCTGCGCGCCGCGTGGTAAGCCGCCTCCAACTCCTCGACGGGAGCCATCAGCGTTTCCGGCGCAAAGCGGCCACCGAATTCGCCGAACCGGCCCTTAGCATCGGGCCAGTTCATTAGATCTGTAGTGGTTGACATGATTTTCGCAGCGCCTGTTCGAGAAGTGACTTCCTCTTCGGCCTTGCTTGCGCTCACCGCTGCTGGCCGTTACCTCGAGTCTGTCGATCTACGAAATCAATGAGAGCATTCAATTTGCCATCGATTTCCGACAAACTCTCAGTAATTTCGGCCAAGTTTCGTTCGGTTCTGCGCACGTCGCTACGCAACGTCACACCGTATCGCGTGAGTCCAGTCACGATCCGATTATTCTGCGCCACCACTCGCTCAAGACGATCCAACCGTTTTTCGGCTTGCACAAAGCGTTTTTCCGCCTGCGCAAAGCGCTGGTCGGCCTTGGCGAATTTGGCGTCGAATCGCGCGTCCATGCGCGCCTGATTCTTGAGCAAGAACTCAATGGTCCGTTCGACGTCCATGCTGGTCCCCCATTTTGCACCAATGAAGACTAGCGATAGCGAACCGACCCTGCAAGGGTCGGATAGACTTACCCCCCAGCCGTCTTTCAGTATACAGGCATCGGCGTTCTTGCGCTTACCAAGCCCGTGAATCTCCCCCCATGACCCTGTCGGCCTCTTTGACCTCGGCAAAGAACCGCCTCAGTTTTTCCTCGTCTTTTACTCCCGGCGACGCTTCCACGCCGCTGGCCACATCCACCGCGAATGGCCGGACCTCCCGGATCGCCTCTCCCACGTTTTCGGGCGTCAAACCTCCGGCAAGGATAATAGTTCCGAACCGGTTGGCCTCACGTGCCAAGGCCCAATTGAAGGGCTTGCCTGTGCCGCCCAGGTGTTCAGGGTCGTAGGCATCCAGCAAGAACGCATCACCGCTGAGTTCGCGCAGCATCTCAGGCTGAAATGCTTCTCTGACCGCTACGGCACGAATCCGCGTGAAATCCGCCAAGGCTCCATCCAGCGGTGGAAACCGGGGGCCATGCAACTGCACCACCCTGACCCGTGACTGCCTCGCCACGCGTGCCACATACTCGTCATCCGATTCATTGGCGAAAATGCCCACCGCCGTAATCAGCGGCGGCAGTTTCAAGATGAGGGCGCGCGCGGCCGCCGGATCGAGATACCGCGGCGAGGGTGGATAGAAATTAAAGCCCAATGCCGCCGCCCCCAATTCGATGGCAAGCTGCGCGTCTTCCCAGCGCGTGATGCCGCAAATCTTTACGCGTGTCAGCATCTTATCGAAACCCGAAACTCGAAATTCGAAACTCGATGGCAGCGAAGGTCTCAGCATGAAATCGATGGCTCGAATCTCAGCGAGTTTCGAGTTTCGCTTTTCGAGTTTCGAAGGGAACGGATTTTCCCGCAAACTCTGCCAGCAATTGGCCCAGCGCCTGGCCCGGGTCCGGCTGCGTCATGAAGCGTTCCCCGATGAGCACGGCATCAAAACCCGCCTCCCTGATGCCATGCAGGTCCGCGGACGTTTTGATGCCGCTCTCACTGACGCTCAGGCAGCCGCGGGGCATCTTCGCTCGCAATTGAAACGACGTCTCCAGGTTCACTTCCAGGGTCTTCAGATTGCGGTTGTTCACACCGATGATCTGCGCGCCCGCCTCGACCGCGCGCTCCAACTCCGCTTCCGTATGGACCTCCACCAGGGCGGCGATTCGCAACTGCTTGCACAAATCGAGCAGGCTATGCAGGTCATGCTCTGGTAACACGGCCACGATCAGCAGCAGGGCGTCGGCGCCCGCCGCCACCGATTCATAAACCTGATAACTTTCCAGGATAAAATCCTTGCGCAGCACCGGAATTTCGACAGCTTGGCGCACCTCCGTCAGGTCCTGGAGGGAACCCAGGAAGTATTGCTCTTCCGTCAGCACAGAAAGGGCCGAAGCGCCCGCGCCTGCATATCCCAAAGCGATTTCACGTCGGCGATAATGCTGTTGGAGCAACCCCCGCGACGGCGACGCGCGCTTGAGCTCGGCAATCACGCGCAACCCCTGGGGGGCGCCCGGAGCAAGGGCTGCGGCAAAATCGCGGCGCTCCTGCCGGGCCTCCGCCATCTGTTGGATGCGTTTCAGCGGGACAGCCAAACGCGTTTCCTCCAGCGTGCGCCGACGCGCGGAAACGATACTGTCTAAGATAGTCCCCCCCGGCTCGTCCGGCATGGGCGTGAGACTCCCGCTCTCAATTCAACGTTCTCCCAAAGGCGTTCTGTCAATGTATGCTGCCGTTAAGTACAAAGTCAAGATTGCGCGTTGTGCGGGACCGTTTCATGCCACAGGGCGAAGCGCGTTGCTGTTGCCAGGCGAAGAACCAACCGCAGAGCAGCGAAAATGGTCTACAATTTCCCTTAAACATCCTATAGTAGTCGGTTGCTTGTCGAGCCCTACGCAATCGTGGAGGGGGTCATGCCGCAAGTCGTTACCTTTGGTGAAGCAATGATTCGTCTCGCGCCGCCGCACTTTCAGCGCCTGGAGCAGACCGCCACGCTGGACGTTCAGGTAGGTGGCGGAGAGTTGAACGTTGCGGTGGGAGTCGCCCGCCTGGGCCTGACGAGCGCCTGGGTTTCTCGACTTCCGCAGAATTCGCTGGGGCGCCTCGCGGAGAACCGTGCGCGTCAGGCGGGCGTGGACACCTCGCACGTGCTGTGGACGTCGGACGCCGAAATCCGCATGGGTCTCTACTTCCTGGAATTCGGCGCGGCGCCTCGTGCCAGCGCCGTGCTCTACGACCGCCGGAATTCCGCGATCAGCGCCATCCGGCCCGGCGACGTGGATTGGAAGCAAGTTTTGGAAGGGGCACGGTGGTTCCACACCAGCGGCATCACGCCGGCGCTCAGTGATTCCGCCGCGGCGGTTACACGGGAAGCTTTGCAGGCGGCAAAGCAGGTGGGGCTTACGGTTAGCTATGATTTGAATTATCGGGGAAAACTGTGGCCGCCGGATAAGGCGCAGGCCGTGCAGGAACCCCTGATGGAATTTGTGGATGTCCTCATCACCACTGAAGAGGACACCAACGTGGTGTTCAAAATTAATGCGAAAGATAAAGCCGGCCAGAAAACGTACACACAAGTTTCCGCCGAGACGTACAAAGAGGTTGCGCAGCGCTTGCAGGAGAAATTCCACTTCCAGGCTGTGGCGATCACATTGCGGGAGAACCCCCTGGTGTGGCGCAATTCTTGGACCGCCATCGCCTACGCGGACGGCAAATTCTACGAGGATGTAAAGTACGAACTGGAAATTGTGGACCGCCTGGGAGGCGGCGATTCCTTTAGCGCCGGCTTCATCTATGGCCGTTTGATGAAGGAATCTTACCAAGCGGCCGTCCGCTACGGGAACGCCTTCAGTGCGCTGAAACATTCCATGCCCAGTGACTTTAACTGGGCGACGCTGGCGGAGGTGGAGAGCCTGCTCAAGGGTTCCAGCCTGCGAGTGGCGCGGTAGGGAAAGGGTGAATGGTAAAGTGTAAAGGATAAAACATGAGCGAGGTTTATCCTTTACCCTTTACACTTTAACCTTTTAGGGAGAACTTATGTCCTGGTCAAAAGAAAAAGCCCTCGGAAAAATTCGCGAAGTCGGCTTGGTGCCGATTGTGCGCGCCCCTTCGCCGGAAGACGCCCTGCTTGCCGCGGAGGCAATTATCGCGGGGAATATCGGCATCGCCGAAATTACCATGACCGTCCCCAACGCCCTTCACGTGATGGAAAAGGTGGCGGATAAGTTCGGTGACAAGGTTCTGCTGGGCGCCGGCACGATTCTTGATCCTGAAACCTGCCGCGCGGCTTTGTTGGCGGGAGCGCAATTCATCGTAACCCCCGCGCTCAATCTCCACGTCATCGAACTGGCGCGCCGTTACAGCAAGCCGTGTATGCCCGGAGCACTGACCCCGACGGAGATCGTTACGGCGTGGCAAGCGGGCGCGGATTTAGTGAAAATCTTCCCGTGTGGGCCGGTGGGGGGCGCGAAATACATCAAGGCGCTCAAGGGGCCCTTCCCGCAAATCGAATTCGTTCCGACGGGCGGAGTGAATCTCGAGACCACCCCGGATTTCATCAAGGCAGGAGCGGCTGCCGTCGCGGTGGGCGGCGAACTGGTGGACCTCAAGGCATTGCGCGAAGGCAAGCTGGAGGTGATTTCCTCGAATGCGCGCCTGTACGTGGACGCCGTCCGCGCGGCGCGGGCTTCCCTGGGAAAGTCATGAACCATGCGCCAAACGCTGCTGGACTTCGCCATGGTGATAGGCATTTTGAGTATCAGCGCTGTCGTCACTCAGCTTTTTGCGCGCGCGATGTATCTCGCGTGTTCCCAGTGCCACACGCTCAACGCCCGGCGACGGTCCCAATGCCGGAAGTGCGGTGCGAACCTCCGGGCATAGTCCAGCCGACAGTGGCAAGGTACGACCACGTGCCTTACGAAAAACCGACCATTAAGACTAGGTAGATGAAAACCCTTCCCGCAATCACAGGAGGAAATCCCATGAGAGGGTGTGAAGAGAAGATGGGCAGGCGGCAATTCCTTGGCGCCGCCGGCGCCGCAGGATTCATGATCGTCAAACCGCAACTGGTGCGCGGCACGGCGGCGAATTCGGCAATTCGATTAGGATTGCTTGGCTGTGGGCGTCGCGGCACACACGTGGCCACATCGTTCGCCAACAACACCAGCGCACGCGTGGTCGCCTTGGCCGACCTTTTTCAAGACCAATTGGACAAAGGGAAGAAGCATTTTGACGCCGTGGCCGCAAAGCATGGTTATGCCGGGATCGACTCCAAGCTGATGTTTCGCGGGCCGCGGGCTTACCAGGTCCTGGCAAGTTGCCCGGACATCGACATGGTGCAAATCTCCACGCCTGATATTTTCCATCCCGGGCATCTGGAGGCCGTTGTCGACGCCGGAAAGCACGTCTACTGTGAGAAACCCGTGGCGGTGGATGTAACCGGCTGCCAACGCGTGGTACGCATCGGAGAAAAGGTGCAAAATCGCTTCAGCCTCGATGTCGGCTTCCAGTGCCGCCACGCGCCTCCTTACGCGGACTTGGCGCGCCGGGTCCACGCGGGGGCCTTGGGTAAGATCGCGTGTGGCGCCGCCTATTATCAATCGACCGGCGCTTTCTACCCGCCATTTCCCAATGCCTCCCCTCTCGAACGCCGCATTCGAACTTTCTTCTGGGACCGCGTCATTTCCGGCGACATTCTTGTGGACCAAAGTATTCATTTGGTGGACCTCTGCAACTGGATGCTGGAGGCGCATCCGCTCAAAGCCATGGGCACGGGCGGGCGCAAGGTCAGGGAGGATGCGGGCGATTGCTATGACCACTTCGACGTCACGTATACCTATCCCAACGATGTGCATCTGAATCTCAATTCCTTTCAGGCAGGCAAAGCGCTGAGCGACGTCAGCATTCGCCTGTTCGGCGCGAAGGGCGTGGCGGAGTTGCATTACCTGGGCGTGGTGGGAATATACGGTGAGGAGCCTTGGGAATGGGAGGGCAGCGTCGGGGCGGTTGCGCCACGGCCGGGGCACGCCAATATTTACTCAGCCGCAGACGAACTGCCCAAGCCGAAGCCCGGCGGTGTTTCTCCCGACGCCCTCGAACAAGCCGACCCGGAAAAGGAGAAGGCTTTCATTGAAAGCATTACCAGCGGAAAGTTTCACAACCAGGCCGCGATGGGAGCGGAAACAACACTCAGCACCATCCTGGGGCGTCAGGCCGCTTACGGCCGAAGGGAGATAACCTGGGACGAGCTATTGGCTTCCAATCAAACGTACGACGCGGAACTGGAGGGAATTGACCTGAGCGAGTTCGAGTAACTGCTGGGGGGGAGCGGACCGTCAGGAGGATGCAGGATGCGATACGGATTGGCGATAGGTCTCTCACTCGTGCTGTGGGGAACTGCGCGCGTGGGCTTGGCGGACGACAAGCAAGCGGAGCGGCTGGAAAAGTCAGCGGAGGTCATGACCGACATTATGAGAACTCCCGAAAAGGGCATCCCGCGCGACCTGATGGACAAGTCGGTTTGCGTCGGCGTAATTCCTTCCGAGATAAAATATCATCCGCAGATTGTGCAGATTTCACGGATGCGGTCAACTGCCGGGATTCACAGCGCATCTGCCGTTTTCCCATCTGCGTATTCTGGGTAATCTGTGGACACACCCTCTGGCAGGAACACGGTAAAGCACGCGCCCCCCCCCGGCTCGCTGGTCACACGGATGGAGCCGCGGTGGTCGTCAACTATCTTCGAGACGATCGAAAGCCCCAGCCCCACGCCAGTTTCCTTGGTGGTGAAGAAGGGATTGAAAATCTGCTCGCGCAATTCGGCGGGAATGCCCGTGCCGGTGTCTTGGAAAGTGATTTCCACGCCGCGCTTGCCGTCGGAGATCGGGACTGCCGCCACGCGCAGCTTGCCCCCGCCGGAGCCCATGGCCTCATAGGCGTTGAGCGCCAGGTTGGTGAACACCCGCTCCATCAGCTCGACGTCAATGCTGACTTCCGGCAGGTCAGGGGCGAATTGCCGTTCCACCTCCACCTTGGCGTCGGGCCAGCGGTCGCGCGCCGCTTTTAGACCCAGCTCGATCAAAGGGGGAATCTGTTCCTCGCGCCGCTCGAGTTTATGCGGCCGGGCAAAATCCAGGAAACGGGTCACCAACGAGTTCATTCGATTGACTTCACTTGAAATATAGCTCGCCATCTCGGTGGTGATCGGGTCGGTGTTCGCGAGTTTGCGCGTCAGGGTTTCCGCCGAACCCTTGATCACCGCCAGCGGGTTCCTTAATTCGTGTGCCAACCCTGCGGAGAGCTGCCCGAGCGCTGCGAGGCGCTCCGACCGCCGCGCTTCCTCCTGCGCTTGCTCGAGGCGCCGGTTGGTCTCCGCCAGAGTCTCGGCGAGTTCCCGGTAGCGCATCGATTGCTGGCGGTTTTCGGTTACGAAACGATTGACGGTGATGGCGGCAAGGAAGAAAAACAGACTGCGGATGGCCAGTTCGCCGGCGCCTTCCCCCGTCAATTCGTATTCGTCCAACTCCCAGAGCACGAAGGACCAATAAGCCGCAGACGCCAACCCGGTCCAGGCCAGCGTGGCCCACAGATCGAAGTACATCGCCGCGGTAACCACGGGCACGAAGTAAATCGGCCAGTAGCTGCTCCGAATCCCACCCGTGTGATATACCAGCAACGACGCCAACAAGATTTTCAGGATAACGCTGTAGCTGCGCCCCCTTTCGGGAACCCATTCGAGGAAGCGGTACTCGAAGATTTGGAACACCCCAATGGCGAGGAGGATGAGCTGCTTGTGGATTATGTCCAGTTGGGGTGTAACCGCGGCCAATCCGGCCAGAAAAGCCAGCCACAGAAGGTCCATCCAAGCGAAACTGCGCCGCTGATTCATTTCGCCTGATTCACCCTTCGGGACACGGGATTCGGGTTTCGTTTGATCCGTGAGTTCTGCCTCCCGTGCCTCACGCAATTCCCGGGTTGCAAGCTCGGCGCCCCGTGTCCCGTGTCCCGTGCCCCGTGTCCCGTACCTCATTTCTCCCCCACAATTTCCCGCAACGTCCGGGCCGCGTAAGCCGCCTGCTCGTTGGTCATTTCGGGGTAGAGCGGCATGCTGAGGACGCGCTCGCAGGCCTTTTCCGCCTGCGGAAAATCACCTCGCTGATAGCCCAGAGCTTGATAAGGTTTTTGCAGATGAATGGGCAGCGGGTAATGGATGCTGGTCTCGACGCCGCGTTCTTCCAGGCGGGCGCGGACGGCATCGCGGTCGGCGACGTAAACCACCAAGAGGTGGTCCACGCGCTCACTGGCGGCGCCTCCCTCCTGGAGTTCCACGCGCGCGCCGGCCAGAGTGCGACGGTAAATTTCCGCCAACTCTCTTCGCCGCAGGTTCCACTGCTCCAGCCGTGGCAGCTTAACCCGCAGAATCGCCCCCTGAAACCCTTCCATGCGATAGTTGTAACCAATGGCGTCGTGAAAGTACCGCCGCGACTCGCCGTGCGAGCGCAGGGCGCGCGCCTTGGCCGCCAGCGTATCGTCGTTGGTGGTGAGGGCGCCTCCTTCTCCGTAGGCGCCCAGGTTTTTCGACGGATAAAAGCTGAACGCCGCCGCGCTCGCGATGCTTCCCACCCGCTTGCCGTGGTAGCGCGCGCCGTGCGCCTGGCAAGCGTCCTCGATGACGGCCAGGTGGTGCTGCGCCGCGACCTCCAGGATGGGGTCCATCTCCGCCGGCAAGCCATAAAGATGCACGGGGAGGATGCCCCGCGTGCGCGGGGTAACGGCTGCGGCGATTTTGCCGGGGTCGATATTGACCGTGCGCGGGTCGATGTCCACGAATACGGGCTTGGCGCCGGTATAGGAAATGGCTTCCGCCGTGGCGATAAAAGTGTTCGGCGTGGTAATGACCTCGTCACCGGCCTGCACGCCCACCCCCAGCAACGCCAGGTGCAAGGCGCTGGTCCCGGAATTCACCGCCACGCAGTGCTTCACACCACAGTAGGCGGCAAATTCCCGCTCAAACTCCTGAACTTCTTCGCCCAGGATAAAGGCGGCCTTGCTGCCCACACGGTCGAGCGCGGCCAGGACCTCCTCGCGCAGGGTGACGTATTGGGCTTTCAGATCGGCATAGGGAACAATCATGGATATCCTTTGCGTTGAGCGGCACGGATTCCTACGGCCGGGCGCAAAGGAAAGCGCCTGCCGGCCGCTCGATGTGAACTTGCGATTTTATTCCCAGCAGAGGCGATTGTCATAATAGAAACGCGGGAAGCGGATTTTCGCCGGGCGATAGCAGGAGGTTCCACGCCAGTCTCGCACCCTCGCAAGGCCATGGGAATCCGTCGCCGCCTGACGACAAAATGACTCGCGACCTTCGCACCCTTAGACATCGGGGATAGTTGCAAAACTTATTCCATCTATAAAAACAATTCATTTAACAGCTATGAGCCAGACCGAGGATAATATTAAATCGTGTGTCTTGTCCTCGGCTGATTTTGCAAGTGGTCAGCGTGGGTGCTCTGCGGCCTTTCACAAAGTAATGGGCAAACACAGGATTTGTCATTCTGTGGCGGTAAGCGCAGATTGAAGGACCGTCGTGTCCACATGGATTTGATATGAGCAACGAATGCACCTTTCAGGGCTTGCCGAAGGCGCAGGGTCTATACGATCCGCGCAACGAGCATGACGCTTGTGGGATCGGCTTCGTGGCCAACATCTCCGGCGAAAAATCCCATGACATCATCCTGAAGGGGATCGAAATCCTGATCAATCTGACGCACCGGGGGGCCTGCGGATGCGATCCCCAAACCGGTGACGGCGCCGGCGTGTTGATCCAGATTCCCCATGCCTTCTTTGAAGGTGAATGTTCCCGCTTAGGTTTTCCTTTGCCCTCGCCCGGCGAATACGGCGTGGGCATGGTTTTCCTTCCCGTAGAGCCCCACGAGCGTATGTCGTGCGAGGCCATCCTGGAAGAGATTGTCCGCGACGAAGGGCTGACCGTCCTGGGTTGGCGCGATACGCCGGTGAATGCCAACACTATTGGCCGCCTGGCACGCAGCACGCAGCCCTACATCGAGCAGATTTTCGTCAAGCGCGCGTACGGCATGGATGCCGATGCGCTGGAACGCAAACTCTACGTCATCCGCAAACGCGCGGAAAAGGAAGTGGGGCGCACCGATTTGCGGGAGAAGAGTTTCTTTTACATTCCCTCATTTTCCTGCCGGACAATTGTTTACAAGGGTCTTCTGCTTGCCCCTCAGATTGCCAACTTTTACTTGGAACTCTCGAATTCCGAAGTGCGGAGTGGTCTTTGTCTCGTCCACCAGCGCTTCTCGACGAACACCTTTCCCACCTGGCATCTCGCCCATCCCTACCGTTACATTTGCCACAACGGTGAAATCAACACCTTGCGCGGAAATGTGAACTGGATGCAGTCGCGGACTTCCGTGCTGGCCTCCCCACTCTTCGGCGACGACATGAAGAAGCTCGATCCCATCATTGCGCCGGGCGGAAGCGATTCCGCGAACCTGGATAACGCCGTGGAGTTATTATTCCTGGCGGGCCGCAGCCTACCGCACGTCATGGAGATGCTCATTCCGCAGGCCTGGTTAAATGATCCCACCATGCCGGACGACGTCAAGGCGTTTTACGAATATCACGCCTCGTTAATGGAACCCTGGGATGGTCCGGCCGCCGTGGCCTTTACCGATGGCCGGGTGATCGGCGCCAAGCTGGACCGCAATGGATTGCGGCCCGGCCGATTCGTAGTGACGAATCGCGGCTTGGTGATCATGGCTTCGGAGGCCGGGGTTTTGCCCATTGACCCGGAAGAGGTTCGCTTCAAAGGCCGCCTTGAGCCCGGGCGCATGCTCCTCGTGGATACGGAAAAGGGGCGCATTATCCCCGACGAGGAAATCAAACGGCAATTGGCGGCGCGGCAGCCTTATGCGAAGTGGCTGAAGGAGAATCAGGTCACGCTGAAGCATTTGGCGGATCCGCCGCGCGTCCAGGCCACCGACCACTCCACCATCCTGATGCGGCAGCGCGCCTTCGGGTACACCGACGAAGACCTGAAGACCATCATGCTCCCCATGGCCACCCAGGGTGAGGAGCCGGTGGGGTCGATGGGGACGGACACGCCCCTCGCCTGTCTTTCCGACAAACCGCAATTGCTTTTTAACTATTTCAAGCAGATGTTCGCGCAGGTCACCAATCCGGCCATCGATCCTATTCGCGAAGATCTGGTGATGTCGCTGTACGATTACATCGGGCGGGAAGGGAACATCCTGGACGAGACGCCGCAACTCTGTCACACGCTCAAGAAGCGGCATCCCATCGTGACCAACTGGAACCTGGAGAAACTCCGCCGCGTGAGCTGGGGAGATTTTCTGGCTACCACGTTACCCATGCTTTTCCGCGTGGACGGCGGGGAGAAACGCTTGCAGGAGGCGGTGGACAGCCTTTGCCGCCGCGCCTCCCTGGCGATTAAATCCGGCTACACCCTTTTGATTCTCTCGGACCGCGGCGTGGACGAAGAGTATGCGCCGATTCCCACGCTCCTGGCGCTTTCCGCCGTGCACAATCACCTGGTCCGCGAAAAAACCCGGAATCAGGTGGCGCTGATCGTGGAGACGGGCGAGCCCCGCGAAGTGATGCACTTCGCATTGCTGATGGGCTACGGCGCCAGCGCCATCAATCCCTATCTCGCCCTCGAGACGCTGGAGGACCTCCACGCCCGAGGATATTTCCCTCCCCAATACACTTTCCAAAAGGCGCTGAAGAATTACATCAAGGCCGTGGACAAGGGTTTGCTGAAAGTTCTTTCGAAGATGGGGATATCGACCCTTCAGAGCTATTGCGGCGCGCAGATTTTCGAGGCCATCGGATTGAACAAAACGGTGGTGGAGCGTTACTTCACGGGCACGTCGTCGCGGATCGAAGGTGTTGGGCTGGAAGTGCTGGCTCGCGAAGCTCTGATGCGGCACAAATTTGCCATGCAGCCGCCGGCGGAATCCGATACCGAGTTGGAAATCGGCGGCAGCTATCAATACCGCGAGCGCGGCGAACGCCACCTGCTGAACCCGCTTACCATCAGCAAACTTCAGCACGCGGTGCGGCAATCGAGCTTCTCGACCTATCAGGAATACGCCCGCATTGCCAACGAGCAGAGCCGGAGCCTTTACACTCTGCGCGGCCTCTTGGACCTGCATCCCGCGGGTTCCCCCGTGCCCATTGAGGATGTGGAACCGGCCGCGGAGATTGTGAAGCGCTTTGCCACCGGCGCCATGTCCTACGGGTCCATCAGCAAGGAAGCGCATGAAACCCTCGCCATCGCTATGAATCGCATCGGAGGGCGTTCCAACACCGGCGAGGGAGGCGAGGATGAAGCGCGCTTCAAACCCGACCCCAACGGTGATTGGCGGCGCAGCGCCATCAAGCAGGTGGCCTCCGCCCGCTTCGGGGTGACCACCAACTATCTGGTCAACGCCGATGATCTCCAGATCAAAATCGCGCAGGGCGCCAAGCCCGGCGAGGGCGGCCAACTTCCCGGCCATAAGGTGGATGAGGTCATCGCCCGCGTGCGGTACTCCATCCCCGGCGTGCAGTTGATTTCGCCGCCGCCGCACCACGATATTTATTCCATTGAGGACCTGGCGCAGCTCATCTACGACCTCAAGAACGTGAATCCGCAGGCGAGAATCTCCGTCAAGCTCGTGGCCGAATCGGGCGTGGGGACTGTGGCGGCAGGCGTGGCCAAGGCTCATGCCGACGTCATTCTCATCAGCGGTTATGATGGCGGCACGGGGGCCTCACCGATCTCCTCGATTCGCCACGCGGGAATTCCCTGGGAACTCGGTCTTTCCGAAACGCAGCAGACGCTGGTGATGAACGACCTGCGCAGCCGGATACGCCTTCAGGTGGACGGGAAACTCCAGACAGGCCGTGATGTGGCCATTGCCGCCCTGCTGGGCGCGGAGGAATTTGGTTTCGCTACCCTGCCGCTCATTTCCATGGGTTGCATCATGATGCGCAAGTGCCACCTGAACACTTGTCCCGTGGGCGTAGCGACACAGGATCCCGTGCTGCGCAAGAAATTCCAAGGCCAACCTGAGCACGTGATCAATTTCTTCTTCTACCTCGCCGAGGATCTGCGGCAGATCATGGCGCAACTCGGCTTCCGCAAGCTGGATGAAATGGTGGGCCGCGTGGATTGCCTTGCCGAGCGCCGCGACGTTGACCATTGGAAAGCCAGTGGCTTGGATCTTTCCGCTGTGCTTTACAACCCTCACGTGCCCACGCGTGTGGGGCGCCACTGCACGATCAAGCAGGATCATGGCCTGGAGAAATCTCTCGACTACCAGATGATCGGCCACGCACACGAGGCTTTGGACCGTGGCAAGAGGGTGTCCATCAGCCTTCCCATCCGCAACACGCACCGCACGGTGGGGGCGATGTTGAGTGGCGAGATTGCCCGCCGTTATGGAGAAATCGGCCTGCCCGATGACACCATTCGGTTTCAGTTCACGGGCTCCGCTGGGCAGAGCTTTGGCGCGTTCCTGGCCAAGGGCGTAACCCTGATTCTTGAAGGTGAGGCCAATGACTACGTGGGCAAGGGACTCTCCGGCGGCAAGCTCATCATTTATCCGCCGCGGAATTCCTCGTTTCAGCCCGAGGAAAACATTCTGGTGGGCAACGTGGTTCTCTATGGCGCCACCAGCGGTGAGGTCTTCTTCAACGGCATGGCCGGGGAACGCTTTGCGGTGCGGAACTCCGGCGCCACGGCCGTGGTGGAAGCGGTGGGTGACCACGGCTGCGAGTATATGACCAAGGGAACCGTGGTGGTGCTCGGCAAGACGGGACGCAATTTTGCTGCGGGCATGACCGGCGGCATTGCTTACGTTCTGGATGAGACGGGCGAGTTCGTGCGCGTGCGCTGTAACCGCGCGAGCGTTGACCTGGACCCCGTTATCGATCCCCAAGATATCGATCTCATCCAACTCCTGATCGCTCGCCATGCGGAACTAACGGAAAGCCCACGCGCCAAATGGATTCTCGACAATTGGGAAACCATGCTGCCGAAATTCATCAAGGTCTTCCCGCATGAGTTCAAGCGCGTGCTGGGTATCAAGCGCACACCCGTCGCCTTCGAACCCGCTCATGGAACACCGGCGCAGCCCGCGCGGGAGGTGCTGCGTGGGTAAAGCCACCGGATTCATGGAAGCCACGCGCGAGGTGCCGACACGTCGCCCCGTGGAAGAGCGCGTGAATGATTACCAGGAAGTTTACCAGGACTTCCCCGAGCAAAAGCTGAGAACACAGGCAGCGCGCTGCATGGATTGCAGCGTTCCTTTCTGCCACACGGGCTGCCCCCTCAATAACATTATCCCGGACTGGAACGACCTGGTTTATCGAGACCGATGGAAAGAAGCTATCCGCACGCTGCACGCCACCAACAACTTTCCGGAGTTCACGGGCCGCATCTGCCCCGCCCCTTGCGAGGCCGCGTGCGTGCTGGGCATCAATGAGCCACCCGTAACCATCAAGACCATCGAGAAGACCATCATCGAGCATGCTTTCAAGGAAGGATGGATCCGGCCGGAACCACCGCTGCGGCGCACCGGCAAACGCGTGGCTGTGGTCGGCTCAGGACCGTCGGGGCTCGCCGCCGCGCAGCAACTAAACCGCGCGGGACACTCGGTGATTCTCTTCGAAAAGATGGATCGCATCGGAGGCTTGCTGCGGTATGGCATTCCTGACTTCAAGATGGAGAAGTCCGTTCTCGACCGGCGGCTGGACCAGATGTTTCGAGAGGGCGTGGTCATTCAAACGGGCGCGCACGTCGGCAAGAACGTGCCAGTGGAAGACCTACGCCGCGAGTTCAATGCCCTACTGCTGACGGGCGGGGCGGAAAGCCCTCGCAATCTTCCCGTGCCGGGGCGGGAGTTAAAGGGAATTCACTTCGCCATGGAATATCTGCCCCAACAAAACCGTCGCATCGCCGGCGATGTGGTGGAGGGGCAGGTCCTGGCCACGGGAAAACGTGTGGTGATCATCGGCGGGGGCGATACCGGCGCGGATTGCCTGGGCACCGCGCATCGGCAAAAGGCCGCTTCCATCCATCAATTTGAAATCATGCCCCAGCCTCCGCTCGAACGCTCGCCCCTCACTCCCTGGCCGCTCTGGCCGCTCCAGTTGCGAACCGAAAGCGCGCACGAGGAAGGCGGCATTCGCGATTGGGCGATTGCCACCGTGCGTTTCACGGGAGACGAAAATGGCAACGTCAAACAGTTGCACGCCATCCGCGTCGGCCCACCGCCGAGGTTCGAAGCCATACCAGGAACCGAGTTCACGATTGATGTGGACCTTGTGTTGATTGCCATGGGCTTTCTGGGTCCCGTCAGGAATGGCATGATCGAGGCACTCGGTGTGAAGCTGGATGCGCGGAGTAATGTCGAGACCGACGCGAACTACATGTCCTCAATCCCCGGCGTCTTTGCCGCCGGCGATATGCGCCGCGGCCAGTCACTGGTGGTCTGGGCGATTACCGAGGGGCGCAAAGCCGCCCGCGGCGTCGACAAGTTCCTGATGGGTGAAACACACCTTCGGTAGCGGGCTACCTTGGGGTATGGGGGTATTTCCGAAGAACTCTGCAAATAGATACCGCGCGGCCGGACTGGGGGTCGGCTTCCAGGAGCGCGGCGGAGAGGCGAACGTCGCCTTTGGCAACTTCAAAGCGCGCCGGTAATTGATCCAGGAATTTTTGGATAACCGTCTGCCGCTCCATACCGATTATGGATTCGTACGGACCGGTCATGCCGAGGTCGGTGAGGTAAGCAGTGCCCTGGGGATGCACCGTTTCGTCAGCAGTAGGCACATGAGTATGCGTTCCCAGGACGGCGGTCACACGCCCATCGAGGTACCAACCCAGAGCTTGCTTTTCGGAGGTCGCCTCGGCGTGCATGTCCACGATGCGGATCTTCACGTCGTCAGGAATGCTGCCGAGAAGCGCATCCGCCTTTCGAAAGGGGCAGTCGAGGGCGGGCATAAAGACGCGCCCTTGCAGGTTGATGACGGCATAGCCAATCCCCCCTGGGGTCTTTCCCACGAAGAGGCCATGGCCGGGAGCTTCGGCGGGATAGTTGGCAGGCCGCAACAAGCGCCCATTAATTTGATCGCGAAGATATGGATAAATCTCTTTCTTATCCCAAATGTGATTACCTGAAGTTAAAACAGCGATGTCCAAATCCAGCAACTCTTCCACCAGGGGAGGGGTAATCCCAAAACCGGCGGCGGCATTCTCCGCGTTGGCCAGGACGAGGTCGGGTTGGAATTCTTGCCAGAGAAGGGGCAGGGTTTCCTTTACGATACGCCGGCCGGGCTGTCCAAAAATGTCACCGATAAAGAGTATTCTCAAACGGCATCCTTCAGGATTTCGTCAAGCGCGTTCGTGCACTCCCCAACTTTCTGGTCCACGTGCTGGGTCACTTCTTCATACCGGGCCTTCAACTGATGGTATTCATCCGCCACATTGAGCGCCGCGAGCATGGCCACGCGCAAGGTATCAACGGTTCGAGTACGCTCCGCGATCGACCGCATCTTCGTATCCAGGTATTGCGCAAGCTTCTGAATGTATTCCTGGTTGAGGTCTCCACGCATGAAATATTCTTGGTCGTAGATTACGACTCGGATGCTCTGGGGTTCCTTTGCCATGATGGTCACCCTAAACCAGTGAATAGTGAACAGGGGACAGCGAACAAAGGATGGTTGCCAGCCACTGGCCACTGCCCTATTCACTGCTCTTCCGGACTTGTCAACCCGTCAACCCGCTCCAGCAGTTTCTCGACGCGCGAGCGAACATCCTCGCGCTCGCGGCGCAAAGCAATCAACTCCCGTTCCATGGCGCTGATGGCTTGGCCGCGTTCCTTAGTCTCCACTTTGAGTTTCTCGACTTCCAGTTCCAGAGCGCGCTTCTCCATTTGAGTTCGCTTGAAGAGTTCAATCGCCCGCAAGAGTTTTTCTTCCAGTCGTTGGAACTGATCGTTTGGATCCGTCACGAGTTCCTCAGAGTTGATTGTCGATTGGAAATCGTCAGGGGTAGCGCGGACCTGATTTTTGGGTCCGCGGCTTTTCCTTGCCTATCGGGGGCGAGCCGCGGACCTACAAAACAGGTCCGCGCTACATCTGCTTTAGTTCAATCGGCAATCGGCAATCGGCAATTTCTACCCCCGCAGATGCGCGCCCAACCCTTCGAGCGCCGTCAGTAATCTCTGGCTCAATCCGCCAACCTCCTCGCTGGTCAAGGTGTGCGTTTGGCTCTGAAAAGTGACCCGCAACAAAAGGCTGTAGTGGTGGGGGGGAATCGCGCCGCCACGGAAACGGTCCACGGGGCGGAAGTCACGAACCTCTTCCAACGCCAGGCCGGCAATCGCTGAAGAAAGTCGGGCATAAGGTAAACTGTCCGGCAGCACCAGGGAGAAGTCTCGTTCCACCGCGGGAAATTTGGAGATGGGCTGAAACTTCCGCGAGCGAATTGGAAATTCCAGGAGGCGCTCGAAGTCAATTTCGGCCACCCACACTTCCTGGCGCAACTTATACTCGCGCGCCAGATCCTGCTGAATCAAGCCCAAGACCGCCAACTCGGCATTCTGAGAACTCATGTGTCCGCTGCGACCTTGCTGGAGATAGGGGCGCGCGGACGGTTCAAAAAGCAGAGCTGGTAGATCGAAGGCCCCGAAGACCGTTTCGAGATCACCCTTCAAATCGAAAAAGTCGAGAGGTGCTTCATTATCGAAGACCGAGGCAGGGCGGCGATGCCCCGTGGCGCCGAGGGTAAGAACCTGGCGCTCTTGTGGAACCCCCTCGGTGCTCATGCTGTAAGTCTTGCCCAACTCAAAGAGCCTCACATCATTCGTGTCGCGATCGAGGTTCCAGCGGATCGCCCTCAGCATGCTGGGAACGGCCGAGGTGCGCATGGCGGACGCATCCTGGCTCAAAGGGTTGGCGAGAACCACCGGTGGAGCTTGGGAAAAGCGCTTGCTCTCCGCCGGATCGACCATCGATGGCGCGATCATTTCATGAAATCCCAACCCCACCAGCAAGGATGAGACGGTGATGACCTTATCGCGCCTCGTGTCCGGTTCGACGCGTGGCGGGGCGGGGCGTACTCGCGCCGGCAAGCGGTCATAACCCACGTGGCGCGCGACTTCTTCCACCAAATCCACTTCCCGGGAAACATCCACCCGGAACGATGGCACGGAAACTCGCCAGCTTTCCCCGCCTTCTCGATTGACCAGGAACCCCAAGCTGCGCAAGATGCGCTCCACCTCTTCTCCGGGGATCTCTGCTCCCAAGATGCGTGTAATCTCGCGTCGAGAGAATCCCAAGTCCCGGGGAAGCCAGGGCCGGGGATAGACGTCGATCATTCCCTCGAGGATTTCTCCCCCGGCAATCTCCTGAATTAATGCTGCGGTGCGGTCCAGGGCCAGCGGCGCCATCTGGATGTCGGCGCCCCTCTCGAAGCGGTGCGAAGCTTCCGTGTGCAACCCTTGGGATTTTGCCGTGCGGCGGATTGACACCGGCTCAAACCACGCACTTTCGAGCAGAACGGCGCGGGTGCTCGGGGAAATCTCGGATTCCTCCCCGCCCATAACCCCCGCCAGAGCCACGGGGTGCGTGCCATCCGCGATGACCAGATTATCGCGGGTCAGGGTGCGCTGGACACCGTCGAGAGTTCGCAGCGGCTCTCCGGGCTGGGCGCGCCGCACGATGATCTTCCGCTGGTTTAAGCGGGATAAATCGAAGGCATGGAGAGGATGCCCTAGCTCCATCAGGACATAATTCGTGGCGTCGGCAACGTTATTGATGGCTCGCTGGCCAACGGCTTCCAAGCGCTTTACCAACCAGTCAGGAGAAGGTCCCACTTGTACGTTCTGCACCACGCGGCCGCAGTATCGCGCGCAGAGATCGGGATCAGAAATCTCGATCGAGGCCACTCCCTGCGCAGGTCCACCTGACTCGCTCACCGAGACTGCCACTTTTTTCAGCGATTGGCGATAGTGCGTGGCAAGTTCGCGGGCGACACCGTAATGGCTGAGGCAATCAGGACGATTGGTAGTGACTTCCACGTCGAGGACCCAATCATCGCCCACCGCCGCCACCGACTCGGTGTTCAAGCCGATCATGGTGAGGTCCGACCTGAGCTGACGAGGGTCACTTGCAATGTTGACGAATTCTTTGAGCCAGTTGACCGAAATCTTCATAAAAATTATGAATTGCGAATTATGAATTCTGAATTATGAAAGCAGGTGTAGCGCGGACCTGTTTATAGGTCCGCGGCTCGTTCCCTATGAACAAGGAAAAGCCGCGGACCTACAAAGCAGGTCCGCGCTACACTGAAATGCGAGCTGGCGAGTGGAGCGTTTTTCATAATTCAGAATTCATAATTCAGAATTGCTTTAGAAAGCGTACGTCGCTTTGGAAAAAGAGCTGAATGTCATTGATGTCATACTTCATCATGGCGTAGCGGTCGATCCCCAAGCCAAATGCCCAACCCGTGTACTTTTCCGGATCGATGCCGCCGTTGCGCAGCACCAGGGGATGAACCATGCCGCAACCCATCACCTCAATCCAGCCGCTTTCTTTGCACACCCGGCATCCTTCGCCCCCGCAAAAGATGCAACTGATGGATACCTCGCCGCTCGGCTCGGTGAAGGGGAAGAAGCTGGGCTGGAAGCGTGTGCGGACTTTCTCACCAAAAAGTTTCCTGGCAAAGAAGTCGAGCGTTCCCTTCAAGTCCGCAAAGGTAATATCGCTGGCGATGGCCAGACCTTCGATCTGATGGAACATGGGGGAGTGGCTGGCATCGGGGTTGTCGTGGCGATAGCACTTGCCGGGGATAATGATGTAAAGCGGCGCCCCGTATTTTTCCATGGCGCGGATTTGCACGGGCGAGGTGTGGGTGCGCAACACGGTTTTCGAGTCGATGTAGAGAGTATCCCAATCGTCACGCGAAGGATGGCTCTCCGGAATGTTGAGCGCGTCAAAGTTGTAATAAACGGATTCGATCTCCGGCCCGCTCTCGATCCGAAAACCGAGATTGAGGAAGATGTCTTCGATTTCGCGTTGCATCTGGGTGACGGGATGCAGCGTGCCGAGCGGGCGCCGGTTGCCGGGAAGAGTGAGGTCTCTCGGAACTTCGCGAGTTATGTGGCTGACAACCGTAGCCGCCGAATCTCGAATGGAGGTTTCGTCAGGAACTGCAGTTTGCGCCCGCAGGGGCATATCGTTAATCAGCGCCGCGATTTCGAGCACGCCGGATTCGTGCCGAAGTGCATTGAAGTTCCGCCCAACAGATGGCTTCAGCTCCTTTGAAGCTGTCTTCAGCCACTTTTCATCAACGGAAGATAAGATCCCATTCTTACGCGCCAACCAGCGATCGCGAAGATCTTTACACAACTTGTCGCGCTCTAACTCGGACGCTGCGCCGTGTGAAATCAAGAGGATTCTTTCCTGGTCCATGGCGGCCCGAACCTCGGCGAAGAGGGAATCTACACCCCCGGTCTCCGCCACGCCGAGTTCAGCGAGCGTCTTACGGACTTTTTCGTCGATGGTCATAGTGGGTCGGGTAGGGGCGGTTCGCGAACCGCCCTTACGAATACCTCTGCGGCCAGCGATGCGCCCCTAGCGGCGTAGCGCGCACCCCCGCTTTTGGGGTCCGCGGTTCTTACTTTGCCAAAATCACAAATTTCCAAAACGAGCGCTTGCCCGCAGATTCGGGAGCGCGAGTCTCGGGAAGAGCCGCAGACCCCAAAAGCGGGGGTCTTCGCTACAGTTCCCTGCTAGCTGTTAGCTGTCGGCGGTGGGCTGTTAACTGCCTGCTTCACCTTGCCAGCCAACTCCGTGAACGCCAACTGGTCTTTCACGGCCATCTCCGCGAGCATCTTCCGATCCAGTTCAATTCCCAGGGTTTTCAGTCCATGGATGAACTGGCTATAAGTAAGCTCGTGCGAGCGTGCGGCGGCGCTGATGCGAAGAATCCAGAGCCTGCGGAAATCGCGCTTCTTGCGACGCCGGTCGCGGAAGGCATAACGGCCGGCCTTATCCGCGGCTTCCTTCATGGAGCGGTAGAGCTTGCTTTTGGTGAGGAAATAGCCTTTGGTGAGCTTGGCGAGTTTTTTCCGATTGGCGCGGCGCACAGTGCCGCGCTTAACTCGAGGCATGGGTTTCTCCTTTGAAGTGATTAGTGGCTAGTGGTTAGTGGCTAGTAAGAACCTGCCACCCACTCGCCCTCGATTTTTTGCAGCGGCTTGTGGCTAGTAGCTGACCACTCGCCATTGCTTTCTTGATTGGTAGGGCAGTGAAGGCACCCTTTTGCCTCGGTGTAGCCTTCCCGCACCCGTTTGAAAGGTTAAAGTCTAAAGGTTAAAGGATAAATCCCGAACCTTAACCTTTACCCTTTAGCCTTTACCCTTTTATTTTCACCTCCCGTAGGGAAGCATGCGGAGAACCTGGGCCTCGTTGGCGGGTGCTAATTCCACTGCCTTGCCCAGCCGCCGCTTGCGCTTGCTGGCTTTGGACGTCAGGATATGACGGGCAAAAGAATGGTGCCGCATGACCTTGCCGCTGCCGGTTATCTTGAACCGCTTGGCAGCTCCCTTATGAGTCTTGAGCTTGAGTTTAATTTTCGCAACTTTAGCCAAATCTATCCTCCTGAAGATCCTTGCGACCCTGCGGGCTTGGCCGCAGCCGGCAGTGGCGCAACGGCTTTGATGGGGGCGGGCGGGGGCGGCCCCGGCGCGCTGGCCGCGGGACGCGGGGGTGCTCCCCCGGCCTTACCCGCCGCTTTCTTAGGCGCCATAATGGTGGTCAGGTTCGGGCCCTCGAGCCGCGGCCGCGCTTCCACCTGCCCGGCATCTCCCACGTCCTGAATCATGCGCTCGATCATATCAAAGCCCAAGTTACGATGGGCCATCTCGCGTCCACGAAACATAATGGTAATCTTGACCTTGGCCCCTTCCTGGAGAAAATCCACAACCTTGTTCCGCTTGGTCTCAAAATCGTGGACCGAAGTCCGGGGCCGCATTTTAACTTCCTTCAGCCCAATGGACTTCTGATGTTTGCGCGCCTCGTGTTGCCGCTTGCTGAGCTGATAGAGGTATTTCCCATAGTTGATGACGCGGCACACAGGCGGATTGGCGGTCGGGGCGACCTCCACCAAGTCCAAGCCCTGACCTCTGGCGATTTTCAGGGCTTCGAAGGGAGGCATGATACCGAGTTGCGCCCCCTCTTCATCAATCACCCGGATTTCCTTGGCGCGAATCCTTTCATTCACTCGAACGAATCGATCAGCGATAAGTCTTCCCTCCCAGCCCCCACGGGGGCCCAAAAAGACTGCAAGTTGCGTCCAAGCCTGGAGACCACCCGGTCCAAAGCTATTGCCTAGCTTACCATTTCGTGGCCCGGGTGTCGATAAGCTGTCGCGCCCAATCGACGAACTCAGCTAGAGGGCGAGTTCCGGCGTCGCCGGTATCTCTCCGGCGAACTGCCACACTGCGGTTCTGGGCCTCGCGATCGCCCACCACCAGCATGAAGGGGACTTTCTGGAGTTGCGAGTCGCGAATCCGTGCATTTAATTTCTCATTTCGATCGTCCAATTGGGCGCGTATCTTGGCGCGGCGCAGTTCTTCGAAAACCTCCCGGGCATAGGCGGCGTGTTTATCACTGATGGGTAACACGACGGCCTGGACCGGCGCCAACCATACGGGAAAAGCCCCCGTGTAATGCTCAATCAGGACTCCGAAGAATCGTTCGATGGACCCCAACAAGGCACGATGCACCATCACCGGAGTGTGCATGTGCCCGTCCGCGCCGACGTACTCCAATCCGAAGCGCCCTGGCAGGTTGAAATCAAATTGCACGGTGGTGAGCTGCCAGGGCCGGCCGATCGCGTCGACCAGCTTGACGTCAATCTTCGGGCCATAAAAAACCGCTTCGCCCGGCATATACTTAAAGGGAATCTCCATGCGCTTCAGGGTGTTCATCAGCGCACTTTCCGCCAGGTTCCATTCATCCACCGTGCCTGCGTAGTGCTCCGGATTCCCCGGATCGCGGGCGGAAAGCTCCACTTGGTATTGATCGAAGCCGAAGGTCTTGAGCACCAGGTGCGCAAATTCCACGCAGGCCTGAACCTCCGCCTCCAGTTGCTCCGGCATGCAGAAGATGTGCGCATCATCCTGAGTGAATCCGCGCACGCGCAACAGCCCGTGCATCACGCCCGAGCGTTCGTACCGATATACCGTGCCCAGTTCCGCCAGCCGCATGGGCAACTCGCGATAACTGCGGGCGCGCGACTTGTAAATCAGAATGTGGCCGGGGCAATTCATGGGCTTGAGTTGATAATGGTCGTTCTCAACCTCCATTGCCCCAAACATGTTCTCGCGATAAAAGTTGGTGTGACCGCTGGTTTCCCACAAGTGCAGCCGCATGGCGTGCGGCGTAAAGACCAGATCGTATCCGCGAGCGGTTAGCTCGTCGCGCAGCCAGTCTTCGATTTCACGGCGAATGACGCCGCCCTTGGGATGCCAGAAGATCAGGCCGGGTCCGGCGTCTTCTTGAATGCTGAAAAGGTCCAGATCCTTGCCCAGGCGACGGTGGTCACGTTTCTTGGCCTCTTCGACCTGTTGGAGAAAAGCATCCAGGTCCTTCTGGTTGAAGAAGGCGGTCCCATAGATGCGCTGCATGGGATGCGAGTGCTCATCACCTTTCCAATGAGCTCCCGCCACGCTCAAGAGCTTGAAGGCCTTGATCCGTCCCGTGGAAGGAACGTGCGGTCCCCGGCAAAAGTCCAGGAACTTGCCGGTTCGGTAGGCGGAAAACAGCGGGTCGGCCTTTTCCTGAATCAACTGGCATTTCAGGAACTCGCCCATGTGCTCGAAGACCTTCAAGCCTTCTTCCTTGGGAAAATACACGCGTTCATAGGGCAAATTGGCCTGAACGAGCTCGTGCATCTTCGCCTCGATCTTGGCCAGATCGTCTTCCGTGAATGGCTTCTCGCGATAGAAGTCGTAATAGAAGCCGGTGTCGGTAGGCGGCCCGATGCCGGGATGCGCGTCGGGGAAGAGTTCGGTGACCGCGGCGGCCAGCAAATGGGCGGAGGAGTGGCGGAAAATCTCCAGGCCTTCGGCCGTCGACGGCATAATGAATTGAATGGGCCCATCCGCTTCCAGCTTGGTCGAAAGATCAACGAGCTGGCCATCGAGTTTTGCCGCCAACGCTTCGGCGGCCAGGCGCGGACCAATCGATTGGGCAACTTCCAGGGCCGTCGTACCTGGGGAAAACTCCCGAGATGCGCCATCAGGAAATGTTACGTGAATACTGGCCATTGGCTAGACGACGTCCTACCTGCAAGAAGTAAACATTAACTATAACAATGAGTGCGTACAATGGTCAAACGCTGGAAAGCCATGGGGGCGCGACATAAAAGTGAAGAAGCGCGGGAGCGCGGGCATCCTGCCCGCCGTGGCACGGGCAACCCGCCCCGATTCATCGGGGTCCCGCCCATGCTCCAGCGGGCAGGATGCCCGCGCTCCCGCGCTACTGTCCTGCCTTCTCGCGCAAATCGCTAACCAACTGCTCGACCGAATCGCAATCCTGAAAGATTCGAATTCCGGCGATTCCCGCCGCCCCGTTTTCGCGGCAGGGGGCGACGCGGTCAAGGGTGATTCCGCCCAGTGCGATAAGCGGGATTGATACCTGTAAAGTCACTTCACGCAGCTTCGCGAGTCCCAGTGGCGGGCCATACTGGAGCTTCGCAGGCGTGGCGAAAATCGGACCCAGCAGGATGTAATCCGCGCCGCCGGTTTGCGCGGCCAGGGCTTCCACCAACGAGTGGCAGGAAACTCCCACCACGAATTCAGGCGGCGCCAGGCTCCGCACCAAATCCACCCGCATCGAGCGCGTGCCCAGGTGCACGCCGCGGGCTTTGGCTGCCAGCCCCACATCCAACCGATCGTTCACCATGACGCGCGTGTGCCCCTGCTGGCGAGCGGACGCAACGGCAGCTTGAGTTAGGGCCAGCAGGCGGCGGGCGGGCAAATCCTTTTCACGAATTTGCACCCAATCCACGCCCGCGGCGATGGCCCGCGCCACAAAAGTATCAAGAGGGCGGGATTTGATCTGACTGCGGTCCGTAATGTAGTAGAGCTGGAAGAATCGGCTCATCGGTCCATCGGCTCATCGAAGGGTAGGTGGTAGGTCGGAGGTGGTATGTGGGTTTTCCCCACCTACCCTGCGATTGAGCTTATACCCCACCTACCACTTACGACCTACCACCTACCTTGGTACTGCCGAAGCCCAATTCGCGACGGAAGCGCCATAACTCAAAGAAAGCCAGCCAGACATCCGCTAGCCCAAGGCCGGAAACCGCCCCCCTCAGGAAGTAGTTGTGCACGATGCTCGCAAAGAAAGGATAATGACCCACGAAAAAATTCTTGGTCCAAAGCGGAATCCACGGAAAAACAAAGAGAAACACGCCAATCTCGAAGCAGAACACGATGTATACGATCGTCAGAAGGCGATTCATTTATTAGGTCGATCCGGGAATTCGTTTTCAGGCAAGGCGATAGGGCCCGCCCCCGCGGCAGCGGGTGGTATGTTTTTCAGGCCCTCTGCTGGAGCAAGCGGATCTTGTCCGCCACATCGCGGAAGTCGATATTCTGGCTATAAACCTCAGTGAATCTCTCCAGGGCATTGCGGGAGTCGCCCGCTTGCTCATACGCAAGGCCCAGATCATATTGCAGGGCCATTAGCGCCTCCTCATCGAGGCCGGGTGTTTCCAGCGCACGTAAGTACCACTTGATAGCTATCGCGGGCATCTTTTTTTCCATAAAACAAATGGCCAGCAGACTGCACGCCTGGAGGAAGTTCGGAGGAAAGTTACCTTTCCCCGCACCCTTCACGACCTTTTGGAACTCGCCAATAGATTCATCCAACAGTCCCATCTCCCGGAATGCCACACCTAAATTGTAATGTGTCTCGGGATCGTCTTTGGCGGCCGCGGCCGCGGCGTCGCCGGGCTCTTCCATCTCCGCCAGCAATCCGCTGAGTTGCACCGCCACCTGAGGAGGGGCGGCTGGGGGAGGAGCCGCAGCTTTCGGTGGGGCGACAGGCGCGGGGAAAGGAGCGTCTCCCGGGGCCGTCAATCCCTCCAGCGAGGAAGCAAAATCGTCGGCTAGGTCACTCAGCATGCCCATGCCACCGTTCCCAGCGGAAACCGGCTCCTCAACCATGGACTCGTACGCAGGCGGTGCAGTTGGGAATTTCACCACTTGCGGTGGAGCCTCAGGCTCCATCATGGGAGGCGGAACCACAGGATGCTTTGCAGGCTCAGGCGGGGAGGTAACAGCGTAACTGGTGGGAAGCTCCCATTCTTCGTGCGCGGGCTCTTCCACCGCCAGCGGGGGTTCTTCCGCCACCGGCGCGGCTTCAGGTGGAGGCGCAACTTCTGGTTCTGCTTGCATGACCTCGATCGGCGGCTCCGTAAGGCGCGCTTCGTCCTCGAGCTCAAATTCCGCCGGCTGATCGGCGACGACAACTTCGTCCGCTTGCACGGTGCTTGTCTGGGGTTGCACGGAAGGTGCTCGGGTAGTCCGCTCATCCAACAGTCGCCGGAGTTCGGCCACCAATGGGCTGCCCGAGTATTTCTCCTCCAGTCCGGCCACGGTTTGCCGGGCCTCATCCAAGAAGTCGTTTTCGAGGTAAAACTCAACTTCGATCCTGCTATCTTCAAGATCAACCGCTATCGTTTCTTCCTCGGGAGCCGGTGGTGGCTCAGGAAGTTCGGTGGGGGCTTCGACGGGCGGCACCGCCTCCTCCATGATCGGTGGCGGAGCCGCCTCTTCAACGGGTGCCGGGGTTTCTACCGGCGGTGGTATCTCCACCGGGGGTGGAGCAACCGCTTCAGGAGCAGATGGGGGAGGGGTTTCAAACCCTATCGCCTCCATGGCCTCCAGTTCTCCAGAGAGATCCAATTCAATAATCTGCTCAGCCTTTGGGGGAGTTGGGGGTGGCACAACCGGAGCTTCGAGAGGTGTGCGGTCAATAGAAACTGCTTCCGGCGGTGGCGCTGCCGGTGCCGGAACGGGCTCCTCGGGAGTGACCGTAGGAAGCGGAAACTCCATGATCGTTCCGGCTTCCGGCGTGTCAGGAGGGGCCGGTGGAGGCGTCACGGGCTCCTCCATTTTCTTGGTGGGGGGCGGAGGATGGAGCGGAATCTCCGGCAGGGCACCTTTTGCTGAGGCGATGGTCTGGTATTTGTCCGCTGTCTCGTGATCCCCTTGCTCCGTGAATATCCGAGCTAACTGCGCGGCCGCCGCTACTACTCGCTCCGGATAGCCCTTGCAGGAGATTTCCAGGATGCGCCGGTGAACGTCAATCTGGTCGGGATAAACCTGCAAGACCTTCTCCAGTTCGGCGATGGCCTTCTCGGGAAGGTTGTAACGCGAAAACAGGTCACTATTCTCCAAGGCCTCTTTCACCATCGCTTCTTGCTCAACATCAACGACCTCCGGCTCCGGAGGGATCTCCTCCTCCGCTGTATGCACTATTTCCTTGACGGAGAATTCTACGGGTTTCACCTCCCTGCCCAGCGCTCGCTGAACCGCATTCAGAAGTGCACGGTAGTTTTCGTTCTCGGGTTCGCGTTCGATCAGGTTCAGATAGGCTGTTTCGGCTTTCTCCAGATCGCCGGCCTCTTCGTGTACACGGCCCAGCGCTTCCAGGACTTCCGGCAAAGTCAATTCATCCGCCGTCCGTTCGCAAACCTGATGGATCAACTCCAGTGTGGGTATGTGCTTGGGGGCCTTGTTCCAGATCCGGCGCAGGGCTTCCAACAGGGGACCGGCATCATGCTGGCTGATTAACTGCTCTGCCTCGCCCGCCAGCAACTGGTACGCTTCGTCAATGTCCCCTTTCTCCACCAAGAGCGCAGAAAAGCTGGAGACCGGTGCGAAGTCCGTGGGATTGGCATGAAAAACTTCCAGCACCAGCTTTTCTGCCTCGGGAAGCTTCCGGGCGGCAAGGTAGGAGTCCAGTAATATCCGCTTGCCCGCGGGGTCCGATTGCAAATCCGGCGAGGAATTGATGATATTCTCGGCTTCCTCCGGATGCTGGCGAGTAATGGCCACACGCGCTCGCAGAATCTGGATCTTGGAATTCTTCGGGTTCAGTTCCGCGGCCTTTTTCAACGCGGTTTCAGCCGCCCCCTGGTCGTCGCGGCGGAGCAAAATCTCGGCCGATTCCAGAAAAACCTGGGCGGCCTCTTCCCGCTTGCCCATCTGTTCGCATTCGGTCGCCAGGCGCATGCGAAAGGTGAGGTTCTCTGGGTCAAGCTGCACCAGCTTGCGGAGGGTCTCCAGAGCACGGTCGGGCTGATTTCGCTTCTTGAAGAACTCCGTCGCCTTTAGATATTGTTCCCGAGCCTCACGACTCAAGCCCTGGACCTGATACAGTTCCGCCAGCTTCAGCAAAGTGTCCACGGAATTGGAATCAAGCTTGTCGATCTTCCTGTAGATGGCGATGGCCTTAACGTTGAAACCTTCGCGGACATAAGCTTCCGCCAGAAGGTGGAATTGCTCTAATCCCTTGGTGACGTTCCGGTCGCGAATGTAAAGATCTCCCACCGTGTTACGGAGAGACACGTCGGAGGAGTCATTATCAAGGATGTCTAAATATTGCTTGATAGCCTGAGCAATCTTGCCTTGAGCTACCGACTTCTCAGCCTCTTGCAGCGCTTTGGCCTTGTGAAAAGCCATCTATACGCTCCAACTGCCCTCGATGGTGTGAACTGGCCGCTAAAAGTAACATACGCCCCCACCCAAGTCAACGGATTGAGGAGCATCGGCCGGTCCGAGCCGTTCTACGCGGGCTTGGGTGCCGGTGGCGGCAGGGTCCGCGCCTTCACCTCCGACTGAAAGCTGACCTTTCGATGAGTGCCGTCGCAGAAAGGCTTATTTTCCGAATGCCCACAACGGCAAAGACCAATGGCGGTGCGCCCTGATAAGTCAAAAGCGCTCCCGGTCGCGTCGCAGATCGTGAACTCGCCTTCCACCCGAATCGAACCGTTGTTGTTGATGGTAATTTTCGCCAAATGAACCTCCTGTATTTAATAAACTCAAGACTGATTATTAAACATAATCGGATTACCAGTTCCTTCTAACTGCGCATGGCGCCGGTGGGGGCTGGAGGGTCTGATCAGCACCAAAATCAAAATTGCAAGGAAAACCAAGGAGATAGCTCCATGCAAGAACATACATTCGCGGCGGCTTAACTCGATTTTACCCTCCTGCAACCCCCTCGCTCGGAACGTGAGCCGCAGGTCGAGCGCCACCAAGATCACCACCAAAAGCAGTTTTGCGTGCAACCAGTGTTCCCGGAGATAGTTGGGTTCTTGGGACACCAGCAGGAAACCGGTGATCACCATGATGGCAGCCCCGGGGTGCGCCAGCCCCTTCAAGAGTTTCGATTCCAGGCGGCCCAAAGTGGCGCGGGTCTCAGGATACGTTTCTTCAGTGTGAATCGCCAGGATCTGTGTGACCACCAAAAGACTTCCCAGCCAGAAGACCAAACCAATAATGTGAAAAACCAGTGTCCAGGCTACCATAGCACCTCATCTTTCGGATCGGGTCATTTAGCCATCGGGTCATTGAAAAGCTGTCCGTTGTCCGTGGCCCGTAGTCCGTTGCAAGTGATGCGTGGAGATCAAAAGGCTGATGCTACTGACGACGGACAACTGACGACGGACAGCCTTTCAATGAACCGATTCTGCTAGTTGACGTTCCCGCCGCCTTTTGGGACAATACCTTTACATTCAGGGCGAGGAGGGCCAACTTGACCGAGTATTACATTCCCGTCGGGGAAGTTGTCAAGAGCGAGCCAAAATCCATTGGTATTGAAACTCCGCGCAAGAAGCGGCCCAAGGAACTCGCGGTCATCACGGAATGCTGCACGGGATGTTCCGGCTCGCCGGCCTGCGTTCCTTATTGCCCCGTAGCCGACTGCATGTATTGGGTCCCCGACGAAGACCACCCTCCGTTCGGCCGGATCGAAGTCGACCCGGTGCTCTGCATTGGCTGCAAGAAGTGTACCAGCAAAGGTCCGGACGGCAGCTTTCTGGATGGCTGCCCTTGGGATGCCATCGAAATGGTCCCGACGGAAGAAGTCGAGTCCCATCTCGGAATCAAATTCTCGGTCTAACCAAGGGTGACCAATTTTGTTGTGGCACGGCCATCCTGGCCGTGACTGCTCACGGGCGGGAGAAGCTGTGAAAAAACTGATTTTACTGATTTTGGCACTCTGCATTTTCATTGATTTACATTGTGGATAATATGCCAAAAATCGATTTTTTCACATCTTCGGATGCCCGTGCCGTTTAAAAATGAGTCACGATCGTCTAACCTCTGGCACGCCACTCAACTTTTCCCTTTCGCCGGCCGTTCGCGGATGGCGCGAGCGGTCGCTTCCGCTTGCTGGCGGACTCGTTCCGACATATGAGGTGCTCCGTGGACGAAGCGCTCCACGTCGTCGAGGTCCCGCGGTTGGCCTACCAAGTAAAACGCGCGCAAGGACTCCACCACCTGACCTTCGTCCGGATCGATGACCGCCAGGGCATCACCCGCGGCCACGGTTGCGCCATCGTGGATGAGCAACCGTGTGATCGTTCCACCCACCGGAGATAGGACGTCGTGCTGCCGGTCACTTCCCGCCGGGCGGATGCGGGCGATGATGCTGCCATTGCGAACGCCATCTTGTTCCTTCATGCGGAATTCAATCGCGCCTGGCTCCGAGGCGCTGAGGGTGAAGGGTTGCAACATGGACCGCAATTGCGGCTCCGCTGCCTCGTCGCCAAATCGCACCAATGCCAGCGCGGCATTCCAGCGCACCAAGGGCACGGGATCGTCGATCAGCTTGCGCAACGCCTGGTGAAATTCCTCCGAGCGATTATCCTGCCCCATTGCCCAGGCGGCTTCTAGGCGCAGTTGCGGTTCCCGATTTTGGCCCAATGCCAGCAATTGCGGATACCAGCGCTTGACGGCCGGGTCACCCTGCGCGATGCGGTCGGAAAGCTGCGCCAGGGCGTGCTGCGTCTTGTGTGGCACGGACGTATCAGCTAGATCATGTGCCATCTCCTGGTCGGGGAGCCTCCGCCCAAACCAGGTTTGATACCAGAAGAGGAACGTGATCAAAACCAGCAGAATGGGAACGATCACGATAGCGGTATTCCGCGTGGCCCCCAACCGCTTATCCTCCCCTTGGGGCCGGGAAAGTTTCCATTCGGCCAAAGGAGAGGTTTCGGTCCCCGGTGAACTCGGCGTCAATGGCGAATCAGTTCGTTTTTCCACCGCAGAATACTTGAAGCCTTTTGGGTGTAGGTTTTCTGCCCGACCAACAACCATTATATGAGAATCAGGTGTTCCGTCGCGAAGAATCCGGCGCGGTAGCATGGGCGTGCCGCCCGTGAGCAATCACGGCCAAGATGGCCGTGCCACCTGCTCAGGCCTTCAGAAGTGAGGCAGAATCCGTGTCGAGGTAAATGTGGGCGCGCGGATGCGTGCGCACCACGGAACCGGGGCATCGCGTTGTGACCGGTCCCCCCAACGCATTCTTGACCGCTTCCGCTTTGCGCATTTCCGGAACGCAACAAATCAGGTTCTCAGAACTCATCAGCATCGGGCAGGTCAGGGTAACGGCTTCGCTCGGAACGCTCGCGAAATCCGGGAAATGCCCCTCGCCTGCCTGTTGCTTCCGGCAGCGCTCGTCCAGACTAACCCGCTTGATGCTCAGCGGGTCCTGGAAGTCGGCGACATGAGGGTCGTTGAAAGCGATGTGGCCATTTTCGCCAATTCCCAGTGTGCACAAAGTGATCGGCGACGCCCGCAGCGCTTGCTCATAGCGACGGCACTCGGCATCCAGGTCGGGAGCGTTCCCGTCAAGGTAATTGACTTTGCCGGGATGGACGACCTCGACGAAATGGGTGTTCACCCAGCGTTTCAAGCAGCCCCGGTTGGTCTCCGGCAGGTTGATGTATTCATCCATGTGAAAAACTTCGAGCCGCGACCAATCCAGATCCCGGACTTGAACCAGCGAGGCAATGAGATCTTCCTGGGAATTCCCTGTCGCCATGATCAACCGCGCGTGACCCTCCTTCGCAATCGCGGTTTTCAAAATGGCGGAGGCCCGCAGAGCTGCTGCCTTCCCCACCTCGGCCTTGGATGGATAGATTTCGACAACGGCACGGTCAACTTGAAAGGTACGCGGCGCTGAAGTTTGCGACATGGTTCTCTACCCCTGAGCGAAAATCTTGCTTGACAACCTATTAAAGGCTATTAAATCCCCACCGTAGCCTTCACTGGCCACTCGTTGCCGGGCCACGGGCAATCAGCCGGATGGGCCCCATCAATCCCGACGGTATCGCCTTTACAAGATTATTCCCTTGATCCTGGAACCTCTCGCCATAGCGCGCGGTTAGTTCCGCCCGACTGGGCAAGGGGCTGCCCGCCATTTCGTTGACCGCGAGATTGCCCACCACGATGCGCAGCTCGTTTTCGCCCGCCCGCAGAAAGCGGCTCACGTTTAATTCATAGGGCGGATGCCAGACCGTGCCCACGCGTTGGCCGTTCACGTAGACCTCCGCCGCCTCGCGCACCGGGCCGTCGAGCCATGCTTGAAAGTGGGCGTGTTCCTGAGCTGGAAGGGGAGTCCCCTCGCCGAAGTTCAACTCCGCCCGCACTCCTTCCTGAAGAAAACCGGCGGGGGCATCAAGTTTCTTCTGGTACGTGGCGCGCCCGGAGAAATACTGCATGCCTTCAAGTTCTGTCCAGGAACGCAATGTATCCATGGAGATTTCTTTTCCGCTGCCCTCGAAAGTGACTTGCCATCCGTGACTGATATCCAGCGGTTCCGGCAGGCCCGATTCCAGCGGGGCCGGCGACTTCGGTGCTTCCCGGCTGGTAAAAACTACGAGCCGCGAACCGTAAGGCTCGAGGTCGAGTTTTAGGACGGAGCCGCCTTCGGAACCCGTGAGGGTTGCCGCCGGGGTTACCTCGCCCGTGAAGAGGTTCCACCATTCCGCGTTTTTGTCCTTGATGCGAAAAGTGGCGGTGCCCTCAAAGCGCCGGTTGGAGGTGTTGGCGATGAAATAGATTTCTGCCGTGTCCGTGTGGCGGCGGATGAAACCCACATCCCGCAAGCGGGGAGAAAAGGCCACGTCAGGAGGGTAGAGGCGCGTCAATTCATCCTCAAGAGGTTTCCCCTCATCGGCCACGAAGTGCCCCGCGGCGGACGGTTTTTTGAAAAGCACCTCCACTTGCTGCGCCACTTCCGCACTCTCCGTATCCTGATGGAGAAAGCCCGGTCCGAGAGAAGGCAGGCGGCGCGTGGCGATCAACGTCCCGCCGCTTTGGGCGAATTCACCAAGTTTGGCCAGGGTGGCGGGCGGAATGCGCTCGATTCCCGGCAAAACCACGATGGAGAAATCCTGGCCGGCAAATGTCAGCTTGCCATTTTCGACGTGTCCCTGCTGCGCCAACGTTTCGTCATCGATGAAATCCAGATTGTATCCCGCCTCCAACAGGCTGGGCAGAAGGTTCGGGCCGAGTCTCCGCCAGATTGCCTCCCACAGGTTCACGACCCCGAGGGGCAAGCTGGCCCAAGCGTCGTGGGTGGGCAAGTAAACCGCAATATCATTGGCGGGCCTACCTTGGCGCATCATGAAGCTGCCGCGCTGCAAATACCGAGCCAGGTCCGGCATGGCGAACCACCAGGGATTGTGCGGCCCGAACGCCCCTGCCGCGTAGAAATGCCAGCCGGGCTCGGGCACGCCGGGCGGGGAATAAGGATATCCGTGCGCGACGAATTGATTGATTCCCTGCAAAAAATACTCGTCGGCCGTGGCCTTGATGTCGAGCGGCGTGGCGCGGAAGGGCAGCGTGTGAATCCACGTCCAAGCCTCCGCGGAGGTCACCGGCACACCATAAAGATGTCCGGCCGAAGAGGCCCAGCGCGAAGCCGTGAAGTGATTCCAGTGGCCCGCCTCATCTCCCTGCTCGCCTTCCGGAAGGTCCACGAAACGGTAGCTCGAGAGCTGCGCGGGCGGCTGGCCATAGGCTTGCACTCTGGCCAACACGTGATGCTGGTGGCACCACGTCTGGAAGGGCGCAAGGAAATTCTCGTTCAACAGTTCGGTCAGCGTTTGGCCCCAGTCATGCCGCACGGCCCCCGCCTGCGGGCCGCTGTCGGCCACCAGCGCGGGCAGGTAGGGCGTCAAATCGTATCCGCGCCGCCTTTGGAACTCTTCCCGGAAGCTCGCGGTCCAGTTGGAGTCGTACACCTCCAGGCTGTCGCAGAACATGGCGCGGATATTTCCGCCGCCCGCTGCCGCCAGGGGCGCCCCTACCACCTCCATGTGCTTTTCCATCGCCGCGCGGTTGTAATGGTCAAGGACGTTTCCTTCCGCCCCCACCGCGGCGCGCTTCACTTGCTGCCCCGTCAATACTGCCTCAAAGAACAGCAGGACGCGTGGGCCGGCGTCAGAAGCCGGAATCTCGAAGCTTCCATCCTGTTGCGGATTGATCTGATGCGCCGAACTCGCGTCGAAGTGCAACCCGTTTCCGGAGGCCACAAACGCCGCCAGGAATCGCTGGCCCTCTTTCAACTCAGGGCCAGGAACGGTCTTGGCGCCTTTGGCGATGGGAATCCGCACGCAGTGTAGGTTTTCGGCGGCGATTTCCGGCGTTATGTGCGGTCCGCCGAACGGCCAGCCGCTGCCCATGGTCATGTCCATGCGCAGGCCAAGCTCGTGCGCCGTGCGCGCCGTGGAACTGACCGCGGCAAGAAATTCCGGTGAGAGGTAGTGAAGGTTGAGCAGGCCTTTGCTGGGATCGTCCAGCGTGAGGGGATAGACCGGCTGGACTTCAAATCCCCCGATGCCGGCGTCTTTCATCTGGTGCAATTCCCGATCGAGCTCTTCCGTGGTCACCGCCGGCCCAAACCACCACCAGCGCACCATGATTCTCGAGTCGTCAGGGGGATTGCGAAAGTTGTCCTCGAGGGCTGCGATTTCCAAGTCTCCGGGCGTCCGCGGAAACCCCGATGCAGGACCGCTCCACCCGAGGCGACAAACGGCCGCGCCGGCTAAAGCCAGCAAACCTAACACCAGAAATTCAACCGGCTTCCGAGTTCCAGTATGCATGGCGACCTCCCGCAAAAAAGAAGTCTTCCGTTGTCAGTCGTCAGTCTTCAGTAACCTCCCTGGCGACTTCCCACCGTGTCTCACTAATTCGAGCGATTTTCTGCCCCAGCACCCACACGCCGCAGCCGCCAGATTCTATCCCAAACCGGATACCTGCACACTGGGAAAACTGGATTTTGGGGATAGAAGAAAAGATTCACCACAGAGGTCACGGAGATCACAGAGAAAAAGCACTTCTCTTTGCGCCGGCATAGATCGCGGTCATGGGTTTTAACCCATAGGGTATTCTCTGTGCTCTCCGTGACCTCTGCTATGAAAATGGCTGTGCCGAAGGCACTTTGGAGTGCGGTCGCGAAGCTGCCGCTTTCCGCCCTTGATTCATGCGGTCCGTGGGCAAGGGGCAGCTTCGCGACCGCACTCCAAAGTGCTTCGCACATTTTCATGAACAGTTGCGCGCCGCAGGCTCATGGGAATCTGTGGTGAAATCCCTTTTGGTAGAAATCGGGGACGCCTAAGAAGTATACTGAATTGGAATCCTATGGCGAGCAAAGTATCCAATCCGCCGGCGGGCTTTGACGAGCTAACGGTCGAAGAAAAGCTCGATTACGTCGAGTCGCTTTGGGACCGCATCGCTGCGAGGCCTGAAGCCGTTGCGGTACCGGATTGGCATCTCGAGGTGATCGAACAGCGCACGCGTGAGGACCAGGCCGGTTTTCGTAACGGCAGATCCTGGGACGATTTTCGGGAAGAACTCCGCGCCAAACTACGCCAACGCCGATCCACTCCGTGACGCGGCGCTTCACGATCCTGCCCCAGGCCGAACTCGATGTCAGCGATGCGGCAGCATGGTACGAGGAGCGGCGCGCGGGACTGGGTGATGATTTCCTCGACGAACTCGATTCCGTCCTCCGACGGGTAATCAAGAACCCACTTCAGTTTCCGAAAGTCAAAAACGGCGTTCGGAGAGCTCTGCTTGGCAGGTTTCCCTACTCGGTGTACTTCGGTGTGACCAGAGAAACCTTGGAGTTTATTGCGCTTATCCACCAGCACCGCAACCCACGAATTTGGCAAAAACGAATGATCACCGAATAAGAGCGTGTTGGCCCACGCCGCGTTGCAGCTCTTGTAGGTCTCGGCTCGTTCCGGGCTGGCAAACCGCGAGAACAAACAGGTGGAAACACCGCGAGCGGCTCCTCAGCCTATTTCGTTACCGGAGCTGCTGCCGCCACGGGCGCCTTGCGCCCTACATCCAGATGGTCATAGTTGAGCACCGCATTGAGCACGAGCATGAAGCTGCCCTGGGTTATCTGCCGCCACATGGGGTTGTTGGCGAAAAGGACAACGTGGCCTCGGCCGAGAGGCACGTCGATGACCGCCGGGGCTCCAGCCAGCTCCGAGCCTCCCGCCAGCATGCCGCTGATCCACAAATCTTTCTCGTCGGCGAAGCGCAGAACGACACGCGGATAAAGCGCCGCGGGCGGAATCGCACTGCTGTGGAGCGCGCGGTATTGGGGGTCGAGGTAAAGTTCTTTTTCCGCACGGGTCCGCTGCGGCGGCGGTTCCGGGCGCGTCCAACTGCGTCCTTGCGGTATGTCCGGATCGGTGGCGGAGCCGCGCCCGCTGGGACGCTTCGCGGCCTGGTCCTCGTCCGGGGGGCTACCACCACCGGGGAGGGAGACTTTGAAGACCGGTTCCTGGTTGAAGTACACGCCCACGGAATCGTCATAGCCGTAGGCAATCGGGCTCTTGGCATCCTCGATATCGGCGCGGAAGATTGCCCCTTCCGCCTGAAGCTGGGGCGTTGGCTTGATGGCAACGGAATCCGTCAAACCCAGTTCCACGGGTAATTGCGTGCTCGGGCCAATCGGAATGAACACCCCGCCTTCTTCCACGAACTTTTTCAGGTGGGCAACGCCCTCAAAACCCAGCCCCCCGCGGATGTCGGGAGATTCGTCGATGCCTCCCCAGTTCGGCGTAACCTCGGATTTTTGCCACGGCATGGGGCCGGCATCCGTGCCATCGGGCAAGATACGTTTGGGAAAGCCGGTCAGGAGTTCGCGCACATCGGAAAAAGTGGGGGGGAAAAGGATCACGTCGAATTTTTCGCGCAGGTTGGGAGTGGTGCGCACCACGGTGTCCGAGACATACATGTAGGGCACGCCGGATTCTTCCAGCGCCAGGCGGGACCACCCTTCATTTTGCGTACTGGTCCAAGTGTGCAAGAGCGCCAGGCGCGGCACGGCGAGTTCGTGGCGCGCCACGGTGGGCTCTTGCCCGGCGCTTACGACCTCGATGCCTAAGTCGCGGGCGGCTTGCTCGAGCCGGGTTGCCAAATCGGGCGGGTTGGCGCCTGCCGGCAGAATAAACGAACCCGCGGCGAATTTTCTCTCCGCCGCGTCAAACGGTTCCTCGGCGGCGAAAATCTTCACGTCTTTCAGGCGATACCGCAACCCCGCCAGATTCGGCTCGGCATTCGCTTGAATGATGTAGCACTTGACCTCCGTGGACTTGCCCTTGACCGCGGGCGGAGCCACGACGCCGGATTTGCTATTGCGCGCCGGTCCATCGAGGAGCGTCATGGGCGCTTTCAAGACGGCTGCGTCGGTGATGCGCAGAGTCTTGACGTTGCGCAGCGGCCCCAGCGTCCATCCAGTGTCATCATAGGGACGCGGGTCGGAGGTCGAGTAGTATTGGGTGTCCAAAAGCATGTCGGCAATACGGCTGTAAGGTTGATCCATGCGAATGATGTAGCTTCCCAGCGGAATCTTCGTGGTTTTGGTCTCTTCCTTCTTGGCGCCCGCCTGGTCTTTTGATTTGTCAGCCGTTGCGCCAGCCGCTTCGGTCGGGGTCTTGTCCGCAGGCTTCGCGTCGGTCTTGGTTTCGCTTTCGGCGGCCTTGGGCGGCGCGGTGACAACTTCCTTCACTTCAAAGTCCTGCTCGAGCTTGTGTACTTCCGCGCCCTGCCTCTGCAACAGATTGGCAAGCTGCGTGGCGAGCGCCGGGCGGCGCCCGTCATTTAAGATGGCCCAAGCCGCCGGGCCCTCCGTGGTCGCCTTGGCCACGGAGCGTTGGCTCTTGAGATAGAAATTGCTGAGAAACTCCTGCGGATGCTGGGCCATGTAGTCGAGAGCCAAAATCAAACCGCTCTCCTGGAGGTTGGTGTTGTTGCGCAGCGACCACTTCACCTTGGGAAGCGGCGGATTCGGCCGGTACCACGCGCGGGAGGTTTCCGATGGGGGCAACGTGCGCTCCTCGGTCTGCGGATACAGATTACCGAAGGTTTCGTAGAAGCGGCCGATGGAGTTGTGCCCGTTGGCGACGTAAAACATATAATTGGGCGCCCAGCCATCATAGAAGCCCTGCGTCCACACGCCCACGACGCCGCGTTCGGTAAGTTGCTCGATCTCGTAGTACGCCATCTTCTGCCACTCGCTGACCACGATGGGGTCCAGCCAGGCGTTGTAGGGGCCCGTGCCGGTCGAGATGTACAGGTAAGGAATGGACTCGTGCAGATCGTGCAGTACCTGCGGATGCCAGTCGAGGAAATTCTTCATCGCCACTTGCGAGAGCTTGAGGGCCATGCCGATGGAATCCCGGTTGTTGTCGTGCTGAACGTAGTGTCCCCAATAGACCAGGTCGGGCTGCGGCTTGTCGGGATATGCCTTCCGGTAGTTCGCCCAATCCACGGCGCGGTCGTGGCCGTCCACTTCCAGGACCGGAGTGATTAAGAACACCACGTTTTTCCGGACTCTTTGCATCAGCGGCGTATTCTCCACGGCCAGGCGGTAGGCCAACTCCATGAGCATTTCCGGCGACCCGGTTTCCGGTGAGTGAATCGAGCCGGAGGCCCAGTAGATCGGCTTGCCCGAGGAAATGAGCTGTTGGGCCTCGGCGTCAGAAATCTTGCGGGGGTCCGCGAGCTTGGCGGTGATTCCCCGCAGGCGGTCGAGTTGCGAGATGTTGGCTTCGTCGCTCACCGCCACGAGCAGGAAGTCGCGTCCTTCTTCGGTTTTGCCGACGCGAAAGACCTTCACGCGGGGAGAGGCCTTGGCGAGTTCGTCGTAGTACCGGTAAATGTCCTTCGAGTAGGTAAGAACGTCGGGGGCCCCGATGATGTGCCCGAGAATTTTCTCCGGCGTCGGAACCGATGCCGAGGCGGGGAGATGATCCACCAGATTGGTGAGAAAGAAGGGCTCGGTGGTGTATTCGCGAATCTTCTTCGTATAGCCCTCATCATTCGGCGAATCACTTTGCGCGTTTACAGGTATCCCGGAGAGACCCAAAAGTAACACCGCAACGGCCACCAAGCCTAGCCCCGGCGATACCCTCCGAACCTTTGCGCCCCATGCCCACGGGAATTTCCGCCAATTCATCATAGTTCCCTCACTGTTTTTTCTAGTTCGCCCGTCGAGACGCCTCAAGCTGCGTGATGCCTTCGCGGCGACGTACGTTTAAGCGTGGTTTTACCTTTTGACTTCGAAAGCAGCAGCCATTTTACGCCCATTCCGCCTTCTCGCGATGGGATGGAACGATTTTTATCTGGAGCGCTTTTGGAGTGCGGTCGCAGCAGCTACCGCTTTTCTACATTTTCTGATGAGGCAAGAACGCACCGGCAGGAGTGCCTGTGCCACCGTGGCACAGCCACTCCTGGCTGTGCATTTGAGGGAATCGAGAGGCCGCCCCGTAGGAAATGCAGAAAGCCCAGCCACGGGCGTCCCGCCCGTGCCTTGAGTTTCTACATTTTCTGATGAGGCAAGAACGCACCGGCAGGAGTGCCTGTGCCACTGTGGCACAGGCACTCCTGGCTGTGCAATTGAAGGAACCGAGCGGCATAGAGCAGGAATCAGTTGCCGAGAGCATCGACAGCGGCGATCCACTGGTTGCGGCCGATCTGGTGAGCGTCGACATGGTGCATGGCCTCGGCATTCCAGCCTTGGGCAGTGGCTTTCACCACGGGAGTGTCGATCATCTTCTCCGCGTAAGTTTTAGTGCTGAGGTCCGTGATCTCGAAAGCATGCACCTGGTATCCGTAGACCGGCAGGCAGTCCTGACCGAGCCGATACAGCCTTCCCGCGAGTAGGAAAGGCCTGCCGCCAGGCCGCGCCGTGTGCAGGTCCTTTTTAACCACGGGGCTTAGAGGATGTTCGGTCCACGGCCCCATGAAATCCGGCGCATAGAACAGGCGCAAGGTTTCGTTTCCTGGGGCGCCGATGAACATCCACCACATGTGCTTGTACCGTACCAACGTGGGGCTGATGAAATGATCGCCCGTGAGCAGGTCTTTCTGGTACTCCCACTTGTCGGGGAAAGCTGTGGCTTTGTACAGCCGGACGGAGGTCTCCGTATGGGCTTCCGGAATCATGTAGTAGTCATTCTGCCACTTGAACACGAAGGGATGAGCGAGGACAAAGGGCTCATGGATGACAATATGCTTGTAGTGCCACGCCCGGCCGTTGTCGCTTTCCGCCATTCCGATACCGCCCTGGTCAGTCTTGAGGTCCTTGGCGGTAAAGAACAGGTAATACCGCGAGCCCTCAACCACCATGAAGGGATGGGCAAGGGTATCGACATTCAGGTCATGGACATCCGCGCCGGTTAAAATCGGGTTGCTGACATCCGCCGGGGGTGAAAGCTGCAACGGGGACGGTCCGGCGTAGATGCCGAGGGTCCAATGGCTCGCCGCCGTCTTGGTCTCGGGCACGGAAGGCTGTTGCGCGCCGCCGCTCAACAGCAGTCCGCCGGTGGAGATGGCTACCCACAAGGTTATTCCCAATGCGCGTTTCATGTTGCTTCACCTCTTCTAAGGAAACCCGCCGCCGAACCCGCCATCGCGGTGGCGCCGGTCCCCATCAACCGTAAGTGGTCACGTCTGGACATTTTCGCTGGACTCATCTGGTTTCGACTCGTTTGCGTGATCCGCTGGCACGGCAACGCGCGCTGTGCGCAATTGCATTTCCGCCCACGCTGCGCCAAGAAAATACGCCAGGTTACGCCGGGGTTCAAATGATTTGGCGGCCGGATCAGGATTTGAAGGTAAGGACGTCGCAGCCGGGGGCGTCAACTTCCAAGATCCACTGCCCCACCCACACGCGCCAGAGGTCGGTAATCCGCAGCACTCCGATCGCTTCGCCATGCTTGGGGATGAGCGGAACCACGCCATCGGCAAAAACGTTGTCGCCGGCGTTGGGCGGATTACGCAATCGAATCTTCACATTTTGAGCGTCCTCGTCGCCGAGATTAATCAGATAGGCCCGCATCGTTTGCGGCTCGGCCATTTTCCCCATCCCATCCGCGTTGTAGTTGGGCTGCACCAAGCGGGGGGAGACCACCAACGTCGGTTTCGCATAGCGGCGGGAAAACGTCCGGGCGAGATCGCGGACCTCGGCGGGCAGCCCGGAACCGTTGGCCGGAAAATGGAAAAACCGAGAGCACAAGGCGTCGGCAGCGGTGAGCAGTTCGGGCGTGCCGCTGTAAAACCCTACCCCCGGCGATTCGGGAGCGATCAGGCGAACGAAACGAATCTGCTGCTCGAGCTCCTCTTTCGTTTCAGCCCAGTTCTCGCCGGGTTTGCCGCCCTGTCCCACTCCAAGCACCATGATCGTCTTCGGCAAGAGGCCATACTTCCGTGCGGACCAAACCTGGCTGGCGATCCACCAATATTGCCGCTGGCTGTGGACGTAGCTCTCCATCATGACGAGGTCCGCTACATCGCGGTAAGCCTCCGCCAGAACTTGCGGGATCGGCCCGCGCATATCCCAGACCGCCAGGGCCAGGTCCGGTCTCTTGAGTTTCGTCTGGCGGAGAATCTGCGCGGCTTTATCATCCATCTGGCCGCCATAGTCGAACCCGAACTCATCAATCATCACCAGCGGCCGCGGGTTTCCGCCATAGTCCTGTCCCGTCAGGTTATCCACGGCCTTGTCAATGGGCGAGCGCAGCAGGTCGAACCACGTATGGCCGACGCCCGTCACCACTCCTCGCGAGCGCCAATACTTCCAGTCGCCGGGGTTTACCGGACCCACCAACGTTACCGAGTGCATTTGCTTGAGATCGAAATCCTTTGAAGGGCTGTAACTGAATGCAATCACCTTGTCCAGGCCCAAAACTTTGCTCTTCGCGTGCCGGGCGGCGTGAAGACGAACGGCCAGCGCCCCCCCGGCCGCGACTACCAAAAGAGCCCCCGCAATAAGCCGATGCCTCGAGTATGGTTTCATCATGATCAGCCTGCCGTACATCATCTCCCGGAAGGGCGATATCATTGTGGCCCTGGAGCGCGGGAATGTCTACACGCGTCTCGGGTAGTGACTCAAACCGAGTAGGGCGGCAGCCAGAAATCGATATACCGAGTCTCCTTCCGATTTGATCGGCCCCCGCGCGACGTTGGTTAGGAAGAGGGTTAGGAAGGGGGATTCCGCGAGCACCCCCAACTCGTGGTAGCATGGCCAATGCACGCCTCGTGCGGGGGTGGCGGAACTGGTAGACGCAAGGGACTTAAAATCCCTCGGTCCGCAAGGACTGTGCGGGTTCGATTCCCGCCCTCCGCACCACCTTGGAAAGGTCGATTAATCAGCCCTCCGCTTTTGATATGTACTAATTCCTATCTTGGCTTCCGCCCGGCCACGACCACCCCCCTCATTAACGAAACGTCAACTCATCATTTTTCCGTGGCTGCGGAAGGCAGCACTTCGACAGTGATGCGGGAGGGCAGCTTTGCCGAGTGATAGACCCTCTCGGTCGCCTTCTGAAAATCGGATGGTTGCGCCTCATCGATTTTCATAAATTTCTGCGGGTTGCGGTCCACCAGCGGGAACCATGAACTTTGGACTTGCACCATGATGCGGTGGCCGCGGCGGAAGGTTTGGAACACGTCGGGAAGCTGGAATTCCACTTTGTCGGGTTTGCCGGGCTCAAAGGGAATTGGCTGCTCGAAACTCTTGCGGAATTTACCGCGGAAGGGTTCTCCCCGCACAAGTTGTTCGTAGCCGCCCATCCTCACTCCGGTGGGATTCTGATCGAGATCAGGGTAATCGCCCGGGTAAACGTCAATGAGCTTGACGACCCAATCGGAGTCCGTGCCGGTGGTGGAAACGTAGAGCGAGGCGGTCAGCGGTCCGGCGAAGGTCACATCCTCGGCAAGGGGTTCCGTTTGGTACACCAGGACGTCGGTGCGCCGCCCGGCGAAGCGCTGGTCGCCCACCATATAGGGAGCAGACATCGAGGTGCTGATCCAGGAGATGTGCGGTACGGGCTTGGTGGGGTCGCTGACGTATTCATCAAACCCTTCCCCGGAAGCCGAAGGAGGCACCGAGCTGAGCCGGCTCCCACTCTCGAAATAGAACGTCTCGGGGGTGGCGTTCGGCGGCGGCCAACGGTCAAACGTGTGCCACTCGTTGCGCCCGGTCTCGAAGACGTAAGCGCCAGGAAGTTTGCCCTCCCCCTGGTCTTTCAGGAAACGTTGGAAGAAGGGAAACTCGATGTGCTCACGAAAGTATTCGCCGGTTTTCTGATGGAAGCGCACGTCCCCAAGACCCTCACCGGCGTCGTGATTCCACTGGCCGTGCGACCAGGGGCCCTCGACGAGAATGTTGACCGCGCCGGGATTCTGTTCGCCCACCGCTCGCGAGGTGTGGAGCGCCCCGTAGGCGTCTTCGGCATCAAACCAACCCCCCACGGTCATGACCGCCGTCTGAACGTTTTTCAAGTAAGGCAACGGGTCGCGCGACTTCCAGTAGTCGGAGTACGTATCATGCGAGATCAATTCCTGCCAGTACTCGATTTGCCCTTTGAAGAATTCCTTGTCGGCGTTGCCCAAGGGCCCCATGCGCAGAAAGAAATCGTAGCCATCGGGCGTACTGAAATCAAAGCTGGGCCCGGGCACTTCATTCTCTCCCGTTTTGGGGCGGCCAAAGCCGGAGAGGAAACCAAAAGCGTGGGCCAGAAAGAGCGCGCCGTTGTGCCGCCAATCGTCACCCAGGAACCATTCGGTGACCGGCGCCTGCGGGGAGGCGGCTTTCAAGGCGGGATGCCCGCTTAAAATGGTCATGGTGGCATAGAAGCCGGGGTAGGAGATTCCCCAAACGCCCACGCGGCCATTATGGTTCGGGAGGGTCTTTAAAAGAAAATCGATGGTGTCGTAGGCGTCGCTGGCTTCGTCAATCTGGCGGGGCGGCGTCTTGTTGGGAAGGTAGGGCCGGACGTGCACGAATTGCCCCTCCGACTTGCCGCGGCCACGCACATCGCAGTTGGCAAAAATGTAACCGTCGCGAGCAAAGAACTCCGAGGGGCCGAGGGTGCCGGGGTAGTTATCCACGCCATAAGGGGCCACGGTGTAGGGGGTGCGCATCATCCAGATGGGGTACCGCCGGGTGGTGTCTTTGGGCGCGTAGACGGAGATAAACAGGCGCACCCCGTCGCGCATGGGCGCCAGGTATTCGGATTTGGTGTAATTCGCCCGGATGTAAGTGCGCAGTTCCTCGGCCCTGCGGCGCTCTTCATCGGCGCGCCCCCGGTCCTGGGCCGCCATACGAAGGGCCGGCAACATGATAAACAGTAATGCTGAAACGGTTAATACTCTGCGTCCGCACATCATCGCATGACCTCCACCTTGGTGATTGAGCTTGCAGATCCCAACGGGCTTGTCCAAGCTACATCGGAACCAGGGGGCGGGTCAACGCCTGATCACACTCACTCACCATTGACAAGCGCTCCCCTCGGCGGCGAGGATAAAGGAGGAATATCATGAGCGGTGCAGCTCCATTCCATTTTGGACGATTTCTGGTCATCGCGGGCGTCATTCTGGTGGCGCTCGGACTGTTTCTCATAGCCGGAGGGAAATTCTCGTTCTGGGGCCTTGGCCACCTTCCCGGCGATATTTCGTATAAGGGCAAGAACTTCCAATTCTACTTTCCGATTACATCTTGCTTGGTGGTAAGCGCCGCGGTATCGCTGGTCATCTGGGTGATTTCGCTTTTGACAAAGAAATAGTGTGTCCGTGGCCCGTTGTCCGTCGTCCGTCGCAAAGCGCCACATCGAGCAACTGACTACGGACCACGGACAACTGACGGTCTTCCCATGACCCAACCCTCCCTTAATTTCGGACCGGTGCGAAGGATCTACAGCGTGGCGGAGCTGAGCCTGGAGATCCGCAATCTTCTCGAACGACAATTTCCCGACGTATGGGTGACCGGGGAAGTTTCCAATCTTCGCGCCGCCGGTTCCGGCCACCTCTATTTCACGCTCAAAGATGAAGCGGCGCAGCTTCGCGCCGTGTGCTTTCGCAACCAGGCGCGCTACTTGAAATTCAAGCCGCAGGACGGGCTGGCGGTGATTGCCCGCGGGCGCCTGAGCGTCTATGAAGCGCGCGGGGAATATCAGCTCTACGTCGAGTTCCTGGAACCAGCGGGGCTGGGCGCGCTGCAACTCGCTTTCGAGCAACTGAAACAGAAGCTGGCGGCGGAAGGCCTGTTTGAACCAGCACGCAAAAAGCCGCTACCTATGTTACCGCGCGTCATCGGTGTAGTAACTTCGCCCACGGGCGCGGTCATCCGCGATATTCTCCGCATTCTCCGGCGGCGTTTCCGTAACATCAATGTGCGGCTCTATCCGGTGAAAGTCCAGGGTGAGGGGGCGGCCCAGGAAATTGCTCAGGGGATTGAGTATTTCAACAGCAAGGCACCTGTTGACGTGATGATCGTAGCCCGCGGGGGGGGCTCCCTCGAGGACTTATGGGCATTCAACGAGGAGGTGGTGGCGCGGGCCCTCGCCGCGTCGAAGATCCCGGTCATTTCCGCGGTCGGCCACGAAACGGATTTCACCATTGCGGATTTTGTCGCTGACCTGCGGGCGCCTACGCCGTCGGCGGCGGCGGAACTGGTGGTGCGCCGCAAACAGGATTTGGCGACGGAGCTCCGGGACCGCGCACGGCACATAGCACAAATGATTCGGTTGAAGATTTCCGAGGCCCGGCAGGCGCTGACGGAGCTTCGCATGCATCAGGTTTTCCAAACACTCGCCACACGCATCGCTGAACGCGCCCAGCGGGTGGATGAGTGCGTGGCCGCGCTCGAACGTTTGATACGCTCGCGCCTGCACGCGGCGCGGCAGGAATGGCTGCGCGCCTCGGCGGGTGTGGTACGGTACGATTTCTTGAGGCACCTTCAACTGAAGCGCGCCGCTCTCGAGGAACGCGAGCAGAGGTTTCAGAACGATTTCCGGCGCTTTCTCACAGAGCGGCGCAATCGCCTGGCGCAACTGGAATCGGTGTTGAAGGAGCGCAGCCCGCGCACGATCCTGGAACGCGGCTACTCCATTACTCGGGATGCGGAGGGAAAAGTCGTCCGCGACGCTGCGCAGGTGGCGATTGGCGCGGAAGTGTCCATCCACGTCGCGCGGGGAGAGTTGGAAGCTGTCGTCAAAGACCGGAAGATCTGACCCACCGCTTACTTTTTCTGCAAAAGCGCCAACTGCGTAAGGACGCGGCGAGCATCGGCAAAGCGCGTGAGCTTTCCATTGGCATCCAGAAAAATCATGATCAACGAGCGGCCCGCTGCATTCACCCGCATCACCACACAATCGCCCGCTTCATTGGTAAATCCAGTCTTCTGCACTTCGATATTCCAATCGGGCCGGCCCACCAGGCGGTTCGTGTTGATATAGGGAAGAATATACCGGCCAATCCGTACGTCGAACCGTGGGTCGGTTGTGAATTCCCGAATCAGCGGATACCGATCGGCAGCCCGGACGAGTTCAGCCAAGTCGAAAGCGGTCGAGACGTTTTCATTGGTCAAGCCATTGGGATTCACAAAGTGCGTTTTGGTCATGCCCAATTCCGTCGCTTTCGCATTCATGGCTTCGATGAATGCTGGGCGCCCGCCGGGGTAATAACGGCTGAGTGCGGCGGCGGCGCGGTTCTCCGACGACATCAAGGCCAGGTGCAACATGTCTTCGCGGCTCAGCGCCCAACCGACTTGCAGCCGGGAGCTTGTCCCCATCACCAGATCCCGATCATCATTGCTGATCTTGAGCATCTCTCCCATCGGCAGTTGGGCATCGAGGGACACCATGGCGGTCATCAATTTGGTGATGGAAGCGATGGGCACAACCTGGTCCGCATTCTTCACCAGCAGATCTTCGGAAGTATTGGCGTCTACCACCAGTGCGATCTTCGATTTCACGATCGACCGTAATCGTGAATCGCGGGTTTCGGTGGATTTCGTGGGCGCCTGCGTTGAGGAAGGCCGGCGAGCGGGAGGAGGCGTCCGCGTGGGTGTGGGCGCATCATTGCTACTTTGCGCGCCGAACACCATTCCAGGAACGCCCAGGCGGCCGGAAAAGAAAAATAGGTTGGGGGCTGCAAGCGTGATGGCAGCGAGGCCGCAGCAAACCCGGCAAATCCAATTCGCGCGTCGTGAAGTAGAAGCCATCCTACTCGGTGAAGCCACCTCCCGGTTTCGAATCCGAAAAGTGGTTCGATGATCTCAGGGGTCTTAAATCCTGAAACCACCCCATCTATAACTTGTACCCGATTTTCCGCAGAAAATCTTTACGGATTTGAATGTCGGCATCAGTCTCGACGCCGCGAGTCTTCACCCCGTCGATGACGCCCAGGATTCCACGGCCTTGTTCGGATTCCGACACAATCACTTCCACGGGATTCGCGGTGGCGCAGAAAACCTGGCAGACCTCCGGCACGCTTTTCACGGTGTTCAGAATGTTGATGGGGAATCCGCCTTCCATGAAGATGATAAAGGCATGGCCGCAGGAGAGAGCTAGAGCGTTTTTCTGTGCGAGCTCGATGAGTTTGGGGTCGTTCCCCGCAAATCGAACCAGCGCCGGCCCGGAAGATTCGCAAAAGCCCACGCCGAATTTCATCTGGGGCGCGGTTTGCACAATGACTTCGTAGAGGTCTTCCACCGTCTTGATAAAGTGCGACTGGCCGAGGATAAAGTTCATGTCCGCGGGTTTTTCGATGCTGACGGTTTTGAGTTCCATAGAAAGCTCCGATCGTCGATTTGGAGTTCTGACCAACATCGGAAGGGTGTCAGGCGAGAACCCTCATCTCAGCGGGTTTGGGACCCCAAGCTGCTTACAAATTTTGATGACCGTCGGTTTTTTGATTTCTCGGTGGCGCGGAACCGTCGACGTCCTGTTGGCGGCGCGATTGACAAACACGGAATGTTTTGCGCCTTCGCGCAACAGTTCACACCCCGCGTCTTCGAGATGCCGGACAAAATCAGTTCGTTTCACGCCAGCGAGACCGCAAGAGGCTCGTGGATAACTTTATGCCCTGTTTGATTTTCCTTGGCGAGGGCGCGGTTGGCTTCGAGCAGCAATTCAACGGCATCCCGGAGGTTCTCTCGGGCTTCTTCGAGCGTTTCGCCTTGGGTAATGGCGCCGGGGATCTCCTCGACATACGCAACGTAGCCGCCCCCCTCTTCCTTCGAAACCTCTTCATATACGGCCGTGAATTTGATTTTCATACGCGCACCCAAGCCACGATGTTCCCCGACTTGAAATACCGCTCGCTTTCTTTCTCGAACGCCGCTGTCATAATCTCAGCTTGTTTATTGTACCACGCAATGATCCGCCGAACTCTCCGCCTCCAACTTCAAACTGTGCGACCGCCCGCCGTCCGGGGGCTTACTCGTCCGAAACCTTGAGAACGGCGAGAAACGCCTCCTGGGGAATATCGACGCGGCCCACGCGCTTCATGCGCTTTTTCCCTTCCTTCTGCTTTTCCAGCAGTTTGCGTTTGCGCGTGATGTCGCCACCGTAGCACTTGGCGAGCACATTCTTGCGAATGGCCGCGACATTCTCGCGGGCGATGACGCGCGAGCCGATGGAGGCTTGGAGGGCGACCTCGAACATCTGGCGGGGAACCAGTTTGCGCATGCGGGTGCAGAGAGAACGCCCGCGGGCGAAGGCGGCGTCACGGTGGCAGACAAAGCTGAGCGCGTCCACGGGTTCACCGGCGACCAGGAAATCCACCTTGACCAAGTCCGAGACCCGGTAGCCCGCAAAGTGATAATCGAGCGACGCATACCCGCGGGAAACCGACTTGAGCCGGTCATAGAAGTCGAGGACGATTTCGTTCAGCGGCAACTCGTAGGTCAGCAGCACGCGCTTGCCGGAAACGTATTCAAACCCTTTCTGCACACCGCGCTTTTCCTCGAGCAGCGCCAGGATTCCGCCCAGGTACTCATCCTGGGTGAAGATCTGGGCGCGGATGATGGGTTCCTCGACCTTCTCGATGTCGCCCGCCGCGGGAAACTTGGTGGGGGTGTGGACTTCCAGAACTTCTCCCGCTTTGGTGGTGATGCGATAGCGGACGCTGGGCGCGGTGGTGATGAGGTCAATATCGAATTCTCGTTCCAAGCGTTCCTGCACGATTTCCATATGCAGCAAACCGAGGAATCCGCAGCGGAATCCGAAGCCGAGAGCTTCGGAATTTTCCGGTTCGTGAACCAGCGAAGCGTCGTTGAGGCTCAGCTTATCAATCGCGTCGCGCAGATTCTCATAAGCGCTGGAATCAACCGGATAGAGACCGGCGAAGACCATGGACTTGATTTCTTCGAAGCCCGGCAGGGGACCGGGAGCCGGGCGCGAGTCGTCAGTGATGGTGTCGCCGATGCGCGATTCCGAAATGCGCTTGATGTTGGCGATGACAAATCCCACCTCGCCGGCCCTCAATTGCTCAACGCGAACGGGTTTGGGGGTAAGCACACCCAACTCCTCGACGTTGTACACCTGATTATTCGACCAGAGTTTGATTCGCATTCCGGTGGTCAGCGTGCCCTGGACAACGCGCGCCAGGACCACGACGCCGCGATACGGATCGAACCAGGAATCGAAAATCAGCGCCTGGAGCGGCGCCTCAGGAGATCCCGGGGGGGGAGGGATGCGCGCGACGATGGCTTCCAGTACGTCTTCAACCCCGGAGCCTGCTTTGGCGCTGATGAGCAGCGCTTCCTTGGGGTCAAGCGCCAGGGCGTGCTCAATCTGCTGCTTGGTGGATTCGATGTCCGCGCCCGGGAGATCGATTTTGTTGATGACGGGCACAATGGTCAGACGATTGTTCATCGCGAGTTGCGCGTTGGCAAGCGTCTGGGCTTCCACCCCTTGTGAGGCATCAATCACCAACACCGCGCCCTCGCATGCGGACAGACTGCGTGACACTTCGTAGGAAAAATCCACGTGGCCGGGTGTGTCAATAATGTTGAGCTGGTATTCGTTGCCATCGCGGGCCGTGTAATGGAGGCGAACGGCGTGGGCCTTGATGGTAATGCCGCGCTCACGCTCCAAGTCCATGGAGTCGAGGACCTGCTCTGACATCTCGCGTTTGGAAAGCGCGCCGGTGATCTCGAGCAGGCGGTCGGCCAGCGTAGACTTGCCATGATCGATGTGGGCGACAATCGAAAAGTTACGAATGAAGCGGGCGTCGGTCATGAATCCTTCGTTTTGCCGGTTCCGCGCAGAATCCGAACCAAGGAGAGTTTCACCGCGTAGTGCGAGTGGTGGGAGCAGGCCCTTGCCAACCGCGAAACTATTTTCTAACCCTTTGAAAATCTAGCAAAAGGGAGCTATCCTGTCAAACCGGGACTCGACATGGAACTCCGCCGGCGGCGCAAAAGCCTTTACACGAGACGATGCCAGACCTAGACAAGCTTTACGAAAAAGCTGACAAGTATCTCCAGCGGCAGAAGTTGGACGCCGCCATCGAGACCTATCAGGAAATCCTCCGGTACGAGCCCAACGACGAAGAAGCTCTCATCAACCTGGGCGACCTCAGCATCAGATTAAACCGCACCGCTGACGCACTGCGCTGGCAGGTTCAGTTGGCGGATTACTACATCAAATGCGGTGACAGCTTCAAGGCGATCGCAACCTACCGGAGGATTTTGAAGCTTTCGCCACAGGATGTCGTAACCTTGATGAAGCTGGCAGGCCTGCTGGAAAAGAGCCAGAAAAACACCGAAGCGCTCGAGGCGTATCGAGAGGGGCTGGGACATTACCGCAAAGCCGGCCTGAACGCGCCGATGCTCGATTGCCTGACCCGCATCATCAAGCTCGACCCCAACAACCTGGAGGAGCACCTGGAGTTCGCCGAGTTGGCCAGCCGCGCGCGTCAAACCAAGGTGGCGATGCCGGCCCTCATCCGCGCTGCCCAACTCGCCCGTCGCGCCGGCGATGAAAGCCGGTGGGAAAAGCTTGTGGACCAGGCGCATGCGCTCGATCCCACCGATGAAATTGCCTCGATCAACGCTACCGAGCTCTATTTGAAGCGCCGGAACTTTGCCGAAGCCATAAAGGTCATTGAGCCGGTATTGGCGAAGAGACCCGAGGACCTGGAAGTGCTGGATTTGGCTTGCCAAGGTCATCTGGGGGTTGGGAATTACACGCAGGCGCAACCGCTTTGCTGGAAACTCTATCATGCCAAACCCGAGCGGGTGGACTATGTTCTGAAACTCCTGGAAGGCCTGATCCATACGGGGGCTATCCAGCGAGCCTTGGGAGCGGCGAACGAACTCAAAGACCGTCTTTTCCAGCAGGGCAAGCGGAACGAATACCTGAAAATCATCGAGAAGGTATACGAGACGGACGAGTCCAACCTGGAAGTCCTGGAAATCCTCAGTAACCTTTACAACGAAATGAACAAGGAGGACGGGCTGCGACGTTCTCTTTCGCGGCTGTTCAACTTTTACCTGGCCAGCGAAAACTATCAGAAAGCCGCAGACACACTGGAACGAATCTTGGACGTCGACCCTTACGGCGAGGGGCATAACGACCGGCTGTTGAATCTGGAAGGACACATCGACTCGATCTGGTACAAGAATATCCTCACGCGTTTGCAACCCGCTTCTTACGGGCGGACATCGCCGGCCACAACCGCCGCGGCCGCCGCAACGGATAAAGGCGAGTCCTTGGAGGACCTCCTCGTCGAGGGGGAGATGTACCACCACTACCAACTTTCCACAAAACTGGAAGAGACGCTGGAAAAGATGGATCGTCTTTTTCCCGGTGCGGACGATAAGAACCAAAGGGTTCGCGACCTGTACGAAGCTGCGGGCTACTTGCCCCGGTTCAAGACCCCCGCCGCCGGGGCGCGAGAGCTTCGCACCGACGCTCCTTCCCCAGGCGTTGCGTCATTCCAACCTCTTGACGACCTGCGGCAGATTTCTGAGATCACTGCCAACATCTATCGTGAATCAACTCCGCAAGGAGTGCTCCAGGTCGCCGTCAATGAGATTGGCCGTGCCATGAAAGCTACCCGCTGCTGGGGAGCGGCAGGGGCGCCGGACCGGCCTCCCATCCTCACGGCGGAATACTGTTCGCCCCTTGCTTCGCCCTCCGACCCGATGGCCGCGCTAAGGCTTTTTGCTTTCCTCATGGAAAAGGCCACCTCCAGTCCCGACGGCTGGTCGCTCGAAAACGTTGCTTACGCTCCTATGCTCTCGGCGGTCGCCGGGGAGATTCAGAAATTGGGAATTCGCTCCTTACAGGCGTTGCCCTTGATCGACAAGGACGCGGCCGCGGGATTGCTGCTTCTCGAGCACTGCGAGGCGCCGCATACCTGGTCACCCGGTGAAAGCCTGCTGCTCAAAGCGATCGGCACACAAGTCGTCATTGCGATTAACAACACCAAATTGCGACGGCTCGTGCGCTCGCTGGCCGGCACCGATTCCGAGACCGGCCTGCTTCCGCGCAGCGCCTATCTGGAGTGTTTGCTTTCCGAAGCTCGGCGCTCCAAGGATCAGTCGCAGCCGCTTTCGGTGTGCCTGCTGGAGCCGGAAAACCCCCATGCGCTGATGAAATCACTGGGTGATGCCGGCGTGCAGCGCTTCGTGCAGCAAGTCGGTAAAGCCCTCACCCCCGCCCTGCGCCAGAGCGACATATCCATTCGCTATAGCCCGCTTTCGGTCGTCGTGGTATTTCCGGATACAGCCTTGCCGCAGGCGGGGCTGGCCGTGGAGAAAGTGCGCCGCGCACTCGCGCAGGTCCGGGTAAATGGCGCAGAGGCGAGAAATTTCTGCGCGGCGGTTTGTGACGTCCCGCTGGGACCGGACTTCGATGCAGTGGACGGTGTCACCGAGGTGATCAACCGGCTGGAAGTATCCCTGGATCGCGCGCACAAAGAAGGCGGGAAACGCATTCTGATTTCCAAGTTCGCGGGTTGATCTCCCGTCAGATTCTCCCGTCCCATACGAGGCTGTCCTAAATCTCAATGCTTGCTGCTTCGGCCGACAAGGCCCGCAATCAGATCCCCAAACCGCGGCGCAGCGGCAGGAGAAGGATTCATGACCTACGAGACGCTGCTGTGCGACCGGCGAAATGCCATTGGCTACGTTAAGATCAATCGGCCGGAAAAGCTGAATGCCCTGAACCGCCAGGTGATGGAGGAATTGCACGACTGCTTTCAAGCTCTTCAGAAGGATGAAGAAGTGCGCGTCGTCATTCTCACCGGAAGCGGTGAGAAAGCCTTTGTGGCGGGAGCTGACATTAACGAACTGGCCCGGCAAAGTCCTGTGGAGGGAAAGGAAACTTCGCAGTTTGGGCAACAGGTATTGAATTTGATCGAAAACCTTGGCAAACCGGTGATTGCGGCGATTAACGGTTTCGCGTTGGGTGGTGGCTGCGAATTGGCCATGGCGTGCACTTTGCGCATTGCCGCGGAAACTGCTCGCCTGGGACAGCCGGAGGTTAAACTTGGACTCATCCCTGGATACGGGGGATCGCAGCGGCTGACGCGCCTGGTGGGAAAGTGCCGGGCTTTGGAGCTGATTCTGACCGGCGAGCCCGTGACCGCGCCGGAAGCCCATCGCCTGGGGTTGGTGAACCAGGTCGTGCCGGCGGCAGAATTGCTGGCGGCGGCGGAGAAATTGGCGCAGAAGATCATTGCCAACGCCCCGCTGGCCATAAAGTTTGCCCTGGAAGCGGTTCATCATGGAATGGAAATGCCCGCCGCCGAAGCACAGTTCCTGGAAGCGACACTTTTTGGGCTCTGCAGCACCACCGCAGATATGAAAGAGGGAACACGCGCATTTCTGGAAAAGCGGCCTGCGAAATTCACTGGAAAATAGTCCGTGGTCCGTTGTCCGTAGTCCTTTGCTCTTGGCCAACGGAAATCGAAGATTGCTACCCACGCCGATTTTCAAGTTTCGCTTCTCCCGTTTCGGATTGATTCCCGCAGGGTATTGTCCGTGTACTACGGACAACTGACTACGGACGAAGGACCAAGGACCAGGGACCACAGACAATGGCCTCAAGAAGAAAATCTCGCGAATACGCAATGCAAATGCTCTACCAGTGGGAACTGGGGGGCAACACGCCGGAGCAGGTTGGCGCCTCGTTTTTTCTCGAGCGCAAGGCCGCGACCGAAGTGGAAAGCTTCGCCCGCGGGCTCTTTCTGGGGGCGGTGAATGACATCGCGCATCTTGACCAGTTGGTCCGCGCGCACGCCGAAAATTGGCGATTGGAGCGCATGGCGGCCGTCGATCGGAGCATCCTTCGCTTGGCCGTTTACGAATTGCTCCATTGCCCGGAAACTCCGCCCCATGCCGTGATCAACGAGGCGCTGGAAATCGCGCGGCGCTTTTCCGGCGAGGGTTCCGTGGAGTTCGTTAATGGAATTCTCGACAGCGTTCTGAAATCGCTTCCTACCAGCGGAATCCAGCACTGAACCCCCTGTCTCCCAAGGGCCGTGGTCCCAGTTTGCCGGGACTCGCAAGAGGCACGGCGTCAGCTTGAGCCCGCCTAGCTTGTCCACTCGTACATCACCTCACGTCCCAAACCCTCGAGGTCGGGGAACACCGTGGTGTCAGAGATTCCACACCTTACCAGCTCATCTCGGATGTCGCCGATCTTCCAAGCCGCAATAGGAATCTTCTGCAATCGACTACGACTCCGCTCACACAGGGTGTCAAGGCCTTTGCGTTCACTCCCGTGAATGGTAAAGTGGCCGCGCTGCACAGCGACGCGCCGTGCCACATGAGGCGGGTCTATAGCAATGGGGTAGGGCGGCCGCGCCTTTCTACCTGCTCGGCGTAGCGGTAAATAGTACTTGGCTTCTTTGCTGTCTTTTAACAGAAGGTAGTCCTCGCCAAAAGCCCGCTTGTTTAACCAGCCCGGGTCAAGCGCCCAAACGGCAGCGTTTTCGGTCCTCTGCCTCGCTCCCTTTAGTTTTCTTTTCGACCCACTACGCACAGCAAAGTGGAGTGCAATGAGCGCTCCATCAGTCCAGTCCAGCAATCTCGTTGGGGCGCCGAAGTGTTGCATTAAGAAGTACCAGTCCCAGTCGTCCTGCGGCATGGCTTCCACAAGTTGTCTGCCGTACCGTTCGAAGTCGATGCGAATCTCGTCTTCATCGAAGTGGTCGAGTCTGTACAACCTGGGCTTTAAATCATATGACTCTTTGGATACCCCGCGGAACCATAGGGAAGCTGCGTCATCCTCGTCACCCCAGTCCTTACCAAGCCCCACGGCACGGGCGACGAACTCGGCCACGGTTTTGACGGGTTGATTCTCTGCGTTCATCTAGGTTCAGCGGTCATCTCGGTGAAGCGTTTGTTACCCGCCGCGTTAGCCCCCAAACCTCATATGTGAACTTCGCCTTGGCGGGCTTGCATTGTGTCTTTGTGGGGGCCCCCCGTAAGTGCCTGGGGCCTTATCGCTCGGAGGCGGCTGCCATGCTTCGGTCGCTTGCCACCAGCGAGTATACGCCTTTTGATTCGTGCCTGTTGCCTACTGCCTACTGCCTTCCTCCTCATCTGGCACGCCGAGCTTGGCCAGGCGGTAGCGTAAGGCGTTGCGCGACAGTCCGAGCAGGCGGGCGGCCTGGCTCTTGTTGCCGTTGGCGCGGCGCAGGGCCTCGCGAATGATTTCATCTTCGAATTGTTCCAGGGTCATGCCGGGGGGCGGAAAGGGCGTCGAGTCGGTTACCGGAGAGGGGGAAGAAATCGATGGGGAAACATCCAGGCGGATATCCGCAACATCAATTACCGATCCCAAGGAGAGAGCCACGGCGCGCTCGATAATGTTTTCGAGCTCCCGCACATTGCCGGGCCAGTGGAAGTCCATCAGCAGCCTGAGCGCGGGTGGGGTGATGCCGGAAAGGGATTTGCCGGACTCGCGCGCGTAGCGGTCAATAAAATAGTCGACGAGGTAGGGAATCTCTTCCCTGCGCTCGCGCAACGGCGGGATGCTGATGGGCACGACGTTCAGCCGGTAGTAGAGGTCCTGGCGAAAAGTCCCTTGCTCGAGCGCCGCGCGCAAGTCCTGATTGGTGGCGGCGATGACACGCACATCAACTTTGAGGGTTTTGGTTCCGCCCAGCCGCTCGAATTGGCGGTCCTGGAGGACGTGTAACAGCTTCACCTGGATCGAACCCGGGACATCACCAATCTCGTCGAGAAAGATGGTGCCCTTGTCCGCGAGTTCGAACCGGCCGGGCTTGGTGTTGTTGGCGCCCGTGAATGCCCCCTTCTCGTAGCCGAACAGTTCGCTTTCCAACAGGTTTTCCGGAATCGCCGTGCAATTGACCTTGATGAAGGCCTCCGCCGCGCGCCGGGAGTGTTCGTGGATGGCGCGGGCGATCAGGTCCTTGCCCACGCCGCTTTCCCCGCCCAGCAGCACCGTGGAATTCGTCGGGGCTACGCGCTCCACCGTCGCCAACACTTCCTGCATCTTCGGACTGTAGGCGATAATGTTTCGAAACTGGTAACGCTGGCCCAGCGCTTCGCGCAGCGACCGGTTCTCCTCGCGCAGCCGATGGACGTCCAGTTCCTTGCGTAGGATGAGCTTGATTTCCTCCATGCCGAAGGGCTTCAGCACGTAGTCACTGGCGCCCGCCTTCATGGCCTCAACCGCCGTCTCGACGGTGCCATACGCCGTCATCACCACCACGGGCAGCGTGGCGTTGGTGCGTTTCACCGCCTGCAAGAACTCCAGGCCATTCATGCCGGGCAGCTTGAGGTCGGTCACCACCAGATCGATCTTTTCCTGCCGCAGGATGTTCAGGCCGGCCTCGGCGTCGGCGGCCGTCAGCACGGTGTAACCCTCCTCCGCCAGGTTCAACTCCAGCAAACGCCGCATCTTGGCTTCGTCTTCAACAACGAGGATCGTGGGCATGATCTCCCCGGACGCCGGAGGACGAAAATCGAAACTCGAAATTCGAAACTCGCCCCGATTTTCGAGTTTCGTTTTTCGAATTTCGTTTCGTCATGCCAACTCGCCGGCATAAATCTTCATAATCGTCTCCAGGAACTTCAACGCGTGTTCCTTGGGACGCTGGAAGGAGTTACGGCCGATGATCGAGCCGAACCCGCCGCCGTCGCGGATGGCGCGGGCTTCATCGAACACCGCATCGTCGCTATCCTTCTTGGGGCCGCCGGAGAAGATGATAATCCGATGGCCGTCGAAGGTGGCTTGCACCACGTGCCGGACGCGCTCGGCCAGCGTGGCCCGCGGCACATTGGCTTTTTCGTAGGCCTTCTTGGCCTCAGGCTGCTCGATGTATTCGGTGGGCAGCTTCACCTTGATCACGTGCGCGCCCAGCTCGGCGGCAATGTGGGCGGCGTAAGCGGCCACGTCCAGAGCCGTCTCGCCCTCCTTGGAAAGTCCTGAGCCCCGTGGGTACGACCACACCACCACAGCCAACCCGCAGGCTTTGGCTTCTTCCGCGGCCTCGTGCAGTTGTTCGTACATGGTCTGGGCGTGCGCGGAGCCGGGATAGATGGTGAAACCGATGGCCACGCAGCCCAGGCGCAACGCGTCGGATACCCCGGCGGTCACAGCGGGAATGGGGTCCTTCTCGTCGTGCAATAGGTCGTGATTGTTGATTTTCAAAATCAGGGGGATTTCCCCCGCGTGCCGGGCGGCCACTGACTCAATGAAGCCCAGGGGCGCAGCATAGGCGTTGCAGCCCGCCGCCAGCGCCAACTCGATGTGATAGTTGGGATCGTACCCGGCCGGGTTCACGGCGAAACTCCGCGCTGGCCCGTGCTCGAAGCCTTGGTCCACGGGCAGAATGACGAACTTTCCCGTGCCCCCCAGCCTGCCCGCATTGAGTAATCGCGCCAGGTTGGTCTTGGTGCCAGGATTGTCACTTTCGTACCAGCTCAGGATCTCCCGCACCCGGCTGGTGTTGCCGGTTGCGTGTACGCCTGGGGTTCCGACCGTGGTTTTGGTAGCCATAATCTAATCACCTCCGATATTAATTGCTAACTTTAGTGCCTGACGATTAATTATCGGTTCGGCCCCAAGGCCATGCAAGGAGAAATTTGAAACGCGGATTGGCTCATCGGCCCAACGGGGCATTGGTGCTTGGCGATTTGTGATGGGTGATTTGCGGTTCGGCATTTTCGATTTTCGCTCTTCGCTTTTCGAAGCCAGCATTCGGTTCATCTTCTCCCCGAACCTAGCCGATAGCCGATGCGAGGGAGTGTGGGCGGCCCGGTCGATAGTGAACCTGCGACGTTCCCGAGAATCCTCGCGCTCATCTTGAGTCTCGATCCTGTCGATAACCGAAGCGGGGAAGTCTGTCACGCGGGTCTTTGATCGTCGGCGCTGCCCGTTCTTCCCTCTCCCCTTTTGGCTCTTTCTTATAACTCGCAACCTAGCCTATGCTGAGCCTGCCAAAGGGCCACTCAGTATTCCTGTTTTCAATAACTGCCTTTCTTATCATCGACATCGCCAGAGAGTGGTTTTAACTCGTTTGATTTCATCAACATCGCCAGAAGGCAATTTACGGACATTTTTTCTACATTTGTTTTCAATAACATAGAGAAGATTAAGCTCATTTTTCACCCCTTTTTTTTTCATAACCCCTCCGGCCAGCGGGGATAGACTAACTATCTTAGTTTCAATAATATAGATTTTTCCAAGGATTTAACGATTCATCGCTAACCCCTTTACTTTTCAAATATATCGCCAGAGCCGCGCCATTTTTTTCGCAGCGGCTCCCGGCTTTCAAGCTAACTCTCATTATTTTAACAAGATAAAGCGCTGATACATTTTGACCCAAAAGGCTAACCCTCTTTTTTTCTGAAATATCGCGGGAGCGTAGGCCTTTTTCTTAGCCCCGGCTCCCGGCTTTCGAGCTAACTCTCAGTATTTGAATAAGATAAAGCGTTGATACATTTTGACCGAAAACGCTAACCCAATTTTTTTCTAGCATATCGCGAGAGCCGCGTTTTTTTCTAAGGCTTCCGCCTGACGCTCTTTGCGTTTTTTCCCCCCAAATCGCGGGCTTTTTCTTCTCCTTCATTCCCGGGCTATTGAAGCTGTGAATAAATCCCTAAACGAGCAAAAGCATCTCGCGCAGAGACGATGAGGCGCAGAGGTCAAAAAGATATTAAAGTAGTTGTTTATTTGCCGTCTACCGTCCTCTGCCTTCTGCTGCGCGATTCCGCCCCGGCACGCTTCTCCACTCTATAAGCTAGCTCGTTGGCGGCCAGGGTCAAAGGGAATTCAGGGGGATTTGCTGAAGAGTAAGAGCATTATGTCTGATTTTTCTTCAAAAATCCTACGGGCAGGAAATGGCAGCGGAGGCGCGACCCAACATGTAGGGGCCAGCAGCGCTGGCCCAGGCCGAACGCCGTTCGGCCCTACGCCGCGACTCAGCGCGGCAACCACGCACCGCGGACGCGTCCGCGGTGGAAGCCAGTGTAGCGCGGACCCCCGCTTTTGGGGTCCGCGGTTCTTCCTTGTCCGGGCGCACGGAGCCTGATTTCGGAGTGCGGGAACTCGCTCCCGCTTTTTCGACCGCTGACTCGTCAGCGGTGGATAATTCGCCCCGCCTGGTCGCGGCAATGGAAAGCGGCGACGAGTCGCCGCACTCCAAAATTGGCTCGTTCGCCCGTGGCGAGAAATGCGGGCCCGCTTTGCCCTTTAAGTATCGATCGCTCCGTTCAATTGGTTTCCATTCGACGCGCCTGAGGATTTCATAAAAAGTTCACTTGACAGCCGGGAGACTTTAGTGCTACACCGCTCGCATCAAGTCGGGCTTCACTTGATTGCCCGCGTCCAGTCTGGCTTTGCTCGATTGCCCGCATCAAGTCCGGCCTGAATCAATCCCGTACATCAAGCTTGGCTTAGCTCCTGCCCTGTTTGGGCAGGGGCCTATATTCTTAATTAATAAGAGGGGGTGCGCAATGACGACCACCAGAGCTCGGATATGGATTATCCTGATGGGCTCCATGGCACTGGCGTGGAGCTTGACGTTTTCTGGAGGCCCGACGGCCCTAACCGGCATGGCAAAACTGCGGGGCAAGGTTAAGGCCCCCACGGGCGCCTTGATTCCGGGAGCACAGGTTTCATATCAACGGCCGGCGGCGAAAGCCGCACGCCAGACCCTCAAACACCGACAAGGATTCTCCAGTTTGCCGGTGGCCGCCCAGCCCGTGGTTTCCGCCACACTGGGCCGGGACGACGTACGCTATCAGGTGAGGCCGAAAGCCGGCGCCCAATCGCGCCTGGCAGACGTGCCACGGGCATCTTGCCCGTGCTCGGGCATGGCCAAGATGGCCATGGCACAAAGCGTGGGCGCGCTCAGCGCCCAGAACCCCGCCCAAGAACTTGAGGCGGATTTTACGCCGCAGGGCATGGAAGTGCGCTCGGGCCAGACGCACTGGCGGCTCGATCTCATCAGCTATGGCTATGGCAACCGTCTTGAAAAGGTGCAAAGGGCCGCCCCGCAAAGCCATGACAACCGGGTGGAGTACCGTCGGGGGCCGCTGGTGGAGTGGTACGTGAACGGGCCGGCGGGGCTGGAGCAGGGTTTCACTTTCAATTCGCCTCCGCCACTCGGGACTCGGGACACGGGGTACGGGATACGGGACACGGGACGCGGGAAACCAAATTCCTCACCCCTTACCATTGCGCTTCAATTGGGGGGAGACCTGACGGCCACGGCCGACTTACCGGCTACGGGACAGGAGGGGGTCCGGGAGGAGGGATTGACGCTGCGTGACAGTAACGGGCAGGCGCTGCTGCGCTATACCGGCCTTAGCGCCCATGACGCGAGCGGACGCGCGCTGGCGGCCTGGATGGAACTGGGGCAGGAAGAGTTGCGGCTGCGCGTGGAGGACGCCGGGGCGCGCTATCCTGTGGTCGTCGACCCATTCGTCGAGCAGGCCGAACTGACCGCCGCGGACGGGGAGGAATACGATGAACTCGGCTCGTCTGTGGCCGTTAGCAGCGACGGCAGCACCATCGTGGCCGGCGCACCGCTCGCTAACGCGGCGTATGTTTTCGTCATGCCCGCGGGCGGCTGGGCGAACATGACCCAAGTCGCCGAGCTGACCGCCTCGAAAGGCGGGGAGACGATGTTGGGCTACTCGGTGGGCGTTAGCAGCAAGGGCAGCACCGTCGTGGCCGGCGCGGTTTCTGCGACCGTCGGCTCCAACACCTTACAGGGCGCGGCGTATGTCTTCGTCATGCCCGGCGGCGGCTGGGCGAGCATGACCCAGACCGCTGAGCTGACCGCCTCGGACGGGGCGTACCAGGACCACTTGGGCTGGTCGGTGGGCGTCAGCGGCGACGGCAGCACCATCGTGGCCGGCGCGCCTTGGGCTACCTACAACTCCACCGCCGAAACCCCGGGGCCGGGCGCGGCGTATGTCTTCGTCAAACCCGGCGGCGGCTGGGCGAACATAACCCAGACCGCCAAGCTGACCGCCTTGGACGGACAGACCAAAGACCAGTTTGGCCACTCTGTGGGCGTCAGCGGCGACGGCAGCTCCATCGTGGCGGGCGCGCCATATGCAACCATCAATGAGCATTACTACCAAGGCGCAGCGTATGTCTTCGTCAGGCCGGGCAGCCGCTGGGTGAACCGTAACGAGACCGCCAAGCTGGCCGCCTCGGACGGGGCGCAATCCGACCAGTTGGGCTACTCTGTGGGCGTCAGCAGCGACGGCAGCACCATCGCGGCCGGCGCCTATCTCAAAACCATCGGCCTCAACACCTACCAAGGCGCGGCGTATGTCTTCGTCAAACCCGGCAGCGGCGGCTGGGTGAGCGGTAACGAGGCCGCCAAGCTGACCGCCTCGGACGGGGCGGAAGACGACTTCTTGGGCTACTCGGTGGGGGTTAGCAGCGACGGCAGCACCATCGTGGCCGGCGCGTATTATGCTACCGCCAACTCCACCACCTCCGCCCCGGGGCCGGGCGCGGCGTATGTCTTCGTCAAGCCCGGGGGGGGCTGGGCGAGCATGACCCAGACCGCCAAGCTGACCGCCTCGGACGGGGCGAACGGCGACTATTTCGGCCACTCTGTGGGCGTCAGCGGCGACGGCCTCTCTATCGAGGCAGGGGCGCCTGGGCACAACATTTCCCAGGGGGCGGCGTATGTGTTTCTCACGGCTCCGACGGTGACGTTCACGGGTGCGCCGCCAAGCGAACCTTACCAGGGGACGTTTACGGTGGAAAGCACGACGAACAGTTCAAGGCTGCCAAAGTATATGTCGAGCGGGAAATGCTTCCACAGCGACACTGTGTACACGATGACGAGCGGGACGGGAGAGTGCACCTCGACCGTAACCTGGGAAGCGGACGCTAACTACGCCGGTGCGACCCTGAGCCAGACCACCACGGCCACTAAGATCGGCCAGACGATCTCGTTCTCGCAGACGGCTCCGGCGATGGCGAGCTATAAAAACACATTCCCTGTGGCTGCCGATTCCACCTCGGGGTTGACGGTGGCCCTGTCCGTGGATGCAGGCAGCACGGGGGTCTGCTCGCTGGGAGGGCGAAAGATAGTGAGCGGGGTGACCAGCGAGACGGTGACCATGCTGAAGGGCACGGGAACTTGCACCATTGACGCCAAACAGGCCGGCAATACCGACTTCAATGCAGCAACCGAACAACAAACTTCGGCGGCCGCTCAAAAGATCGACCAGACGATCTCATTCTCTCAGACGGCTCCGGCGATGGCGAGCTATAAAAGCACATTCCCTGTGGCTGCCGATTCCACCTCGGGGTTGACGGTGGCCCTGTCCGTGGATGCAGGCAGCACGGGGGTCTGCTCGCTGGGAGGGCGAAAGATAGTGAGCGGGGTGACCAGCGCGACGGTGACAATGCTG